>Ga0310810_10007882_pt1 | contig 12207 bp, 10 predicted proteins | sample NCmetagenome_FD_207641 | JGI IMG/M metagenome (GOLD analysis project Ga0310810, IMG submission 207641) | Soil microbial communities from experimental microcosm in Duke University, North Carolina, United States - NC | ecosystem: Engineered > Artificial ecosystem > Soil microcosm > Unclassified ... | reverse complement strand
CAGCAAGCCGTTCAAGGGCTGAGAGCCGGTTCACGCGCCGCTGCGATCTGATAAGACGCTGCGAACGAAAAGGGAGAGCCCGGATGGTCAAGATTGGCGTGTTCTATCCGCAATCAAGGAAGTTCGACTGGGACTACTACATCAACAAGCATACGCCGATGATCAAGCGGCTGATGCCCGCGATGAAGAAGGTCGAGATCGAGAAGGGCATCGCGGGCGGCGCGCCGGGGACGAACGCGACCTACCAGTGCATCTGCAACCTGCACTTCGATTCTGTCGAAGCCTTTCAGGCCGCGTTCGCCCCGCACGCGGGCGAGATCATGGGCGATATCGCCAACTACACGGACGCTCAGCCGATCGTGCAGATCGGCGAGGTCAAGATGTAGCGCTGCCCAGCGCCACGGCCCTAGAATTTCATTGGCCGTGCGCGCTCATCAGCGGTTGTTCCGTCACGCGCGGGGTCAAAATCATCGCCGGCCGCGAATCGCATGATCGAAGGCAGTCGAAGATCCTTCGGCAACAGCCTGACAAGGCTCGCGATTCCTCTGCAAGCCTTCAAGCGCGGCGCATGACAAAATGTCGCGGGCGAAACCAAGCCAAAGCCATCCACTGATGTACCCAAGTGACACCCGCGCCGCATGGGCTTTGCTAATGTGAGTAGCGTGCCGCTACGTCAGCGGGCCGAGGGGGCTTCCATGAAAAAGTGCTTTGCCGTTGCAGGGCTGGCTGTAAGTGCAATCACGCTGGCGACACTGAACGCCCGCGCCGCCGACATGCCTGTCAAGGCGCAGATCGCACCGCCCGCGCCGATCGCGACCGTCTACAACTGGAGCGGCTTCTACATTGGGGCGAACGGCGGTGGGGTATGGGGGCGCGCCAACGTCGACGACTACAATGGACTTCTGTTTCCCCCCTTCGTAACCACCGCGCCCGGTATCCCCATCCTCGTCATTCTGGGGCAGAACGGAACGCTCGCAGGCGCCTCCGCCACCAAGACCTCATGGCTCGCCGGCGGCCAGGTCGGCTACAACTGGCACGTCAATCAGTTCCTGATCGGCATTGAGGGGGATGCCGATGCGACCGGGCTGCGGGCCTCCGGCATCGCCAGCGCGACGCGCTTCGCCGGGACGCCGACGGTCCAGACGGTCAGTGCCGCCTTCTCGGCGGATACGCACTGGATGGCGTCGTTGCGCCTGCGGGCCGGCGTCACGTTCGATCGCGTCCTGCTCTACGTGACAGGCGGCGGCACGGCTGCAGGGTTGAATGTCAATACTGCGGTCACGGTCGTCAACGGACCGGGCATCACCGTTCCTGCCGGAGCATTCGCAGCAGGTGGCGCCGCCAGCTCCTCGACGCGCCTTGGCTGGACGATCGGTGGCGGCATCGAATGGGCGTTCGATCATGCCTGGAGCGTGGCCGCCGAATACCGGCATTCCGATTTCGGCCGGGTCAGCGCCGGTTTCATCATTCCCGATGGACTCGGCGGAGCTCTCGCGACGGGCGCCAGCAACGTGCGGCTGACCACCGATCAGGCGACGCTGCGGCTGAATTATCGCTTCGGTGCGCCTGGCCCGGTCGTCGCGCGGTACTGAGCGCGGGCGCTGTCACGCCGCGCCCTTCAGACGCTCCAGCGCTTCGAGGATTTTCGCGCGCCGGCCTTCGGCCTCCTCGCGCTTTTCCTTCTCGCCCTCGATGATCTCCTCCGGCGCCTTGCGCACGAACTCCGGATTGCCGAGCTTCGCATCGACGCGCTTGATGTCGGCGTCGACCTTGGTGATCTCTTTTTGCAGGCGCGCTTGCTCGGCCGTGACGTCTATGATGCCCTTCAGCGGCAGTGCGGCGACCTCGCCGCGAACCAGAAGCTGCATCGAGCCCGACGCGGGCTTGTCCATGTAGAAAATTTCCGACACGCGCGCGAGCCGCATGATGTGCTCGGTCCAGCGCGCGGCGCGCTCCTTCGTGGCCTTCGAGGCATTGATCAGTTCGAGCGGCGTGGTGAGGGAGATATTCATCTCGGCGCGCACCGAGCGGATCGCGCTGATGAGTTCGACCACCCAGCCGATCTCGGCTTCGGCGTCGGCGTTGTCGAGGCCTTCGTGTGTGGGCCATTCGGTGAGCGCGAGCAGCGCGGCGCGGGGCGCGTTCGCCGTCACGTCCCACAGTTCCTCCGTGATGAACGGCATGAACGGGTGCAAGAGCTTCAGCGCCTCGTCGCGCACCCAAGCGACCATCGCGCGCGTTTCGGTTTTCGCAGCGCTATCCGGTCCGGTCAGTACCGGCTTCGCGAGCTCCAGAAACCAGTCGCAATAGATGTTCCAGACGAAGCGGTAGGCGGTGCCGGCCGCCTCGTTGAAGCGATAAGTCTCGATCGCCGTGGTGATCTCGCGCACGGCTTTCGCAAGCTCGTGGCCGATCCATTTGTTCAGCGTCTCGGTCGCAAGCCGCGGATCGAAGCCCGGCACCAGCGCGGCGCCGTTCATCTCGCCGAAGCGCGCCGCGTTCCACAGCTTGGTCGCGAAGTTGCGGTAGCCCTCGACCCGCTGTGTCGAAAGCTTGATGTCGCGCCCCTGCGCCGCCATGGCGGCGAGCGTGAAGCGCAGCGCGTCCGCGCCGTAGTCGTCAATCAGGTGCAACGGGTCGATGACGTTGCCCTTCGATTTCGACATCTTGGCGCCGCGCTCGTCGCGCACCAGCGCGTGGATGTAGACGTCGGAGAACGGCACCTCCTTCATGAAGTGCAGCCCCATCATCATCATGCGGGCAACCCAGAAGAAGATGATGTCGAAGCCGGTGACCAGTGTGTTGGTCGGATAGTAACGCTTCACCTCCGGCGTCTCGTCCGGCCACCCGAGCGTCGAGAACGGCCACAGCGCGGATGAGAACCAGGTGTCGAGCACGTCCTCGTCGCGCTTGAGGAAGGTGGCGCGCTGGTCCTCGCTCTCGGCGATCCTGTCGGCCTCTTCCTGGGTCAGCACGTCGTTGACGACGTAATACGCCAGCGCCTCCGCGAGCGCCTCGTCCTCGGTTTCGGCAACGAACACCTTGTCGTCCGGGCCATACCAGGCCGGTATCTGATGGCCCCACCAGAGCTGGCGCGAGATGCACCACGGCTGGATATTCTCCATCCAGTCGAAATAGGTCTTCTCCCAGTTCTGCGGCACGAAGCGGGTGCGGCCCTCGCGCACCGCCGCGAGCGCGAGGAAGCTCAGTTCCTTGGCGTTGACGTACCACTGGTCGGTGAGGAACGGCTCGATCGGCACGTTGCCGCGATCGCCGTGCGGCACCATGTGGACGTGCGGCTCGATCTTCTCGATCAGCCCCTTCTCCTCCAGCATCGCGACGATCTTCTTGCGCGCGGCGAAGCGATCGAGGCCATGCAATTCGAGCGTGGTGCGCAGCTCGTCGGAGGGCTCCACGCCTTCGAGAAATGCCGCATTCTCGCGCAGCGCCAGCTTGCCCTCGACATCCATCACGTTGACCACGGGCAGATGATGCCGACGGCCCACCTCGAAGTCGTTGAAGTCGTGAGCCGGCGTGATCTTCACGGCGCCGGTGCCCTTCTCGGGATCGGAGTATTCGTCGGCGATGATCGGGATGTGCCGCCCGACCAGCGGCAGGATCGCGTGGCGGCCGATGATGTCGACGTAGCGCTCGTCATCCGGCGCGACGGCCACGGCGGTGTCGCCGAGCATCGTCTCGGGGCGGGTCGTCGCGACGACGATGAACTTCCCCGGAATCTCCGCGATCGGATACTTGATGTGCCACAGCGAGCCCTTCGTCTCGATCTGCTGCACTTCGAGATCGGAGATCGCCGTCAACAGCTTCGGGTCCCAGTTAACGAGCCGCTTGTCCTTGTAGATGAGGTCCTGCCGGTAGAGCTCGACAAAGACCTTGAGCACAGCCTTCGACAGCCCCTCATCCATGGTGAAGCGCTCGCGCGACCAGTCGCACGAGGCGCCGAGCCGCTTGAGCTGCTTGGTGATGGTGCCGCCGGACTCGGCCTTCCAGGCCCAGACCTTCTCGAGGAATTTCTCGCGCCCGATCTCGCGGCGGTGCGGCTCCTGCCGCTCCATCATCTGCCGCTCGACGACCATCTGCGTCGCGATGCCGGCATGGTCGGTGCCGGGCTGCCAGAGCACATCGCGACCGCGCATCCGCTCGAAGCGGCAGAGGATGTCTTGCAGCGTGTTGTTGAGCGCGTGACCCATATGCAATGAGCCGGTCACGTTCGGCGGCGGGATCACGATGGTGTAGGGCTTCGCGCCTGCGCGCTCCGGACGCCCGGCGCGGAACGCCTGCGCGGCTTCCCAGAGCTGGTAGATGCGCCCTTCCACCTCGGCGGGCTGATAGGTCTTGTCGATCGGCATGCGGCCGTGAATAGGGACTGGCGCGGCCCGAGGCAAGCGGGCCGGATAGCGGGGATCAGGACGATAAACGCGTGAAGATCGCCGCAGCCGCGGGCGCTTAGCGCCCGCGCGCCACGCGTTCAATCTCCTGGCGCACCAGCCGCTCGACCAGCGTGGGGAGATTGTTGTCGAGCCAGTGCTGCAGCATCGGGCGCAGCATCTCCTTCACGAGATCCTCGAGCGTCTTGGCGTTTTGCACGAAGACGGTCTGAGCGAGCGCATTGAACGCAGAGTCGACCGCCGCCGCGGTCGCAGGCGAGAGGATCGCATCGGGCGGTGGCGCAGGTGCGGCGCGCGGCGGCTCCGCAAAACGCGGGGACGGCGGTGCCGGATCTTCGAAGACCACGTCCTGTGTGCCATCGATCTTGCGGAACGCGGGTTCCGCCTGCATCGCTTCGGTCAGCTCAAGCACATCGTCCGCGGCGGGCGCCGGCGGTGGGGGCGGCTCGTCGAGGCCGGCGAGCATCGCGTCGATGTCATCCTGCTTCATTGCAGCGGGAGCAGGAGTCGGCGCCGGAGCAGGTTTTGGCGGCGGTGGCGGCGGAGATGGCGCCTTGGCGGCAGGCGGCGGCTCGGGTGCTTTCGGCTCAGGCTTCACCGCCGGCTTAGGCTCGTCGTCGGCGATGATCCTCCGGATCGAAGCAAGAATCTCTTCCATCGAGGGTTCTTGCGCCTTGGCCGCCTGCGTCATCCGCCGCTTCCTCTAAGCACTCATCGGCCCCTCGCGACCGCGAATCAGTCGCCCACGCTCGCAATATGCGAGGATTCGCCGAAACATGGCAGGGGCAACGCCGCGCCGCTTACGAAGTCCTGTGGACACAATGCGAGCCGCCACAACGGCTTGATCGGCGTTCGTGTATTTACCGCCCGTCAGGGGTGCGCACGCCGATCCATTTGTCTCGCACCTGATGGTAGTGCACCCGCGGATCATAGAGATCGGTCGGAATACCGAGCACGCGCGGGGAGAGCCGGCCGACAGCCGCCAGCAGCGCAAAGGACGCCACCACACGATCGCGCTGCGCGGTCACCAATTGCACCCGCGCGTTCACGAGCTCCTGCTGCGCGTTGAGCACGTCGAGCGTGGTGCGCTGGCCGACGCGCGCCTCTTCGCGCACGCCGTTGAGTGCGACCTCGCTGGCGGTGACCTGCGCCTGCGCGGCGATGATCTGCGCCTTGGTCGCCTCGAGCTGGGCCCAGGCCTGCACGACGGTCGAGCGGACGAGATCGCGCTGCACGTCGAGTTCGATACGGCGCTGCCCGAGCGTCTCCTTGTTCTGGCGGATCACCGAGTACTCCGCGCCGCCCTGGTAGATGGGCACCGCGACGCGGCCGAGCACCGTGCCGGTCATCTGATCGGACACGCCCGGCTGCACGTCCCAGCGCCGTTGCACCGAGCTTTCCAGCGTCACGGTCGGATAGAGCGAGCCTTCGGCGGCCTTCACGGCCATCTGCGCCGCGTCGACCGTGTATTGGGCCGCGACGACGGTCGGATGCTCGTGCCAGCCCACGTCCACCGCACCGGCCTGGGTGTTGGGCGAGAAGCGATCTACCGGCATTGCGGGCCGCAGGTTGACTGCCTCGGCACCGATGACGCGCCGGTAGGTCGCCTGCGAGGCCTTCAGGTTCGCTTCCGCCGCCAGCACCTGCGACTGCGCGGCCGCAAGCCGCGATTCCGCCTGCGCGACGTCGGTACGCGTCACCTCGCCCACGTTGAACCGGTCGCGCGTCTGTTTGAGCTGTTCCTGCAGCACCTGCACGTTGCGGCGCTGCAGATCGAGAATCGCAGTATCGCGCAGCACGTTCATGTAGGCGGTCGCGGCATCGAGCAGCGTCGCCTGTTCGGTGTTGCGCAACGTCTCGCGGCCGGCCAGCACCGCTGCTTCCGCCTGGCGCGTGAGACTGCCGCTGCGCTGGCCGTTAAACAGGGTCTGGACGAGACCAATATTGCCGCCACGCGGACTGATATTGGTGTTGGTCTGCGTGAACTGGCCGCCCGTGGTCGAGATCGATTCGAAGTGCTGGTAGCCGTTGTCCCACGAGCCGGTCACGCGCGGGCGATAGTTGGAGAGCGCCTGCGGCACGCTCTCGTCGGTCGCGCGCTGCGCGGCGCGCTGGGCGTTGAGCGTCGGATTGCTGCGATAGGCCTGCCCCAGCGCGGACTCGAGAGTTTCGGCAGATACCGGATGCGCAATCCCGACCACGGCCGCCATTGCTGCCGCGCAGACCGTCCGCCGCACGCCGGTCCCGTCCATTTGACCCCGTCCACCCGATGCCGAAGCCGCGCCAGCTGTGGCCGCTGACTGCACTCCAGCGTCAGAATCATAGGCGGCGCATCACCTTGATGAAACCCCTCGGCCTCTCGCAGGGGATAAAAGCTGGGGACTGGCGCAAGCGCGCCACAGTGCGTTGCGGCAGACGCGCGGTAGCAGCGTGCCGTTCAGAACACGAATTCGGGCGGCTTGACGAATCCGGGCAGAACCGGCGCACCGGCGTCGAATAACGGCAACGCCGTAACGTGAGGGCCCAGTCTCGTGTAGATCGTTGCCTTCCCCATCGGCGCGCCGCCGATGACGGCGAGCAGGCGCCCACCCTCCGCGAGTTGCTCGCACAGCGGCTCGGGCGCGACCTCGCTGCGGCCTTCGAGCAGAATCACGCCATAGGGCCCGCTCTGTCGCGATCCGGCAACAAGCGCGCCGGTCACGACACTCACATTTGTCGCGCCGGCCGCCGCGAGATTTGCCGTGGCCGCGGCAGCGAGCGCCGCATCCTCCTCCAGCGCCACCACGTGGCCCGCAAGCCGCGCCAGAATCGCTGCCGAATATCCGGTCGCGCAGCCGACATCGAGCACGCGATCCGTCTCGCGAATTCCCGCCGCCTGCAGGAGCTTGCCGAACACGATCGGCTTGAGCATCGCGCGGGGCGACGCGGTGCTCACCGGCACCTCGGTATCGAGATAGGCGAGCGCACGATGCGCCGGATCGAGGAAACGCTCGCGCGGCACGTCGAGCAATGCGCCGAGGATGCGCAGATCGGTCACGTCGTGCGGCCGGACCTGACGGTCGACCATGGCCTGGCGCGCTTGTGCGGTGTCCATCTCTTTCCCGTCCCGCAGGCGAAACTTGCGTTCTTCTGCGGCTTTGCGGACCGAAACGCAAGGTTTGCGAAACAGGCCCTTGGGGCGCCGCTCCTTGCTGGGCGGCGCATCTCAGTCTATCTCTCCCGGGCCGGGGCATCGCAGGCTCCCGGCCTCTCACAGACGGTTCCCGTCCAAGCCCTGCTCGCGGTCCGCCTACCTGCGCGGACGGGAGCACGACATGAACGCGGAGCCGTTTTCCACATCGAAGGCCACCACCCAACTCGGTCGCGTCGCGATTTTGTGGCGCGGTGACGAAGCGGCGCGCAACAGTGCGAAGGCGCAAACCAGCCGTTTCAAGGACGTATTCGCAGCGCTTGCCGGACTCGGCATCGATGCGGAGCCCGTCGTCTACGAAGACGATGTCATGGATGCGGTGCGCGCCCAGCTTGCCGCCGTCGATGGCGTGCTCGTTTGGGTCAATCCGATCCACGAGGGACGCAGCCGAGCCAAACTCGACGCGCTGCTGCGCGAAGTCGCCGCGCGCGGCGTCTGGGTGAGCGCCCATCCGGACGTGATCCTCAGGATGGGCACCAAGGAGGTGCTCTATTCGACGCGCGCGATGAGCTGGGGCTGCGACACCGCTCTCTATCGCACCGCCGAGGCAATGCGCGCCGCATTGCCGGCGCGGCTTGCGACAGGCCCGCGCGTCATCAAGCGCAGTCGCGGCAATGGCGGGCAAGGTGTCTGGAAGGTGGAGACGCTGGCGGGTTCACCGAATCGTCCGATGGTGCGCGTGCTGGATGCGACCAGCGACGCACCGGAGGAGCTTGCGCTGGACGCGTTTCTCGAGCGGTGCGCCGAATATTTCGAGGACGGCAGCGTAATCGACCAGCCGTTCCAGCCGCGGCTGACCGAGGGCGTGATGCGCTGCTACATGGCAGGCGATCGCTGCGCCGGCTTCGGTCACCAGAAGGTCAAAGCCCTCGTCGAAGGGCCTGCCGCGCGCGCCGGCGCCGGGCCACGGCTCTATACCTCTAACGCGGACCCGCGCTTTCAGCGGCTGCGGCGGCTGATGGAAGACGAATGGACGCCGCAGCTCATTGCGTCGCTGGATATCGAGCGGCGCGACCTGCCGATCATCTGGGACGCTGACTTCATGCTCGGCCCTCTTGGCGCCGACGGGAGCGACAGCTACGTGCTGGGCGAGATCAACGTCAGCTCGGTGTTCCCGATCCCCGCCGAGGCGCCCGCGGAGATCGCCAGTCGCGTTGCCGATCGGCTGCGGTCAAAGCCTTGAATGGTCGCCGAGAAACGAGCGGAAGCGCAGGCTGTCGCGAGCGGTTTGCGCGCCAAAACGCAAAGGTTTCGCGGCATTGCCGCCCTGCCCCGCCTCTTGTATAGCAAGGCCGCCTCTCCGGCCGGAGTCAGTCAAGAGCTCCGCCGAAATCCCGGCCACGTGGCGGAGTGGTTACGCAGCGGTCTGCAAAACCGTTTACGCCGGTTCAATTCCGGCCGTGGCCTCCAGATTTTTTCTGACGCGAGATTGTGTTGTGCGGCAGGCGAGGTACCGGCAGGAGCGCAATCATTTCAGCAGGTTCGGGGGCGCCCTTGCAGTGGCTTCGCATGCCGCGCCGACGCAGTTAACGCGCGTTGTTCCGATTCCAGCCAAGTTTTTGCAAAGCCGTAACACCTTTGATATAGGCCCGACCGCGCCGGCCGCTGCCGCCGGCATCAGTGTTCCCCGGTAGCTCAGTGGTAGAGCAACCGGCTGTTAACCGGTTGGTCGCTGGTTCGAATCCGGCCCGGGGAGCCAAACCTCAAGTGCTTCTGCTCTTAGCACTCAGGGTACCATCGAGGTACCAAGGCATCCCTCTGCCTCGGGTTTAATCGGGCAGCAGGATTCCGGGCGTAGTGTCTGCGCTTGGAGGCACAAGCCGTGGACATCGACGACACCATCCAAGTGCGCTGCTCGCGTTGCAAAGGGAAGTTCCGGGACAAGGCGCGCCGGGTCAGGGACGGCTACTCCAGGCAGTGCCCGAGCTGTGAGCGCCTGCTGTTCTTTGTCGACGGGTCGCCGAACACAGACATCAACGATGCACTCCGCAAGGCGGAGCAAGTCCGCAAGCTCCTGCGAAAGGCAGAAGAAGAAGAGGCGAGTCGGCCTGCGAGGCGCGCGGTGGAGACCGCGGTTGATGATCCGGAGGCGACGGTCGCCATCAGCCCTACGGACCGACGCGTGCGTGGATCAGGTCGAACGACGATCAGTTCTCGCTGACATCGAGCTGCGGCCGCCAAAGAGCGCCCCGGCGCGGGGCTGGGATAGGGGGCATCGCCGATGCGCCGGGGCTACCCCGACCCACTCTCCTGAAGCGGATCGAGGTTCGGAAGTCTGCCCCGGTGCTGCTTTGGGCCCGCCAACACCGGGGCGAGTGTGCGTGCGCTACGGCACACCCATACTTGCAGAGATGGTCACCGCCGCGACGATCATCACAATCGCGACGATGCCCGAAAAGGCAAAGCCCATCCGCCGCAGCCCAACCTGGTCCGCCATGCTGTCTTCCTCTGGGACGGTGTTGTTCTTGTTGGCGGAGCAACTGCGTTGCCCACGTTTCGTTCCAAGGTCGCCATAGCTTCGCCCTATGACGACGAAGGTCGTTCGCTGGGCTGCGCAAAGTCTTGCTCATCCGGCGCCAAACGCCAGCCCCCGAGGCGCCGCAGCGACGGCGCCAGTGCGCTCCATGAGCGGACGCGGAGGATTTGCTGCTTGAATCCAACCAACCGCTAACCTTCACCACAGAGCGGCGCGATCAAGCCGAATGGAAACTCGCGCAACGGAAGGAAATGGGCTCGAAAAAGCGGGCAGCAAAAACTCCAATAGACTGAATGGGTTATAAGCATCCGGGCGGCAGTCCGGCGACATCCGACATTTGGAATCGAAGTTGAATTGAGTCATTCAAGAACTCTCGGAAATTCCTCGCGGCGAAATTATCCAGCGGTCATATCGTACTACCTACCTTGCGGCCTCCGGTTGCTGTGGAGGCTGAGTATCATGTTCACATATCTTCATGTCGCGTTGAGAGAATCCTGCGGCAGGTTCAAGCGCCATCGCGAAGGATCCGTGGCCGCCACGTTTGCTCTGTCGCTCATTCCAGTGGTCGGTCTGGTCGGCACCGCGGTCGACTATTCGTCTGCCACGAACGCGCGCACGAACCTGCAGGTCGCGCTCGACGCCGCGCTCCTCGCGGGCGCGAAGGATGGCACCGCCGACTGGGCAACGGCCGCCCTCAACTCGTTCAATGCCAACCTGAATGCCAAACTCGCGACCAACGTGGCTCCGACGTTTCAACTGACAAGTTCGCGCGCCTACACCGGCCGCGTTACAGCGACCGTGCCGTCGAATTTTCTGGGTGTGCTCGGCGTTTCGGGCATCAACATCGGTGTGACCGGCACAGCCACTGTTCCGCCCAGCACCGGCGGATACTACTGCGTGATGGCGCTCAACCGCACGGCTCAGGCGGCATTGCAACTCACCGGCAACGCATCGATCACGATCAACGCGCCCAAATGCGTCATCCAGGTCAACTCGAGCAGCGCGAGCGCCGTGACCATGAATGGCAATACGGTCATCCGCTCGGTCGAGAACTGCTTTGTCGGCGGCGTGAGCACGGTGGGCAACTCGAGCCTTTCGCCCGCACCGGATGCGACCTGCAAGCCAATCCCCGACCCGTTCGCAAACTATCCGCGGCCAATGGTCGGCAACTGCGACTATACGAATTATCAGCTGTCCGGAAACAAGACCGCGACGCTCCAACCCGGCGTTTATTGCGGCGGGATGACCTTCTCAGGCCCGGTCAACGTCACCTTCGCTCCCGGTCTCTATGTGATCAAGGACGGCGTCATCACCGAGACCGGCGGCTCGTTCACCGGCAACGGAGTCTCGTTCTTCCTGACCGGCTACAATACATCGATGCAGCTCAGCGGCCAGGCGAACTGGCACCTCGTCGCCGCGAGCAACGGCCCGCTGCCCGGGTTCGCAATCTTCCTTGATCCCGACGGCCCGAGCGGGCTTGCCGGTTCGTTCAGCTCGCTGTCGGGCCAGTCGGAACTCTATTTCGAGGGCATCGTGTACCTGCCGAAGCAGGAGGTGACGGTCAGTGGAAACGCCTCCGCCTTCGCGCCGTCGCCGTACACGTCCTATATCGGCGATACCCTGCGGTTCGTCGGCAATGGCGACCTCGTCATCAACAACGACACCTCGCTGACCGCGCTGCCGCTGCCGACCTCGCTCTATGTGCAAACGGGTGGCCGCCCGATCTTGACCCAGTAGCGGCGGCTGACCGACCCCTTTCCCCTCTTCCGCAGACGGCGAGAGGGGAAAGCATGGGTACGGAAATCCGCAACCTCTGCGACATTGGTAGCACCCGCGCGCCTTGCCCGAAGCGTTGACCGTTCCGCGCCAACCTGTTCTCCTTGGGATCAAACCGGCCAGCCTGCGCAGGGCGCGGGCCTCGCACAAGCAGCCGGGCAATCTCGAGGGGTTTTTCACATGGATGAGCAGGGACTGCGTGGCCTTATTGCCGACGTGAAAGCAGGAAAGCTCTCGCGCCGCGCCTTCATCAGTCAAATGATCGCCTACGGGCTCACCGCGCCATTCGCGATGCAGATGCTCGTGTATTCCGGCGCGGCGCACGCGCAGGCAAAGCCTACGCCCTACAAGCCGACCAA
>Ga0310810_10007881_pt1 | contig 12209 bp, 11 predicted proteins | sample NCmetagenome_FD_207641 | JGI IMG/M metagenome (GOLD analysis project Ga0310810, IMG submission 207641) | Soil microbial communities from experimental microcosm in Duke University, North Carolina, United States - NC | ecosystem: Engineered > Artificial ecosystem > Soil microcosm > Unclassified ... | reverse complement strand
CGATGAACGAGTCCGGCAGGATCGGCATCGCGAAGTTCATCATGCGCGAGACGCAGCATCTTGCGGCTGTCGAAGGCATCGGCGACGCGCTCGTGCTCTCGACGCTGCGCTTCGCCGATGAACTCGTGGACGCCCGCTCACTGAGTTTCCCGAGCGGGAAGAATCTGAAGAAGTCCGAGCTCACGCTCGCGAAGACGCTCGTGGACAATCTCGCTGCCGAGTGGGATCCCGACAAATACAAGGACGACTACCAGGAGAATCTGATGCGAGTCATCAAAGCCAAGATGAAGGGGAAGGAAGCGAAGCTCGTCGCCGACGAACGGCCGCGCGATTCCAACGTGATCGACCTCATGGAACGGCTGCGCGAGAGCCTCGGGCAATCAGGCAATGGCCGGACGAAGAAGACTGTCGTGCGCAGCAAGGCGAAGAAGACCGCCGTGCGCGCACGCAAACAGCGGCGCAAAGGTCACGCGGCAGCGTGACCTAGGGCAGCCGCATGAATCGGTGACTGTAGCGGTACCGTCGCCACGCCCATGCGGCGACCGCTGACGCCGCATACGGCAAGGCTCTCGCCGACCATGCGGACCACGCGAAACGCCTGGGGTTGTAGCGTCCGACCCGCTGGCGAAGTGCGTCGATCCGGCGATCGATCGCAAGCCGTTTCTCACGTGCATCCGCTACGACTGTGTCCGTGCTCGAAGCCATTCCGCACTCTCCTTCAGGCTATCGACGCTCTTCGGCATGAAGCGCTCGCGCGACAACATCGTGCGGCTCATCATCGCGAGCACCACCGCGATCACCATCAGTGGAAGCGTGACAACGGCAAAGCCCGCCCATGCTGGCCAGCTGAAAGCGTAGGATGCGCCCCACGCGATCGCCTCGACGAGCATGATCACCGCGAGGACACCGAAGCCGATGGCGGCCGCCACGATGATCAAGCCGCTCTTGATTCGTACAACCTCTTCGCGCATCTCGGTACGCGCCAGCAGGATCTCGTCGCGCACGAGGCCGATGCCGTCGCGGATCGTGCCTCGTATCAGATCGGCAATCGACTCTTCATGAGGTGCCATACGAATTCTCCTCGTCGCTGGGTAGAGCAATCGCACTGCCATGCATCGAGCCTGACTACAGGTGAGCTCGCGATGCTCGACCGCTCGAACGAGGATGAGAAGGAATTACAAAGGCATATCCCTTGCTCCTCTCCTTTTGACTCTATCCGGCTCAGGAGGAGCACCATGAACACTCGGAAGATTCTCTGGGGAGTTGCCGCGATTCTCTGCAGTGGCGCGCTGAGCTCGGCTCAAATTGCGCCGCAGGGCCAGGGAGGTGGAGCTCCGCAACCCCGAACACAGCAGCCACGGGCAGATCCGACGGTGGGCCCTGTGACCACTCTTGCCGGCTGCCTCTATCGCGAGGACGCGATTCCGGGACGAGCGCCGAACATTGCCGAAAAAGCAGGCGTGCTCGAGGACTACATTCTCGCGGACGCCTCTCCAGCGAGAGAGCCGAAGCGCCTCTCGGATCCACCGATCGCGGAGGCCGGACACGATTCTCCTGCGGCGATAGCGGGACTGGCCAGTGGTCGCATGTACAAAATCACCAAGCTCGATGATGCGCGATTGAAGACCCTTGTCGGGAAGCGGGTTGAAGTCACTGGCACGATCAAGCCGGACGCCGATGCCAAGCCTGCCGATCGCGCCACTAACACCAACCTGCCGAACATCGAAGGCACGTCGATCCATGAAGTCGCGGGCGCATCGTGTCCCGCAACACCTCGCTGAGGGAACACCTGTAGGGTGGCTGGTGGTAAGTGGTGTCGGTGAATAGCGGATGAGTGACCCACGAACCACCATCCACCAACCACCAACTACCAACTGACTAGATGATCGTGAACGGCGGGCCCGTCTCCGTGAGATCGAGCGCGGATTGAATCGACTCGAGCTCGGGCGCGTGCTTGATGGCTTCGCGGTCGGCGGCGACATACAGCTGGCCGCGTTCCTTGTCGATTCCCTCCACCGTTTCCGGCGAGACGATCACCGATCGGCCACCGATCCAGTTGCTGGTGTCAACAAGCAGGTAGCGGATACGCCAGCTCTCTTCGCCGATCAGGAAATCGTCCACGTGACCGATCTCGCCGTTACGCGCGTGCAGGTGATAACCGGTGCTCTTCTTGATGCTGCGAAGCTGCCGCTCTTCGGGATTGATTCCCTTCGACTCGGCAACCGGCGTAGCGTCAATCGGAATTCCGCTGATGAGCGCGGTCGGGCTGTCGAAGTTTCCCCAGAGGCTTGCCGAGCCCCAGTAGTCGGGATACCCGTAATACGTGAGGATCTGCGATTCACTCTCCGGCGACAGATCCTCGCCTTCCTTGATCTCGGGGCTGTTCCAGACCTGATCCTTCGTCAGCCTCAAGGGCACGCCCGTTCGTCCCCATTCACCATCGACCGACATCGGTGAAATGAGCACGCGTTTGCCACTGAACCACTTGCCGGTGTCGACGAGCAGATAGCGCACCGTCCATCGGTTCTCTTCGAAATAGAAGTCTTCGAGCGTCCCGATGTCACCATCAGTGCCTCGAACGGCGGCGCCAGAAATTTTATGAGCCAGATGCAACATGATGTGACCTCCGCGAGGAGCCCCAAGCTCTCAACCACCGCAAAGAGCAAAGCGCAGACCAGAACGACAGCTCATCGTCTCGAGGGTGGTTGGCAGTCGTCTTGAACTCCCGGGGCAAACGGTAGAACTTATGGAGAGGGAGGTCACCATGGACGAGCGGCCCAACGTATGGACCAGCGTCACGCTCATGGCGCTCGTGGGCGGCGTTATTACAGCCCTTTTGTACACGGATCGCGGTCGGCAGTCGCTGCATCGAGTGGAGACTGCGCTCGACAACTTCGGACAATCGCTTCACCAGCTTCGCGGCACGGTTCAGAAGGCGGGCCTGGTCGCGACACAGGGGATCGACGTCGCGAGCGAGAGTGTTGAGGTCGTCTCGCAGCTCCTTGGCAAGGGCCAGGGACGACAGGGACAAGCGACCCTCCACTGAGACTCAGCCACGTCGCAAGCGTTGCGCGTAACATAAAGGCCGTTCAGGAGGACAGATGAGGAACGGCCGCAGATGGACGGCCTTGCCGATGCCGATCGCGGCAGGGCTGATGACGTGGGTGTGTCTGTCGCCGCCGGCAGTGGCGCAGCAGGCGGCATTGACGCCGAATGAAAACCTCGTCGCCGACGGGCTCCCGCCGATTCCCGCCTCCCTGGCCGAAGACGTCCGCAAGTACTCCGAAGCTCGCACCGCGGTGCTGGCGGACTGGCACCCCGTGAGGCGTGAGGTCCTGATCTCGACGCGCTTTGGCGACGCCGCCCAACTGCACGCCGTCGCGATGCCGGCTGGCGCCCGTCGTCAACTCACCTTCTATCCCGAGCGGATCAATGGCGGCTGGTATCAACCTACGCGCGGTGACTTCCTCGTCTTCTCGAAGGACGTCGGCGGCAACGAGTTCTATCAGCTGTATCGCCTCGATCTCGCCACCGGCGACGTCACGATGCTGACTGATGGCAAGTCGAGGAACGACACGCCTCGCTGGAATCGTGCCGGCGATCGGATCGCGTACGTGTCCACGCGCCGAAACGGAACCGACACCGATCTCTACGTCATGGATCCACGCGATCCGAAGACGGACCGCCTGCTGGCGCAGGTCGAAGGCGGCGGCTGGGAGCCGCTCGACTGGTCGCCCGACGGCTCGCGGATGATCGTGATCGAGTACATCTCCATCAACGAGAGCTACCTCTGGCTGATGAACACGGCGACCGGTGAGAAGACGCTCGTCACGCCGAAGGGTGGCAGCGAAAAAATCTCGTACGGCTCGGCGCGGTTCAGCGCGGACGGCAAGGGGTTGTATGTCACCTCCGATCAGGGGAGCGAGTTTCAGCTGCTCCGCTATACCGAGCTCAGCTCCCCGCAGTTCAAGCCGCTCTCGGCGCACATTTCCTGGGACGTCGAGAGCTTTGAGATCTCACACGACGGTACGACCATCGCATTCGTCACCAACGAAGGCGGGATCAGCAAGCTGCATCTCCTCGATACTCGCAGCGGAAAAGAACGCCCTTCGCCCGCTCTTCCGGTCGGCGTCATCGGCACGTTGCACTGGCACCACAACAACCGCGATCTCGGGATGACGATGATGTCTGCGCGTGCACCGGCTGATACGTTCTCGCTCGACGTGGTGAGCGGGCAACTCACGCGATGGACCGAGAGTGAGACAGGCGGCATGAACGCGAGCACGCTCTCGGAGCCTGAGCTCGTCAAGTGGCCGAGCACCGAGGGCACTCAGATCAGCGGCTTCCTGTATAAGCCACCGCAGCGCTTCGCCGGCAAGCGCCCGGTGATCGTCAACATTCACGGCGGCCCTGAAGCGCAGAGCCGTCCGGGCTTCATCGGTCGCAACAACTACTATCTCAACGAGCTTGGCGTCGCGATCATCTATCCGAACGTGCGTGGGTCGTCCGGCTTCGGTAAGACGTTCGTGAAGGCAGATGACGGGGTCAACCGGCACCGGTCGTATCAGGATCTGGGCGCGCTGCTCGATTGGATCAAGACGCGACCGGACCTGGACAGCGATCGCGTGCTCGTCACGGGTGGCAGCTACGGCGGCCACATGACGCTCGTCGCGGCCACGCAGTACAACGATCGCATTCGCGCGTCGGTGGCGGTGTCCGCCATCAGCAGCCTGGTCTCGAATCTCGAGCACACCGAGTCATACAGGCGCGATCTGCGGCGCGCCGAGTACGGCGACGAGCGCGACCCCAGGGTCCGTCAGTACATGAACGAGCTGTCACCGATGGCGCTGGTCCAGAACATCACGAAACCGATGTTCGTCATCCACGGCGAGAACGACCCGCGCGTACCGGTCTCGGAAGCGCATCAGATCGTCGATGCCGCGCGGGCCAAGAAGGTTCCCGTCTGGCTGCTCCTCGGCAAGAATGAAGGTCACGGCTTCGCGCGAAAGAGCAACCTCGATTTCCAGTTCTACTCGACGATTCAGTTCGTACGACAATATCTCTTAGGAAAGTAGTCTTGAGTTCTGAGTTATGAGCTTTGATTTCCCAATTGGAGGGATGGGCGCGGCCGTCCTAGGCGCTCTGGCGGTGCTCGCCTGGCGCATGCACGAGTCGCGGCGACCGGTGTCGCTACGCGGACTGGTGATTCCTCCGCTCGGCATGAGCACGGGGTTTTCGATGTTCGCCATGCAGGCGTTTCGCGTGCCCTGGACGTGGGGATTGTCGGCGTTCGTGCTCGGCGCGGCGATCTTCGCGACGCCCGTCATCGCAACCAGCCGGCTGACGCGCGAGGGCAACGTCGTGATGATGCGCCGATCGCCGTGGTTCATCGTGATCATCCTGGTGCTCGCTGCAATCAGGCTGGCGCTGCGTGGCTATGTGGGTGAATGGATCTCGCCCCAGCAGACCGCGGGCCTGTTCTTCATCCTGGCGTTCGGCATGATCGTCAGATGGCGCAGCTCTCTCTTCATGCAGTACCAGCGCCTCACGGCCGGCCAGCGTTCCTGACTCGCGGCGGGAGCGTTCAGTTCCGCCCTCGCGAGCGTTATACACGCACGTAGTCCGTTCCCCGGTATCCAAGCAATCAGGGACCCCCAACCAATTGTTCGGAGGCCGTATGACGCCCGTTCGACTCGTGACCCTGATCCTGACGCTGGGCACCTTGCTCAACACAACGGTGGCGGCTGCCGCCGATGACAAGTGGGTCGAGGCCAGGAGCGCCCACTTTGTCGTCATCACCAACGGCAATGAGCGTGGCGCTCGTAACCTCGCGTGGCAGTTCGAACAGATCCGCTCCGCCATCGAGCTCGGCTGGCCCTGGGCCCGGGTGCAACTGGATCGCCCGGTCGTCGTGATCGGCGCCAAGGACGAAGCGACGATGAAGGCGCTGGTGCCCCAATACTGGGAAGCGCGTGGCAGTGTGCATCCGGACAGCGTCTTCACGACGGCTGCCGATCGTCACTACATCGCCGTGCGTTCGGACGTGAAAGGCGACGACAGCCCGGGTATCAACCCCTATCGATCGTCGTACTGGAGCTACAGCCTTCTCACCTTCGACGCAGCGTACGAGCGCGAGCTCCCGCTCTGGTTCCGGATCGGCCTGGCGGAAATCCTGAGCAACTCAATCGTGCGCGATGACGAGATTCAGTTCGGAAGACAGATTCCGTGGCACGTCGAAGCCTTGCAGCAGGGCCGGCTGCGCCTCGCCGAACTGATCGCGCTCGACAGAAGCTCGCCGTACTACACCAACGGCTCGACGCGAGATCGATTCGATGCCCAGGCCTGGGGCGTCATGCACTTCATGCTGTTCGGGCAGGAAGGTGCAGGCGCGGACCGCGTCAACGCGCTCGCGAAGCTTCTCTTCGAGGGCAAGTCGTCGACCGATGCCGTGACGCAGGTCTTCGGGAGCGTTGACGCACTCGAGCAGGCGTACCTTCAGTACCAGAAGAAGCCGATCACAAACTACGCACGCCTGAAGATTCAGCAGAACGTCATCTCGAAGGACTTCCCGGTGCGGACGATCTCCTCGTCCGATGCGTTGACGATGCGCGCCGGCCTGCATGTTGCGATGAACCGTCTGGATGATGCACGCGCGCTCATCGCGGAGGCGCGGAAGGCTGAAACCGCCAACGCGAGCAGCTATGACGTCGAGGCGCTCCTGTTCGAGCGCAATCGCCAGAACGGTGAAGCGCGCGTTGCGTACGCAAAAGCGGTCGAACTGAACTCACAGAATTTCTACAGCCACTACCGGGCGGCAACCACCGACGCCGAGACCTCGGTTGGACCGCCGACGGGTATCGAGAAACAGGTTCGCCGCGCCATCGCGTTGAATGAGGCCTACTCGCCATCGTATGCGCTCCTCGCGAACGTCCTGCTCCAGGGCGCCGAGCCAGCGAGTGCGCTGGAACCGGCGCTGACAGCGGTGCGACTGGATCAACGTGATTCGTATCCGCGCCTGACGCTGGCGCGTATCTACTGGCGCCTGCAACGCAAAGCCGACGCGATGGGGCTTGCGCGCTCCGGCCTCGCGCTGGCCCGCACCGATCAGCAGCGCGCGGCAGCAAAAGAGCTGATTACATTTATGGAGAGCAACGCGAAGTAACCCACGGCGGAGACTACGATCGCGATGTCGCGCATGGCGGCGACTAGGTGTCGGCGCGAGGATCCCTTTTCGCACGGCATCGCGTGTCGATCGTGCTGCACCCGCGTCGCGTTGTTGGCCGACCTCTTGCTCGTGCGGCGAGCGCGATGACTTCACACTCTCCCAGCTCATCCACCCGGTGGCACGAGGCCCTGCTCGGACGATCGCTTGCGGCGTGCGTCCATCCAATGGCGGCGTGGCAGTCGAGGGCTCGATCGTTTCGCGTGATGCTCGTCGCCGGCTACTTCGCGATGGGCTATGTGACGGTTCTGGCCGCGATCGCGCTGCTCTAGCATCCGTCTTACAATTTGCGCACTGTGCGCGCCACGTTCCTCTGCAGCCTCTTCCTTCTCGTCTGCTGCGCTGTGATTGAGGCGCAAACGACGGGGACCGCCCCACAGACGGCCGACCACCGCGCCGATCGCATCGCGGTTCCGGATCCAACTCCGCAAGCCCTGAGCTATTACCGAAGCGGCAACGTCCTGTTCGTCCTTGGAAGCGTGTGGGACCTCCTGATTCCATCGCTGCTGCTCTTGACAGGAGTGTCGGCCCGCATTCGTGACTGGTCCCGCCGCCGCGGCCGGAAGTGGTTCTTCGAGATCGGCCTCTACTTCATCGTCTTCACGGTGATCATCTTCCTGGTCGATCTCCCGCTCTCCTACTACCAGGGTTTCATCCGCCAGCACGCCTACGGGCTCTCGAATCAGACCTTCGGGAAATGGGCCCGCGACGAAGTCACCGGACTCCTCATCGGAGCGGTCGTCGGGGTGTTGTTCCTGTGGGTGCCTTACCTGCTGCTCAGCAAGAGCCCTCGACGATGGTGGCTCTATACCGGCCTGTTGGCGATCCCGTTCATCGTGCTCGTGTCGCTCGTGCAACCAGTCTGGATCGATCCGCTCTTCAACACGTTCGGTCCGATGAAAGACAAGGCGCTCGAGGCCGACATCCTGCGGCTGGCCGATCGCGCGGGGATCGAAGGGAGCCGGGTCTTCGAGGTCGCCAAGAGCGAGGACACCAAGGCCGTGAATGCCTACGTCGCCGGCTTCGGAGGCACGAAGCGCATCGTGCTGTGGGACACGATCCTGGCGAAGCTGAATCGGGAGCAACTTCTTGTCGTCATGGGCCACGAAATGGGCCACTACGTGCTCGGCCACGTCTGGAAGTCCATCCTGGCCCTGTCCGCGCTCATCATCCTCGCGCTCTACGCGGTCCATCGCACGTCAGGCTGGTTGATCGCCCGGTACCGTCATCGCTTTGGATTCAACGAGCTCGCGGACGTCGCATCGCTGCCGCTGATCATCGTCCTCTTCAGCCTTGCGTCGCTCGTCGTCACGCCGGTCGCGTTGGCCCTGCAGCGCCACTTCGAGCACGAAGCCGATCGCTTCGGCCTCGAAATTACCCGCGACAACTACGCGGCCGCGACGGCGTTCGTGACGCTGCAACAGGAGAACCTTGGCGTGCCGCGACCTGGCCCGCTCTACGTCTGGTGGCGCGCCAGTCATCCCACGCTCGGCGACCGGATCGACTTCAGCAACGACTACCGGCCGTGGGAATCGAACCAGCCGCTCGTCTACGAGAGCTACTTCAAGAAGCCCTAGTGGCACGCCGTCTGAAGATAGTGTGGTGGTTCCGACGCAAGCGTCGTCTCAACGCGCGCGATCTGACCGCTGACTAACTGGCTGGCAACGTCGGGTGAACGGGGTACGCCCGTTCACCGGCGAGGATCTTCACGCCAAGGCGATTCTCCGGAAGCGGAATCGGGCACGTCGTGAACGGATTGAACGCGCACGGCGGGTTGTAGGCCTGATTGAAATCCAGCACCGTCGTTCCATCGTCGCGAAGATCTGCATAGAGAAACCGGGCGGCCGCGTACGTCTCCTGTCCGCTCGACGCATCACGAAACACGAAATAGAACCGCTTCGGCCGCGTTGTGAATGGACGCAGCCTCAGCGTCTGTCCTCGCACCGCGAACTCTACGACGCCCTCGGTCTTGTAGGTGTCGAGATCGCCGAAAGTGTTCACGACCTGCATCTCGCGCGACATCGCGTCCGGAATGAAACGGCCGGTCACGCGGTAGTCCATCTGGATCGGAAACCACAGGAAGCCGAGGAACCCGCGCGCCTGCTCGCCATCGGGATCCCAGACGCGCAACGACTTCCGCTCACCGCTCCGATGCACGACGATGCGAATGTCACCGACACCGAGTTCGTCGGCCTTCGCGGCGCCGTCGTCGATGAGAGTAGCCGGCGCCGTCACCGGCTTGCCATTCAGCGACACCAGCGATCCCGCCTGTGGCTCGAAGCGAACGGCGTCACCTTCGAGAACGAATTGGCCCAGCACAGGAGGTGCAGGTTGCGGCAGGACGATCTCGTTCGACGCAGCGCTTCCCGCGCTGTGCGAGCCAGGCTCGAGGAAGTGGAGACCCGCGATCGTGACCCATTCACGGCGATAGTCTGCTTCGTGCTTGGCTCGCCACGCTTCTGATTCCCTGGTTGCGGCCTCGACGTCCATGGCAGCGGGATCCTGAGACGTGTCAGCTCGACAACCCGCGATCGTGACCACGATCACGGCGGCAAGGCTGACAATGAAACTCGTGCGCAGCGTGACGGTCATCAAGCTGGGCGCTCCTTCGTGGCGATTATAGTGTGCACGCCGAGAGGCTCTGCTTTGTCGTTGACACTCGGCAGTAGCGTGATCACAATGCAGGCGTTCCCCGAGCTTACGCCGCAAACGTTCACCACTATGGCCAAGATCAAACGATACCGAGTGGTGCTGCTGATCAGCATCGTCCTGAACCTCGTCGTTGGCGTGTTCATCGCCCTGCAGCCGGACATGTTCGCGAACCTGCTCGGTCAGCCACTTCCGGTTCCTGACACGTGGCCCCGGCACTGGGGCTTCCAGTTGTGGGCGATCAACTTCCTCTACCTGCCCGGCTATAAGGACCCGCTGGTCCATCGATGGCCGAACTGGTGCGGCATCGGGATCCGGATTGTGTTCGCGTTGTTCTTTTTCAGCCAGGGTGACGGGTTCGTCCCGATGGGCATTTACGACGGGCTCTCGGGGCTGTTGCTGCTCGCGACGTATCTTCCGGCGCTCCGTTCGGGCGGTCGCGACTGAGTCCAGCAACCGGCTCGGGGGCCGGCCTGTGGTATACTGCGAAAGTTCGCTTCACGTTGGATCCTGCCGTTTGTTCTGCCTGCGTCTGCCTCGTTGTTGCACGCTTCAGAAGTTATCAAGCTCGCGCCTCCAACCTTTCACTGGAATGTGCCAATGAGAATTTACGTAGGAAATCTGTCTTTCAATACAGAAGAGCCGCAGATCGAGCAGCTCTTTGCGCCCCTCGGTGACGTGGAATCGGTTCGTCTGGTCCGCGATCGCGAAACCGGTCGCTCACGCGGCTTCGGTTTTGTCGAAATGCGCGACGACAATCAGGGGCGGGCGGCGTGCGAAGCGCTCGATCAGCGGGAGTTCGAGGGACGCCGGCTCACGGTCAACGAGGCCAAGCCGCAAGAGCGTCGCGACGGCTTCTCCAGGGGTGATCGTGGCTCACGGCCCGGGGGTAACCGTCAGCGCCAAGAGCGCTGGTAGTCGCGACCTCGACATTTCCGATGTAAAGTTGGGGCGGCTATCCTGAGCCCCGCAATAGGGCGGGTTCCTCATTATGGCTTCTGCCGGAGGGACCGTGCCGTTCTTCGACTACCTCTCTGACGTGCCTGCGCGGCAGGCGACTGCCGCGTGACCGTCTATCTAATCAATCCAAGCCACGTCTCGTTCGGCATCGGCGTCATCACGCCGCGCTGGCTGTACGTTCTCGGTTCAGCAACACCGGAGATCTACGGGCAGCCGAAGCTCGTCGACGAGACTCTCGAACAGTTCGACACGGCGATGCTCAAGGCGGGCGACATCGTCGGGATCGGCATCCACACAGGCAATGCCCTCCGAGGGTACGAACTCGGACTCGCTGCACGTGCCGCAGGTGCCTACGTGGTGTACGGCGGCATCCACGCGACGCTGTATCCCGATGAAGCCCACGAACGAGGCGGTGCCCACGCCGTTGTGACCGGAGATGGCGAGCAGGCGTGGCCGATGGCGCTGCAGGACTGCGTCGCCGGTCAACCGAGAGGCAAGTACGACGGCGGACGCGTCGGCGGTGAGACATTCCTCCCCGGTCGTTGGGATCTCCTGCCAGAGGGACGCTACATGTGGGCGTCCGTGCAGACCGTTCGCGGGTGCCCGAAGCACTGCTCGTTCTGCTCCGTCTGGCGAACTGACGGCCAGAAGCCGCGGCAGCGCCACGTCAGCCAGGTACTCGAGGAGATCGTCGATCTCCGCCGGCGCGGATTCCGTTTCATCGCGCTCGCCGACGACAACTTCTATCCCGTGACGCTCGAAGATCTGCGCATGGCGGCGCGCCGCAGCGATCCCAGCCATCTCGAACAGCTCAAAGCCACCCGCGCCGAGCGATTCGAGTTGATGGCGGGCCTCGAGCGTCTCCCGTCGGACACGGTCTTCTTCACGCAGATCACGATGGAGGCGGCCGAGGACGAAGAGTTCCTCGATGCGATGCGCCGCGCTCATATCAAGGGTGCGCTCGTCGGCGTGGAAGCGGTCACGCCCGAAGGGCTGAAAGATGTATACAAGGCGTTCAACGAGAGCGGCGACTCGCTGGTTGATCGCCTCAGAGCATTCCGCGAACACGGTGTGCACGTCCTCGGCTCGTTCATCTTCGGCCTGCCAAGCGACCGCGACAGTACGTTCGATGCGACACTCTCGGTCGCCGAGCGTGCGAACCTGACCTTCGCGCAGTTCGTGATGCTCACGCCATTTCCCGGCACGCTCGACTTCGCGGCCTGGGAGAAATCGCTCGGCACCGATCCGCCCCGTGTGGGTGATATCCCCGTCACTCGCCACTGGCTGATCAAGCAGGAGCAGCGTCCCAAGATCTACATGGAGCATCCGGTCATGACGGCCGACCAGATCCGCAGCCGCACGCAGGCGGTCTGGGATC
>Ga0310810_10007880_pt1 | contig 12211 bp, 8 predicted proteins | sample NCmetagenome_FD_207641 | JGI IMG/M metagenome (GOLD analysis project Ga0310810, IMG submission 207641) | Soil microbial communities from experimental microcosm in Duke University, North Carolina, United States - NC | ecosystem: Engineered > Artificial ecosystem > Soil microcosm > Unclassified ... | reverse complement strand
GATCGGTTCGTGATCCTGATCTCCCGTGCCCTCGTGCCGCGCGAAGTGCGGCGCACGAACACGCGGACGAGCATCGGACGCTCGCAATCCGGGATCTCTTCTTCATTTGTCAGTGCCGTCCGTGTTGTCCGTGGCTGGAGATCGTACGCTCTGTGCGTCTCCGCGTTCTCTGTGGCTCTGTGGTGTACGTGACTACGGCCTGCAGGACCAGAACGCCGGCGTGAGTGGTTCGCCGCCGGCGCAGGGCTGACGGGAGATGCGCACCGCCTGATCGCGATGGGCGTCCACGATCCGGTTGTATGTCCGGATCTTCACCGCATCCTCCGGCGTCAGGATGATCCGCTCGCGCGTCATGAACGTGACGTAGTACGCGACCCAGAAATCCGCGTAGCCGTAGCGGATGTGCCGCGCCTGCAGCGCCCGGATCAGATCCTGCTTCGGCGCAACCGGCGCCTGCCGCACATATTCGTCGAGCAGCCGCGCGTGAACAATCAGCGAAATCGCGAAGATCGCCGCGCACGCGAGCGCCCAGACGCCGAGCAGCGCGCGCGATCGTTCCACGCGCAGGTACCACGCCGCTAGTCCCGCCGCTCCCAGCACCGACATCAGCTCGTATCGCATCGTCGCAAAATCGATTACGCCGCATCGTCCGACGATGTAGCCGCAGACCGAGAACAGAGCAGCGAGGACGAGATACGCACAGGCGTCGCACCCGGCCGCGCCGCGCGTTCTGCGCGAGAGGAGCAGGCCGCCGAGACGGATCGCGGGCAGCCCGAGCGCGATCGTCAGCAGCAGCGCGCTCCACCGCACCCCCTGGGAGAGAACGGTTTCGACGCCGAAGTCGGTCAGCGGCTCGGGCTCGAGGCCGAACAGCTCGGGCCAGTGCGTCGACGCGATTTGGCTGGTCCCGGTCGCTATCGCGCGCACATCCAGACAGAGCCGGCCGACTACCTGGACGACGTTGTTGGCCGCGAGCCGAGTGGACAGGTCGGCCACGCTCGTCCCGGGCCCGGCGGCCGAGGAGATCTGTCGCAGTCCGAGGAACAGAAACCAGATCGCCGTCGCCGTTCCGAGCGCGATGGCGTAGCGGCGCATCGACGCTCTGGTGAACAGCGTGCCGCGTACCGCATCGAGCGCGACAAGCGCGGCGGCGCCGTACACCGTGAACTCGCGATGCAGAAAGCCGACGCCGAGGATCAGGCCGAACCATACCGGACGGCGGCGGCAGATCCATAGCAGCAGCACGTACAGCAGCGGCTCGACATTCCCGCCGTTCGCCATCACGAGCAGCGCCGCGGTGGCCGGAGCGGCGGCGACGAAGAACAGCGACGCGAACACCGCACGACCCGAGTCAAGGCCGACGTCGCGAACGAAGATTCGCAGCAGCAGCCACGCCGCGGCGACGTTGATTGCGAGCAGGGGCAGCTTGAGGGCCACGACGGAGGCGCCGAGAACGCGCATCAGCGGGGCCGCGAGCCAGGCCTCCACGCCGAGCAGATAGGTCTGCCCGTACCAGAACACCGGAAACGCGCGGAGCTCGCTGAGGTGCTTGGCCATGAGCCCGGTGACGGCCTGATCGGAGTCGAAATGCGCCTGCGGCCACAGCACGAAGACCGCCGATCGTCCGACCACGAGCGCCGCGACAGCTGGAACGACCCACGGCGCCAGCGCGCGATCGACGGCGCCGGCGTTCTGTTCGACCATGCGAAGGCTATGATATAGGCGCTCTATGCCGGAGATTCCGCGCGCGCAGGATCAGCTCTTCTCCGAGGGACGATCCCCGCGCGAGAAGTACTCGTCGCTGGTCGTCGGCCGTCCGGGCTGGGGCGCGCTGCTGCAGTACGAACTGGTTCAGCTCCTGTCCCAGTACGTTCCCGGAGCGTTGGGGCTCGCGCTGCGCCGAGCGCTCTTTCCGCTCCTGCTGGGCGGCTGCGGCCGGAACGTGATCTTCGGGCAGAACGTCGTGCTGCGGCACCCGCACAAAATCCGCATCGCCGACAACGTCGTCATCGACGACAACTGCCTGATCGACGCCAAGGGGGACACGAACAGGGGAATCACGATCGGCAGCGGCGTGTTCGTCGGCCGCAACTCGATTCTGTCGTGCAAGAACGGCGACATCGACGTCGCCGACGGCGCGAACGTCGGCTTCAACTGCGAGGTGTTCTCGGCCAGCCGCGTCACCATTGGCCGGCAGACCCTGCTCGCGGCGTACTGCTACGTGATTGGCGGCGACCACGACTTCAGCGATCCATCGATTCCGGTCATCGCGCAGGGACGGCGGTCCAAGGGCGTGACGATCGGCGAAGGCGTCTGGCTGGGCGCGGGCGCGAAGATCCTCGACGGCGTCTCGATAGGCGACCGCGCGATCGTCGGGGCGGGCGCCGTCGTCCGCGAGACCGTTCCGGACGGAGCCATCGCGGTCGGCATACCCGCCCGAGTCGTCGGCCAGCGCGACCAGGCGGTGGGCGCCTGATGCCGCGCCGGTTGAACGTGCTTCAGGTCTGCGACCATCTGGGGTGGGAAGGGTCGCGGATGCACGGCGTGAAGCGCCTCTTCAGTTGGATGATCCCGCGGTTCGATCCGGACCGATACAACGTCTCGCTCGTCAGTCTCCGGAAGAAGGATTTGTCGGAGGAGACGCTCGAATCGATGGGGATCGACATCAGCTACCTGCACAAGTCGAAATTCGATCCGGCGACGCTGACGGCGCTGCTCAAGGTGGTCGATCGCAAGGAAATCGACCTCCTGCACCTGCACGGCTATGGCGCGACGACGTTCGGGCGGCTCGCGGGGATGATGCGGGGGCTGCCGACGATCCTGCACGAGCACGCGAATCTCACCGATACGCCCTGGTTCCAGAAGATCGCCGACCGTGCGCTGGCGCCGGCCACCGACATCGCGATCGCGGTGTCGAAGAGCACGGCGGACTTCGTGATTCACGCGCGGCAGATGCCGGCCGAGCGCGTCAAGGTGGTGTACCTCGGGGTGCCGCTCGAGGAGTTCAGCCGGCCGCGCACGATCGAGGAAATCGCGGCCGCGCGGCACGCGCTCGGCGCGTCGCCCGATGAACTGATCATCGGGACCGTCACGCGGCTCCACGATTCGAAGGGCAACTCGTATCTCCTCGATGCCGCGCGGACGATCCTCGCCGAGCGCCCCAGGACTCGGTTCTACCTGTTCGGCGAAGGGCCGCTGCGGCCCGCACTCGAGGCGCAGGCGCGCGCGTGCGGCATCCAGGATCGGTTCGTGTTCGGTGGATTCGCCAGAGATGTCGCGGCCGTCATCTCGGCCTTCGATATCAGCGTCTTCCCGTCGCTCTGGGAGGGGACGCCGCTCACGGTGTTCGAGGCGCTGGCCATGGGAAAGCCGATCGTGGCGACCGACGCTGACGGCCTCGTCGACGTCCTCACGCACGAACGCGATGCGATCGTCGTGCCGAAGCGCGACGCGGCCGCCCTGGCGAACGGCCTGCGACGGCTGATCGATCGGCCCGAGGATCGCGCCCGGCTGTCCGTCCACGCGCGCGTCACCGGCCGCCAGTACGACATCGCGGGCTTCGTCCGCAAGATGGAGCAGCTCTACGACGTCCTGTACCGCGTATCGCGGGCGACGAAGCGGCGCGGCGTCCTCCAGGCGGACCTGTCGTTCCTCGATGGAGGCGCGTCGGCGTGACGATCCGGCCGGGCCTCGTGCTCGCCGCGGTCGTCCTCTGCATCTACGGCACGCTGTCGCTCGCGGTGAGCTTCCCGCGCGCCGCCTACGGATTCCACAGCGACGAGGCCACCTATTACATGATGGCCTACAGCCTCGTGGACGACCACGATCTGGCCTACCGACACGACGATCTCGTCCGGGTCTGGAAGGAATTTCCATCCGGCCCCGTCGGCGTGTTCCTCAAGAAAGGCCGGACGCTTTCGGGCGGCCCCGATCCTGACGGGCGGCGATACTTCTACGGCAAGGCGTTCATTTATCCGCTCTTCGCCGCGCCTTTCGTCGCGCTCTTCGGCACGAACGGCTTCCTCGTGCTGCACGCGATCCTGCTGGCGCTGGTGGTGCTGTGCGGGTACCTCTTCCTCCACGCGCGCTCCCCCGCGTGGCCGTCCGCGATCCTCGCCGCCGGTTTCGTGATGGCCTCGGTCGTTCCCGTGTACTTCGTCTGGATCATGCCGGAGCTGTTCAACTTCTCGCTGGCGCTGCTGGCGTACTTCTGCTGGCTCTATAAAGAGGTGGCCGCGCCGGAGCGCTCCCCGCGCGGAACGGCCTGGCTGTTCACGGGCCGCGGCGACGTCGCGGCCGCGCTGCTGCTCGGAATCGCGACGTTTTCCAAACCGACGAACGCGCTGCTTTTCGTGCCGATCCTCATTTGGACGCTGAGGCGGAAGATTTTCGGCCCGGTGCTGGTCTTCGCCGCGATCGCCGGCGGCCTGTTCGCCATCAACACGGCGATCTCGGGCGACTGGAACTATCAGGGAGGCGGCGATCGCAAGTCGTACTACGTCGAGTTCCCGTTCCAGAACGAAGTGCCGATACACGATCTCGGCGTCACGAAGTCGCGCGAGACGCTCATGTCGCACGTCATCTTCAATCGGCGGACCTTCGCGTCGAATCTGGGCCATAACCTCGAGTACTTCCTCGCCGGCCGATACGCGGGACTGCTCGGCTATTTCTTTCCCGGCGTGTTCGCGATGCTCGCGCTGTTGGCGGCGCCGCGGAGACGCCCCGGCTGGCAGTGGCTCGTGCTGGCGGCGGGGTTGACGCAAGGGCTGATCTTCGTGGTCGCGACGCCCTACACCTGGAGCGGCGGCGGCGTTGGCAATCGGTACTTCGCGAGCGGATACGGCGTCATGCTGTTCCTGTTTCCGCCGCTCGAATCGCTGGTCACCGCGTTTCTGCCGTGGGCGATCGGCGGATTGTTCGTCGCGCCGATGGTGCTCAATCCGTTTGTCGCGTCGTTCAAGCCAAACGGCAATGCTCAGGCCGGCCCGTTGCGGCTGCTTCCGGTGGAGCTCACGCTTCTGAACGACCTGCCGGTATGGACGGAAGGCGGCGACCGGGCGCGCACGTGGCTCGGCGATCTCGGACAGGGCGACCCGGGCTTTCTCGTCTCGTTTCTCGACGACAACGCGTACGGACGGGAGGCCGACAAGAGCTTCTGGACGCGCGGCGACTCGCGCGCGGAACTCGTCTTCAAGGCCAACACGCCGATCCGCCGGGCAGTCTTCACCTTGACGGCGGGTCCCGTGCCCGTCGACGTCCGTCTTGCGGTCGATCGCCGAACGCAATCGTTGCATTTGAATGCGGGAGAGACCCAGCAGGTGGCGCTCGCCATGCCGCCGGGCCTCCCGTATGAAAAAGAAGTCGAAGGCGTCCAGCTCTGGAACGTGTCGGTGGCCACGCGCGGCGGCTTCACGCCGATCTTCTTCGATCCGTCCTCGAGCGACGCGCGGTATCTCGGCGTGCGCGTGAGGCCGATGCTGGAAGCCCGTCCCCAATGAGAATTGCCGTCGTCACCTCCAGTCCGCCGATGGCCGAGGGCGGGCACATGGTGATCGCGCGCGAGCTGACGCGCGCGCTTCGCGACGCCGGCCACGACGCCAGCATTCTCGTGACGCCGCAGAATCGATTCGGCCGGCAATTCTCGGCCTACCTGGCGACGTGGCTGACCGACGTGACGTCGAGCGAGGGGAAGCCGATCGAGCAGGTCGTCAGTCTTCGCTATCCGAGCTACGCCGTGCGCCACCCCAGGCACGTGTGCTGGCTGAACCACACGATGCGGGAGTACTACGACCTGTGGCCGCAGTTCAGCGCAACGCTGAGCGCCCGCGGCCGGGCGAAGGAGCGCGTCCGCCGGGTCTTCATCCACGCGGCGGATCGATACCTGTTGGCCCACAACGTCACGAAACTCTTCGTGCAATCCCGTACGATCCAGCAGCGGCTGGCGATGTGGCCGTCGGTGAGGTCGACGATTCTGCACCCGCCCGCGCCGCAGCGCCCGTACCGGTGCGACAGCTATGACGGGTCGTTTCTGTTCGTCTCGCGCCTCGACCGTCTGAAGCGTGCCGACTTGGTCGTGCGCGCGCTCGCGGCAGGCGAGGGAACCGGTCTCACCCTGACGATCGCGGGCGACGGCGAGGAGCGGGCCCCGCTCGAGCGCCTTGCGGTGGAGCTCGGCGTCGCGAACCGTCTGATGTTCGCGGGACGTGTCCCGGAGGATCACTTGATTGCGCTCCTCGCAACGTGCCGCGCGGTGATCTTTCCACCATTCCAGGAGGACTACGGGTTTGTCACGGTTGAAGCCTTCGCGTCGCGCAAGGCGGTGATCACGTGCCGCGATTCGGGCGGCGCCGCCGAGCTCGTGCAGGATGGCGTCAGCGGGTTGGTCTCCGAGCCGACGCCGCAAGCACTGGCGACATCCCTGCGACGTCTTGCCGACGATGCGCCACTCGCGGAGCGCATGGGATCGGCCGGTTTCGAAACGGCGGCGCGCCTCACGTGGCCAGAAACCGTGAAACAACTGGTAATCTGAGATCTCGGACCTCGGACATCGCATATCGGCCATCGATATATGCCTTACTCCTCTGAGCTCGAAGCGCGGATCGCGAAGAAGGTCACCAAGGCCATCACCGAATTCGGCCTGATCGAGCACGGCGATCGCGTGATGATCGGCCTGTCGGGCGGGAAGGACAGTTGGGCGCTCATCCAGATCCTCGACGTCCTGCGCCGCCGCGCGCCGATCGATTTCTCGCTGGTCGCGGTGAACATCGACTCGGGGTACGAGGGGTACGAGCATCAGAAGCTCACCGACGCCTGCGCGGCGCGCGGATGGGAGCTTCACGTCGAGCACACGGCGATCGGCGAGACCATCGAGGACATTCTGGACGAGAGCGCGACTCCCTGTTCGCTGTGCGCGCGCCTCCGTCGCGGCGCCCTGTATCGGCTGGCGACGAAGGTCGGCGCGACGAAGATCGCGCTCGGCCATCACGCGGACGATTTGATCGAGACGCTGCTGTTGAACGTGTTCTTCCAGGGATCGATCAAGGCGATGCCCGCCAGGCTCGTATCCGACGATGGGGCGCACGTCGTGATCCGTCCGCTGGTTTACGTGCTCGAATCCGACGCGCGCGCGTACGCGAAGGAGGCCGGCCTGCCGATCATCGGCTGCTGCTGTCCGGCGTGCGGCGACCTGAGCCTCCAGCGTCAGCGCATGAAGCGTTTGATCGCCCAGCTCGAGGTGGAGCATCCCGACGTGAAGAACTCGATCCTGCGCGCGCTAGGAAACGTGATGGCGAGCCATCTCCTCGTCAAAGGCCCTGGCCGCGCGTTCAACGTCCAATACCTCACGGAGGTGAAATGACGCTATCAAGACTGGGCTGGAGCATCCTTGCCCTCACGCTGTTCGGGGTCGTTCCCGCGTCCGCGCAGCAGCGGCCGCTGGTCACGGAAGATCCGGAAGTCGTCGGCGCCGGACTCATCCTGATCGAAGGCGGATTCGACTACGGCACCGACATGCTCTTTCCCGCGTCCGGCCTGAAAGGCAATCTGCTGCGCATGCCGCTCGTCGGCGTCAGCATCGGGCTCAGCTCGATCGCCGAGCTGCAGATCGATGGCGGCCCGTACAACAGGATGTCGATCAAGAGCCGCCAGCCCGCGCCGCTCGCCGGCATGATGAACTTCACCGGCGACCGCACGCACGATGTGGAAGACATCGTCGTCGCCACGAAGATCCGCCTGCTCACGGAAACGCCCGGCCGGCCGGCGTTCGGCGTGCGCTTCGCCACGAAGCTGCCGAATGCCGGCAACGAAAGCGGTCTGGGACTCGACACGACCGACTTTCACGTCCAGGTGCTCGCCGGCAAGACCGTCCGCTCCGTGCGGATCGTCGGCAATGCGGGCCTGGGCATCCTCGGCGATCCCACGCGCGGCGACAACCAGAATGACGTGCTCGATTACGGCGTCTCCGTCGCGCGCGCCGTCCGCGAAGGCCTCGAAGTCGTCGGCGAGCTGAACGGCCGCGCCGATACCCGCAGCGGCACCGCGCCGGTCGGTACCGAGAGCCGATCCACCGTCCGGATCGGCGGCCGCCTGACGCGCGGCACCGTCCGCCTGGACGCCGGCCTGCTGCTCGGCGTGACGGCCCGCGATCCCGGCGTCGGCTTCACCGCCGGCGCGACCTGGGTATTCAAGGGGTTTACGGTGAAATAGGGCGGAGGTTGGAGGTTGGGGATGGGAGGTTGGGGATGGAAGACCGCATCTCGCCCGACCCGGTCACTTTTGCCTATCCACAGACTTGAACGCCCAAGAACAGGACCGCGACTGTTCCTGCCACGGAAACGCCGAGACGCATCCGCTTCGCGCGACGAAGCCCGGCGACCAGTTTACGGCTCGAGGTTATCAATCTGTCGAGCTCCTGGCCGCGACACGGCGGGATGAATTTGAGCCGCAGGGCAATCTGGAGTTGCGTGTCAAGTTCCGACAAGGATGCCAATGCAACTGTCAGGAAATTCACGCAGGCGCGCGCCACTCCCCGAGCTTGACCCTCTGCAATATTCGAGGGAACGGACACCGCCGCGCGACGCATCTGTGCCGTGAGACCGTAGCGTTCGGCCTCCGGAAATTCTGCGGAGACGCTGTACACCAGCAACACCAGGTCCATTGCAACTCGCCACGCCTCCAGATCTTTGTGGTCTCTAATTCCAGTCATTCCTTCCTCGCTGTTCTTGCTCCGCCCTCCCTCTGCCAATCGTCACAATTCCTGCGATTGCTGTTCGCAAGTGATTGAGGGATGACGACGTGACCGAGTCGAAGGCAACAAATCGGCCAAGCCGACGCTCCAACCTCCGGTCCCCAACCTCCGGTCCCCAACCTCCAACCTCCAATTTGCTATAGTTCCCCGTCATGAACACGTTTTCATGGCGCAAACGGACTCTTCTCGCTCTGTTGGCGGCGGTGGCGTTGCCGGCGGTCGCATCCGCGCAGCGCGGCGGGGCGCCGGTGGGGCCGCAGGCCGCCGCCACGCCCGAGCCGGCGAGGTTCCGCTATATGGGACCTGCTCCCGCGGGCCGCATCGCGTCGGTGTCGGGCGTCCCCGGCGATCCCGACACGTACTATCTCGGCTCCGCGTCGGGCGGCGTGTGGAAGTCGACCGACGGCGGTACGTCGTTCAAGCCGATCTTCGACGATCAGCCCGTGGCGGCGATCGGATCCATCGCGGTCGCGGACACCGATCCGAACACCGTCTGGGTCGGTACCGGCGAGCCCTGGGTCATCCGCTACAGCGACGTCATGGGCGACGGCGTCTACGTGTCGAAGGATGCCGGCGCGACGTGGAAGCACATGGGCCTCGTGGAGACGGGGCGCATCGCGCGCGTGCTGATCCATCCGAAGGACGCGAACACCGTTTACGTCTGCGCGGAGGGGCGCCTGACGGGGCCGCAGGAAGAGCGCGGCGTCTTCAAGACGACCGACGGCGGCGCCACCTGGAAGCGCGTCCTGTTCGTCGACCAGAAGACCGGCTGTTCGGGGCTGGCGATCGACCAGCACGATCCGAACACGCTGCTCGCGGGCACGTGGCAGGTCGAGGAGCACACCTGGGCGGAGTTGAGCGGCGGTCCGGGCAGCGGCGTCTATATCACCCACGACGGCGGCGAGAAGTGGACGAAGATCGCCAACGGCATGCCGAAGTCACCGGTCGGCAAGGTCGACGTGCAGATCGCCGCGTCGGATCCCAAGCGCATGTATGCGCTCATTCAGACCGCCGATCAGGGATCGCTGTGGCGTTCCGATGATGCGGGAACGTCATGGAAGACGGTGAGCTGGGATCGCTCGCTCATCGGCCGCGCGGGTTATTACATCCGCATGATGGTCAACCCGCAGAACGCCGACGACGTCTTCATCTCGAGCAGCAGTTTCCATCGCTCGGTGGACGGCGGGAAGAGTTTCAGCGGCAACGGCGGCCAGGTCGCCGGTGTCCCGCAGGGCGCAAGCTGCGGCGACTGCCACGATATCTGGATCGATCCGAAGGATCCCGTCCGCTACGCGCTCACCGACGACGGCGGCGCGAATATCAACACGCACAACGGTCCGGTCCGCGTGTCCCTGCCGAACGGGCAGATGTACCACGTGCACATCGACAACCGCGTGCCGTACTGGATTTACAGCAACCGCCAGGACGACGGGACGATGCGCGGACCGTCGACGGTGTCGGAGCAGACAGGCAGCGGCTGTCTGCCCGAGGGCAGCACGATGCCCTCCGCGCCGCCGGGTGGATTCGGCGGTCGTGGCGGCCGCGGCGGCGGCCGCGGCGCGGCGCCGAACGCGCCGCAGCCCGGTCGGGGCGCTGCCCCGGGAAATCGCTGTGGGAGCGCGGACGAGAACGCCAGTGCGAACGCGTTTGGCGGATTCGGCGGTGGCGGTGGCGGCCGCGGCCGCGGCGCGGCGCTCGCCTGGCAACCCGGGATCGGCGGCTGCGAGTCTGGCTTCACGATTCCGGATCCGACCAACGCGGATGTCGTGTACGCGAGCTGCTACGGCAACAAGGTCACGCGCTGGGACGCGAAGATGGGAACGGCCAGATCCATTGAGCCGTGGGAGATTTCGCTCGATTCGCCGCCGAACGAAGCGAAGTACCGCTGCCACTGGACGGCGCCGATGGCGATTGACCCGTTCGATACGAAGAACGTCCTCTACGGCTGTCAGCTGATCCTGAAGACCAGCAACGGCGGTCAGTCGTGGACCGAGTTCAGCCCTGATTTGTCGACCAAGGATCCGGCACACGTCGTCTCGAACGGCGGGCTCGTCGGCGACAATCTCGGTCAATTCAACGGCGAGGTCGTCTGGGACATCGAGTACTCGAAGATCAGGCAGGGCTTGATCTGGGCCGGGACCAACGACGGCAAGCTGTGGTACACGCGCGACAGCGGCGCGCACTGGACCGACGTGTCGAAGAATTTCAAGGACCTGCCGCCGTGGGGCACCTACGCGCAGATCTGGCCGTCCACCTTCGACGCCGGCGCGGCATACGTCGCGGTGGACTTCCACCTGATGGATGACCGCAAACCCTACATCTACAAGACGACGGATTACGGCGCGACCTGGACGAAGATCAACGGCAACATCCCGACCGGTCATCCGCTCGATTACATCCTGTCGTTATCCGGCAACCCGAACAAGAAGGGGATGCTGTTTGCCGGCAGCGCCCACGGCTTCTATTACTCGATGGACGACGGCGGCACGTGGACGCAGTTCAAGGAAGGACTCCCGCCCGCGCCGGTGAGTTGGATCAACGTCGAGCCGCGCTTCCACGACGTCGCGATCTCGACCTACGGCCGCGGGCTGTACATCCTGCCGAACATCACGATGCTGGAGCAGACCGGCGCCGCGACGCCGCCGACGGGCACGGTGACGCTCTACGACCCGGCGCCAATCGTCCGGCTCGCGCGCGACGCGTTCCAGCAGGCCGGCCGCCAGCACTTCACGCTCTCGCTTCCCACGGCGCCCTCGACGCCGATCAAGATGGAGATCCTCACGGCGGCGGGCAAGGTGTACCGCACGGAGCAGATCGCGGCGCATCAGGGGCTGAACGGCGTCAACTGGGATCTCCGGCTCGATCCGCCGACGCTCGTCGCGCTGCGGACGACGCCGCCGGAGAATCCGCACATCTGGGAGGAGCCGCGGTTCCAGAACACGGACGTGCGGCGCATCACGCACTGGGGCATCACGCCCCAGACGGGGATTCCGATGGCGGCGCCCGGCAAGTACCAGGTCCGCTTCACCGTCGACGGCAAGGAGTACACGAAGCCGTTCGAGGTGATCAAGGATCCGGCGGTCGAGGCGTCGGACGCCGATCTGCAGCTCTCGACGGCGACGCAGATCCAGATCCGCGACGCGATCACACAGACCTCGAAGATGGTCAACCAGATGGAGGTCTGGCGGAAGCAGATCGAGGATCAGGTCAAAGCGAACCAGGGCAAGGCGGATCTCGTCAAGCAGCTGGAGGCCATGAACAAGAAGATCCTCGACGTGGAGCTGCAGCTCGTGTCGCGCTCCGAGATGCTGAGCGACGACAAGTACTTCCCCGAGGCCTACAAGGCGTACATGAACCTGATCTGGCTGAGCGGCGGCGTGGGTCAGGGCGCGAGCGACGAAGCCGGCTCGATCGACTACAAGCCGACGGACACACAACTGCAGGTATTCACGCACATCCAGGGTG
>Ga0310810_10007879_pt1 | contig 12211 bp, 12 predicted proteins | sample NCmetagenome_FD_207641 | JGI IMG/M metagenome (GOLD analysis project Ga0310810, IMG submission 207641) | Soil microbial communities from experimental microcosm in Duke University, North Carolina, United States - NC | ecosystem: Engineered > Artificial ecosystem > Soil microcosm > Unclassified ... | reverse complement strand
GGTAAGGCCGTCGCCGAGGACACGAGTACTGGCTGAGTGCCTTTGGACCGATCCACCAGTTTCCCAAACGCATCGGCAATCTCAGGGAGAAATCCGACGCGGTTTTTCTTGACGAGTTGCCCGAGAAACGCCCTCACGGCCGGCGGTGAGCCAAATCGGGCGGCCAGCTCAGACAGCACAGCGATCTTGTCTTCAACGCCGAACGCCGGCGACGCCACGACATGTCGAAGGGACAAAGATTCCTTTATAGCCTGAGCCAGGCCGTTGAGGGAACCCCGCGTCGCTTCGATGTTGGATTGATCGAGAAGCTCGAAGAGCGCCTGAGCGTAACGTCGCGCAACTGCCGTCTTAATCACTGTCCTGATCCACTCATTGGAATTTCGGGTAAACGAGATGCTTCCGTGCGGGAGGCACGAAAATAGGCGCGCAAACGTAGCATTCGACGATGGGAAGTGTCAATACAGATGGGCAGAAGCGACGGCCTCACCGGAGTGAATGATGCCGCCACCGATGACCTGATCTTCACGATAGAGGACCGCGGATTGCCCGGGACTGAGGGCGCGTTGTGGCGTGTGGAAATGAATCCGCACGGTGTCATGGTCAAGAGGCTCGACCCGGGCGGGAGTTGCCGGCGTGGCATATCGAACTTTCACGGCAACTTCAGCGCTGCCCGCGAGGAGGGTGTCGTCGAACAGATTGAGCTCTTTCACCAGACAGGACGAGCTGAGCAGACCTGCTTCCGGACCGAGAACGACCGTATTCGTCGAAGGCAGGACGTGTTGTACATAAAGCCGCTGACTGGCGGCCACGCCGAGCCCGCGCCGTTGGCCGGGAGTGTAAAACGCAATGCCGTCGTGCCGGCCGAGATATCGCCCCTCTTCGTCGACAAATGAGCCGGGATTCTTCGCCAAAGGCATTTCCGACTGGAGAAACGTCCGGTAATCGCCATGGCTCACAAAGCAAATCTCCTGGCTTTCTTTCAGTTCGTCCACCGGCAGTCCAAGCGATTCGGCTTCAGCCCATACCTCTGACTTGTGCATCGCGCCGACAGGGAATCGAAGCCTCGGCAGCCACTCAGAGCGGATCCTATACAGAAAATAACTCTGGTCCTTTTTCTCGTCGGCCGAGCGGCAAAGGGTGAAGACTCCCTGCGACTCGTGAGTCCGGACATAATGGCCGGTCGCGACATAGGGTATGCCCCGTTCATCGGCCAGCGCGATCAGCCCCCGCAGTTTGACTCGTTCGTTGCACCGCACGCAGGGATTCGGCGTGGTTCCGGCGGCATAGCCGTGAAGAAAATCGTCGATGACGGCCTCACGAAACAGCCGTCGCTGGTCGACGACCTCGTAAGGAATTTTCAAACGCTGGGCCACATACTTGGCAATACCAATCTTGCAGCAGCCGCGCTCCTGCCACTTCTTCGAAGCGGCAACTTCTTCGTCTTCATGCTCCCAGACTTGGAGGGTGACGCCGCGGACATCATAGCCCTGCCGGACAAGGAGCGCCGCCGCCACGGAGCTGTCCACACCGCCGCTCATTCCGAGGAGGATTTTGGGCTTGCTCATGGGCCGGTATTGTACCGGCTGAGAGTACAAAGGGCCAGGGGGCCGAACAGGGACAGGTTGTGGAATGAGATCGGGCTAAGAAGCGATCGAAACGGGTGCAGGCTCCGACCACGCGCGGACCCCCATGTCGCACATACCGTGGAAGTGCGATCCCTCTTCAATCGCGATCGACGGCGTTCGAACATCCCCGACCAGCACTCCTGGTTTGAGGATTTGAATTTTCTCTACGGCGGTGATGGTGCCGTTGATTTTGCCGCTGTTCATGAGGACACCCGCGGACACGATTCCCTTGATGATGGCGTTTTCTCCCACGATCAATGTGCCTGTCGTGTGGATCTCACCCTCGACACGGCCGTCAACCCGTACGGTTCCATCGAAGTTGACTACTCCTTTGAAATCGACGTCCTTTGCCAATAGCGTAAAATTCTGGAAGTCGGGCTCCGTCGTGTGATCGCTGTGTTCCTTCCTTGCCCACATGGTCGTGCCTCCGTAGGTTATACGTATTTTAACTTCAGTAATTATCCGGCCAGCTTCACTCCGGGCGTCGGCGGCTTGGCGACAGGATGCAGCACAGATCCATCGCGAGCCTGGGTCATTTCTAAACCGCCGTTGAACAGAACCCCATCTTCGATAGAAAGCATCGGCGTCTTCATGCTGCCGTTGAACACCGCAGGCGCCCGTAGCTTGACCCGTTCCTTGGCGGCGATGTCGCCCGTAATCTTCCCTTTACAGACAATGGTTCCTGCCGTCACCTTGGCTTGAATGACCGCTTCATCACCGATGAGCAGGACCCCGTCAGTGTGGATCTCGCCGTCGAGATTTCCATCGATCCTTACGGTGCCGCTGTAGGAGATGACACCCTTGAATTCGACTCCCTTTCCGACGAACGCGATGATGTCTTCGGTGCCGTCTGGCGTCGCAGCGGTAGACGGCGCTCCGGCTTCCGGATCACCTTCACTGACTCGTTTTGCGTCCTGCTTTTCCTGACCCCACATGAGCTATCCTCCCGCTTCCCTCGATCATGACAACGCCCGTTCGCGAAGACGTTTTAGGCGCACGAACAAACACTGCCACCGGTCGCAGGATTTAGCAACAAATATGCCGTTTATTTCATACGGCTTTGAGGCGGGTACGTAGAGGAGAACTACTGAAGCAGTTGCTCGAGAATACCGTCGAGCTCAGCGGGAGAAAAATAATGGATGATCACTTTGCCTCCACTCTTCCCATTGAGCACGGACACTTTGGTTCCCAGTCGCTTTTGCAAACGCTCTTCCACATCCAAAAGCGGAGACCGCCGCGGCTCTTTTGCATTGCGTTTTCTGATGATTACACTGGAGGCAAGAATTTTTTCTGTCTCACGCACAGAGAGGTTTCGAACAATGACAAGGTTGGCCACGCGCAGTTGCTCAGCAGGATTCGCCAGACCCAAGATGACCTTTGCATGCCCTGCGGAGAGCTGACCGCTTTCGATGAGTTGTTGCACCTCCATCGGAAGGTTCATGAGACGGACGCTATTCGCGATTGAAGATCGCTCGCAGCCCACGCGCTGCGCAATTGTGTCCTGGGTCAGTCCAAATTCGTTCATCATGCGCTGATAGGCGCGAGCCATTTCCATTGGATTGAGGTCTTCGCGTTGAAGGTTTTCCACCAGCGCGAGGAGCATCGATTCCTCATCGCTGCAGTTCCGGACGACCGCTTGGATCGTCTCCATGCCGGCCTCTCGGGCCGCGCGCCAGCGACGTTCTCCTGAAATCAACTCGTACATTCCGTCGCCTTTCCGCCTGACCAACACCGGCTGAAGTAAGCCGCTTTGCTTCAACGATGCCGCGAGCTCGGACAATTCCTGCGCTGAGAATGTCTGCCGAGGCTGATATCGATTCGGAACAATCGCATCGACACCCAAATGCTGCACCTCCGGCAACTCGGGCATCGGCGCAGGCTTGGTCGTAGGCAGTAATGCGTCGAGTCCTCTACCGAGCGCTCTTTTCTCCATGGCTGAGAAACTCCTTTGCTAGAGAGAGGTAAGATTGGGCCCCGGCCGAGGCCATGTTATAGAGGAGAACTGGACGCCCGTAGCTGGGCGCTTCGGCTAGCGTGACGTTGCGCGGGATTGTGGTCTGATACACCAACTCCTTGAAATGCCCACGCACTTGATCGGCAACTTGGCGAGCCAACGTATTCCTGACATCAAACATTGTCAAGACGATGCCTTCGATCGTAAGCCCGGGGTTCAACGACTGCTGAATTCGCTCGATGCTTCCAATGAGGCGGGTTAGGCCCTCCATGGCATAATATTCACACTGCACCGGAATAAGGACCGAGCGAGCGGCCACTAAGGCGTTTACGGTCAAGATCCCGAGGGCCGGTGGACAATCGAGAAAAATAATGTCGAATGAGGGCTCAAAACTTTTGAGAAAATTCCTCAGTAACTTTTCCCGGTCTTCGATATTTACTAACTCGATTTCTGCGCCAGCAAGATCGGCATTTGCCGGCAACAGGGAGAGCCCACTGACTTCGGTATTTTTGACCGCATCTTCGAACTTTACATAATTAATCAAACAGTTATAAACAGTCCTCTCAAGCGATCTCGGGTCAATACCAAGGCCGCTCGTGGCATTTCCTTGCGGATCCATGTCAATGAGCAACACGCGTTTCCCCTGCAACGAAAGACCTGCAGCGAGATTCACGGATGTCGTGGTTTTACCCACTCCCCCCTTCTGGTTGGCGACTGCGACGATCATGGCCATGCGCTCTTCGGCTCCTTACGTGGAATGTTCCACGTGGAACATCGGCCCTCTTAGACAGCAGTTGTCTTCCCCAAGACGGTCACTACCCGGTGGCCATGGTTCATTGGCAAAGTGAAATCATGGTTTGATTCGACTCGAAAGTCGCGCGAGGACCACTCGTCCACCTTCTCCGTTCGGTACAGGAGGACATGCCCTGTAGGCTTTAAGATGCGTGCTGCCGACTCCGCAATCTCGTCAAATCTCAACGCGCGCAGCAGAATGACATCCGCGAGCGGACAAGGTTCTTGAGCTGCATAGTGCTTTAGCTCGCCCGAGTATATGCAGACCTGCTCCAACATGAGTGTACCGACGACGGAATGGAGAAATGAGCATTTCTTCTGTGAAGGTTCGACTAGCACTAAACGGAGGTCACTGTGGACGATTTTCAACGGGATTCCTGGAAGTCCGGCACCCGAGCCAACATCAACCACAATACTCTGAGAGGGAAATTTGAATGCGCTCAATGCCGTCAGAGAATCCACGAAATGTTTGCTGATGATTTCGAATGGGTCCGTGATACTTGTGAGATTGATAGTCTTGTTCCATGTAAGCAACTGCGACTGATAAGCCAGCAATTGACCGGTCTGTTGTTCGGTGAGACTGATCCCGAGCCTGTTGGTGGACGTGACCAGGAACTCGCGCAAGGCATGCTCGTGTTCCACGTGGAACAATTACGTCAAATGAGAAAGGAGGTCAAGTCTCTTAAGTGGAAACCGGATCTACCGTCCGCTCGACTGAAACTGCTTCACTGAGCTGAAATTTTTTGTGTGCCTTTCGAGGGCCACGAGTAACACAGAAATGGCGGCGGGTGTAATGCCGGAGATCCTAGAAGCCTGACCAATCGAGGCTGGACCGACGCGTTTCAGCTTCTCACGCACCTCATGAGAAAACCCCGTCACGGTGTCATAGGAAAATTCAGGGGGAATACTCCGCGTCTCCAGTTGCTTGAAACGATGAACTTGTTGAAGCTGCCTTTTTATGTACCCAGCATACTTGATTTGTATTTCTACTTCTTCAATGATTTCAGCATCTTGAGATTGTTCCAGCTGTAGACAATCCATCAATGTTTGATATGTCACACCCTGACGTCTGAGCAAGTGTGCTGTCGAACAGGGGCCGGGAACGTGATCAATGTTTGCCGTCGTCAAGCGCCGACGAACGTCCTCCGTGAGCCGCGGTTTCGTGGCTTCGAGTCTTTGGATCTCATCGTCAATTTGCCGGCGTTTCAGAACGAACTTCGCATAAAGGTGGTCAGGTATCAATCCAATCTGACGCGCAGCTTCGGTGAGTCGGAGATCAGCATTGCCATGACGCAACAGAAGTCGATACTCCGCGCGAGAGGTAAACATTCGATAAGGCTCTAGAGCGTCTTTGGTGATGAGATCATCGATGAGTACCCCGATGTAGGCTTGGGAACGGTCGAGAATCAATGGCAGCTTGTTTCGCAATTTGAGAACCGCATTAATACCCGCCATCAGACCCTGAGCTGCCGCTTCCTCATAACCCGATGTCCCGTTGATCTGCCCCGCATGGTAGAGCCCTTCCACAAGCTTGGTTTCGAGCGAAGGATGCAACTGTCGAGGAGGAAAATAATCATACTCAATCGCGTAGCCGGGCTTGAGCATCTTGGCCTGTTCCAACCCAGGAATCGTTTTAAGCATGGCGCTTTGCACATCGACCGGCAGACTTGTCGAAATGCCATTGGGATAGAATTCTGTCGTCTCGAGACCTTCCGGCTCCACGAAAATCTGGTGTCGTGCCTTCTCGGCAAAGCGAACAACCTTATCCTCGATGGACGGACAATAGCGGGGTCCCACTGATTCGATCACACCGCTGTAAAGCGGCGAGCGGTCAAGACTGTTCCGGATGATGTCATGCGTCTTCTCATTCGTGTAGGTCAGATGGCAGTCGCGTTGCGGGGTGGCAATTCGATCTGTACGATACGAAAACGGCGGAGGCGGGTTGTCACCGGACTGTGGCGTCATCACGGAAAAATCGATCGTGTCACGATCCAACCGAGGCGGAGTGCCGGTTTTTAACCGTCCGACCTCAAATCCCAAGTCTCTCATGCAGTCCGACAGGTGCTCAGCGGAAACCTCGCCGGCGCGGCCGGCAGGAAAGTGGTTCAGACCGATGTGAATTAAACCCTTAAGGAAAGTTCCCGATGTCAAGACCACAGCCTTGGCCGCAACGCGCTGGCCCCCGTCGGTCAACACGCCCGTGACACGCCCGCTCTCGATGAGCAGGCGATCCACCGTCCCTTCGGCAATCGTGAGTCCTGCCTGGCGCTCCAGCGCGCCCCGCATGGCCTGTCGGTACAGCGCCTTATCGCACTGGGCGCGCAGAGCGCGAACGGCTGGTCCTTTACTCGTATTGATGAAGCGGAATTGGATGCCCGCCCGATCGGTGTTCACGGCCATTTCTCCGCCCAGAGCATCGATTTCCTTAACCAGGTGGCCTTTCGCAATACCACCAATCGCCGGGTTGCAGGACATCTGGGCGCATCGCGCGCGATCCATCGTCAAAAGGAGCGTGCTTGCACCCATTCGTGCGGCTGCCAAAGCCGCTTCGCAGCCTGCGTGTCCCCCTCCGACCACGATCACGTCAAACGCCTGCGACATGGCGATTCCTTACTTTCCAATACAAAACGTCGAAAAGATCTGTTCCAAGATTTCATCCGTCGTGATGATGCCGGTAATCTCCCCAAGGGCATCGGCGGCGGCCCGAATGTCGACGGCAACGAGTTCATTTGCCATACCGTCACTAACAGATTCCTCAGCCTGGGCCAATGATTCCCGGGCACGAACAAGGGCAGCCTGATGCCTCACGTTTGTGACGACGACACCATCGGTAGAGTCGGCGCCACTTTCAATCAATTGGGCGCGAATCGCCGCCCGCAGCGCATCGATCCCTTCTCCCGTTTTGGCCGACAAAGGTAACGCCGCAGATACAGATCTCGTGTCTGATAGAACTACACTCATCGGAAGGTCGGCTTTGTTGATGACGATGACATGTTTGCCTCCGGTGGCCTGATCGATCAATCGGCAATCATCTTCGCTCAAAGGAACCGTTCCATCGATCACCACAATTTGAAGGTCCGCGTCCTTCTGTGCCGACCGCGACCGCCTGATGCCCTCACGCTCCAACATGTCGTTTGTTTCTCGGATACCCGCCGTATCGACGAGGTGAATGATGACGCCGTCCAAATCAATGGATTCCTCGATGATGTCTCTGGTCGTTCCCGGCACCTCGGTCACAATCGCCCGGTCTTCTCTGAGCAGCCGATTAAGCAAGCTGGATTTCCCCACGTTTGGACGTCCCGTTATGACGACGCGGGCGCCCTCCCGAAGCCAGCGCCCAGTTCGCGCGGTGGCATCCAAGCGCTCTATGAGCGCGGCAACGTCCTCGATCGTCCGCAGCAGTTCCGGCTTACTGAGGAATTCGATCTCTTCACCGACGAAATCGATGCCGGCTTCGAGCTGCGCCAAAAGGCGTAACAAGCCCTCTCGTGCCGTTTCCACCTCACGGGCCAACTCGCCGCGGAGTTGTCTCTGGGCTGCCTTAAGGCTTGCGGCTGACTTGGCGCGAATCGTGTCCAGCACCGCCTCAGCCTGCGACAAATCAAGCCGGCCATTGAGAAACGCCCGCCTCGTAAATTCCCCGGGCGCCGCCATTCTGGCTCCCGCTTCGAGACACCCATGACAGACCAGGGACAGCACAAGCCCGCCGCCATGCGACTGGATTTCGACGATGTCCTCGCCCGTGAAGGACCGCGGCGCTTTCATAAATACGACAAGCGCCTCGTCAAAAACCTCGCTCGCTCGCGAAGGGGCTTTCGACGGATCGGCTTGAGGTCCGGCAACTAAAGGGGGGAGGTGCACATCCGCCAGATGAAGCGTATGAGACTTCACCGAGGCAAGGGGGCGTCCGGACCGCAGTCGGACGATCCGTTCTGCCACGGCCAGCGCACGCGAGCCGCTGAGCCGCACAATGCCGATGCCGCCTTCACCGGCCGGGGTAGCAATCGCGCAAATTGTGTCCTCGAGCGCTCCGGTCAACATGAGCGCAATCTCTCATTTCGATGGTTCGATGATGAACGGCCGGTTGGCGTAGAGCCGGTCGGTCAATACCTGTTGCCCGATGGTCAGCATGTTGTTCGTCAGCCAATAGAGCACAAGACCGGCCGGAAAATTAACGAATAAAAACGTCATGAACACCGGCAGGACCAACATCACTTTGGCTTGAGTCGGATCCATGGTGGTGGGAGTGATTTTTTGCTGGATGACCATCGTCACTCCCATGATGATCGGCAGCACGTAATAGGGATCCTGCACCGACAGGTCGGTGATCCAACCGAAAAAAGGCGCCTGTCGAAGGTCGATGGTCATGTAAAGAATGTTGAACAGCGCCACGAACACCGGCATTTGCAGAACCATCGGCAGGCATCCGCCGACCGGATTTACCTTGTGATCACGATACAGCTTGATGAGCTCCTTGTTCAATTTATCGCGGTCATCTTTGAACTTTTCTTGTAGACCCAACACCTTCGGCTGGATCATCTGCATCTGCTTCATGGATTTATAGCTTTTGAACTGCAGAGGCACAAAAAGCAGCTTGATGCCCATCGTCAATAAGATAATCGTGACCCCATAATTATGCGTGTACTCGTTGATATAGCGCAGCACGTAAAAAATCGGCTTGGCGACGGCCTTGACGACGCTCCAGCTCCCGAAAATAAACCAGCCGAAGTCGATGGTTTCTTCGAGGCCTACGTTTAACGATCGCAGCGTGTCGTATTCCTTTGGCCCCGCATACAACTGCAAGCTCGTCGTAGCTCCGGCGCCCACGGGCGGCATGCGCACTCCTGCGGACACCAGCTTGTCCACTTCTTCCTTCTTCGCCCACGCTGCATTGGCGTTCTGCGGCATCAACACTGAAATAAAATATTTGTCCTGAAGCGCGACCCATTGAACGGCGCCCTTGCGTTCGATTTCCTTTTCCTTGTCCGGCGTTTCCTTTTCGACTTTCCCGTCCACCATCGAGGCCGACCCGATGAGGCCGATAAAGCCGTCACCCCATTCGACGATCCCGAAGTTCGTTCCGAGCACGATGTCATACGCGCCTGTCAGGCCCTCGACGGTGACGGCTACATCCACCAGATAGCTTCCCTGGTGAAAGGTCAGGCGCTTCGACACCATGAGTCCAGAGGCCGAGTCCCGGAACCGGAGAGTCGCATGTCCGACAGGATGAGTACTATCGAGAGTCGTAAAGTCGGTATCGATCGCATGGAGACCCTCACGAAGAATCTTGTCAGCGGTCGTGTCGGCTGCGCTCAGGGACAGAGGCTCTTTGAACTTTGCACCCTGATGGACCAGTTGAACGGGCTTTTGTTCTGGAGCTGCAGTGTGATGATGCTTAAGTTCCCAGCTCGAAATCACGCCTCCACGGGCTTGCAACCCAACCCGAATGACATCCGTCTCAATGACGACCGTCTGCTCGGTAACCTGGGCTTGTTCCGAGGATGGGTGGCGAGGTGACGTCTCAGCGTTCGCCGAAGAAGCGGTGCGGTCGCCTGCCGAAGGCGAAGGACTATCGGAACCCCCGCTCGGGGTAGTGGTTGTCTCCAACGGCAGATCCTGCACCGTCTCAGACGGCGCGGGCAGCAATCCCAATTGCTTCAGCAGGAGATCATAACCGAGGATCACCGCCAGGGACAGGACGAGAAAGATCACCACACGCTTTTCCATCACGAGTTCCTGGCCCCTTGTGCTTTCGGCGCAGTGTTGACGGGATCGTACCCTCCGGGATGAAACGGGTGACATCTCAGGAGGCGCCACACAGCGAAGCCGCACCCCTTGACGATGCCGAAGCTGTGGATCGCTTCACACGCATACTGGGAGCACGTCGGTTCGAATCGGCAGGCAGGCCCAAGCCAAGGCGAGATCAACACCCGATAGGCACGTATGACTGCAACGAACATTGTCCTCATCACCGTTGCTCCAGAGTGCTGAGAACGCCTTGGCGCCGCAGCGTCGACCACCACAGGGTTTTAAGCTCTTCGAACGAAAGGGTAAGGGCTTCCCGCTTCGGAAACACGAGCAGCGCGTGGTCAGCGGATAGTTCGCCCCGTACCTGACGCGACAGCTCGCGGAAGAGACGTTTCACGCGGTTTCGACGAACCGCAATGCCGAACCGTTTACCAACGACGATCCCGACGCGGCTGTTTCGCGCTTCGGTCCTGCAAATTAACAAATTGAAGCAGGCAGTAGACAGACGCCGGCCGTGCTGCTTCACGTATTCAATGTCACGGCTGGCCCGCAGGAAAAAGGACCGATCGCCTGCACCTGATGACATCGTCCGGCTCATAGGCCCATGCCAAACCCATCCGCCCGGCTCTTGCGTTCCGAGTTGGGCCGGAGCGCTCCTTGGTGCTCTGGAGAAACGTCCCTGCTTGAGGAAAACAAGGCGGGCGGAAGGTCGTGTAGCTCGAGTCTCTAGACGGTCAAACGCGCGCGACCCTTGGCTCGACGGCGAGCCAGGACTTTGCGGCCGTTTTTCGTGCTCATGCGTTTGCGAAACCCGTGTTCTCGCTTCTTTTTGAGGTTCGATGGCTGTTGAAACGTAAAGGACATACCGGTCACCTTTCGAGCAAAATTCCAAAGAACGCCGCATTATAGGGGCGCCTCCACAACGTGTCAAACTCACAGGTGCGCGGAGGCTTCGCCCTTACATCGCATGTCCTTTTACAGCCTGGACCGGTCGGCTAACTCTTTGATCTGACTGTCAGATTGAGGCGCTTTTGTGGACGTTTTTAAGAAAATGGACTAGACTGCCCCAGACTTTCTACCTAATGTGTGTGGGCACCGCCATAACCCATTGCGGAATCAGGGCTTTGGAAGCGGGCGCTTCCCGGACCTTCTGGCACTGCCTTTGCGAAATTGTGAGAGGTTTCGACTCATCTAAGGCGCGTCGAACCCACAGCGCTAGCGGATGGAACCGTCCATTCATGAGGAGGAGCGTGATATGAAAATCCGCCATGTTCTGATGTCGATTTTGGGACTGTCTCTCTTGATGGGCGGCTGTGCGCAACCTCCGGCCGAGCAAATCGACGCCGCCGAACAGGCGGTCAAAGAAGCTCAGCAAAGCGGCGCTGCCAACTACGTGGCCAACGACTATGCCAAGGTCGAAGGGCTTTTGGCGGCGATGAAGACGGAAGTCGCCGAACAGGAAGGAAAGTTCGCCTTGTTCCGGGATTACGGAAAAGCGGAACAGCTGGCCGCGACGACCAAGGCCGAGGCTGAGCGCGTGAAGGCTGATGCCGGTAAGAAGATGGAGGAGGCGAAGTTTACTGCAATCCAGGCGCAACAAGCCGCACAAGCCGCCGTCGCCTCAGCGCAGGGACTCGTCGCCAAAGCCCCAGCCGGGAAAGACCGCGCCGCGCTTGAATCCATCAAAACGGACGCGGAAGCGTTGAAGGCCTCGCTGAACGACGTACAAATGTTGGTCGACAAGGCGGATTACCTCGCGGCTCAGACCAAGGCTAAGGCGATTCAAGACAAAGCCGACGCCGTCTCGCATGAAATCGAAACGGCGCTCGCGAAGATCGGCAAAGGTAAGGCGCTCGCAAAAAAGAAATAGCGGAGCTGCTTGGATGATTGACAGAATTCCCTCTATGGCCGCATCGCTGTGGTGGGCCGGAGCCTTGACACTCTGCGGTTCCCTCGCCGCGTGCGTCGAGACCGTGCCGCCCGAGATGGTCGAGGCCATCGAATCAGTCGACCGCGATCTGCTGCACCTGCGCGCGGCGGAAGTCGCACCAAGCGAGTATGCAGAGTTCACTCGCCAATGGGTGACGCTTCG
>Ga0310810_10007878_pt1 | contig 12213 bp, 8 predicted proteins | sample NCmetagenome_FD_207641 | JGI IMG/M metagenome (GOLD analysis project Ga0310810, IMG submission 207641) | Soil microbial communities from experimental microcosm in Duke University, North Carolina, United States - NC | ecosystem: Engineered > Artificial ecosystem > Soil microcosm > Unclassified ... | reverse complement strand
AGAAATCATGGGGCGATTGACACCGCCTATCGTGGTCGAGAACATAATTGACGCCGCGGCCGAATCCGAGATTCTCGCCACTGCTTAGAATTTTGATTCCGAATCCTGGGTCGACGGTCCTGACGTGAGCAACGGCTCTATGCAATTCTGCCGTTGCGCTTTCGGAGCCAGAATTATCCAAGACATATACGGTTCGCAGACCTTGACCGGTGAGAGAGAGGAGACTCTGTTTGGTTTTATCGGCACCGAAATAGTCGAGAATGATTGCGCAGACGTGTTCTTCTACCATGCAACTAGATGCGACATTTCTTTTCGCCACCCTTTTATGCTGTTCGACCTACGTTGCAACAACGCAGCGGCCACTAAGCTACTGATTTCTTATGCATACCGCAAGTCGGCCTGTCTGTCTGAGCAGCTTACTGCGAGGATCAACGCATCGGAGGCAGGCCAGCGACAACGTAAGTTTCTTCCAGCTGCATTAACCCCTCCGCATCGTCGGTTAGATCGTAAATAGAGATCGAATAGCCGATTTTTTCGATCGGTTGGCGCTGGCGAAGCCACGCGAAGAGCGGGGCTTCGGGGGTGGAGACGTCCTGCAGATTGGTCGCGCTGATCGCTAGGATTTTTTGCGGGGCGTCGGCGGGAACCCGATCTGCCGGTGGCGGCCATTCGAGCGGCCAAGTGCCGGGCAAGTACTTGTACCGGATGCCGTAGTAAGCCGGCGGCGCGGAGCCGAAATACGAGAGGTAAATGATCGGCAGTTTTTTTATTTCCATGTTCAGATTTTTTAGGTCCTAGCCCCAATCGAGATTCGAGTCGGCCAGCCAGCCCTAGCCCTAGTCGAACTACCGGGGCCCCGTTGCTGAATTTGTATGAGTCAGCACCGGATTTGATATCGTTGGATAAGATTTTCGTCGGCGGTAATTGTTGTTCCCTTACCATAATCAATACGCTCTGGGGTGCTTCGTTTTAGTGAGGTAAGCGGATCTGCCGAAATTGTTTGGACCACCCTGCGCCAATCTCTTCCAGCCTTTTTTCTCACTCTCATCGTCTTCTTAGTCATCGCTGATTCTTAAAGGGCGAAATTCCGCCAGATTCCTTCTGACCAGAAAACCACCGTTATGGTCTGTAGTGGTGAGAGGCGCATGGTCGTCATAGAAAAATTGTCCTTAAAAATCACAACATTATTCGCTAACCGCTATTTATCAAAGAGCTGTCTCATTTTTGGGACACAGCTCTCCCGAAATTTTATGAGAGCTGTTAATCTATTGACATAGAGCTCTGCGGTTGTTAGAAAACAGCTCGTCCAATGTGTTCAACAGCTGGGACTCGCAACAGGGGGTTGATTCCAAATGAAAGTATCTTTTCCTGTGATGAGAGGAAATATCGGCGGGCGCCAATACTATTCGCTGCTGATTCCGCTTTCAGAGATTCCCCGTTTTTTTAAGTTCGATGATTGGGAAGGCTGCACTCCGGAGCTGCGGGCGCAAAGAGTTCTGAACAAGGGCAGAGTTCCAGACATTACAAGATACATGCTCGAAAATGGGGATGGATACCTGTTTTCGTCGATCACTGCGTCCTACTCGTGTCCGGTGAAGTTTGTCTCTTCAGCCGACAATGCTGATGTTGGAACTTTGGAGCTGGAGCTCGAAAATCTTGAGTTCATTATCAACGACGGCCAGCATCGTTGCGCAGCGATCGCCGCAGCACTCAAAGAAAATCCCGCTCTGGGTAAGGAAAAAATCTCGGTGCTGCTCTTTGAGACGGAAAATTTGGAACGGCTTCAGCAGATGTTCGCCGATCTAAATCGATTCGTGCAGAAGACCTCAAAATCCCTAGGGATGATTTATGATCGTCGAGATAATCTGTCCACGCTCACAATGGAAGTAGCCGAGCAGGTCGACGTATTTCGCGACATGGTTGACAAAGAGAAAGTGACGATCCCGCGGAGATCCGCCAAGCTCTTCACCATTTCGGCTTTATACGAAGCGCATGAAGAGTTGCTAGGTAAAAAAATTGCTGAACAGGGATCGCCGGCTTATCTAGAAATTCTCCAGAGAGCGGTCGGATATTGGACAGAGCTTTCAGAGGTCATGGGTGACTGGCAGAAAGTCAAAAATGGAGAACAAAGCGCTTCCGACCTCCGCCAAGAGAAAATTAATACGCATGCAGTTGTTTTGCGGGCTCTGGGAGGCGTCGGACGAATATTGTTCGAAAAGTATCCTCAGGACTGGCGGAGAAAGCTCAAACTCCTAGAGGGAGTTGATTGGCGGAAAACCGTAAATAGTAGCGCAAATCCTCTGTGGGATGCCGTGTGTATTACAGCAGGCTCAGTCGTCTCCAACAGACAGGCACGAGCGGCTACTTTGGCGGTCTTGTTACGAGAAATCGGCGAATCGCCAAACGGAAAAGGAATGCACAAAGTACCTATGGAGGTGACTAGTGAGCAGGCAGCCGAACGATGACGTTAAGCAGTCGAAAAATGGTGTTGCTGATGGTCAGAAATCAGCAGACAACATTCGAAATTTCACTGATGGCGAATGGGGCACCCCGACTGCGATAAAAGGGTCGACTACAAATCGCCTGCGACAACTGCTCCCGACTGCGTGGCGCATGATTCGACCTTACTGGTTCTCGCAGGACCGTTGGGTGGCGTGGGGATTGCTCGCCGCCGTGGTCGGACTAACTCTCGGGATGGTTCACATCAATGTGCTGTTCAATCGTTGGAACAACGCATTTTTCAGCGCTCTGCAGGACAGGGATCAGGCAGCCTTTCTCCATCAGTTGCTCCGGGTTTCGTGGCTCATCGGTCTTTTTATTATTTTCGCCGTCTATCAGCTTTATCTCAATCAGATGCTCGAGATCCGTTGGCGGCGCTGGCTCACCGAGCGCTATCTCCGTGCTTGGATGGCCGATGGCGCATACTATCGGATGCAGCTAGTGGCAGGTGACGCCGACAATCCCGACCAGCGCATCGCTGAAGACATTCACCTACTCGTTTCTCATACCCTCACGCTTGCTATTGGAGGTTTGCGAGCGTTGGTAAGCATCGTTGCTTTTGTAGCGATTCTTTGGGCGCTCTCCGGAACTCTCACTGTGCCGCTGGGATGGTCCTATCTCACTTTGCCTGGTTACTTGGTATGGGCGGCCATCTTATATGCGGTCGCCGGCACCTGGCTTACGCATTGGATCGGCCGGCCGCTGGTGCGACTGAATTTCGAAAAGCAGCGATGTGAAGCTGACTTTCGGTTCGGCCTGGCCCGCTTTCGCGAGAATACCGAGGGAGTGGCGCTTTACCGCGGTGAGGCGGACGAACTCCGTGGCTTTCGCGAACAATTCGAAGCGGTAGTGATGAATTGGTGGGAGATCATGCGCCGCCAGAAGCGACTGACTTATTTTACCTCGGGTTACGCGCAGGCAGGGTGGATATTTCCGTCGGTCCTAGCGGCGCCACGCTATTTTCGCGGCGAGCTTGCGCTGGGAGGTCTGATGCAGACCGTAGGGGCTTTCAATCAGTTGCAAGATGCACTCAGCTTTTTTGTCCAGTCGTATAAACAGGTCGCTGAATGGTGTTCAGTGGTCGAGCGACTCGCCGGGTTCGAGCGCGCGCTCGAGCGCGTGCAGATTCAGGCGGCGAATGGTGGTGGTGTCCGGCGTGCTGATGGATCTGCCGAACATTTGGCCGTGGAGGGTGTCGATCTTTATTTGCCCGATGGTAAGCCGCTCATCGCGAATGTGAATCTATCACTCCAGCGCGGAGACACAGTTCTTCTCGGGGGAACATCGGGTACGGGCAAGAGCACGCTCCTGCGTGCAATCGCTGGAATCTGGCCCTTTGGGCAAGGTGAAATCCGTGCCTCGCGCGACGCGCGGTTTCTGTTTCTCCCGCAGAAGCCGTACTTGCCGATCGGTACGCTTCGGGAAGTGGTTAGTTTTCCAATGCTGGCCCGTGGCACGGACGATGTGACATTGCGCGAGGCACTGGAAGCCGTGGGGCTCCCCGGACTCGCCGCACGGCTCGATGAAGCTGGTCATTGGGCACTCCAACTTTCACCCGGCGAGCAACAGCGTATCGCCTTTGCGCGCGCCCTCGTGGAGAAACCCGACTGGCTGTTTCTCGATGAGGCGACTTCGGCAGTGGACGAGTCCACGGAGTCGCGCCTCTACCGACTGGTGCGCGAGCGGCTTGACGGCACGACTGTATTCAGCATCGGCCATCGCGCGACGCTCCGCGCTTTCCATTCGCGCCAACTTTTGGTGCGCGTCAATGGGACGGGCCCTTCCTCTATCGTAGAAGTGACCGCTGTGCCGGAATCGGCTCGAAGCAATCCTGTCATTCCTATGCGCGACAAAATCGCTGCCATGGCTGGATAATATCGCACTACCGCGCCTAAAGATCTTCGCGTGTTACTGCGGCAATGAAATTCGTCGAAAGATGTCTCCGGCTATTCGGCTTTGAAACATGAGAATTTTTACAAATGCCCTCGGAGCGCATCGGCCGATCTTGGAGTTTATGGGGGAGGTTGGATGCCTGCCGTTGTATACACTTGTCCAAGCTTTGCTAAACCTTCTCTGTCCCCGGTAAGATCATAAATGAAAATTGAATAGCCGATTTTTTCGATCGGCCGGCGGGCGCGAAGCCATGCGAAGAGTGGGGCGTCGGCGTGGGAGACGTCTTGCAGATTGGTGACGCTGATCGCGAGGATCTTGCGCGGCAGCACGGCAGGCACTTTGTCGGGAGGGGGGGGCCATTCGAGCGGCCCGTTACCGGGCACGTACTGATACCGAATACCATAATAGGACGGCGGCGCGGAGCCGAAATAGGAGAGATAAATGATCGGCAGTTTCTCGTTCTCCATATAAGTCTTGAGATTTTTCAAATCCTGGCCCCAATCCAGGTTCGAATCGACCAGATATAGATAGCCTTCGTCCGGACCACCGATGATTTCATTGAAATACGCAAGCTGGTGAGGTGCAACCCGCAGCGACGAGACGACCGTAAGGCTCAATGTTACAGCGATCAGTGCCGGAGCTAACCAGCGGCTCTGGAGCCGGACTGTGGCCAGCCGCGATGCGAGAACAAACAAAAACGGATAGATGGGCAGAATGTGACGCAAACCGATGTCGACCGTTGATTGGGAGGTTGCAAGAAAAAGGATTGCTACGGGCAGCAAGAGCAAAGCCGCTTGATGTTGTTTAAGCGCGCTGCCTGTCCGGTATAGCAGGGACGCAAGGATCATCAATATCAAGCTACCCAAAGGCGTCTTTAGCAGAAAGGCAACGGGGAAATAGCTCCACCAGCCGCGATACGAATATTCTCCCAGGAAAAACCCGGCCTGTCCTTGCTGTGCCAGCATCAAAAACCGCTCCAGACCGATCACCCAAAGTTGGAATCCTTGGAAAAAATAAACTGCCAAAATCACTGGCACAGCGAAAATAAGGATGACTAAATAGACCGCCCCTGCATCGAGGAATCTCGTTGTTAGCGCGCGTGGTGATCTGTGCGGCAGAAAGCCGCGCTCCCCGTCAGCCGTCAGAAAAACGCGGAGCAGCAGGATTAAACCGATCAATGGAAGCAGAACAATCAGCGAATATTTCGCAACCAGGGCTGCACCTAAAGAAATACCGGTAATGATCAGAAGCCGCCACCGGGGAAAATTCAAGTGCTCCCATAGAAGATACACCGTCAGAAAAAAAAATAGCGACGTGCCGATATCGGTGGTGACGAGACCCGCATGCGCAATAAAGTTGGGCTCGAAGGATGCAAGTGCCATCGCCAAGAGCGCTGCACCCGTGCCCCAAAGTCGATACGCCCAGTAACCGATGAGAGCAATCAGCAAGCCGCAGAGCAGCAAATTGGCCAGCCGGCCGGGTAGAAGAAGCTGATCTGCCGGAAGTGCCGACTGATAGAGGAAATCTTGGCCGACGAAAAAATCCATTCCGTCGCGCCAAGATTTGGCATCGGTCCTGAAGGGGAGCCGATAAAGCAAGTAAAGAGGTAGCGCCAAGAATTCCCGTATCAACGGCGGATTTTGCGGCTCCAAGCGAAAATCGCGAGTCACAAGGTAAGAATATCCTGACGCGAGATGCAGCGCTTCGTCATACGTCGGCCCGTTCGCGCGAATGAAGAGAAGTCCCTGAAGGAAAAAAGCCAGGAGCAAAGCTCCTGCGGTGCTTAACGTCAGTGCGGTTCCGAGCGGTTTTCTCACCAGCCGCAGGCCGAGAGCATGGCGGGCAGCCATTTTGTAGAGCTGAAGTATTCTTCGGCGAGCTCGCGCGCTGCGCGCCGATGCAACGGATAATTCCCGTCGACCTCGCGCACGCCGGCGACGGCCTCCTCGAAGTTGTGGAAGGCCACCAGTCCGCGGCCAATGGGCAAATGCTTGCTGAACCCGGTGTCCTCGGCGAGTACCGGCCGCCCGCTCGCGAGATAAGCAACACTCCGATCGCTCACCCAGCCGGTGTTGAGTTCTCGATAGATGGGCTTGGCGCAGGAAAATTCGGCGCGGGATTGCTGTAGGTAGTTTTGGTAAAGCGAGAGTGATCTCGCGACCCGATGCGGATGTGCGAGTTTCCAGCCCATTTGGGTCAGAAGCTCGCGATCACCGGTAACATCTTTAGGGTGGATGTTCACTGCCAGTTCAAAGCTCTGAGCCGTTTGTACAGGCAGATCAACATACCGAAGGTACGCATCGCGCTTGGAAATGCTCAGGAGACGTCCTTCAAGTGTCAAGTTTTCCCAGGTCCATTGGGTCACCGAAGTGAACGGCGCGCTCTTTTTTGGAGCGCTCGTGAGAGTCCACATCGGCAGGTAAACAAATGGATGGAAGGGCAGCCATTTCAATTTCAAATCGGGAATCTGACAATCGGGCTCACCAAAGTTTGTGCCGACACTCAAGAAAACGTGGTGATCCTGTATTCCCATATCCCATGTCAGACCGCACGCCTGAAGATAACCGGGATCCAAATCTATCAGCACGCGTTTATTGAAAAGGGACAGTAGCGGTTGGCGCAAACTACAGGAAAAATTCCATAGCAGGTCGGTGCTCCGGGCCAGGTCCCTTATTTGATCCGGGCTCATGCCATAGGCGTCTGCTTTCTGAAGCGCGATCTCATCCAAATTTCCCCGGCACAACAGGAGTGCGCAACGTCCTTCGAAACCGTACTTTCTCAAACGGTTGAAAAAAATATTTATCAGACGGCGGTCGCGGGTCGGGTTTCCCGATGAAAGCAGTATTTCGAGCCAGAAAATTTCGTGTCCGAGCGCATTGAGACCGAGAAGATATTGGAGAAAGCACGCCCAATGCCCTCCTCCCTGCGGGTAGCAAGCGAGGGTGCGGTTTGCGAGCAGAATGCGCAGCGAGGATTGGCCGGCCGTTTGAGCGTCAAGCATTGGCATCAAAATTTAGTAAGGAACTCAAACGCGCCAATCACGCCCAAATGGAGAGGAGCATCCAAGCAAACTAGGCTTCGATTTCTCGCACCAGTTTTCCCAGCACGGTTTCGGCTTTGAAGAATTCCTCGGCGACGGCACGCGCGGCGCGGCTGTGCTTTGGGTAATCGGCGTTGATTGTCTCCATCGCCGCCAGCGCGTCATCCATGGTCCGGAATGAAAAAAGGCCGGCGCCGGTGGGAAGAAATTTGCCGAAGCCGGTGTCCTGAGTGATTACCGGACGGCCAGCGGCGAGATAGCATGCGCTCCGATCGCTCGACCAGCCGCTGCGCAGTCGGACGTTCTGGTCCTTTGCCACGGTAAATTCGCCGCGCGAAGCGCACAGGTAATCGCGGTAGGAAAAAATATTCATCGACAGGGGAATCGCATTGATGACGCGCCATTTGTGCGAAGCCAGGAGGTGAAGCGCCGCCTTGTCCTCGTCGTCCAGGCCGGTCCACGATCGATCCGCGGCGCTGCCACTGTGCAGCGCGAGAGCGAGCTCAAAGGGTTGAGATGTTCGTTCGGGCAGGTTGATGAATTTCAAAAATTCGTAATGCTTGCTCCATGTGTAGCGCTCGTCGTTCCATTCCAGGTCTTTGTTCGACTGACGCCAGTTGGCAACGGTGGTGAAGCTCGCCGGCATGCCGTTACTGCGCGCTTCCGCCGGGCGCCACCAGTCGAGCACAATAGGCTCGCGCGTGGGGAGATAATGAAAGCGTTCGATCGGCACACCACAGTCGGGGGCGCCGAGATTTTCGCCGTAGCTGAAATGATGCGTATGGGCGCCGACGCGTTCGAGGTAGAGCGGGTTTTTTTTGGCTACTTCAATTTGCGGCAGCACTGGATCGGTTTCGAGATAGACGCGCAGCGGCACACGGAGATGTTCTTCGCGAAGAACCGTCGACGCTGTGACATTCACCAGCACATCGGTTTGTTTGAAAAGCCGGCGCAGATCTTCGGCGGAAAGGCCGAAGCATTGCTCTCCATAAGTGACCGACCGGTATGCCCAGCGGTTGCCGAACCCGTGGGCCGTCAGCACCGACTTAATGACGTTTACAGCGTAGGAGCAATCCTCGCTTACAGTATTTTTTTGCGGATCATAGGGCCAGGTTTCGGTATCTTCGATGTAGTAGACATCGAAGCCCAGACGCCGAAAACCCTCAAGATAGTGCAGCATTTGCCAAATCACGCCGGCGATCGGCGTGCGGCCCATAATACCGAGCACGACGAGGCGGCGCTGCCGGCGCGTGAAAAGCGGTGTTGATTGCGCGGGTTGGATCAAATCGGTGGCCGGCATCTCAACCGTTCACGCGGACTTGGCGTCGTGCATATGGGTTTCGTAGGCGCGGAGAATTTTTTCCGGATCGAGGATCGACTCGATGCCGGGTTTTTTCCGCGCCATCAGTCGGGTGCTGCAAACTCGCCCTTCGCTGTGCGATGGATAGTCATCCGACAAGACCGCTACATCGAAATGGCGTTCGACCAGGGCGCGCAGGCTTTCCAAGGAGAACACCGTGGGTTCGTCGGGAGTCGGCTCGCCGCCGATGTCGACGCTGGCGAAAAAACTTCCGTCGTGTTTCAAGACGCGCCGGATTTCCGCCAGGGCGAGTTCGGGCTTGGGCATGTGATCGAGCGCGTTGCGGCAGATTACCAGGTCTGCGAAGTCATCCAGCAGCGGCAGGTTTTCCGCGCCGAGGGATAAATAAATCGTGCGACCGCCGGCTCGGTCCGCCAGCAACAAACCGAGTTTTTGATAGGCATAGAGCAGCGGATCGAGAGCGATCTTCACCGCTGCAGGAAAAGTGGTAAGATCGCCGGTGCAGCCGCAGCCGATGGTGACCACGGTCTTGTTCTCCAACCACTTCGTATCTCGCTCAAGAAACCGCAGCACTTCATCGAGCAACAGACGAGAGTAAGCGATGCGTTCGGCGTGATAGGAGTCGCCAAACTGATCGCGGCCATGCTTCTCATGGTAAAGAAACCAGCCAACCTCGTCTAAGTAGCGCGGGTCGGTCAAGTCTGGGATTTGCGGCATAACACGATCCTAGTTCTTGTTATTTGACCCGACGAAGTTTTCGCTCTTCTTCGTAGAGGCCAAATTGGGTTTGATAGAGCGACGCAAACGGACCATGGGCGCGTATGAGCTCGAAAAAATTTCCTTGTTCAACGATTTCTCCTCCTCGAACAACAACGATCATATCCGCCTGCCGAACGGTCGAGAGTCGGTGCGCGATAATGAAAGTCGTACGGCCCGTCATTAAACGGTCCAGCCCTTCCATGATCAGCGCTTCGGTTTCCGAATCCACGGAGGAAGTGGGTTCGTCCAAAATCAGAATAGGGGCGTTGAGCAGGATGCCGCGCGCGATCGTAAGACGCAGCTTCTGACCTTCCGACAAAGTGGATCCTTGTTCGCCCACCACGGTGTCGTATCCATTCGGGAGCTGCATAATAAAATCATCGATGCGGGCGACGTGCGCCGCAGCGACCACTTCATCCAGCGATGCTTCAGGGCGCCCATAGGCAATGTTGTCACGGATGCTAACCGGAAAAATCAAAGGCGGCTGTAGCACCATTGCGATCTGACGACGCAATGATTTCAATTGGAAATCGGTGATGTTGACGCCATCGATTTTGACGTGCCCCGATTGGGGATCATAGAAACGCGGCAGGAGACTCACCAATGTTGATTTTCCCGCTCCTGTCGGTCCGACGATTGCTACTTTTTGTCCCGGTGTGACGTGAAGATTGATTTTTTTCAGAATTGTTTGTGACCCGTCGTAGCCGAATGAAACTTTTTCGAAAGAGATCTCTCCCCTCGTGGGCCGTGAAAAGACTTTATGTCCCTCCGGTAAGCTCTCTTCTAATTCCAAAATGTCGAACGCCCTGCGGACACCGGCCCTCGCTTTCTGAACCAGTCCGTAGGTCTGAAAAATGTTAACGAGCGGGTTGTAGAGGGCCGTCAGGTAGGCGGCGAAGACGACCATATCCCCCACCGAAAGCTTTCCTGACAGGACATGCTTCGTCCCCAGCCAGAAGACCCCCGCGGTTCCGATCGCGATCGTGACGTTCACGATCGCGCAGTAAAAATTCTGCAGGTTATACAGCCGCAAATCGGCTGCCAGGCTTTGCGTGCTAGCTTCGAGAAAGCGGTGTTTTTCCTCCTCCTCCTTTGTAAAAGCTTGGATCACGCGTATCCCTGAAAGCGTTCGTTGAACCACAGAATAAACGAGACTCTCCTTCTGACGCGCGTGGTTAGCAGCGGAACACATCTTCTTGTCGAAAAGCCCAATGGCAACAAAAAGTGCGGGGCACACGGCCGTAGCCAGCAGAGTCAAATACCAGTCGAGTGAAAGCATGACCACGAACATTCCGCCCAATAAAAAAGACGCCGATAGCACCGAGAAAAGACCGTTCATGGTAATGGTCTGGAGGCCCAACGTGTCGGCGGTGATCCGATACATAAGATCTCCGACCTGCTGGCGGTTATGAAAAGAAAGCGAGAGGCGTTGTATCTGGCTGTAAAGATCCCGTCGGAGGTCGTTAACCATTCTTTGACCAATTCGGATCGTGATATAGTCGTTAAGGAGACGCAACGCCCCGAGCAAAAGATAGATCAAAACCAAACCCGCGCAAGTAAAAAGCAGAAGCATCTCCGGTGAGGACTCGAAGTGCAACCACGACGGCAAGGGCTGGCGATTTACAACCCTGTCTATAATTATTTTGAAGGGCCAAGGTTTGAGTACCTCCAGCGCGCTAATAAAAAGAACCTGGCCGAGCGCTAGAGTAAACGGCAGCCAGTAAGGCTTCAGATAAGCACGAACTGTAGGTTTCATCGCTGTTTGTGCTCAGGCCGCATCGGTCGATTTCGCCACCGGCACGAAGTTCTGTTTGTGCGCGAGGGATTCCACCACATGATAGAGCAGATGGCCGAGGCGAAATTTTTGATAAATGATCGCGCTCGCATGCGCCCAACCGATGAAAGCCGCGGCGGCGGCGAGCGCCGGTTGGGCGCATGCAACGGCCAGCCCGGCGGCGGCGCAGTAGGCGTAGATAAACCCCACCGAGAGGCGCGACATGCGCAGCGCGCAGCGCACGCGTAACAGGCGCTTTTGGCCGGTATGATTTTCCGTAGCGGTCTTGACTTGGGCTTTGGCCCACGGACCCTGGCAGATTTCAAGATCCCAGTCGCTCCAGCCCTGATCCATCGCAATCAGATATTTGCGGGGTAGCAGAAAATCCATCACGGCGTGGAGCAAGGTTTCTTTTTCCTGTCCTTGCTCGTTCCAATAGGAGAGATAAAAAGCCCGCTCATGTAAGGAGATTTCCGGTTTCTGCGTCGGGCCGTTCAAGTCCACCGGTTTGATTTCGAGGAGCCGCCGCGCGCGCCAGCGATAGCGTTCGTAAGTTCGCACCAGCGGTCCTAGATAGATCAATGAAGCAACGAGCAGAGTCGCTGGCAAGCCGCGGTAGGACGGCGCCACGCGCGCTCTGAGCGCGCTCGCGAAGCAGCGACTCAGCGTCAGCAGAAAGGGCGCAAGCCCGATCCAAAAAACACCGCCGAAGACCAGTGCGCCGGCGAGGAGCGCGAACGACAAAAGATTCCATTCGAGGGTCAGAGGCAGACAGGAGAGGATCGAAGGCGACGGCTGATAAAGGGTCTGAAACAGGCCGCGGCCAAACACGCCGGAGTAAATGCGCGGCTGGCGGCTCAGCAGGTACGACGAAAGATCACCGTAGATGCGTCCGAACCAGCGCGATTGACCCAGCACGTTGAAGCG
>Ga0310810_10007877_pt1 | contig 12214 bp, 11 predicted proteins | sample NCmetagenome_FD_207641 | JGI IMG/M metagenome (GOLD analysis project Ga0310810, IMG submission 207641) | Soil microbial communities from experimental microcosm in Duke University, North Carolina, United States - NC | ecosystem: Engineered > Artificial ecosystem > Soil microcosm > Unclassified ... | reverse complement strand
CGAGAAGAATCTGGATCTGATCTTCGCTGTCGATGTTGTCGCGGTTGGCGTGCGTCGCGCGCACGACGTTACCATGGATCTCGCGCGCGCGAATCCCGAAATAGATCGCGTCTGGCGCGTACCACACGAGGACTTCCGTCGGTTCCGCGGAGGGCCGCCCGTCGACGGGCTGATACTGCGAGAAGTCGGTGAGTCGAGCCGCGCGTCGCCACACCGGCTCGTCGAGATCGCCATCGATAATGGCAACAGTATCGATCCGCGGCACGTCGACGTGCGTCCGGTTTGCGCGCCCGGCGTAAACGAGCGTGGAATCCTGGAGCAGAGCGACCGCGGTCAGAAATGTCAGAATCATCGGGGTGGAATGTATCCCTTAGCCATCGGAAGGAGTTAGCACCCTGCTCTGAGTCCTAAGGTGCTGACACGTCAACTAAAGTGGCACCCGAATTGAATAGTCAGTTTGTGTCTTTTAAAGTGAGTTAAACGATGCGAATCTCCAGTTCACAGTCGCTCCGCGCGTTGACTGCGCTTCTCCTGGTCGGCGCTTTCGGGATGAGCGGTTGCGCGAGCATGAATAAGCAACAGGAAGGAGCGGTAATCGGCGCGGCGACTGGCGCCGCGGTCGGTGGGGTAGTCGGCAATCAGACCGGATCGACCGCGAGGGGTGCGATCATCGGAGCCGTGGTTGGTGGCGCCGCCGGCGCGATCATCGGACATCAGATGGATCAGCAGGCAAAGGAGCTGAGTCAGGCTATCCCGGGCGCCACGGTGGCGCGTGTCGGCGAGGGAATCGAGGTAACATTCGCGTCAGGGCTCCTGTTCGCGTTCGACTCGGATCAGATTCTGCCGGCCGCCGGAACGAATCTCACCGAACTCGCGAAGAGCTTGAACAGATATCCGGATTCGCAGCTGCTGATCGTCGGTCACACGGACAATGTTGGTGATGCCTCCTACAATCAGCGTCTCTCGGAGCGTCGCTCTGCTTCAGCCGCGACGTATCTCGCCGCGCAGGGTGTGGCGAGAACGCGCCTCGCGGCATCGGGCAAGGGTGAAACCGAGCCGGTCGCGACCAACGACACGGACGCAGGACGGCAGCAGAATCGTCGCGTCGAAGTCGCGATCTACGCGAGCGAGGCGTATCGTCAGCGCCTGTTGAAGAGCAACACGGGCGAGTAGCTGCAGGTTTGTATCGGACGCCGTCCAAGGCATCGGATCGGCGTGATCAGAATTAACAGCCCGAGGGTACCTCGAATCAATTGCCCCACCGACCGATAAGGTCGAGTGGGGCATTTTCTTACGCCGATCGTTTTCTGCCCGCGAACACCAGGACGCCGCCAATTACGATCGCCGCCGCACCGTACATCGGTGTCACCAGTCCGCGTTCCTGCGACGTGACCTTGAGCGGTCCAACCTCGACTTCGTTCCGGCTCTTCGTGTACGGTATTCCGCGCATCGCGACGATGACGACGCCGCAAATTATGAGAAGCACGCCAATCCAACCGAGTGGCCGCATGATAACTCCGCAGATGGGATAACATATCCTGCGCCGCAATGAGGTTTATTGCAAGGCGAGCAGTCGCCCTGGTGCCCACGAATCAACATTTGCTTCTTTTCTTGGTGCCTTTCAGACGACAGAGAGTCGCGCTGACGATGGGCGAGATGTCTGCTTCTGTGCGAGTGTTGAAGATCTAGGTCCGATGATCTAGTCTATCCGCATGGTGAAAGTCACCCCCGCACGTACTCATCGCATCGTTCCCCCATCGACGTCATGGAGGGAGCGCAGACGTTTGGTAAGCAGGCAAATCGAAGCTTCTGTGCGCTGGGTAGAAGAACACGGACTGAGTACAGTAGTACGCTGGGGCGCCGTCATTCTTGTTTCTGCAATTCCGACACTTCAGAATTTTGGAATTGTTACAAATAGGTGGTGGCTCCTTCCCTGGGTGGCGGCGTTGGTTACCGTCCTGGTCTTCGACCATCACAGGCACGGAGCAAGCCTGATTAGGCTCATTCGGGGAATTGGGTACATCAACAGCTCATTTGGCGGTTCGTTCGATACAATTAGCAACAAGATTCCAAGTGATGGGGGCTGTCTCACGGAGGAAGGGTCTCAGAGCGCATGCATCGGGTTTCTTCACCGGATACGTGACTACACTGCATTTGCTCTTCGAGCAGAAAAAAGCCCACGGTTGCGCGCAACCCTTGCTGTCCCTATCGTAACAGACGGATCTGTGAAGGCGTTGAGAATATGGGCTTACGACGAGCCACATTCTGATCGCGGATTTACCACAATTCCGCTATACGATGATAAGGGGCAGGTCCTAGGCGGAGCGCCTGCGGCCTATCTTACCCAGGATATCCATATTGTTGAGGATGTTCATCGAATGCGTGGTGGCCACCTCGTGGGAGCTTCCCAACGACCTTATCGAAGCATCCTGTCGATCCCTTTGTCAGCTAGAGATACGGACGGTAAGCCACTTGCTGTGATCAATGTCGATGCAGATGAGCCGAACTTTTTTGAACCTGAGACTGTACTAGATAGAGTTATGCCGCTGCTGGCCCCTGTGGTTAATGCTATGGGACTAGTGCTACGTATGCGGACACCAGGAGCGACCTATGACTTCCCGAGATAAGGCACAGCAAGATCGTCAGATCAAGATTGTTCGAGAGGATGACGGCTGGTCTATTAAGATCTCCGATACGAATCCCGAAACACGCAATCGCCCATTGACAAAAGAGGAGCGCAATTTCGTGCGCGAGGAAGTTAAGCGAGGCGCTGTAGCTGACTCAGGGTAAAGGTCACGAAGATCTTGAAACACGAGACCTCCCAAGTCACAGACTGGGAGGTTTTTTATTTGTGGGAACGCGACCGGCGAAACGGAGAGATTCACTAGACGGCGAGGATTTCTTGCCCGCTTAGCTCTAGACGGCCGATCAAGGATGTAGTCCTCTGATCGGAAAATACCAATTGGCGCTTAGGCTCTTACGATGGAGCGAGTGGGGCAACGGCGGATCGGTCGACTACCACGTCCGAGGGTGCTACTCCAGCGCTTGAGCAACCGCGTTCCCGCTTTGGGGTTGAGTGCACCTACCCAAGCAATTCGACCACGTATTTGAGCAGGTGTCAGCAGATTCGCCCCAACCGCAAGTCGGCTCAACTCAGTACTTATTGCTTGAACATATTCCGGTTGTGCATTGAGCTCTGTCGCCACGATGATCTTCGTCAAGGTGTGAGGATCCGCCGGACCCCATACTCGATTCTTGATCGCACTAGTGGCGAAGCCGTGCTTGCGAAGGATGATTTTAGCGTGAGTGGCCAATGCGTGGAGATCATCCTCTCCGGAAAAGCACAGATCATCCATATATCGCGTGTAGACTACATCTGCCTGCGCTGCCAACGCGTCTAGCTGCTGATCGATGCCCCGAAGAACAATGTTCATAACGCTTGGGCTGCTTGGGGGTCCTTGCGGAAGCCGTCCACGAAGGGTCACGAGAGCCGTGATGTATGTCGCCGCCAATTCATCGAATCCCGCGTCGAGCAAGGCATGCTTCACCATTGATACGGTAGTTGTCGGGAAGCAGGCCTCGATATCCAAAATGGCCATGTGAGGCTGGGCTAGATGGCGTTTCGCGTTCGCGATCACGCCTGCTCCGGCAACACTGTAGACCGATTCCGATAACGTGATCGTGCTAAAGACACGATCGTGGAGAGCCCGTTGCACCCTCTTTAGTTCGGGTCTCGGAACATCGATGATTCGTTTCTTTTGCCCTACCGGTATGACAATGGTGTGATACATGCCCTGCGCGCGGCTGGCGAGATCGATTATATCCGAGCGGTCCATATCCAGAAGACGTGCTACGCGAGGTAAGCCGATAATCCTATGCACTAACACGTCTTCTCGTCGATTCAGAGGATTTGTGTTGCTTTGACTTTCTTGTGTTATCTATCCGCTCGGACAACACCAGGTGGTATGCAGCCTTTACCAAGTGGTCGATCGCCTCTGTGATTCTGCGGTTGCCCGGCGGCGATCCCTTTGGGTCTTCGTCTGCCAAGGCTGCTGCTACCAGCACGCCGGGAGGAACATTTAAGGCGCGTCCGATTGCCCGTAGCACTCGGATTGTGGGCTCTCGTTTGTCGCGTTCAAGCAGCGAGAGAAACGAGGGGGAAATACTGACGCGCGTCGCGAGCTCGCTTTGTGTGAGCCCAGCCGACGCGCGTAAGATTCGAATTACGGTACCTGCCGTCATATGCCATCGACCCGCCGGAGAAGGCGGGAATATTTCGGATGAAGGTCTCTATCAGTCGCTTCGCTATCTCTGCCATCAGTTCGCGCAGCGCAATGCGTCCAACTTCTCGCGCAATTTGCCGCGCCTTCTTCGAAAGAGGTCGATTGAGCATCGACTTCAATCGCCGGAGACGATTTAGCCAACTTCTCGAAACCTTCGCGTTGTCACCGGCCAAGACTTTGAGCAGCTGCTCGATCTCATCGTATGATCGTATGAGATCGTCATCAGGGTCGGAGGTGGGCGGGTCGCGTTTCATGGTAACTCTCCTCAGTTGCTAAGTGATATCGCATTTGACGGATCGGATTGATCCGCCTAATCCGCTGAGGAACAGTCATCACGTTTCATGTACTGCGTTGTTCCGGCCAACCGGCGTACTTTGCCGGCTCGGTCATCGTCGCACATTTCTCGTGGACGTTCAAAGACACTCACGCCTGACGCGCGTTTACTGCGTCAATCCGCACCATCGTGCCTCATGACTTCGGCAAACAGTTCAATCATTCGTAAACCGTGGCAAACTGCCGAGTCTTCAGGCGCGCATGCCAGCGCGCTTTGAGGAGTCAATCACCCGCTTCCACTTATCAAAAAGCAACGTCACATGGACGAATTAATGTAACCAGCAAGTGACTGGGTGTCAAGTAATTCGACAGTGCTCTTTTCGTTTACTTGTGGACGAGCTTCCTGTACGCGATCCTGTGCGGACGATCAGCGTCCGCTCCCTTACGCCTCTTGAAATCCTCGGCGTAATCGCGATAACTGCCCTCGAACCACACCGTCTCCGAATTCCCCTCGAACGCGAGAATGTGGGTCGCGATTCGATCCAGAAACCAGCGATCGTGCGAGATCACTACCGCGCACCCCGGGAACCCGATCAGAGCTTCCTCGAGCGCGCGCAGCGTGTCGACGTCGAGATCGTTCGTGGGCTCGTCGAGAAGCAGCAGATTGCCCCCTGATTTCAGCAGCTTGGAGAGGTGCAGCCTGTTCCTCTCTCCACCAGACAGATCCTTCACTTTCTTCTGTTGATCCGGGCCCTTGAAGTTAAACTGGGCCAGATACGCCCTCGCCTGCATCTCGCGCTTCCCTACCATGATGACGTCGTTACCCTCACTCACTTCCTTGTAGACCGTATTCGCGTCGTTGAACTCACGCGTCTGATCCAGGTAAGCGAGCTGCACCGTGTCTCCGATCGTCAGCGATCCGCCGTCCGCCTTTTCCTTGCCCGCGATCATCCTGAACAGGGTAGTCTTGCCGGCGCCGTTCGGACCGATGATCCCAACGATTCCACCACGCGGCAACGAAAAAGAGAGATCGTCGAACAATACCTTGTCGCCGTAGGCCTTCTTCAATCCCTTCGCGATCACGACATCGTTTCCGAGACGCGCCGGCGGTGGAATCACGATCTCGTTCTGCATGACTTTTTCGCCTTCGGCCGCGCTCGCCAGCTCCTCGTACTTCTGAATGCGAGCCTTGCTCTTCGACTGGCGGGCGCGCGGCGACATGCGAACCCACTCGAGCTCCCGCTCCAATGATCTCTGTCGCGCTGACGCCTGCTTCTCCTCCGTCGCCAGCCTGGTGCGCTTCTGATCGAGCCACGAGCTGTAGTTCCCCTCGTATGGAATTCCCGCCCCGCGATCCAGCTCGAGGATCCAGCCGGCAACGTTATCGAGGAAATACCGGTCGTGCGTCACGGCGACCACCGTTCCCGGAAATTCGGCCAGATATCGCTCCAGCCACGCGACTGATTCGGCGTCGAGATGGTTGGTCGGCTCGTCGAGGAGCAGCATGTCCGGCTCCTCCAGCAGTGTCCGGCAGAGCGCCACACGCCGCCGCTCACCTCCCGACAGCGTGTTCACATCGGCGTCGGCGGGAGGAAGACGTAACGCATCCATCGCGATTTCGATCTTCCGATCCAGCTCCCACGCGTTGGCGGCGTCGATTTTCTCCTGGACCTTTGCCTGCTGATCCAACAACTTCGTCATCTCATCGTCCGACATCGGCTCGGCGAATTTGTTGGAGATCTCCTCGAACCTGACGAGCAGATCGCGCGTCGCTTTCACCGCGACGTCGACATTCTCCCTCACGTTCTTGGACGCGTCGAGCTGAGGCTCCTGCGACAGGTAGCCTATCCGCGTTCCTTCATGGGGCCATGCTTCGCCCTGAAAATCGTGATCGACGCCCGCCATGATGCGGAGCAGTGACGATTTTCCCGCGCCGTTGGCGCCGAGTACGCCAATTTTGGCGCCGGGATAAAAAGACAACCAGATCCCGCGCAAAATCTCCCGCGATGGCGGGACGACCTTGCGCAGGTCTTTCATTACATAGATGAATTGTGGGGGCATCCGCCAAATTTAACTGCTGCGGATGAGGGGCAACTGCTGCGGCTTGCGGGCTAACTGCTATTGCGGAGTCCGGGCCAACTGCCATTGCGGATCGCAGACTAACTACGAATTGGGAAACTAACTGCGGGAATGAGGACGCATTGCGAACTGCGAACTATTGCGAGGGCGTAGTTGGTTCGCAGTTCGAAGTTAGTCTCCCAATCCGCAATTAGTCTGCGATCCGCAATAGCAGTTGGCCCGCAATCCGAAGCGGTTAGTCCGCAGTCCGCAGCTACTTCGCCTCGCCGAGCATGGCGTGATCGTGGTCCATGTGGTCGTCGTGCCAGATCGATTTTAGATCATTCCCAGCAAAGGTGTTGGCGTGGACCATCCACCCGAACGCCTGCGGAATGAAGCGGCCGTTCTCCGCGTCGCACTCTTCTCTGGTCGCAACGCCCAACGGACCGAACACCGGACGTCCATTCTTGGTCTCGGTCCAGCGCTCCTTTGCCTGACGCGCGGGGATGCACCAGTTCACGTGCCTGTGCCAATGGGCGACGCTGAGCGGAACACGTTTGTTGAGATCCTCTTCGGACGTCCCCTTGGACGCGGTGTACATCGCCCCGATCAGATGGAATTGCCCCTGCGCGTCCTTCTTGTACAGAAGCGACGTCGGCCTGGCCGGATCGAACCCGAACTGGTTCCGGATCGCGTTCCATTTCTTCGTGAAGTGGTACTGCGGCTGATTCTTTACCTGGGGCGCGAACATCTTGTAGCCATCCGCTTCGGCAACGCTCACATCCTGGTATTTCGCGATCGCCTGCCTCAGCTCGTTGATGACGTGAGCGGACTGGATCGAGTCAGTGGCTGTCAGCGGCCGACGGCTGGAGTACGCCATGTGCTTCGCCATCGCGGCCATCTTCCAGTCGTTGCTCCCACTCATGTCCATTCCATCCATGTCGGTCGCGCCATGTGATGGGTGCGATGCAACCGCTGCGGTATCTGAATGACTGTGCGACTGCTGGGCGTACACAGCGCCGGGGGCCGCGAATACAAGAGTCGCGACTGGAATCAACCGCAGTTTGAGAGTCCGAAGCATATGCCGCCGTCCAATGGTGAAGGGGCGCCGACTTCACGAAGTCATACCCTTTGTTAGACGATCAGGCTGAGCGTCAGTTAACCCCCGAAAGCCGCCAACAACCTTTCCAACGCTTCGGCAACGCGCTCGTGGGGGAGCTGATGAATTTCGTCTTCGTGCCAGGCGATTATTTCCCCCGGCGTATTCCACGGCGCATACGGCTTGTGCTCGCGCTTCAGCAACACCAGTGACGGCTTCCTGAACGCCGACGCCGCGTGCGAGATGCTGGTGTCGGGAGTGAACACCAAGTCGGACGTTCCAACCAGCGCGAATGCTTCACGAAGAGTTGGCGTTTCCACCGCCAATCCTTTCACCTCGCTCGCCACCCCGTTCACACTCTCCCACTCGGCGGGAAGGCCGATGACGATGATCGGCATATTCGGCGCCCGTGTACGAGCGGCCTGCAGCGTGACGATGAACTTGCCGTCGGGCCACCTGCGCTTGGCTTCGGAGGCGGACAGATTGACGAGCAGTCGTTTCGATTTGGTAGTGGGCGCGGAATCTCCCTGCGACGCAAGTGATTCCGCCTCCTTCCACTTCGTCTCAGCTGCTGCGCGTTCGTCTGGTGACAGGAAAATCTCGGGCTGCCAGTCGACCGCCGCCGGATCGACGCCGAATGGTACCACCAGCTGCTTCGATCCTTCGATGTAATGATCAGCGCGATTCCACTCGGGCACCGAGACATTGTAAATGCGGGGTTTTCTGTCCCCTCGTGCACCAACCCTGAACCTGGCATGCCCCGCGAACATAAGAAGCGGGGTTGAGGTGAAAATCGGGGGATTGTTGATTCGCCCGTCGACCATCACGGTGTGTCGCTCGCGACGCAGCTGCTTCATGATTTCTCTGTAGCTGCGCATCGAACTGCGATCGAGCGTGAGGACCTTGTCGACGTACGGATTTCCCTCGAGAACCGGTGCCGTCGTCGGCGTCGCCAGCACATCCACCTTTCCGCCCGGAAGCGTCCGCGCAATGTTGCGGATCAGCGAAGTCGCCATGATCATGTCCCCGATCCGCTCGTAGCGGATGACGAGAACGCGAAATCCAGGACTCGCTGGAGAAGGGAGCGCGACCTTACTTGGGCCCGGAAGGAGTGCACTCAGCATGCGCATCCAGAGTCCGCGCCACGCGATTTCAACCTTTCTGAGATCCACCACTGAGAGGCAGCTCGAGGAGCTTTCGTGAAGGTTGCGGATCGCGGGTGTGATAAAGCTGGATTGCGTTAATCACGAATGGCTCGGGAATCCGGGTCTTGAGCAGCTCACGAATAGACTTTGCGTCGAGAGACTGATAAAGGCTCAGTGTGGCATGTGGGCTAAAAGTGTACCGCGCGCGTGTGAACGGCAGTCCGCTCGCGACGATGCGGTCGTGAAGAATTCTGAGAGGGCCATGCGAATCGACAGGCAGAACGAGGATGTTCGTCTGCATGAACCGTTGCGCGGCCTGAAACGAGAGCGTTATGGGCGCCGTATCCCGCGTAATGGGTTCCAGCTTCTCTCGCATCTCTTCGACGGTCGTCGACGGCGGGATGGGACCCGCACCGGATGACCCGGCAAGGGTCAGGTGCGGTGGCTTATATCGCGACAGCTTCGGGTCGTAGCGTTCATTGATTGCGCGAACCTGGTCCGCGATCTCCGGTGGCAGCTCCGCCAGTATGAAGATTCCGTTCAGTGCCAAGCATTACTCGCGGTAAGGACGGCCACCGACATCAGAACTGAATGGAGAAGAGCACCGGGTTGATCTGAATCGCTGACTTCTTTCCCTTTATCAGCGTCTGATCGATGTGATTGCCGGGATGGGAGTGCGTGTACTTCACGACCTTGATTCCAGCGAGCGTGCCAAGCGCTGCTCCCGCCATCACGTCACTTGCCCAGTGCTGGTTGTTGTAGATGCGCGAGAGGCCCACCAGTGTCGCGCCTCCGTAGAACACGGTTCCCACGTAAAAGGCCGAACTTGGATGCCAGAACTGCGCCTCACGAGTCACCGTTGAAGCGAACGCAAAGGCCGTGATCGTATGGCCCGAGGGAAATGAGCGGAACTTGTCGCCCTGAAAACCTCGCCACAGCTGGAAGCTGTACGGATTCTTGGTGTCGACGAATGGGCGTTGTCTTCCCGCCATAAGCTTTATACCGCCGCCGAGTATATCAGCTAACAGGATTGATTCGACGCTATGCAGTCCGAGCGATTGGATCCGCCGGTTGCCCTCCGCACGACCGAACAGGTACACGACCGTACCCGTGACGAAGGAGCCCGGGTCGCCTAGCAAACGAAATCCTGTCGCGGCTCTGCCGAGCATTTTACGTGACTGTTTTGCCGAATCCTGGGCCCAGGTCGCGACTTCAAGGTCCAGCGGTGCGACTGCCACCGTCCCAATGACGAAGGCGCCCAACAGGAGCGCATCTTTGCCGACAAAGAGCGGTGTTTTCTTGTTGATTGTGTCTTGCACCTGCGCTTGCGCAGTACCAGCAAGGGTTGCCGAAAATAGTGCCGAAACCAGCACGGCACGAATTGCTCTCGAGATCAAGTACATCTCCTCGTCGAAACGTTAGTCGAACGCTGATCTCGTAGCCCAAGTGCAAATCTCTTACCCCTTGTCAATCACGCCTCCAATCGCGATATCACTCGAATGCTGAACATCGACCTCACCGGCAAGCGCGCGCTCGTTGCGGGGGTCGCGGACGACGCAGGATTCGGGTTCGCGATCGCCAAATCCCTCGCCGAAGCAGGCGCCAGCGTGTCAGTTGGGACCTGGCCACCCGCTCTCAACATATTCATGAACCTGTTGGAGCGCGGGAAGATGGACGACTCGCGAGTGTTATCCAGCGGACAGCTTCTGCAGTTCGAGAAGGTATATCCGCTCGACGCGGCGTACGACACTCTCGCCGATGCACCGGAAGATATCCGGACCAACAAACGCTACAAGGAGACCGGAGATTTCAGCATCGAGGGCATGAGGCGCCGTATCGAGGCTGATTTTGGACGTGATTCGCTCGACATCGTGATTCACTCGCTCGCCAACGGCCCCGAGGTGAAGAAACCGTTGCTGGAGACGAGCCGCTCGGGCTACCTCACAGCAATCAGCGTCAGTGCCTATTCGCTGACATCCATGGTCTCCCGTCTCGCTCCGCTAATGCGTAAGGGCGGCTCCTTTCTCTCGCTGACATATCTCGCCAGCGAGCGGGTCATTCCGGGATACGGCGGCGGCATGTCGTCGGCAAAGGCGGCGCTCGAAAGCGATACACGCGTGCTGGCATTCGAGGCCGGCCGCAAGTACGGAGTTCGCGTCAACGCCATCTCGGCCGGCCCACTGGCGTCACGCGCGGCGAGCGCGATCGGCATTATCGAGAAGATGGTGGAGTACTGTGCCGAAAACTCGCCTCTGACCGATCCCTTGCAGGCTCAGGAGGTTGGAACCGCTGCGGCGTTCCTTTCGAGCCCGCTGGCTAGCGGAATCACCGGTACCGTGCTCTACGTGGACAAGGGATATCACTCGATGGGAATGGCATTTCAGGGTCCGCCCCCGCACGCCTGACCGCAATCGGCGCTTCGAACGTGCCGCCTCCAACCCGACGCGGAGCTCAGGGCTTCTTCTTCGCTGCTTCCGCCGCTCGCTCCCGCTCGATTTGAGTCTTTACTTGTTGAAGCCGCGCTGGTGACATGCGCCCGGAGAGCCTCATCACATTGCGTGTGGCCGAATCCATCCAGCTGATCGTAGTCACACCATTTACCACCTGCACATTTCCAGTTTTTGACGCAGGCACATTCTCTGTCCGTGCTTGAAGCGCTTGTGCAGGCGCGGGCGAAGCTGTCCCCGCTGCACCTTGAGAATCTGATGCAGTGACGGCGGGGGCAACGGCGCTCTTCGTGGCCTGAGCGGGTGCTGATTTTCCAGTCGATTGGTCAGCCCTTCGCGCTGTCGACGCGCCGGTGACAACCACACCCTCGAGCTGCGCGCCCACTATTTCGGTGAGCGTGACGGTGTCACCCGGTGCAACTTCGTACAGCGTTGTCTTTGCGCCGATTTGCCTGGCCGTACCGACAATCTTGAGCGCCCGCGGTTCGCTCGTAACATCCAAGGTAGCAACGCTACCCGCCGGCGCTGGTGGAAGTGCCCGGAGAGTCGGCGCCCTCGCTTCCGCAGTATTGCCTGAGCGAGGTGTCGCCCTTCCATACAAAGCCCCTGAAAGGTTGGCCTGCGGCGGAGGAGCCGCGGCTGGCGCTGAGTAGGCGACTGGCGGAGCAGCGGCCACCGCCGGGTTCCCATTTGCGGTCGACATATCGGCTGCTCCAAGCTTCGCCACTTCCTTACCTGAAAAGACATTTTCCGCCCTACCGCCGGTCACCGCCCGCGGAGAATTTGCTGGCGTCTTTACGGGAGCCGGAGCTTTAGCCGTCAGTCTTGTTGTCTCAGCCTTATTCGAGGCTGATGGTGCAACGGCACTGCTGCTATCGGACACCTGAGCCGCAACCGCCGTGACCGCTC
>Ga0310810_10007875_pt1 | contig 12215 bp, 6 predicted proteins | sample NCmetagenome_FD_207641 | JGI IMG/M metagenome (GOLD analysis project Ga0310810, IMG submission 207641) | Soil microbial communities from experimental microcosm in Duke University, North Carolina, United States - NC | ecosystem: Engineered > Artificial ecosystem > Soil microcosm > Unclassified ... | reverse complement strand
GAAAAGTCCGGTCAGCTTCGACGCGTTTTAGGCGTCGGCTTTGGTCTAGCGGTCAGCATCGGGGGTACGATTGGTGTCGGTATTCTGCGCACGCCTGGCTTGGTCGCGGAACAACTGCATGTGCCATTGCTGATTCTGTTACTGTGGGTTGCGGGAGGCATATACACATTACTCGGAGCCAGTTGTTTGACGGAATTGGGCCTCATGCTTCCGCGAGCCGGCGGTTTCTATGTTTATGTGCGCCGCGCTTTTGGCAACACAGCGGGATTTGCCGTCGGCTGGACTGACTGGCTAATGTACTGTTCGATCCTCGGATATTTGTCGATCGCTATCGCCGAGTTCATTGCCGCGTTGGGAGTGATACCCGGGGGCGCCATTCGATCCTTGTCGGTGCTGATTCTCGTTAGCATTGTAGCGTTGCAATGGCTGGGCATCCGCATCAGCAGTCTTTTTCAAGAAGTTACCACCTCACTCAAATGCGTTGCGTTTTTGGTCCTTGTTGCCGCCTGCCTTTTTGTGCCAACCGACGGACACCCATCGGCACACATCCCGTCATCGATGACAGTCAGCGGATTAGTGATCGCCTTGCAGGCGATTGTCATCACATACGGCGGTTGGCAAAGTCCGTTATATTTCATCGAGGAAGATCGGGACCCGGTGCGTAATCTTCCGCGAATTATGATTGGCGGTGTGCTGGCGGTGATCGCGATTTATCTGCTTGTTAATATTGCGCTCGTCAAGGTATTGCCGATGTCGGAGCTCTCAGGCGCGACATTCCCCGCCGCTGATGCCGCACGCACCATCGTAGGCAAGCAGGGCCAGAATCTTATCATAGTGTTATCAGTGATTTCGCTTGTACCACTCTTAAACGCGATTACGATGATGGGGACCCGCGTCATTTTCGCCCTGGGACGTGACCGGCTGTTTTGGTCCCGCACATCGACTGTGAATCCCAGCGGCACGCCGGATACTGCAACACTACTAACGGCGGCAGTCGCTGTCGGTCTGATTGTAACTGGCACATTTCAGCGCCTGATCGCAATGACATCTTTCTTTCTGGCAGCGAACTACGCTCTCTGCTGCGTCGCGTTGATCGTATTGAGACGCCGAGAACCTGACGTGGCACGACCTTATCGGGCTTGGGGATACCCTTGGTCGGTTTGGTTGGTTTGCGCCGGTAGCGTAATTTTTTTGCTTGGAACGTTGGCGGGAGACATGTTCAACGGACTCGCGGCTCTTGGATTGCTTGCGATCGGTCTCATCGGACGCGCACTTTTCACTCGGCGAGCTAGTCTGTCATGATAATTCGCGACCAACGGAAACAGCGCTGGTCTATTCCTTTTCAGATACAAACGTATTTGGCGTTTCGGCAACGGGTCGGCGCTTTATCTGTTCCATCACGTCTCCGGCGATCATCTTGAGGAGGTCCTGCTCCTGTCTCGTCATCTCCCGTGGTTTTGTGTCGAGAATACTGAGCGTCCCAATCGGAAAACCATTGGGTCCGCGCAAGGGAACGCCAGCATAAAACCGCAGGCCACGCTCTTTCACAAACGGGTTGTTTGCGAAGCGGGGATCCCGCGCCAGGTCGCGCACGATCAACACTTCATCATTGGCAATAACGTGGCCGCAAAGGGAAACGTCGCGCGAAGTGCAGCGAGCCTCGGCAAGATCGGCTGGCAAACCGGTTTGAGATTTGAACCACTGGCGATCCTTGTCGATCAGAGTTAAAAGCGCTATCTGCACTTTGAAAAGTTTCGTTAAACGCTCTGTAACTTGATCGAAATCTGCGTCCGTGGGCGTGTCCAGAAGGTTTAATCCGTTGAGTTCTGCCAGGCGCTCTTCCTCGTTAGGCGGCGTAGGCGCGGGCAGCATTGCGTCCGTAACTGCCACGCTCATTTTGCAAATCCGTTGCACAGCGTCAGCCAGGGAAACGGCTACATCGCTTACGTGCGTCGCACGCAAACGTTCTCTGAGTTTCTCTGCATCAAATCTGGCACTCCACGCGCCAAGGAGAATTGTTACGCTTCCAAGTCGCTCGTGAATTGCCGAACACAGATGTCGAGCCTGAGCTATACTTGTCGGCGGCAGTACAGACACGCAGATGCATTCGGGTTGAATTTCAAGTGTGCGATCGATCAACTCCTCGTGTTTAAGGCGCGCGGGTAGGTTTTCAGCTTCGAACCCCTGGTTTCGAAGTAGCAGTGCAAGCATTTCACCGGCGAGTTCGTCGCGATATGCGCTCGCGGGAAGACACAGAACACGGGTGCCGATCGGAGGAGCGACTCCGGGGAGGTCGTCGCTTTTTTGCTCATCTTTGTCGTTACGTGAAGCCTCCCAGCCGCTGAAATCATCTATGATCTCGTGAATTCGCTGTAGCGCGGAGGTCCTTTGCTCGGCGATGAGCGAGCCGCTGTGCGCGTCGATCTCAACTGCCGCGATCGCCGGAATCAAAACCTTGTCATAGAACGAAGTCAGTGACTCCTTCTCGAGATATTTGGTGGCAAACTCTTCTGCGCTGTCCGTCGAAAATGACAACAGCCGATGGTAAAACTCCTCATGCGGCGCCAATGCTTGATCCTCGCTTAGCAAAGTTCCGAGAAACTCGAGCCGCGGAACATGCCGCCCCATCACTGCCAGACATACGGTCAGAGGAGTAGAAAGCACGAGACCAACTGGGCCCCAAAGCCAAGTCCAGAAAACCGCCGAAATGATTAAAGCAATCGGAGAAACGCCCGTGTTCGCACCGTAAACCCAAGGCTCGACAACGTTTGATGCGATCGCCTCTAACACAATGAACAAAGCGATCGTCATCAGCGGGGTGAACCAACTGCTCGATATCGCAAACGAGAGTAGTACAGGCAAGAGAGCGCCAGCCCATGGACCGACGTAGGGGATGAATCTCAGCACTCCGGCCAACACTCCCCACAACGCCGCATTTGGAACTCCGATAAACTGCAGCCCTATTGCAACACAGATGCCGTAACACGTGTTGACGAGGAACTGGGTGGAAAGGTAACGCGACACACGACGTCCAGCGTCTTCCATCGCGCGCGTAGTTGTGCTGATCCTCCCCTGCCCCACCAGACGAATCAATCGGCCGCGAAGATCTTCTCTCTTCAACAGCATGAAAATAACAAGCAACAGCACCAGAGCAGCCGTGCCCAACGGACTCAGAATCGCGCTGAGAGTCTCCTGCATTAATTGTGGAATCGCGCTTCGCCCTTCGATGATTTTCACCGGCATAGGACTCGCCACCGGCGGAGCGGTTCTGCTCGAAGAATCACCGCGAGCTCGATCCGAGAATGGCGCAGGGCTGGGCGCGGCCAGTTCCTTTTGCAGTACGTGAACACTGGATGAAAATCGCGCCAGAGGGCCGGCAGCAGGAAGTTTCAGTGACCGGATTTTGGCCACGATGTTCGCCTGGTAATCAGGCAATTTATCAGCCAGATCGATGACCTGGCGGCCAATAACCCAACTCGCCCCGGCAAAAATGGAGAACATCGCAATGACCGTCACTAACACAGCCGCGATGCGCCCCATCCAACGCTCCAGGCGAGTGACCAATCTCGAGAGTAAAAACGTGATCAGGGTGGCCAGCGCTATTGGCACCAACACTGAGCGCCCGAAGTAGAGCGCAGCAACGACAAATGCGATGAGCAAGAGCGCCCATATTCCGCTCAGCGCGGCTGAGGGAGTTAAAGACGAAGGTCGGGTTCGCATTCGTTAACGAACTAGTTTGTCGCAGGGAATCTTAATTGAACCTGCGCTTCTCAATGCCTCTCGATCCGGAATGCAACGGCGAAGCATCTGTAGCCAAACACATGAGCGGCTACCGGTGCATTGCCGTAACGATTGAATCTTGTCTGCGATGTTTATGTGCAACCTCGCAATAAAAATATCAGGATCAAAATTGGAATCGGGATGCCTAAAAGCCAAAGCAAGATGTATCCCGTTGCTCCCGCTTGTTTGATTTTCCGGGCTAAGTGCATCATTTCACTTCCTTCGCGGCAATGAATCGCACCAAGCTGTGGATGTGCGCGTGTTGGATTTTATTGTGCTGTGATCGGAGTTGCGCCGTACGAACCGGTTGAAGTCGGTGCACGCGTCCAAACTCGACTGATCAGTGTCCGCCCGTAACGGTGTATCCGGCGGCTCGTAAATCTTCAGCCAGTTCTAATTCCATCTGAACCGCGGCTTCAAACGGCATCGGATTCAAATGTTCGTAAAGCTCCGGCATGAGTCGCACGCCATATTTCCTGACGACCCAGGCCGATTTGTAGCCGTTCTTGTGATTTTCGAATCGGTGATCGACCGGAATGCCTGTCATCCCAACATATACACACGGCTTCAGCGGATCGCGCTTTGGATTGAGCCGCAAAATAGAAGGATGCTTCGTCACAGCGTCGTTGAGCAGGACCACATAAACGTTGTGGTGGAAGTCCTGTTCCTTCTGACGCTCTGGTTTCTTCTCCTTCAATTCGCAGGGCAACAAAAAGCGCGGATACGTTCGGAGCGCCAGCGTGTCTGCGCAAAAAGGCGCGCCCTGGCGATCGTGCCACGATGCCATTCGGCCGAACGAATCACTTTTCCAGCTTGAACGCTACGGTCGCCAGAGGCGGCAAATGAATCAGGATCGAATGTTCGCGGCCCATCCACTCCTGGGGTTCGCTCTGAACACCGCCGAGATTTCCTACGTTGCTACCACCGTAGGTTTCGCCGTCAGTGTTGATGAGCTCGCGATAGAACCCGGATTCAGGCACACCTAACCGATAGTTGTAGCGCACCACCGGCGTGGCGTTCACCACGAATGCAACCAGGTCGCCGTCTCGCGATTTGCGCAGGAATGAAACGACGCTGTTATCGGCATCGTGAAAATCGATCCAGTCGAATCCGTCATACGTATCATCCAGTTGCCAGAGCGCGGGCTCGTTTTTGTAAGTGTAATTCAAATGCTGAACCAGCCGACGAAGTCCGTCATGTCGGGGCAACTTCAGCAGTTCCCAATCCAGCTGGGTATCGTGGTTCCATTCGTTAACCTGGCCGAATTCGCCGCCCATGAAGAGCAGCTTTTTGCCGGGCTGCCCGTACATCCATGCCAAAAACATGCGGAGATTGGCAAACTTTCGCCATTCGTCGCCCGGCATTTTGGATAACAGCGAGCGCTTGCCGTACACAATTTCGTCGTGGCTCAAAACCAGTATGAAGTGTTCGGTGAACGCGTAAAGCAGCGAGAAGGTGATGTTGCTGTGATGATACTTCCGGTAAATCGGATCGATGCTCATGTAGTGCAGGAAATCGTGCATCCAACCCATGTTCCATTTGAATCCGAACCCGAGGCCGCCGAGATAAGTGGGACGCGTCACGCCGGGCCATGCAGTTGATTCCTCGGCAATCGTGATGATGCCAGGGAAACGCTCATAACAGACCTCGTTGAATCGTTTCAGGAAATAGATGGCATCGAGGTTCTCACGGCCGCCGTAAACGTTAGGGATCCATTGCCCGGGCTTTCGCGAATAGTCGAGGTAAAGCATGGACGCCACGGCATCCACGCGAAGACCGTCGATGTGATATTTATCGAGCCAGAAAAGTGCGTTGCCGATGAGAAAATTCCGCACCTCGTTGCGCCCAAAATTAAAAACGAGTGTGCCCCAATCCAGCTGCTCGCCTTGGCGCGGATCCAAATGCTCGTAGAGATGAGTGCCGTCGAACTCAGCCAGCGCGTGCGCGTCCTTTGGAAAATGTGCGGGCACCCAATCCATGATCACGCCGATTCCGGACTGATGACACTTGTCGATGAAATGACGGAGATCATCGGGCGGACCGAACCGGCTCGTGGGCGCGTAATAGTTTGTGACCTGATAACCCCATGAGCCCTCGAACGGATGCTCGGCAACCGGCAACAGTTCGATGTGCGTATAACCCATCTCCAACACGTACGGCAGCAACGTCTCTGCGAGTTCGAGATAAGTGAGCTGGCGATTTTCTTCCTGCCGGCGCCATGAACCGAGGTGCACCTCGTAAATGTTGATCGGACTTTGCGGCCAGTTTTTTTTCTGCCGCGCTTCCATCCATTCGGCGTCGCTCCAGGTGTAACGTTCCAAATCGTACACCAGCGATGCCGTCGATTTGCCGTGTTGATTAAAGAACGCGAACGGATCGCTCTTGAGCAGTACCGCGCCGGTCTGGGTGCGAATTTGAAATTTGTAGTGCGCCCCTTGTTCGATCCCAGGCAAAAATAATTCCCATACGCCTGCGCTTAACAACTTCCGCATTGGATTCACTCGGCCATCCCATTCGTTGAAGTCGCCAACCACGCTGACACGTTGCGCGGTCGGGGCCCAAACGGCGAAATAAACGCCAGCCGCATCGCCGATCGTCCGTAAATGCGCACCAAATTTTTCATAAATTTTCCAGTGCTGTCCTTCACTGAAAAGATGCAGATCAACGTCGCCCATGATCGGACCGTATTGATACGCATCCCGCGTGAGCTCTTCTGAGCCGTCCAGTTTTACAACGCGGAGATGATACAGAACGTCGCGCTCCGCACCGAGTATCGTGACGCAAAAGAAACCTTCCTTATCGCTACGTTCAGCGACGATCGGTTTGTCTGGTTCTCGATCCAGCACGACCTCGATGGCGCGCGCGTCCGGCCGAAAGACCCGGATCTCCACGTCGTCGCCAACCTTGTGCGGACCTAACACGCCGAAGGGATCAGAATGAAGCCCCCTGACAAAGCTGTAGACCTCATCGCGCGGGACGCCGGCAATCTCGAAAGCTTTCATGACTTGGCGAAATTCTTTTTCACTTAACCTAGCGTGCCTTGCTTCCCAGCCAACCTTTGAACGTCAAATACCCCGCAAGAACTTTGAGCTACGGGGCACCTGGTTCATTGGCGCCGAAGTATTCAAACATTACTCCAGTACTCCGTTACTCCATACCCGGCGCTCCTTGAGCGCATCTGGTAAGCATGCGAATTAACGTCGTGAGAAATGTTTGTGCCGCCTTCTGTTGTTTCAGCCTCAGTTCCGTTTTCGCTGCTCCCGTTATTCCCATCGCACCGGGTACAAGCTGGCGCTACAACATGACCGAGGAAATCGCAAAGGGACTGAATCTTTCGAACGTAAAAGCAGATGCCGACGGCAAGATCCGTCTACCAGTTTTGTACCGCCTCGAAGGAACGGAGGACCTTGACGGGAAAGATCTTCTTAAGTTTGAAATGCATCGGGCGGGCACGATCACCAATACCGATCTGCTCACGGTGGACGAACACGGGATTACTTGCTGGGCTCGGGTGAATGTCGACGGCGAGTTGATTAAGTTCAGTCGGCCGCAAACGATCATCCCCGCTCCTCTGAAAAAGGGCGCAGCCTGGAGCTTCGATGGCCAGGCCGGCGAACTGAAAGTGCAACAGCATTATGACGTAATGGGTGAAGAAAAAATCGATGTGCCCGCGGGAAAATTTGAAGCGTTCCGCATTCACGGCGAGCAAACCACGCCGAACCGGATGACAATCGATCGCTGGTTTGCACCGGGCGTTGGAATTGTGAAAGACGTTACGACGATGCAGGGCGCCAAAGGCGATTTGCTCCAGCGCATTTCGCTTGAATTGGCGGAAGCACCCAAAATCGTCGAGCGCCCCGAAGTCAAATCAGACAGCGCACCGAAACGGCTCTTGGTAAGTGTTGCGAAAAATCGCTTCGGGAAGCCGACGACGACATTTTCGTCGAACACGCCGGAAATTTACGCGCGCTGGGAGGGCCAGCGTTTGCGACAAGGCGCAAGAGTCAAGGCAGTGTGGATCGCTGAAAACATCGGCGAAGATTTTCCTCAGGATCATAAAGTCGACGAGGCTTCTGCCCTCGCTGCAACGCCAACCACACGCGGTGCATTCACGCTGGCCCGCCCTGAAGACGGTTGGGCGCCCGGAGATTATCGCGTGGAATTTTATGTCGACGATGTCCTCGTCGACGCGGTGAAGATGAAGATCGCGCCGTGAACAAGGAGCGGCGGCTTTCCAGCCGCCGGGGCGCTCTGGAGAGGCGCCCATCCTTGAATTTTCTCGAATCCAAAACGCAAGATCGCCGCATCATAACGGAGAAGACATATTTTACATGAGAAAGATCCTGATCGTTTTACTCGCCGGGTGTGTCGTTTTGGTTGGGGGTTGCCGTTTGCCCGGCATCCGAGGCAATGGCCACATCAAAACTGAGCAAAGACAAGTCGGCGCTTTCGCCAACCTTGACGCTGGCGGCGCATTCGAAATTGAGTGGCAAAACGGATCGCCCGGTGTTCGAATCACGACAGACGAAAATCTGCTGCCATACATTGAGGCCAGTGTTTCGGACGGCACACTACATCTGCGCACGCGGGACCACGTTTGGCCTACCCATGGAATCAAAGTTGTCATCTCAAGTTTAACGCGGACAGGTGGCAGAATCAGGGGTGCCGTCAAGTTGACCGTAAAGCAGTTGAGCGGGCCAACCTTTGCTTTGGAATCAAAGGGAGCGTCAGAGGTCACACTTGATGGCAGCATCGATCGACTCCTAGTCGACATGACCGGCGCGAGCCAGCTGGTAGCCGATGGACTGAAAGCTAAAACTGCCGAAATCTCTACCACCGGCGCTGGGGATGCGGACGTTGCAGTCACCGACACGCTGAAAGTCGTGATCACTGGCGCCGGCAAAGTGACCTACTCCGGTAATCCACCCACAATCAAGAAACAGATCACTGGTGCCGGCTCGATTCGCCCTAAGGACTAGTGCGTTTTTAGGGCATTCGCCACGGCGAACGCCCAGGCGCTTGGCACAAGCGCCTCTACATGACAGCTTCAGTCGCATCCAGTGAAGCAACCATTCGCAATCCGAGGTTCGTTGACGGTTGAACACTTCTTGGTGTTTTCCTATTGCACTGTGGCGGCCGGAGTGCGAAATGCAGAGGCCTGAGGAGATAAGATGACAAGGCGCACATTGCTTTTTGGTTTCGCATTCCTGCTTGTGGTCAGTCTGGCGAATGCCGGTGATGAAAGATCAATCAAAAACCTAGCCAAAGCTCTGACAGGACTTTCATCGGACGTCGATCCAGCGGAAGCCCAGGCAATTTCTTACACCGCGCATACGACCGCGCGCCGACTCAAAAAAGAATACCGTGTCGTTCTCAACCCGGAGCTTACGGTATTCCTCTACAATGTCGGTATGCGCAAACGCGGTTGGTGTGGGCATTGGGCGCAGGACATTGGGACAGAATTGATAAAACTCGAGCCTAAGACGCTCGTGCTCCATTGGGGTGAAGCGTATCCGAACACGACGAGCGAAAACAACGCGCTGGTCGTGACTGCGCGTAATCAACCGTTCCAAGATGGGATCATCATCGACGGCTGGCGCAGGGCCGGTCGATTATTCTGGTGCCCGGTAATAAAAGATCACGAGTACGAAGCGGAACAACACTATGGCCATTCCGGAATCACGATGTGGAGAGAAAATATGAAATGGAGCGCTTGGCTGCAGACTTATCCTTCGGCCGAGGAGAAGCGCCAAACCGCCGAGGAGAAGCCCGAAACAGCCAGCGCGTCTCGCTAGATCGTTCCGCTGCAATCTCGAGGCGGGCCGCTGCCACTTGAAAGTTGGCGTTTCATATAAACGCCATGCACATTTCGAAAGTGCAAGACGTGAATGTTCAGACCGAACGGGCAGAGGATTACAAGCCGCCAACCGAAGAGACCGCCTGGAGCCGGATAAAAAAAGCGCTCGGCCCGATCGCAGTCGTGGGTGTCGTGGTCGCAAAATTCTTGGCGAAATTCAAATTCGTCCTGCCCGTCTTGTTGAAGTCCGGCGGCACAATGCTGCTAATGATCTGGGTTTACATGCAACTGTGGGGATGGCAGTTCGCGCTCGGTTTTGTCCTCCTTTTACTCGTTCATGAAACGGGTCATTTGATTGTCGCCAAAAAATTCGGACTCAAGGTCGGCGCGCCTGTTTTTATTCCGTTTATGGGCGCGTTCATTGCGCTTAAGGAAGCGCCGCGCAATGCGTGGATGGAAGCCTGCGTGGGTATCGGTGGGCCCTTGCTCGGAAGCGTGGGTGCATTGGTCTGTCACGCGATGGGCGAATTCTTTGCCGCCCCGATTTTCCTCGCGCTGGGATGGTTCGGATATTTTCTTAATCTATTTAACCTCACACCGGTCGGAATGCTGGATGGCGGGCGCATCGTGACAGCGTTATCACGCTGGTTGTGGTTGCCCGGCTTTGCATTGCTCATCTGGTTTGGATGGAAATATCCAAACTTCATTATCTGGCTAATCGTGCTGCTATCGTTGCCACGGATTTATTCGCTGTTCCGTAAGAGGACCGAAGAAGAACAGCGATATTTCGAAGTCACACCATCTCAGCGATGTATAATGTCGGTGTTGTACTTTGGGCTGATTGCAATTCTGCTTTTCGGCATGCACGTGGCACAGCACGATTTAAACAAATACGGCGTTCGCTCTCACGGCCACGGGCGCGACGTCATCGTTCCTTGGACATTGACCGCAAAGACCTTTTCTGGTTCCAGCCCAATTTTTTTCAGGATAGACAGGAAACGTTTGTCGGGACGCAGAGGAGCGAATTCGGGTGCGATACCTGCAAGGTGCAATGACGATGAATGCTCTTCGCAGGCACGCTCCAGGTCGCGAATGGCCTCATCCTTTGCGCCCATTGCTACGTGCACGAGGGCCGGAATATCACCTGCGCTGTAAGCGCGATTCGCGAGCGCGGCTTTGAGTGTTTGCAGCGCTTCGTTGCGCCGGTTCATGCGTGCGTAGGTAATCGCCAGGCCAAGAGTCGGTCTACCGCTGAGGCTCTCAGATCTCTTGTATAACGCAATGGCTTCATCGAAACGTCCCCTCTCGCGATACAACGCGGCAAGCAGCGGTTCACCATAAGCGAATAGCGGGTCCAATTGCAAAGCGCGCTCGCCAGCCGCGATCGCTTCATCGTAAAGACCAAAGTAGCGGTAAAGCTCGCATGCTGAATTATTCACCCACAGCGATGCGGGGTCGATCTTCGACGTCCGTTGCAGGTAGGCTAACGCCTGGTCGCGATCGCCACGTGCGCCATAAAAAGCAGCGATAAAATAATTCGACGACGTCGAGTTTGGATCGATTTCGAAAGCACGCTTGTATTCCGCCTCCGCGCCATCGAGATCCCAGTCGAGGATGCGCTTGGTTTCCGCCAAATAAACGTGAGCTTCCGCCTCTTCGTCGTCGATCCTGAGCGCGTTTAATGCGGCTTCGCGCACTTTGGAATAACCTTCCAGCGGCGATACATAGACATCAGACAGCCACAGCCAGGACTTTGCGATGCCGGTCCAAGCCCGTGCGAATCGCGGATCTTTGTCCAGCGCTTGCTCAAAGAACTCCAGACTCTTTCGCAGCGCTTCCTCGCCGCTTTTGTCCGACAAGAACAAGCCTTGAAGGTAAAGATCGTACGCTTCCATGCTGTGCGCGCGTGCCGTAACCGGCGCAATCTCTAATTTCAGCTTTAGCGCATCGACAATCGCGCATGTAATCTCATCCTGGAGCGCAAAGATTCCCTGGAATTCGCGCTCGAAAGTCTCCGACCACAAAGTGAATCCCTGGCAGCACTCGGTCAGCTCGGCAGTCACACGAATACGGTTGCCATCTCGCCGAATGCTTCCTTCAACGACATGATCGACGTTAAGCTTACTGCCGACTTCGCTCAGTTGGGCGTCGCGATCTTTAAACCAAAACGATGAACGCCGGGCCGCCACCCGCAGATTATCAACCTTGGAAAGTGCGGTGAGAATCTCTTCGGCGATGCCTTCGCCAAGATAATCGCGCTCCGGCCCAGCGCTCAGGTCCTTGAACGGCAAAACTGCAATCGACTTCTCCTGTGCAATGGATGGATCGACGGCCTCAATCCTGGGTTCCGGTACCCGATCCGGAGTGCGCACGATTCCATATCGAGTGAAATCGAAAAACCACGAGAGCGTAAGCGCCACAGGAAACCCGAGCACAATCAGGACGACCAGGAGTCGAACCACCCAAATTGGAGCATCGAATACCGGAAGAACTTGCGCGATGCCCTGAGCGAGCGCCCAGCCGCCGACCACATACCCGATGGCGACGGTGTATACTTTTCTTCGTCTTAGCTCGTCAAAAAACGTTTTCGCGTTCACTAGTGAGTGGATCAACCGTGCTAACCTGAAACCAAATTCTT
>Ga0310810_10007874_pt1 | contig 12215 bp, 9 predicted proteins | sample NCmetagenome_FD_207641 | JGI IMG/M metagenome (GOLD analysis project Ga0310810, IMG submission 207641) | Soil microbial communities from experimental microcosm in Duke University, North Carolina, United States - NC | ecosystem: Engineered > Artificial ecosystem > Soil microcosm > Unclassified ... | reverse complement strand
CCAGGCCAGCATTGGCCGCTTGGGGTTGGATAGCCGACGCCCGCGATGGACAAGTCGCCATGCATTTTTACAATTTCAGCCGCCTCGGGTTTCAGGATCGGATTGTTGTAGTCGCCGACAAGCCGGTTGAAATTGCTCGCGCCACTGGGCGAGCGCGCCAGGTTCCGCACTGGGCCCGGTCCAGACAAGGGCGGCTCGAAACCGGGAAGGGTTGGATGAATCCTAAGTGCGACGGTTCATGACAGCCCTTGGCGTCGGCTTAATGCGCCACTCTTATGCCCCGCGAGAATTTCTGCTTCCAACGCCGCGATCTTGGCTTCCGTTGGACGCCGGCACATGAAAAAAGCGATACGCGAATTTCGGCGGCGGACCTCAGGGCGACGTCCGCCATCGCGCGGCGCGCGACGAGCCAAATCACCAGTTCGAGCCCTTCGCTACCCCCCTCGCGCACGTGTTCGATATGCGACATCGTCGAGAGCCTCCTCTAGCCCGGCCCCGTCGGAATGACCGCGCCGAGGGTTTCGACCGCTCCGCGGCGGCTCAAAAGGAGATGCACCGATGGTTGATCGACGTCATCGGACTGCCGCCCGGGTCTGATAATCTTCAAAAATGTCCATTCGGAACCTCGACGCGATTTTCCGGCCGCGCTCGATTGCCTTGATCGGGGCGAGCAACCGTCCCTGTTCGGCGGGACTGGTGACAATGAAAAATTTGCTCACGGGCGGTTTCGACGGACCGATCATTCCGGTGAATCCGAAGCACAAGTCCGTCGCAGGTGCTCTCGCCTATCCGAATATTGCGAGCATTCCGCTGGTACCGGACCTAGCGGTCATCTGCACGCCTCCCGCGACCGTGCCGCCGCTCATCGCCGAGCTCGCCCAACGCGGCACTAAAGGCGCAATCGTGATCACCGCGGGGTTTGGCGAGATGGGCAATGAACCTGGCGCCGCCCTGCAACAGGCGATGCTGGACGGCGCGCGGCCGCATCTGCTGCGCATCGTTGGGCCCAATTGTCTGGGGGTTTTGTCCACCGCTTCGGGGCTGAACGCGTCGTTTGCGCCCGGCAATGCGAGGACCGGGGGCATTGCCTTCGTGGCGCAATCGGGCGCCATGGTGACGACTATGCTCGATTGGGCGAACGCCCGCGGCATCGGTTTTTCGCATCTCGTCTCGCTCGGCGACATGGCCGATGTCGATTTTGGCGACATGCTCGACTATCTCGCGAACGATCCGGCGACAACTGCCGTCCTCCTCTACGTAGAAGCCGTCACCAACCCGCGGAAATTCCTTTCCGCGGCGAGAGCGGCCGCCCGGCTCAAGCCCGTCATCGCGATCAAAACCGGGCGCCACGAGGAGGCCGCAAAAGCGGCAACCTCGCACACAGGCGCGATGGCGGGTTTGGATGCGGTCTATGACGCGGCTTTCCGCCGTGCCGGCATCGTTCGTGTCAGAGAGCTTGAGGAGTTGTTCGATGCGGCCGAGACGCTCGCCAAACCGCTGAGCTTTGCCGGGGACGACCTGTTGATTCTCACGAATGGCGGTGGGCCGGGCGTGTTGGCCACCGACGCGCTGATCGACTACGGCGGCAAGTTGACCGTGCTCTCTGAGGAAACGAAAGCGCGGCTCGATGCGGTGTTGCCCCGTACCTGGTCGCGGGCCAACCCGATCGACATCATCGGCGACGCGCCGGCGAGCCGCTATGCCGATGCCTTGGAAATCGTGCTGGCGGCGCCCGAAACAAACGCGGTGCTGGTGATCAATTGCCCCACGGCGATCGCCTCGAGCGAGGAGGCGGCGCGGGCGGTCGCGCGCGTGGCGCAGGAAAAGCGCCGCCCGGTGCTGACGAATTGGTTGGGCGCCCAAACAGCGGCTTTGGCACGGGAACTGTTCAGCACGGCTGGACTGCCTGCGTATGACACGCCGACCGATGCCGCGCGCGGATTCATGCACCTTGTGCAGCATCGCAAAGGCCAGAGAATTCTGGCCGAGGTGCCGCCCTCGTCGGCAAGCGAATTCTCGACCGACGAAACGAGCGCGCGCCAGATCGTCGAAACCGCTCTGACGCGAGGCGATGCGTGGCTGAACGCCGAAGACGTCGTACGTCTGCTCGAATGCTACTGCATTCCTGTGGCACGATCGGCAACTGCCGCGACGCCAGCCGCGGCGGCCCGCATCGCGGTCGCTTTCGGCGTGGCGGTGGCGCTGAAGATCGCATCCCCCGATATTACGCATAAATCGGATGTCGGCGGGGTGGCGCTTAACCTCGAGACGAGCGAAGCGGTTGCTGCCGCTGCACAAGCCATGCTGGCGCGGATTCGCGATTCGGTACCGAGCGCCCGCGTCACGGGATTTCTCGTGCAGGAAATGATCCGGCGCCCTGCGGCACACGAGCTGATCGCCGGCATGAACGTTGATCGCCAGTTCGGCCCCGTGATGCTTTTCGGACAGGGCGGAACCGCAGCCGAAATCATTGCCGACCGGGCACTGGCTCTGCCGCCGCTCAATCTCAAGCTCGCGCGCGAACTGATGCAGGAGACCCGCGTGTTCCGGCAGTTGCAAGGATATCGCGACCGCAAGCCCGCCGATCTCGATGCGATCGCGCTCACCTTGGTAAAGCTCTCGCAGCTGATTTGCGATCTCGATGCGGTGATGGAGGTCGATCTCAATCCTTTGCTTGCCGATGCCGACGGTGTTGTCGTGGTCGACGCGCGGATTCGGCTTCAACGCCCGTGGGATTCACTCCACGCGGCGAACCGCCTTGCGATCCGCCCTTATCCCAAGGAACTCGAGCGGCGCGAATGGCTCGAGACCGTTGGCGAGATGAAGCTGCGTCCCATCCGCCCCGAGGACGCGAGCGCGCTCTCGGCTCTGATTGCCGATCTGTCGCCCGAAGATGCTCGGCTGCGTTTCTTCAGCCCGGTTCGCGCCCTCGAGCCCGCCGCACTCGCGCGCCTGACGCAAATCGATTACGACCGAGAAATGGCGTTTGTGCTGTTTGCGGACGACCAGCCCGAACAACTGCTTGCAGTGGCGCGACTCGGTGCCGATCCTGACAATGTCCGCGCCGAATATGCCGTGGTGGTCAGAAGCAATCTCCATCGGCGCGGGTTGGGACGGCTGCTGATGACACGGCTGATCGATTACGCGCGAGCCCGCGGGCTATCGGAGCTTTTCGGCGACGTTTTGGGCGACAATCGCGCCATGCTGACGCTTTGCCGGCAGCTCGGGTTTGCGTTGCAGCCATGCGAAGGCGGCGTTGTCCGCGCCGCCCTTGCTCTAAAGCAATGAGGAGTTCTCTATGCTGAGCTTAGCCGCCATGGGTCGGCTGAGCTTCGCAAGAGTTGCGCAAGCCAATGGCTTCTTGGCGTCGAAGACGATGGAAATTGCTATCATCGCGGCGTTTTAGGGTCATTCACGCTCCCTCCCAGCGGCAGGACGCGAGTGGCTGAGTTGGCCGAAACCAGCCATTCGGCAACGCATTAGGAACCGGCGGGACATGCGGTGAAACTTGATCCACATCATGTTCCGTGTGGCTAAGGTTTGATCTCCTTCGCGGTGCTATTTGGGCGGAGGCTTTCCATGAGGCAGTTGTCGGACATCGTTTGCAAGAAGCCGTTCACTATGCCCGCTTCCGCCACGGTCCGTGAGGCGTGCTGCGCGATGAGAGACCGCCGCATCGGCGCCGTGCTTGTCACGAACGAGCGTGGAGAACTGCTTGGCATCTTCACCGGCCGTGACGCGGTGGGGCGGATCGTGGCCACCGGAAGAAGCCCCACCGAAACGAAACTCAGCTCTGTGATGACTCCGAACCCGACGACCATGCCGCCCGAGATGTCCGCCATCGACGCGCTGCGCCTGATGTGGGACGGAGGCTTCCGCCACATACCCGTCGTCGACGACGAGAAACTCATTGGGATTGTCTCTAGAGGCGACTTTCAAAGCGAAGAATCAGGGCGCCTGGAAGAAGAGCGGAATTTGTGGGAGCACATCCGTTAGCGCCGACCCGTTGAGTGCCTGCCATCGCCACTGGTAGCCCCTAGTCGAATTTCATCGCATCGCGAATGGCGCGGTAGATCCCCAGCGTCGAGATCGGCTTCCGCAGAAAAACGTTCGGTCCAAGATGCGCCAAATCCGCGGGTTCGACTGCCGACGAGAATGATGATTGGGATTGAGCGAACGCGGTCGCCGAGGCCTTCTGCGTAGGAAGACCGACCGCTAAATAGTCGTTGCATCGTTCGCGGGTGAGTGTCTGTTCATGACGAAATTTGTCCCACCACTTTTGCTGTAGTACCAGGCCTTCGCTGTTTCCGTCGCTGCGATGTAACCGGCGACGATGACAAGCACGGCGAATATCTCGAGCCCGGACAACGTCACAAAACCGAACACAGAGGCCAGCGACCCGAGATAGGGGATTGAGAGGGAGGCGAGGCTCACCGAAACAGTGGACCACAACAGCAAGCGGCTGGGTCTGCTTCGGTACGCGGGGCCGCGCGTTCGCAAGACGAGGACAACCGAGAGCTCGGTCAATAGCGAAATGAGGAACCAACTCGTCTGGAACGTCGCTTCGTCGGCGTGAAAGACAAGCAGAAGGGTCGCGAAGGTCACCAAATCGAAGGCAGAGCTGATAAGGCCAAACACGATCATGAATCGCTGCACATCCTTGATCTGCCAGCGTTGTGCCCGCGTAACGGTCTCTGGATCCACATTGTCGGTCGAGATCGCAATCGACGGCACGTCCGATAGAAAATTGTTCAGCAAAATTTGTTTGGCCGCGAGCGGCAGGAATGGGAGCAGGGGCGTCGCAAGCGCCATGCTGACCATGTTGCCGAAATTCGCACTGGTCGTGATGCAAATATATTTGAGCGTGTTGGCAAAGGTGCGCCTTCCGTCCTCTACGCCACGACGCAAGACGTCGAGGTCGCGCTTAAGAAGGATGATGTCGGCGCTCTCGCGTGCCACGTCCACCGCGCCGTCGACCGAGATGCCGACATCGGCCGCATGAAGGGCTGGGGCATCGTTGATGCCATCGCCGAGATAGCCGACCGCATGTCCCATCTTTTGCAGCGCACGGACAATGCGCTCCTTCTGCTGGGGATCGACCTCGACAAACAGATCGGTACGCGGCGCGACGGCCCACAGAGCTTGGTCCGTGAGCTTCGCCAAGTCCTCGCCGGTGACGATGGCTTTGGGATTAAGTCCCACTGCTTGGGCCAGATGTGCCGTGACATGGCGATTGTCACCACTAATGACCTTGACGCGAATGCCGAGCTTCGTAAGGTCGCTGATCGTTCGCTGCGCGTCCGGCTTCGGCGGGTCGGAGAAGAGCAGGAAGCCGGCGAAACCCATGCCAGACTCGTCCTCGCGGCCGTAATGTTCTTTCGCTGGCACCTTGCGGGTCGCCACCGCTAGGACACGGAACCCCTCCGCGCTCTTGGCCTCGTAAAACGTCTCAAGCCCTGCTCGTAGCTCCGCCGTAATGGGCGCCGTCGCCCCGTCGCTTTCCAGCGAGGAACAGACGGCCAGTACCGTCGCAAACGCACCCTTGGTGACGATCAAATGCTGCGAAACATCGCCGTCCGCGGCCATCACGATCGTCAACCGCTTGCGCAGGAAGTCATATGGAATTTCATCGACTTTGCGATACCCGTATGTTGCCAACCCCGCGCTCGTACCGGCAATGACGAGGGCCGTGTCGAGCGGGTTCTCGATGCCGGTTTCGAAAGCCGCGTTGAGGAAGGCGAGTTTTCGGACCCGCACCGACGACTGACCGCTTGGATCTGTTGCATCGTTGAGTGCGACGATACCTTCGGTCAGGGTCCCGGTCTTATCCGTGCACAGTATGTCCATACTGCCGAGGTTCTCGATCGCGTCCAGCCGGCGGACGATGACCCCCTCCTTCGCCATCGCGCGGGCGCCGGCTGCCAGAGTTACGCTGATAATCGCGGGCAGCAGTTCCGGCGACAGACCGACCGCGAGCGCAACTGCAAACAGCAGCGACTCGACCACCGGCCTGCCGACAAATTCATTCACGATCAGCACGAACAGAACGATGACAACCATCACCCGGAGCAGGAGATAGCCGAACTGTCTTATGCCGCGTCCGAACTCGGTCTCGGGCGGGCGAGCCTTCAGTCGCGCGACGATTGCGCCAAAGGCGGTCCGGCGCCCGGTAGCGACCGCAAGGATTCTCGCAGTGCCGCTTTGGACCGAAGCGCCGAGGTAGACCGCATTGGTACGCCCGGCAAGCGGCGTTTCGGGCGGGACGGTCCCGGGGCACTTTTCGACGGGGAAGGATTCGCCGGTCAGGCTGGCTTCGTTGACGAGGAAATCGGTTGCCTCGATCACCAGTCCGTCGGCAGGAACAAGATTGCCCGCCGAAAGGATGATCACGTCGCCGGGCACAACGGCGCCGACGGTGACGGTCTGCTCATTGCCCGCACGCAGCACGCGGCATGTCAGTGCGAGTCGGTGTTTGAGTTCCTCGACCGCAGCCGATGCGCGGTACTCCTGATAAAAGCCCAGCAATGTGCTGCCGAGTACGATCGCCAGAATGATGCCCGCATCCGCCCATTGCTGCAGGGCCAGGGAAATCGCGGCGCCGAAGATAAGAATGAGAACCAGCGGGCTTTCGAATTGCCGCAGGAGCAAGCGCAGGGCACTCAGCCGGCGCGCATCCTCGACGGTGTTGGGTCCGACCAGACGAAGCTGCTCAGCGGCGCTTTCGGGGGACAGCCCCTGCGCGCCGGAGCCCAGCGTGGAACTCAGCTCAGCAACGTCCCGACTCCAGTATCGGGCATTGGGTCCAGGTTCATCCATAGGCCACACATTCGTTCATCGGCCGCCTTTAAGTCATTCGTTTCTTCCCTGATTACGCCCGGTCTCCTGGCACAAGGCTCCATATCCTTCTGCGTCGACCGACAATCAGGCCATCTTCGGGCCTTTTTGCACCTCCATGTCTCACGCGTGAAGGCTTCGAATGATTGCTCCACAACTCGCGCGCATTGCGGCTTCCCGCTGCGTTTCGTCTCCTGTCGATATCAGAGAGTTGAGTGAGAATCTCGTGCGTCCAGTGCCGGGCACCGAAGCCGGCCTTTCGCATCATCTCCTTGAACGGTTCTGTATCGTGACAGACGCGACTGCCAATCCATCTTCTCTCCGAGATACCTCGCAGGCGGGCGCCGCAAACCTGATGAGGTGGGTCGCAATATGGACTTAGAAGCGCAGAACAAGGATCTCCGCGCGTTCTTGGCAGAGGCGGGAATGAATTCGGAAAAATGCAATGTGGCTGAACGCGCGCAACCCGCCGCCCGAAAGTGGTCGCCTGCACTCGTAGAGTGCTGTTCGGCTCCGACTTCGTTGACCGTTATCTCTACGGCGTGATTGCAATTTTCAGCACCCCATCGCGCTGATGGCCAAAGAGCTCATAGGCCGCCTCGATCTCGTCGAGCTTGAACCGATGGGTGACCATAGGTTTCAGATCGATCCGTTTCGATGCGATAACTTCCATCAAGCGGCGCATGCGCTCCTTTCCGCCGGGACACAGCGTTGTGACGATCTTATGGTCGCCGAGTCCGGCGGCTAATGCGGCCAGCGGGATCTTCAGGTCGCTTGAGTAGACACCTAGGCTCGAGAGCGTTCCGCCTGGCCGGAGCACACGCAGACAGGCTTCGAACGTAGCCTGGGTGCCGAGCGCCTCGATTGCGACGTCCACGCCGCGGCCATTGGTGATGCGCATGACCTGGTCAACTGGCTCCGTCTTTTTGAAATCCACGACGTGGTCCGCGCCGAGGCGCCGCGCGATCGCGAGGCGCTCTGGAAGAGCGTCAACGCCGATGATCGTGGTGGCCCCAGAAAGTTTCGCGCCAGCCGTGGCGCAAAGGCCGATCGGGCCCTGCGCAAACACCGCTACCGAATCGCCGATCTTGATATTGCCGCGCTCAGCGCCGCTGAAACCCGTGGACATAATATCAGGGCACATTAGCACCTGCTCATCGGTAAGCCCGTCGGGCACCGGCGCGAGGTTGGCCATTGCGTCCGGAACAACGACATACTCCGCCTGACAGCCGTCGATAGTATTCCCAAACTTCCAGCCACCTATGGCCTTCCAGCCATGCACCGTCCCGACGCCGTCCTGAGAATGGTCACCTGAGAGCGAAGCATTGCTGTATCCGCTTGGTGTGATAGCGCCTGCAATAACCCGCTGCCCTTCTTTATAACCTGCGACACTCGACCCCAGCTTTTCGATGACCCCGACGGGCTCATGGCCGATGGTCAGGCCTTTTCGCACCGGATATTCACCCTTCAGGATATGAATATCGGTGCCACAAATTGTTGTGGTGGTGATCCGAAGCAGTGCATCCAGCGGACCGACATCCGGCACCGGCTTTTCGTCAAGAACGATCCGACCCGGCTCGACAAATACAGCAGCTTTCATCTTCGGCATTACGACGACTCCAAGCTTCCTTGCTCGACTATGCTCATCCTTGAAAAGGGTTCCTCCCGACAGAGCGATTAGCTTGGGCCGAGCACAACGGTGGCAAATGCAGACAAAACAAAGCGTCACTGCGCCAATGAGATCCGAGCGGAATGGCAGGCCACAAGCCGAGATCCAGCGGATAACCGAACGCTTACTCGCCGGTTGACTCCGAACGACCGCAAGTTGATCCGTGTCAAAGCCACAGGCCGGTTGGCAAACTTTCAGCCAATGGGGAATCGCTCGTGCCTTATGTTTCCAACAGCGACGTTCCACTTGGGGTCCGCTGGCATCTTCCGCCCGACGCGCAGGACATTTATCGAAAGAGTTTCAACCCCGCGTGGTTTCGCTATGCGCCCGAACTTGGAAAGGCACGAGGAAATTGCCCATCGCATTGCCTGGACGGCCGTGAAAAGATCATTTCACAAAGTCGGAAGGGACTGGGTTCGCTAGGAATATAACGACTACCACGAGCCTGACGTGGTGTTGCTTCGGTGAAGAGCGATACTGTTCGCAGTATGAGTCCTTCCGAGGATAGCAACCCGGACCAGCGCGAGGTCATCGCGTTCCTGTCCGATCCGGCGAGCTATGGGCCAGACGCTGACAAGGTCACCCGATGCGAAACGCACGGATCGATCGTGTTCCTGGCTGGTGATCGCGCTTACAAGCTCAAGCGGGCAGTCAAATTCCCTTATATGGATTATTCAACCATTCATCGCCGCGAGCAGATGTGCCTGCGGGAGTTGGAGATCAATCGCCGCACAGCTCCCACCCTCTATCTGTGCGTCCTTCCCATGGTTTGGGATAGAAGCAATAAGCTTCGGTTCGGAACGACCGGCGAGCGTGCCCGCGTCGCAGATTGGGTCGTTGTCATGCAGCGGTTTGAGCAGGAACTTCTGCTCGAAGAGATGCGCAAAGCAGGAAAGCTAACCTGCCCGTTGATGCGGAGTATCGCGGAAACAATCGCCGATTTTCATGCAAGAGCCGAGCCTACACGGGGCTTTGGGGGGGCGCACGCTATTGGCGAAGTCATCGATGAGAACGCTGCAATATTGCGCTCCAGAGTCGGCCGTCCCTTTGGTGTCGAAACCGTCCGCTCTTATTGCGAGCATGCGGCTGCCAGCTTGGAGAAGATCGCTTCGCTTCTCGACATCCGAAGAAACCAGGGGCGGGTTCGGCGTTGCCATGGCGATCTTCACCTGAACAATATTTGCCTGATCGGTGAACGTCCCGTTTTGTTCGATGCCATCGAGTTCAACGATGCTTTCTCCTGCATAGACCTGCTTTACGATTTGGCCTTTCTTCTTATGGATCTGATCCATCATGGCCTTCACGAGCATGCAAACACCGTCTTGAACCGCTATCTCGAACTGACGGAGGAGCATTCGGGCCTTGCCGTTCTTCCGTTGTTTCTTTCCTGTCGCGCCGCCATCCGTGCGCACACGTCGGTGGCGGCAGCTGAGGCGGTTGAAGACGGCCTCATTAGCGAAGCGAACCGGCAACGTGCTTCTGCACTGCTGGACCAGGCTCTGTTTCACCTCGCCCCGGCGTCGCCTCGGCTCGTTGCCATTGGTGGGCCATCAGGGACGGGAAAGAGTACCGTCGCACGTGCGCTCGCCCCGTTTTTGGGGCCAGCTCCGGGGGCTGTTGTGATCCGCAGCGATGTCGTCCGGAAGCAACTCATGGGTGTCGAGGAAACGGTCCGGCTGCCGGAAACCGCATACATAGCCTCGGTGACGAAAGCCGTCTATGAGCTTATCTGCGAGCGGGCAGCCACCGCGTTGGCTGCCGGATTCACGGTCATTGCCGATGCGGTCTACGGAGACGAAAACGAACGCGAGGCGCTTTGCCGCGTCGCCGAAGGGGCGCATGTTCCCTTCCGTGGAATTTGGCTCGCCGCTCCGAGGCAAGTGCTAGAAAGCCGTATCCAATCGCGCCGAGACGATGCATCGGATGCCACGGTCGCCGTGCTGCGTGCGCAATTGGAGTTCATTTCCGTGCCTGAAGATTGGACCAGCGTGAGGGCGGCGGGTGCGGCCGAAAAAACGGCGACCGAGGTGCGCCGTGCACTTGGCGGCTGAACGGAGCGTGCACCGCTTCTTTCTCGGGTTCTGCACGTGGGCGTTGACGTGAATCAATTTGGATTGATTGGCGTGAACGTAAAGTTGCCGAGCTTTTTCAGCCAAGGAGAAGCTCTTATAACAGAACCCGTGACCGAATTCCGGCAAACTGAGCGGCGTCTATGTTACAAAGGTCGAGCCCGGCAGCGTCGCCGAGGATGCCGGCCTCAAAGAGGGCGATATCGTCATCAGCGCAGGACGCGTCCCGGTCAGCACGCCAGCCGAGCTCTCACGAATCCTGCGCGATCAAAAGAAGGGAACGCCGCTCCTTCTGCAGATCCGGCGCGGGACCTCATCCCTGTACGCAGCAATTGGTTAGAAGACGCGATGCAAGAAACCACAACCGGATTATCTTTGCAGGTCTCTGCAAAGAAAAGGCGTGATGGCGAGAACGTCCTGATCCGCTGGTTTGACGACGTCACGATGGCTGACGTCGACGTCGTCGGAGGCAAGAATGCTTCCATAGGCGAATTGATCCGAAACCTGAAGAGTCTAAAGATCAAGGTGCCAGATGGATTTGCTACCACGGCTTCGGCGTATCGCGCGTTCATCTCGGAAAACCGGCTTGAACCGGTCATTGCCGAGCACCTCCAGCGGTTCAAGAGAGGCCACGAATCGCTGGAACAATGCGGGACGGCGACCCGAAAACTGATCCGCGAGGGGCGTTTTTCAGAAGAGTTACAACGCCAACTAATCGCGAATTACGAAACTCTCCGCGGTAAGACTGGAGGGGGGCAGATCGGTCTTGCTGTGCGCAGCAGCGCGACGGCAGAAGACCTGCCGGGCGCGAGCTTTGCCGGACAGCTCGAGACGTTTCTCAATGTTCGCGGTGCCCAGGCGTTGCTCGACGCCGTCAAGGGCTGCTTTGCCTCGCTATTCACCGATCGCGCGATTACGTACCGAGAAACGAACCACTTCGATCACATGAAGGTGGCAGTTTCGGTTGGTGTCCAGCACATGGTGCGGTCCGACAAGGCGGGCTCCGGCGTGATGTTCAGTCTCGATACGGAGACGGGCTTCCCCGATGTTGTGCTGATTAACGCGGCATGGGGCTTGGGCGAATATGTCGTCCAGGGTTCGGTCGATCCGGACGAATACGTCATCTTTAAACCACTGCTTCAGACGCCCCGCTTTACGCCCATCATCGAAAAGCGGGCTGGCGCCAAGGAGCGCAAGCTCGTCTACGGAGCGAGGGGAAAAGCAACGCGCGGAATTATCACCAGCCCGCGCGAACGGCGCAGCTTTGTTCTATCGGACGCAGAAATCCTGACGCTCGCCCGCTGGGCAATAGCGATCGAACGCCACTATGGCCGCCCCATGGATATGGAATGGGCGAAAGACGGCGAGACGGGAAAACTATTCATCGTCCAAGCTCGTCCCGAGACCGTCGAGTCACGGCGCTTAGCAGGTGCTTTGAAGAGCTATTCCCTGAAGAGCAAGGGCAAAGTCCTCGTGCGCGGACTGGCGATCGGTTCGGCGATTGCGACAGGCAAAGTGTGCCATTTGAAATCCGCTCACCAGAGCGCTCAATTTCCCGATGGCGGCATATTGGTCACCGAAATGACCGATCCGGACTGGGGCCCTGTCATGAAGCGCGCCACGGCTATCGTGACGGCGCATGG
>Ga0310810_10007873_pt1 | contig 12215 bp, 14 predicted proteins | sample NCmetagenome_FD_207641 | JGI IMG/M metagenome (GOLD analysis project Ga0310810, IMG submission 207641) | Soil microbial communities from experimental microcosm in Duke University, North Carolina, United States - NC | ecosystem: Engineered > Artificial ecosystem > Soil microcosm > Unclassified ... | reverse complement strand
AACACAAAGCGCTGCTTTTTACGGCCTATAGTGCCGGATTAAGGGTGAGTAAAGTTGTAAATTTGAAGCTTACAGACATTGATAGTGAGCGCATGCAGATCCGCATTGAAAATTCGAAGGGCAAGAAAGATCGTTATGTTGGTTTAAGTAGTTTATTGCTTGACGTTTTGAGGGCGTATATGAAGAAAAGCAAACCTCGCCCGTTAAAATATTTATTTGAAGGAGAAAAACCAGGGACAGCTTATTCCTCCCGCAGTGCCCAGTTAGTTTTCCATCATGCAAGGGTTAAGGCTGGAATCCGGAAAGAAGTAAGCTTTCATGCGTTGCGGCACAGTTTTGCGACACATTTGCTGGAAAAAGGGGTTGACATCAGGTATATCAAAGACCTGCTTGGACATTTCAGTATTAAGACTACGGAAAGATATTTGCATGTAAGAAGAGAGGACCTGATTACGATCGTTAACCCATTGGATGAACTATACCGCGACAAAACCTGGAAAGCATGAATGGTCATTTACGAAACACAGCAATACAAAAAACGAAACCGTTTTTTTGTAAGGATCAGATTTTTAGGGAAATAAATTAACTTCGGCCTATACAGAAATACTAACGTTAGCTGCGATTATTATGGACAGTCTATTTTTTAGAGGGAGTGAACTCAAGGGAAATGATATTGAATTAATCTTCCACAAAGACTTTCCTTATTTGTATAACCAAGAGGAATTTCCTGTTATAAAATTTACCCTAACGAATTGCGAAAATGCGCAGTCTTTTGACTTTGCCTGGCTTCTTGACGATAGTGACGGGAGTGCTGTTGAAGTGAATAACCTAGATAACGAGTCTATTTTTGAAGTAACCGACTCATCCGGTGAATCGCTTGAAATCAAATGTGAAAGGATTTTGAAAGAGGAAATTAAGTATCGCGAAGCTGATCTTTATTATTTGATTAGTGAATTATTGAAACAACAGGAAATCGAAAATGGAACCATTACAAAACTTTTAAAAAATCTATCACAAGCGCAGGGCTATTTCGAAAAGGAACTTGAGATTGTCGATAGGAAATTAAAAGAAGCAAATTGGTTGAGTTCAGAAAAGCAAGACTTTCTTAAAGGTCAAAAAAGTATTTTGGAAAAAACAATAGAACTTTTGGGGTCCTACGACTGAGTAAGATAACCGCAGCTAACATGAGGCTTGCCGCAAGCCTGCAACGTGTTGGCCTCGCCGATTAATAAAAATATATTTGTAGTGCGGCTCGGCCGGAAGTGTCATTCGATTCGACGGCCTGCGGCAAGCCCCTAACGTTGGCCGCAAGGATTTATGGGTAACTAAAACAATAAGCAAGCAAGAATATGACCTTCCTAATACGAATGAAACACTGGCAACTGTTCCTCTTGTTAATTGCGCCTTCCATTATTGGTGACGGTTTTGTGACAGGCGCTTCGATAAATTTTACCTTAGCAGACATAGGATTTCTTATCACAACGTTACTAACTATGGCCGTCTTCCTGGGCTGGTTCTACGCAATGGGAACAAACTTGCATAGGAAATTGCCTGATACCGTAAAAATGAATCTTACTAGGTTTAAAATTTTTCTACTTATACCTTCGATTTACATTTTGTTGCTGTCGATTTTTTTAAGACCCTATTTTCAGACGACCGACGACTCAGCGAATGACGGAGCGATGGCATTATTAGTGCCCGTTCATTTGTTTGCCATGTTCTGCATCTTCTATTGCATGTACTTTAACGCCAAAGCATTGAAAGCTGTCGAATGGCAAAGAAATGTAACGTTCAGTGACTTCGCCGGTGAATTCTTTTTAATTTGGTTTTTCCCAATTGGAATTTGGATAATTCAACCGAGGTTAAACAAAATCGCTGAAGAAAGCGAGGTGAAAGATGAAAACGACATCAACGTGACATCGATCTAAGCCATCCCTGCGTCCAACATCGGTTTGCTGCCAGCCTGCATCGTGTTGGCCTCGCCCATAAATAAAAATGAATTAGTAGTGGGGCTCGGCCGGAAAAGTCTTTAAATTCGACGGCCGGCAGCAAGCCGTGACCGTTACCTGCCATAAAATGCGACACTTCACTAAAATCGTATTAGCGCTCCTGTTGCCGTCTTTCGGACTTGGACAACCTGTCACTGATACCTCGAAGCGATTTGAAGCGAAACCTATAACTGACACATCACAAATAAAACTCGTTATTCGAGACGGATTTCAAGGAGAATGTTCTTACTATCTGAACGGCAAGAAAATTGATATAAAGAGATACTTCATCTCGGTCAACAATATTCAAGAAATATCGGTTGTGAAATCTGCGAACACAAATCAGATCTTTAACGATTCTGCTAAGGGTGGGATTGTATTCATTAAGACAAAGGCCAATACTAAGCTAGTGACGTTGCCTGTGCTCTTAAAGCTGAATAATATCGAGTACTATGAACTAGACCCAAACGAGATTCGAATCAATGACCACCAATTATTAGACACTGCCACCATAATAGACTCAAAAGCTAAGGTTATTCCAATTTATAAGAAAGACGCAGCACAAACGCCTGGAGTCAAAGCAAGGATTATTGGAGTTTCAATTTATACCGACGGAATGGCAAAAAAATAAACAAACTTACGGCAGGTAACATTGCATTTGTGCCATTGGGGCTATAGAATATCGCCCATCAACATTTGTAATTCTAATCATCAGCAGTAATTTGGCCGTATATTAAATTAAGTTACGGCCAAGCAAGCTGTAGGAATTCTAATTCCCAACAGCACAAATGCGTGACCGTTGTGTGCCATGCGCCCATAAAATTTCTTACACATTGAGAAGCCTTATAATTATTATAACTGCATTGTTCTGGTACTCGTGCCATTCGCAAAACAAAATTTCCACGAGCCAACTCGGCAGGACAGTCGAATTTGACCCAGACCAAAATACCATTACCGCAAACCTCAATTCTAAATTGAGGCACGTCAAGTTGATAGTCGATAAAAACAAAAGCTATGGTGAATTTATATTGGCAAACAACGCTGACAACTTTTTAGTAGTGGAATATTCAAAGAACCAAAACGGTAGAACAGTTGAGGGCGATATAGTAAGATTTGACTTAAATGGAATATTAGTAGATACGATTTTTGATGCGAAAACCGGAGAATTGACCGGTGATTTAAGCTTAACGAGAAATGACAGCATGCTTCTTTTCACATTACAATTTGACAAGTTTGACCCGTTAGACCCGCTCAGTCAGTTAAACCGACCTATTTCCATTTTGGTCATGAGCTTCCAAGAAAGAAAAATCACCAAAAAACTCGATTCCTTTGGAATGTCCTTAAATGTTTGGATAAATAAAAGCCCTTGGCTTAAGAATGACTCATGTTTCATTTACGATTTTAGAACCGATAGAGAGATTCAAATGGCCAACCAGCCAATTATGGGAAGGTCCAATGTCGGACAAGGAATTCATTTGTATAATCTGTCATCAGATAAAGACACACTGCTCATTCCCGGTGGCTTTTCCGGAGTTGTATCTCCGATCGAAGACAAAGTCGCTTACTTAAAAGACGAAAAGATATTTCTGCACGATATGAACGAAAGATCCGACGAACTCCTTTATACACTCGATCGTAATGAAAAAGTCACGTCTATTGACTGGACAGGGAACGGCCAATTCATTCGCTTTAAAAGCTACAAGGCCTCGTGGGCGAATGAGATTCTAATTCGAATAAGCGATAAGAGAAAAATGGAAATTGATAAAGATTGAAATTAGTCCTCGTGGGCGCACGATCACACAACACTTGGCTTGCCGCAAGCCTGCATCGTGTTGGCCTCGCCGTCAAATAAAAATATATTTGTTGTGCGGCTCGGCCGGAAGTGTCATCCGATTCGACGGCCTGCGGCAAGCCTTGAACGTTGGTGGCAATTTTAAGACCATACTTTCAAGCATGCAAAAACTCTTGACTTTCCTTGCTGGATTATTACTTATTTTCTCAACATCCTACGGACAAACGCAAACCCCTGAGACTGCAACACAAATCAAATCATGTGTAGAGAAAGTAAATTATTCTGTTGACGACATGTTATTAAAAGCTCAGGTCGGACAAAGTCTTGTGAAGCCTGAAATAAATCCTTCGTTCAAGGGTGGACTTGACGAACTTAAGAAATATTTTGTGTCACATTCTTTGACAGACACAAGAGCAAAAGACATCGTTTTTAAGGTTCACATTGGCTTTTTGGTCAATTGCAACGGACTAACAGGAAATTTTCAAATAATAAGTAAAGGAAAAGGAGACTTACAAGAATTGGCACAACAAGTTTTGACAATAGTTAACGACATGCCTCAGACGTGGCAACCGGCATCTGTTGACAATAAAACTATTGACTGTTACCAAATATTATCATTTACAGTTGTGGGCGGAGCGTTGGACAAAGTTTCATACCGTTAGATAAAACTGCCACCAACATTGCATTGCCAAAATGCCGGCGACAGAATATGGTTTCAGCTTTTGTAATTCTACTTAACTTTAGTACTGCGCCGTAAGAAAAAAAAGTTACGGCGCTGCCGAGCTGAAGGAATTCTATTTCCGGCACTTCGGCAATGCGTCAACGTTAGCCGCAATGCGGTTGCTCTCTAAAATTTGCACGAAACGAATTGAATCTCAAATGGATTATCCGGACACAATACAATTAGTTCTCACATACAAGCATGACCATGAAGATGCTGAGATATTCACGGAGCGGGTGAGCGCCGAAAAGTGTGGAGATTATTACAAACTTATCCACGTGCCAGCGTTTGCCAAAAACATCGCTTATGGAGACATTGTCAAAGTGGAATTTGATGATGGTGAGTTTCACTTCGACAAGCTAATAGAGGAGTCGGGATTTAGCGTAGTGCACATTGTAATCTGGAAACCCGTTTGCAAAGACACAGTCGTTAATTCTTTAAACAGATTCCATTGTGGCGTCAACACACACGTAGCAGACAATTATTTGGTCATTAGTATTCCACCTACTGTTTATTATCCACCGGTACAGACTTACTTATTAAAAGAAGAGGCGTCTGGCAATATTGACTTTCGAGAGTCATGCTTAAGTCGCCTACATACGACACTTCAAAACTGATGCAATGCGGCTAACATTCGGTTTGCTGCCAGCCTGCTTCCGACTGGCCTCGCCGATTAATAAAAATATATTTGTAGTGCGGCTCGGCCGGAAAAGTTTTTAATTTCGACGGCCGGCAGCAAGCCGTCAACGTTGGCTGTTATTTTTTAGAAACCGAACTCAAACAACAACATGCTTATGAAATCAAGAGCGTCAAAATTGACGAGCTACATTTATCTTCTGCTTGTTCCTATTATTACAACTGGGCTTGGATTTGGTGTTGGACATGTCAGCTATAAGTTTTATTTACCAATATGGTTATTGAATGTAGTTTTAATGATAATTGCTTCTTGGTCGCTTGGTCTGAATGTTATCCGTTTAAAAAATAAAGAAGAAAATAAACTTGCAAAGGCGGCATTTTTTCTGATCGTACCGTGGATGTTGATTTCCATGTTTGCGGGATTGGGCCCTCCCCCACACATTGCAGCAGAATGGAAAGCCTCAGCAACGGAACAACAGGTACGATATGTCATGCTTGTTATTTGTGGTGTGTTTGTAGCATTTGGATTTGCAAGCCTAAAAGACAGACTTAAATCAAAAGGAGAAGAGTATTATTCACGGCTTGCTTACATCGCAATCGTAATAGCTATTCCACTTTTTATCATTAACATGCTTTTTTGGGGATTTTATCTGAGTGAATTATTCGAAATCCAGGTTAAAAATAATGCGACCGATTTTCCCGAGTGGTTTTTGCCCATTGAGAAACTATTTAGATCGATCTCAGTTGTCGAGGTATCATTAACTTATTTGGCAACATTCGTCATTGTCTTGTCTTTGAAAAGAATAGGCTGGTTAAGCAGAACATCCGGCTTCTTTTATCTTCTATTTAGTCTGCTCGCTATCGTAGTAATAACTTTATTTGTTTTATTTACCGAAGTATTTATGATAGGCGCTTTAATGTTAGTACCTGCATTTCCATTTCTGATGCCTTATTTTATTGGGGTTAACCTGCTACGATGGGCAGGAAATAAAAACAAGACAACTGGTAGTGAGTAAAACAACAGCCAACATTGCATTGCCGCAATGCCGACGACAGAATAAATACTTTCAGCTTCAGTAATTCTGCCGTACTTTAGTAATGAGCCGTGAGAAAAAAAGTTACGGCGCTGCCGAGCTGCATGAGTTCTATTTCCGGCACTTCGGCAATGCGTCAACGTTGTATGCAACGCCAATCGAAACATCACTCAAGGGAAAATTCTATAGATATCTTTCCTGTGCAAGAAGCGAGCTAACAAAATGGTTGAGTTTTCGAAGAAGAATCCTAATCTGTAGTCTCCAATTCTGACTCTGTACGCACTTTTGTGACCCTTTAGCTTTTTAATATTTGGAATTTTCTCCAAACCGTCGACGACTTCCATTAATTCAATAATACGGATCACTGATTCCTTTGTGGATTTAGTTCTGACCTCATCTAAATCTTTAGAGAATTTCTTTAAAAATTCAACCTTCATTACGAGGACAACTTTTTCATGATCGATGCCCGACTAACCTTTTTCGTCTTGTCGATTCCGCGCATCAACTTGGACATACCAATATCTTCCAAATCAGCCTGGGTAACTGCTGACGAGTTAATACCCATCTTTTTAAGTAAGCGAGAGACAAACTTAAATTCGTCATCATTTTTGGGAGTAACAACGAGTGCCTTCATAATGTAAAAGTAATAAAAAGGGCGCTGCATACAACAGGGCGGTTTGGCGCTAGCCTCTGCGTACTGGCTCGGCCATTAATAAAAAGAATTTGTTGTGGGCCTGCGCCGGAACTTTTCCTAAATTAGACCGGCCAGCGCCAAGCCGCTGTCGTTGCATGCAACCCCTATCGAGTGTGTACATTAATTAAATTTCTTATCGCGGACATTTTCTTACTCGTTGTTGCAACCCAATGCACGACGACTACAAATCCGCATAATAAGAAAGCCAGGCCAAAAGCGACTTCTGTTCAAACAAGATTCGATACCACGGATTTCGTTCCAGGCTATGAAATGATTACTGGGGATCTCATTCGCAAGAAAATAATCGATACAGCCCTTACCACTGAGTTAAGTGAGACCTGTTACTGTGATACCACAGTTCACTTAAATGACACTGTATTTTATTCAATCATCAGTGTAAATGATAAAGCTGGCGTTTGTACCTATTTTTTTGTCGCAAGCATAAATCCAAAAACTAAAAATGTAATTGCCTCAAAATTTCTGCATTCAGACTGCGACGTTGATTACTCAAATGACACTTATGATCTCTATGATCATGAAATAGTTTCTCAAGAAAAAATCAAGGTAACCAAAACCACCATTTTTCAAAAGAAGAAAAGAACATCTCCAAACGAAGAAGAGAACATTGACCATAAGCACACACAAAATAGCCTTCTCAGTATCTCACAGACTGGAAAAATAAATAAAAAGTAGCTACGTGAAAGCGGGGGTGCCTATAACATTGCATTTGTGCCATTGGGGCTTAAGAATATCGCCCATCAACATTTGTGATTCTACTCAACTACAGTAATTTGGCCGTGTTAATTTTATTTTCGAAGCCACGGCCAAGCAAGCTTTAGGAATTCTGATTCCCCACAGCACAAATGCGCGACCGTTATACGCCACTATATGAAAATCATCATGCTTGTTGTATTATTATTTCTATCGTCACAGTCTTTCTGCCAACTGATTCGGGTAAACTCTTTTGAGGTTTCAAAAAAAGAATATGAAGATTGTCCGAACGCCCAACCGGTGCTGCAGAGGGATTCAGGCGGGGACGATACTCTTAATGCCGGCGACATGAAATTTAAGATCTTGGGGAGTTTCAAATCCATTGACTCGTTTACTTTCATGAGATCCATTCCCGACAGCACTTTTTATGTTGTAAACAACAAAACAGGCTGGGTCGATCGCTTGGAGGGCTACCCCACCTTTTCGTCAACACTTAAGGAGTTCGTCTGTTTATCAGCGTCATCCCCTAACGATGCAATTAATCTCTATGAAATAAAGAACAATCAGATCATGAAGAAATTTTCCTGGCCATTTTATAAAACAGCGTTAGAAATTAGGTGTGTGACAGATTCATCTTTCTATGTGAAAGACGTCAATAATCATTATTGGAAATATCAATTGCATTCGTCAAAATAGCGGCGTATAACACACGGCTTGCCGCAAGCCTGCATCCTGTTGGCCTCGCCGTTAAATAAATTATATTAGTAGTGCGGCTCGGCCGGAGGCTCAAAAACGATCGGCGGCCTGCGGCAAGCCCTGGGCGCAACCTCTAAATAAATGCAAGAACACATTTATACCGCAAAAACCCAAAAGATTGTTTCACAGTCCTTTTTCATTTTTCTTGTTGTTGCGCTCCAAATAGTTGGTAATATCTTTTTGGTCCCTTCGTTTAGCAAACACAAACAACTTTGGGCTATACCGTTCGTTAATCTAATAATGTGCTTTATTTCTATTCCATCAATCGTTATATTTTTGAAATATTACAGGCAATCGATTGGCAAACGGTTTATTGTCACTTATGAAGCCCTTAAGTTTGAAGACACTAAAACTGGTGAAAAGACACAATTAATTAATTGTGAAATTGAGAAGATAATCTCAGTATCTACTTCTTGGTCTAATTTTACTCCATGGACATTTTATGAATACTTTTCAATCACTGACAAGAATCAAAAAACAATAACAGTAACGTCTTTCTTCCTTGGGCTAGGTGATTTCTGGATGGATACATTAACAAGAAAGGTCAAAAATCCAGGAGTCGAGTTTATTAAGAAAGAGTATCCTGCATTTTGACAACGGCTGCGCCCAACATCCGTTTGCTGCCATGGCTCTGCGCGGCCTCGCGGCGTTTTAAAATAAGTTACGCCGCTCGGCCTGCGAACATTTACTAAATTCGATGTGCGCCACGGCAGCAAGCCGTGGTCGTTGGTGGCAATTGTACGAAGACACGGTAAGCGGAATGAACGAACACAAAATTTAAAAAGCAAAATGACAAGCAACAACGACAAATTATTTTTCGCTCCACAACTTTTAATCAACAATGGCACAAAGGATATTTCTTTTTATGCAAAAGCATTTGGCGCAACAGAAAATCTTTGTTTTTATAATGACGATGGAAGTATTCACGTTGCTGAACTATCTATTGACGGAATCATCTTCCACATACATGAAGTAACAAAACCGTACCTTTTTTCTCCTGATCAACATAATGGTACGACCTGTATAATCGGTTTGTTTGTTCCGGACGTGCACGCTGTTATGAATAATGCAATTAAAGCAGGTGCTAAGGAAATATCTCCTGCGAAGGATTATGAGTATGGCTATCGTCAGGGAGAAATTGAAGACCCGTTTGGACATCACTGGCTGATACAAAAGAAAATTTCATAAGTGCATAGTCAAATCAAACAAACTCCATTGCAGAAAGCATTACATTTTTTTGTAACAAAGATGATCATAGGTATAGGTGTGATTGTTTTACTGGTTGCTGTTATTGAATGGTTCCGTTCTTCAATGCTTGATAAAACAAATTTGCCTGATGATAAAAAAGCATTAACAGTAGCAGTAGCAGAAGCATTCATTGCTACCACAGGTTACATTTTTCTTTTCAGAATCTATGACAAAAGACCTATTCATGAATTGAGCACTTCAACATTCTTTAATAATGCAACCGTAGGTTTTTTGACAGGCGTGGCGTTACAATCTTTATTTATTTTAGTTATTTACTTAACTGGAACTTTTTTAATTGTCAATATAAATCCTGTTTCAACGCTGATAAGTCCTTTCGCATTTGCCTTAACGGCAGGATTTGTAGCTGAAATCATAATGATCGGTATTGTGTTCCGTTTACTGGAACAGCAAACAGGAACTGTAATAGCATTATTTATTTTTATCATTCTATTCGCGATTTTGCACATAAATGTAAAAGGAGCAACTCTCATATCTGTTAGTGCAACAGCTATGCAAGCGGGTTTGCTGCTTCCTGCGGCTTATGTATATAGCCGAAATTTATGGTTGCCAATTTTTTTACATTTCGGCTGGGACTTTGCAGAGCCGGGAATCTTTGGTGGAATCAATCCGAGCACTTCGCTGACACAGGGCTTATTGACAAGTAAAATTGCAGGTAATTCTTTATTCACCGGCGGCGAAACCGGACCGCAAGATTCACTGTCATCATTATTGCTTTGCTTGCTTTCAGGACTTATCTTTCTATCATTAGCAAAACAGAAAAACAATCTGATAAAGCCACAATGGAAAACAACTGCCACCAACAAAAGTATTTGTAATAGCAGGGCTGGACATTGAAGCAATCGGCATCAAAACTTTAATCAGTTTCAGTTCCGGGCTCGACGTTAATGAATAAGCGACAAAATGTTATCTTCAACAATAAAATAAAAATCAACTTCTCTATCGGCGTGACCAGCTTCGATGCCCTGCCATCGCAAATACCAAAACGTTAGCGGTAATATTTTACTGAAAATCTTGGGTATGAAAAGACAATTTTTTTTTACCATCCTCCTCATAATAATTCAATCAACTTTTTTATTAGGACAGACGACGAAGAAGCTACCGATTATTGATATGCATTTACATGCTATGTCAGCAGATGAAATGGGTCCTCCCGGATTAAAGATGGGAATTCCATTCGACAATTTTTCGTGCAACGATCCAAAAGATAACTATGGGTCAACTTTCATGCATGCCATGCAAAAGGGGACTTGGGAAAAGAATACTACTTCTGCACCATTAACTGACGACTCACTAAGAATTAAGACTATAAAAATCCTCAACGAAAATAATATTTATGCTGTTACAAGCGGATTGGTTCCTATTGTACGTAAATGGCATAGCGACGATCCTAAACGAATCATCGATGGTACGCTCTGGAACTTTTCCGTTAAGAAGGAAGGCTTAACAGTTGATTCATTGTCTAAACTTTTTAGATCAGGAGAGTTTAAAGTTTTTGGCGAAGTGACAATTCAATATGAGGGTTACTCTGCGAGCGATACAGCCTTCGAACCTTATTTAAAAATGGCTGAAGAATTAGATATTCCCGTGGGTATTCATATTGGACCTGGGCCACCAGGAGCAATTTATCTGGGCTATTCTAAATACAGGGCATCGTTACATAGTGCACTTACCTTGGAGGAAGCGTTGGTACGACATCCGAGATTGAGAGTGTATGCAATGCATGCAGGCTGGCCTATGATAGACGACATGATTGCAGTATTGTATGCACATCCGCAGCTTTATGTTGATCTGGGTTTCATTGGTTATGCATTACCTGAAAAAGAATATTACAACTATTTGGAAAGACTTGTAAATGCCGGGTTCATTAAGAGAATTATGTTTGGCTCTGACAATATGATTTGGCCTGGGACGATTAAAGTTGCAATAAATAGAATTAATAATGCAAAATTTTTAACGGAAGAACAAAAGCGGGATATTTTATTCAATAACGCAGCCCGGTTCTTGCGATTGACGGCTGAACAAATAAGAATGATGTACCAGAAATGAAATACTACCGGCCAACATAGCATCCTATGTAAAGCGGTGCGAATGGAATTATATGTTTATAAATGGTCTACATAATTGTTAGGCGCTGGGATTTGAACGATTGTAGTTGCTGAAGTCGGTGGTTGAACCTTGTTCATCGCGGCAAATGTTATGCAGTCTGTTCTAAGTGCAATGCGTTCCATTGAGCTTAAATAAGTTTTTTTACCTGTCGGTTACAGATCATCCTATTAACCCTGTTTGATAAGGTATCCCACTATTGATAACGGCTCTTATTCTGCTTAGTAATTTATGTGCCACTTTAATGATCGCCTTATTGGGTTCCTTTGCTGCATGCCTTGCGATAATATGTTTGCAATGCAATGTCTTGTCTTGCTGCTATCCATGCAGCTTCTACTAACAAGCTGCGTAAATATCGGTTGCTTCTCTTCGACAATCCAAGACATATTTTATTATCACTGCTTTGGTAAATACCAGGAACAAAGCCAACGATGGCCGCCAATTCGTCCAGACGATTGAATCTTCTGATATCTCCTAATTCTGCCAACAGTCCTGTTGCTGTAATACCTCC
>Ga0310810_10007872_pt1 | contig 12215 bp, 11 predicted proteins | sample NCmetagenome_FD_207641 | JGI IMG/M metagenome (GOLD analysis project Ga0310810, IMG submission 207641) | Soil microbial communities from experimental microcosm in Duke University, North Carolina, United States - NC | ecosystem: Engineered > Artificial ecosystem > Soil microcosm > Unclassified ... | reverse complement strand
ACGTACGGTGGTGATCCGACCCGACTGCTGGTCATGGGTCACTCGGCGGGCGGCCAGCTCGCCGCGTTGATGTGCACGAACGATAAGTATGTGAAAGCGGAAGGGTTCTCATTGAAAATGATCAAGGGGTGCGTGCCCGTGGATGCGGACACTTTCGACATTCCCGCCATCATCGAAGTGGCCGAAACGCGCGCCCGGGTACACCACCTGCCATTGCCAACCAACGGCCATCGCCAGAAGTTCGGCAACGACCCGGCGAAGCATCTCGATTTCTCCGCCGTGACACACGTCGCGGCGAACAAGGGCATTCCGCCGTTCCTCATCCTCCACATCGCCGGCAACGCCGACACTGCGGCGCAAGCTCGACGCCTGGCCGCGGTTCTCCAGGCCGCGGGAATTCCTGCGAAGGTCGTCGGGCGCGACGCTACGCACGAGGGTCTGAACGACGCGATCGGCGCGCCAAACGATCCCGTGACGAAAGAGGTGCTGGCGTTCGTCGCCGAGGCGCTCAAGCGCTAGGAACATGTTGAGACGACTTCTCCCTCCCTCTGCCGTCCTGTTATGGCTCGCCGCGGCCTACGCCCATCCGCTGGACAGCCAGATCCGCTCCGTGCAGCAGATTGCCCCGGGCGTCTTCACCCGGATCGGCGACCGCGACGCGAGACAGCCGGCGAACACCGGTTGGATCGAGTTCAAGGATTATGTCGTCGTCATCGAAGCGAACACGCCGTGGGGCATGCGGGACATCCTGCCTGAGATCCGGAAGACCACGAGCAAGCCGATCCGCTACGTTTTCGACACGCACTATCACTGGGATCACACGCAGGGCAACAGCGTGATGGCGGATGAAGGGGTCACCGTCGTCTGCTCCCAGGATTGCGCGAGCGAACTGGCGGCCAAGGGCAAGGCGGAATGGGATCAAATGAGCAAGAACGCCGACTACAGCCTGGCCCCCTATCGCCTGCAGCAGCCCTCAGTAGTCTTCGGCGATTTCATGGCCCTCGACGACGGTGAACGGCGGCTGGAGCTGCGCCGCGTCGGACCAGCACATACGATTGGTGATGCGGTCGCGTTCCTGCCGAAGGAAGGCATCCTGTTCACCGGCGATCTGTGCGTGAACTGGCGGTCGGGCAATAACGTAAGCGATCCCGACGCCGACCACCAGCACTGGGTGCAGGTGCTCAACGATCTCGCGCGCGGGAACGTGAAGACCGTCGTGCCGGGGCATGGCGCGCTCGGAACCGCCGCCACGCTACGGGCGCAAAGCGCGTTTCTCGACGATCTCTGGACGCAGGTGGCCGGCGGCAAAAAGGCGGGGAAGAGCCTCGCACAGCTGCTCAAGGACGTCGATCTTTCCCGGCACGGAGACTTCGCCGCCGACGCCCAGCAGAATCAATCGGCGATTCGCGCGGTATTCCGCAAGGCGCCCGACCCTAGGTGACACGGTCGATTTTCAGAAGTGCAGATTGACGGCGACACCAAGGCGTCGCTGCGATCGCTCGGCAACGGCGCCTGGCGGAACTGCCGCCTGGACGGAACCGCCGCATCGATCAAATAGACCCACCAGGGCCATCCACCGCGCAGATTGCGCCATGTCGAGCAGGATGCCCCAGCACGGTCAGCATCGCCAGCCGCGCCATCCATCTGCCGCGTTGTGTCGTCATGATGACCTCACGTGGCTGGAGAATGCGCGAGCGGCAGACCGAAAGTCGTGAGCGAGATGTGAAAAAAGAGTGAACACGCAGGTCAACCGTTGACAGCCTCTCCCAAACGGGAGGAAACTTGTCGCTTCCATAGTTCGTCTATGCAAAGAGGAACTGATGAAGGAAGCCAGGACGAAGAGCAAGAACGAGCTGCTGCCGGGCACGCTCGAGATGTTGATTCTGAAGACGCTCTCGATCGAGTCGATGCACGGCTACGGCATCGCGCAGCACATCCAGATGTTGTCCGCGGACGTGCTGACGATCGAGGAGGGATCGCTGTATCCGGCGCTGCAGCGGATGCTCGCCAAGCGATGGGTGCTCGCCGAGTGGAAGACGTCGGCGAACAACCGGCGAGCGCGCTTCTACCGGCTCACGACGGCTGGGAAGAGACAGCTCGGCGTCGAGGAATCGCGGTTCTCCGAGATGTTCGGCGCGATCATGCGCGTGATGAAGACGACGTAATTACTCGCTCGCGCGCTCGCTCGCGGCGCTGCTCTCAGCGCTGAGATGTATGCGGTGGGTTCCAGTGTCCTTGACTCTTAGGAGAATACCGTGGGGTCTGTGCTCCGACGTCTGCTGTTCTTCTTCCAGCGGAATCAGTTCGATCGGGATCTGGAAGACGAGCTGCGCTTTCACGAGGAGATGAAGACGCACGCTCTCGCCGACGCAGATGGCCTGAGCGAGGACCAGGCACGGGCGGCCGCGCGGCGGCGGATTGGCAATCCGCTCCGGCTCCGCGAACAGTCGCGCGAGCCGTGGCGCTTCGCGACGGTCGAAACCTTCGCGCAGGACGTGCGTCACGCGCTGCGAATGATGCGGCGCGATCCCGGGTTTACCGTCACCGCCCTCGCCACGCTCGCGCTCGGCATCGGCCTGAACACCGCGATTTTCTCGGTCGCCTACGGCGTGCTTTGGCGGCCCCTGCCGTATCCCAATCCCGAGCGCCTCGTCATTGTGCAGTCATCGCAGCAGACGGGGACGGGCGTCAGGACGTTTTCGACCTGGTCGCCGGTGTCGTATGAAGGGCTGCGCCCGCGCGTCACCACGCTCGAGGATCTCGCCGCCTACAGCTCGATCGACGTGCAGCTTACCGGGCGCGTCGAGCCGCTGCAGGTGCACGCGCTCGACGTGAGTCCGAATTTCTTCGCCACCCTGGGCGTCAATCCCGCGCGGGGCCGCGCCTTTCTCAGCGGCGCGGCGGCGCCAGACGACGATCGCGCGGCGATCGTCAGCGATCGGCTGTGGCGGAGCTCGCTCAACGCCGATCCGACGATCGTCGGGCGGTCGATCAGCGTCGATGGCGTCCCCCGTACCCTCATCGGCGTGCTGCCGCCGGACTTCAGCTTCAGGCCGGTGGTCCCGCGGCTCGGCGCGCTGCCGGAAGCGGACGTCTTCCTGCCCAACCGCTGGTCCGGCGACGCCGGCCAAAGCGCGTTTCTCTGGCTGCTCGGCCGCATGAGGCCGGGCGTGACGCGGGAACGGGCGGAAGCAGAATTGACGGCGCTGATCAACGATCCGTCGATTGTGTCGGCCGGCGCGCTCGGCACAGAAGGCGCGCTCGCGGCCGGGGTCCGGACGCGCGCGCGCGTCTTTGGCTTGCAGGCGTACGGCACGGAGTCAGTCCGCGCGCTGCTGCTGATCCTGCTCGGGGCCGTCTCGTTCGTGCTCCTGATCGCCTGCGTCAACGTGGCGAACCTGCAGATGGCGCGCCTCAGCGCGCGCCGCGGCGAACTGTCCGTCCGCATGGCCCTCGGCGCGGGACGCAGCCGGATCGTGCGCCAGCTGCTGACCGAAGCGGTCGTGTTGTCGCTGCTGGGCGCTGCGCTCGGCGTGATGCTGGCGCTGCTCGCGATCGACCTCACGCTGCCGCTCGTGCCGCAATTCGTGCTTCCACGCGTGGGCGGCATCGTGATCGACGCGCGCGTGATGGCGTTCTGCCTCGGCTTGTCGCTCGTCTCGACCCTGCTGATCGGGCTCGTGCCGGCGCTGCGCCTCAGCGCCGCCGGGTTTGGCGAAGGGCTCGCGCTGCACGGCGGTGACGCGCGCACGACGGGCGACCACCAGGGCGAGCGGCTGCGGACCCTGCTGGTCGCCGCGCAGATCGCGATGACGCTTGTCCTCCTGATCGGCGCCGGCCTGCTGATTCACAGCTTCGTGCGCCTCACGTCGCTGCCGACCGGCTTCGAATCGAACGGGCGCGACGGCGTCCTGCAGATCGTCAGGGTGACGCTGCCCGAGCGCCTCTACGACAAGCCCGACCGCATCCATGCCTTCGCGCGCGACGTGCTCGATCGCATCCAACACCTGCCGGGCGTGAAATCGGCGAGCGTGATCAACTCCGTGCCCTTCGCCATGATGTTCATCCAGGGCGACTTCCAGGTCGAGGGGCTGCCGAAATCGACGCTCAATGTCGGCCTTCCGAAGATCGAAGCGGGCTATTTCAAGACCATGGGGATTCCGCTGCTGGCGGGACGCGAGTTCACCGCCGGCGATACGGCCGCGGCGCCGAAGGTGGCGATCGTCAGCGAGCGCGTCGTGCGCGAGTACTTTCCCGGTGGTCCGCGCGAGGCGCTCGGCCGGCGCGTGCGCTTGTGGGGGAACAGCGATTGGCTGAGCGTGGTGGGCGTGGTCGCAGACATCCGTCAGCGAGGACTCACTCAGGACGTGCAGCCGATGATCTACGCGCCGTTCCAGCAGGACCACAGCGGGTTGGTGCGGTTCGTGGCGTTCGTCGCGCGCACGGCCACACCCGCCAGCGCGGCCGAAGGCATCCGCACGGAAATTCGCCGCGCCGCGCCCGAGTTGCCGATCGAAAGCACGAGGACGATGGACGAAGCGGTGGCGGCGTCGCTGGCGCAGCCGCGGTTCCGCACGGTGCTGGTGGCGCTGTTCGCGATCGCCGCGACGCTGATCGCGACGTGCGGCCTCTACGGATTGATGGCCTACACCGTGACCCAGCGCCGCCGCGAGATCGGCGTGCGCATGGCGCTCGGCGCGGGACGCGGCGACGTGCTCCGCCTCGTGCTCACGCACGCGCTCCGCATCGTCGTCGCCGGGCTGATCGTCGGGCTCGCCGGAGCCGCCGGCGTGACTCGCGTGCTGCAGAGATTCCTGTTCGGGGTGACGCCCACCGACCCGATCGCGTTCACGATCGTCACGCTGCTGCTGATGGCGGTGGGACTGCTGGCAGCATGGCTGCCCGCGCGCCGCGCCACGCGGATCGACCCGTGGGCCGCGCTGCGCGCGGAATGACGGCGCGACAAGTCGCGTCTCCGGAAGCGCACGAGCGGAACGAGCGAGTCACGCGAACGGAGCGACCCGACGAAGCGGCGAGCGAGTGCCCGCCTATGCTCTTCGAGCTTCAGCGAGGTCTCGCCGGAGCGCTTGCGCGAAGGCGGAAGCGTGTCGGGGGTCAGGGGCGAAGCCCCCGGATCGAGAAAGCGGGCTACGGGGATCGAACCCGTCTAACTGGCTTGGGAAGCCAGGGCATTACCACTATGCTAAGCCCGCGCAGTGTGACGATCCTATCAGGCTCAAGGCTCAAGGCTCAAGGCTCAAGGCTCAAGGCTCAAGGCTTGAGGCTCGCACGGCATTCATGCTGATCATGGATTCGCATGAGCATCTCGGCCTTGAGCCCTGAGCCCTGAAGCCTACGCTCTGATGAACGCCAGCACCTCGTCCCGCTTCCGCTCCATCATCTCCTGCGTCGTCGCTTCCAGGTTGAGGCGGATCAGCGGCTCGGTGTTCGACGCCCGCACGTTGAAGTGCCAGTCGGGGTACTCCACCGAAACGCCGTCCATCGTGTAGGTCTTCGCGTCCTGGTAGCGCGCCGACAGCGCATCGAGCTTCTCCTGCACGACGCGCATATCAGGCATCTTCGTGTTGATCTCCCCGGAGATGAAGTATTTCTCGCGCAGCGGCGCGAGCAGCTCGGCGAGCGTCGCCCCCTTGTGGGACATCAGCTCCAGCATCAGCAGCGCGGGGATGAAGCCGTTGTCGGCGTAGAAGTTGTCGCGGAAATAGTAGTGACCGGTGACCTCGCCGCCGAAGATAGCGCCTTCCTCGCGCATGCGGCGTTTGAAAAACGCGTGGCCGACGCGGTTCATCAGCGCCGTGCCGCCGTACTGCGCGACCTTCTCCTTGACCGCGTAGCTGGCGCGGACGTCGTAGACGATTTTCGCGCCCGGGTGCTTGATGAGGAACGCCTCGGCCAGCAGCGCCGTGACGAAGTCGCCCGCGATGAACTCTCCCGCGCCGTCGATGAAGAAGCACCGATCGGCGTCGCCGTCCCAGGCAATCCCGATGTCCGCCTTGTCCCGGACGACGCGTTCGACGATGTCGCGGCGGTTTTCCTCGATGAGCGGATTGGCTTCGTGGTTCGGGAACGTGCCATCGACTTCGAAGCATAGTTGCGTCGTGCGGCACGGCAGCCGCTCGAACAGCTTGGGCGCGACCATCCCCGCCATCCCGCTGCCCGCGTCGAGGACGACGTTGTATGGCTTGATGATCGCAGGATCGATGAACGACAGCACGTGCGCGACGTAGTCCTCGAGCACGTCCATCTGCGTCAGACCGCCGGCGCGGGCCGGGGCGGCCGGTATGGTACCGCCGGCGATCATTTCGCGAATCTCGCCGAGTCCGGCCTCACCGCTGAGGGGAAAGGCCTCTCGCCTCACGAGCTTGATGCCGTTGTACTGCTTCGGATTGTGCGACGCCGTGATTTGGGCGCCGCCGTCGTGCCCGTCGCGCGCGACGGCAAAATACATCATGTCGGTCGCCAGCATGCCGTAGTCGACGACGTCCGCACCCTGCTCGCGCGCCCCCTCGATGAACGCGGCGGCGACCGACGGCGACGAGAGGCGCATGTCGCGCGACACGGCGATCCGCTTCGCGTCGAGGTAGGCGACGAAGCCGCGGCCGATCTGCCGGGCGGCGTCCTCGTTGACCTCCGACGGGTACAGCCCCCGCACGTCGTAGGCTTTGAAAATCGACGGGTTGATGCTGGTCGAAGATTTGGTCGTCATAGTCGGCTGTAGTCCGTGATGGCCGTTTTATCGCCAAGTTGAACCGGGGTTTCAATCTGCACGTTGCGCCCGATGTGACAGCTGCGCCCCAGGACGGCGGCACGCAGGACCGCTTCCGGCCCGATCCAGCCGTTCGGCCAGATGATCGATCCGTCGATGACCGCGCCTTCTGAGACGTGGGTCTGCCGGCCGATGACGGAGTAGGGGAGCACACGCGCCCCCGCCTTCAGCACGACGCCTTCATCGACGAAGCACGGCCCCTGGAGCTCGACGCCTTCGTCGACTTTCGCGTCGCGTGAGACCCACGCGGTCGCGCGGGCCGCGCCGGCGAACGGAGGCGCCTGATAGCGGCCGTCCATGATGTCGTGGTGCACCTGCCGGTATTTGGCCGGGGTGCCGATGTCGATCCAGTAGCCGTCGTAGACGTACGCGACGAACGTTTCGCCGCGCTCGATGAGCGACGGGAAGAAGCTGCGCTCGATCGACCAGGCGGTGTCTTTCGGGATGCGGTCGAACGTGTCGGGCTCGAGCACGTAAATGCCCGCATTGATCGTGTTGCACGTGATCTCGTCCTCGCCCGGCTTCTCGAGGAACCGGAGGACGTTTCCAGCCGCGTCGGTCTCGACGAGGCCGTAGGCGCGCGGGTTGTCGACCGGCGTCAGCACGATCGTCGCCTTCGCCTTGCGCTCGCGGTGGAGCTTGAGGACGGCGCCGAGGTCCACCTCCGTCAGCACGTCACCGTTGAACACGACGACCGAATCGGTCAGTGAATCTCCCGCGTAGCGGATGGCCCCTCCGGTGCCGAGCGGCATCGGCTCGACCACGTAGCGCAGACGCATGCCCAGTCCGCCCCCCTCGCCGAAGATTTCTTCGATGCGTCGCGGCTGGTAGTTGAGGCTGAGAATCACCTCATCGATCTCGGGCACCTGCTTCAGTAGGTCGATCTGATAGTAGAGAAATGGACGATTGAGAATCGGAACGATGGGCTTGGGCGTGTGGACCGTCAGCGGCCGGAGGCGCGTGCCCTTCCCGCCGGCGAGAAGAATGGCCTTCATGCAACTTACGATAGTATCAGCATTTGAATGGTCCTCCGATGAACCTTCCGAACGCGATCACGGTCGGCCGGATTTTTCTCGTCCCACTGCTCGTGGTCGTGCTGCTGACGAAGTTCGAAGGACGCCTGATCCTCGGCGTTCGAAAGGAGCTCGTCGGGGCGGCCATCTTCGGTCTCGCGTCGCTCACCGACTGGCTCGATGGTTATCTGGCGCGCCGGCGCCAGCAGGTCACCACGCTCGGCCAGTTCATGGATCCGCTCGCCGACAAGCTGCTCATCACCGCCGCGCTCGTCTCACTGGTCCAGATGGATCTCGCGCAATCGTGGATGGTCGTGGTGATCCTCGGCAGGGAAATCTGGGTCACCGTGCTGCGCAGCATGGCGCAATCGCGCGGCATCGCCATTCCCGCATCGCCGCTGGGAAAGTTCAAGATGGCGTCGCAGGTCACGGCGATCCTGCTGCTGATTCTGGGCGGCGAGAATCTGCCGGTGTTCGTGGTGCTCGGAAAAATCGCCCTGTGGGTCGCGATGATTACCGCCGTCGCGTCAGCCGCCGACTACTACCGCCGCTTCAATCACGTGCTCTCAACATCGCCGTAATCGCCTATCGGTGAATCGCGACCAGATCGCCGACGACGACCGCATCGATCACCTTCTCGATGCGAACCACCGTCGTCTCGGGATTCACCAGCATCGCCGTCGCCTCGCCGATTATCGCCGGTGCTACCCATCTGACGGCGATCGTCGCCGAGAACCAGGTGACCCGGGTCGTTGTAATCGGGCTCGCCACCGAGCGTCTCGGTAGGCACCGCCGGCTTGACGTACGGCTCGAGGTAATCGCCTTCCATGATGCCGTCGCACGCCTTGACCACGGTCGCGATCGACGTGTCGCTCTGTGCGTCCTCGATGTGGATCCAGCCGGCGGTGTGAATGCTGTAGTTCTTCAGCTTGTCGCTCCCGGGCCGTGCAAACCGGTCCGCGACGACGCGGCGGACGAAATAGTCCTGTCCTGCCTTGATGCCCTGCGCCGTGCCCCCCTTGACGATGATCGGTTCGCCGGGGCCGAACAGCGACTTCCCATGCTCGCGCCCTTCGCCGACTCGAACGGCGTTGTCCGGCGGCAGCGTGGTCGCCTGCGCGCTGCAGGCGAGCTCCGCCGCGAGATCACGGGTCACGGCGCGGGGCACCGTCGTCTGCGCCGACGCTGCGGCTGACACGGCCATCGATCCGACCACCAGGACGATCCGGTTCATGTAACGGTGGTTACGAGTCATGCGACAGGCTCCCATTCTTGGCTTTTTTGGCGACGTCCGCCTTGAGGGTGTCCGCGAGTTTCTTCGCTTCCTCGAGATGTTCGCTGGATTCGAACTCGTTGATCAGCCGGTCGAGATAGGGGAGCGCTTCGGCCTCGCGCCGCATCCGGATGAGCGCCTGGGCCAGGTAGAAATACACCGCGTCGCGGCGCGTGTACTCGGGATCGTTCTTCAATATCGATAGGAAGCGGTCGATCGCCGCCGGCGGATACTTCCCGGTGCGGAGGTAGAAGAAGCCGACGCGATAATCCGCATCGCTTTTTCGATCGCGCGCCTCGCGCAGCCGCTTGCGCCCTTCCTCGATAAGCGGGCTGGTCGGATACTGCTCGACGAACCGCGTCAGCTCGGCGATCGCCTCGAGCGTCTCCGTCTGGTCGCGATCGGGCCCGTGCATCTGGTAGAAGTAGGCCATCCCGAGCTTGAACTGCGCGTAATAGCCGTCCTTGTGCGTCGGGTAGTAGGAGAGGAACTCGCGATATTCGTTGATCGCCAGCACTTGGGATTCCGCGCTGCCTTCGCCGAGGTAGGTGTCGGCCATTCCGAGCTTCGCGTTGGCGCGATACTGGCTTTGCGGATAGCTGTCCATCAGTTCCCTGAAATACTCACGCGCGGTGAGCCAGTGCTTCTTGTCCAGCTCCTGCGTTCCGCGCTCGAACAGGAACTTGTCGGGCTCGAGCGTGCCAACCGGCGGCTTCTTCGGCCCCGTCGCGCAGGCTGACAGGCCCGCGAGGATCACGACACACAGCGACAGCGCCGCCGCTAGGCGAGCGCGGGTGTTGACGACAACCATCGATACTCCGCTTCAATTCCTTCTTCGAGCGAAACGTGGGGGGCGAAACCGAGATCGGCCTTCGCGAGCGAGGTGTCCGCAAACGTGTCCCGCATGTCCCCTTTTTGTGCAGGTTCTCTGCGGATGTCGAGCCGGCGGCCGGCAACGCGGCCGATGATCTCGAGCACGTGATTGATTGAGACGCGCGACCCGCCGCCGACGTTATAGGCACGACCCTTCACCCCCCGCTCGCCGGCTGCCATCGTCGCCGCCACGGCGTCCTTCACGAAGGTGAAGTCGCGGGTCTGTTCCCCGTCGCCGTAGAGGGTGATCGGCCGGCCATCGATGGCGGCGCGGATGAAGCGGTGAAACCCCATGTCCGGCCGCTGCCTGGGACCGTATACCGTGAAGTATCGGACCGAGGTCGCGGGGACTCCATGGTTCACCTGATAGAGGTAGCACAGCTGCTCCGCGGCCAGCTTGGTGACGCCGTACGGGGAAACCGGCTGGGGCAGCGCATCCTCGCGCATCGGGATCGACGCATTGTCGCCATAGACCGACGAGCTCGAGGCGTAGACTAGGCGGTGGAGCGGCAGGCCGACGCACGCCTCCAGCAGCAGCTGCGACGCCTCGACGTTGTTCTCCGTGTAGGTGCGGAAATCTCGCCCCCAGCTCTTACGGACGCCAGCCTGCGCGGCGAGATGAAAGACGTGGGTCACGTCCTTCAGCAGTGCCGGCAGATCGGCATCCTGTATCCGCGCCTCGACCAGCGTGAAGCCATCGCGGCGACGGTTGTGATCCAGGTTCGCTTCCTTGATCGCCCGCGGGTAGTAATCAGTGAAGCAGTCGATGCCGATCACCTGCGCCCCTTGATCGAGGAGCGCGCCCGTCAGGTGCGATCCGATGAACCCGGCCGTCCCGGTGACCAGCGCCTTCACTCGAACACCTGCCGGATACGCTCCGGGAGCCGCCGCGGCTTGCCGGACGAATCGATCGCGGCATGCACCGTGCGGCCCGACGCGGTGACCTGCTGGTCGTCCCGACGCACGACCTGGTAGCTGAACTCCATTCGTACCGCCGACAACATGCGTCCGTCCGTCCTCACTTCCATCTCTTCGTCGTAGCGCGACGGCCGGTGATAGGCGCACTGCGCTTCGATCACCGGCAGAATGATTCCGTCATGCTCCATTTCGCGATAGGTCCAGCCGAGCGAACGGAGCCAGTCCGTGCGCCCGATTTCGAACCACACGAAGTAGTTCGCGTAGTACACGACACCCATCTTGTCCGTCTCCGCGTAGCGGACGCGGACAACGGACGTGGACTGCGGGGGAGCGGGTCGCCGGGCCACCAGCGGTCAAACTCCGGCCTTCAACAGGGCAGCCGCGCGCAGTTCCTGCGTCGCGCGTGCGGGATCGGGAGTTCCGAAGATCGAATTGCCCGCCACGAGGATCGTCGCGCCCGCGTCGACGAGCCGCGCCGCGTTGCTCCGGTCGACCCCGCCGTCGACCTCGATCGGCGCGCGACTGCCCTCGCGAGCGAGGAGCGAGCGGATCGCCCTGATCTTAGACTCGCTGCGCGGGATGAAAGTCTGCCCGCCAAAGCCCGGATTGACCGACATCACCAGCACATGGTCCAGATCCGCGGCGATTTCCTCGAGCGCCATCACCGGCGTCGCCGGGTTGATGGCAACGCCTGCCTTGGCGCCGAGCGCCTTGATCGCCTGGATCGTGCGGTGCAAATGCGGCAGCGCCTCCACATGCACGGAAACCATCGAGGCGCCGGCTTCGACGAAGGCCTCCAGGTACCGATCCGGCTCCTCGATCATCAGATGCACGTCGAGCGGCACCTTCGCCACCTTCATGATCGATCGCACCACCGGAGGCCCCATCGTCAGATTCGGGACGAAGTGGCCATCCATGATGTCCACGTGGATCAAGTCCGCGCCGCCTTGTTCCGCGGCCGCGATTTCAGCGCCCAGCCTGGCGAAATCGGCCGAGAGAATCGACGCGGCGATGCGCACGTTCACCGGCTCACCTCGAGCGAGATCGGCTCGCCAGGGGCGATCTGGAATCCGGCCTGAGGGCTCTGCCGAAGGACGATGCCGCCCGGCACGCCGGGGTACGGGTGGTCGCCGACGACCGCGACGCGGAATGCATGCGCGCGAAGCACGTCGGCCGCGCGATCGCCATTGACGCCGATGAGATCGGGCATGACGTAGGTCGCTCCGCGTTCACCGCGGTTGACGAGCAGCGCCACGCGCGCGGCGTTGCTCTTGGCCGGCGGCGTCTGCGCAATCACGGCGTCCGACGCGTATTCGCCGGTCCGCACCTCGGAAAGCGCCGCGAGCTCGAA
>Ga0310810_10007871_pt1 | contig 12216 bp, 12 predicted proteins | sample NCmetagenome_FD_207641 | JGI IMG/M metagenome (GOLD analysis project Ga0310810, IMG submission 207641) | Soil microbial communities from experimental microcosm in Duke University, North Carolina, United States - NC | ecosystem: Engineered > Artificial ecosystem > Soil microcosm > Unclassified ... | reverse complement strand
ATTACTCCGTTTGATTTGAGCGCTTGAGTCGCTCACACACTCAGTTGTCCCGAAACTGTAAGGGAACAGGGTTTTTGCAGTGTTCTGTCCTTGACAGTTTCGACTTGCGGGACGCAACTTCTCCCCGCTTCGCGTTGTCTACTGTGATACAGGCGACTGCAGCGAGCACCGCCCCGAACTAATCCTTCTTCCCCACCAACTGCCGGTTTCCGGAGAATCGCATGGGTATCTGGACCAAAAAGAGCGTTGCAATACTGCAAGCTGAAGCCGCTGCCGCGCCCGAAGGCGAGCATACGCTCAGACGTGCACTCGGCGCACTGAACCTCACAACGCTCGGTATCGGCGCCATCATCGGCGCCGGAATTTTTGTTCTCACTGGAACCGCAGCCGCGAACTACGCCGGCCCCGGAATCGTTTATTCGTTCATTGTCGCCGGACTCGGCTGTCTGTTCGCCGGTCTCTGCTATAGCGAATTCGCAGCGATGATTCCAATCGCCGGCAGCGCGTACACCTACGGCTACGCGACACTCGGCGAGCTCGTTGCATGGATCATCGGATGGGATCTCATCCTCGAGTACATGTTCGGCGCAGCAACGGTCGCGGTCGGTTGGTCAGGTTACTTCGCATCGTTCATGAACGAGCTCGGATTTCGAATTCCGGTACAGTTTACCGGCGCACCGCTCGGGGTCGAAGGAACACACACACTCGTTTCATCGCAAATCTGCTTCAACCCGCAAACCAACGAAGTCATCAGCGTCGCAGCGGGTCAGGTGTGCGACTTGAGCAAGTATTCGACAGTGCACGGAATTGTGAATCTGCCGGCCATGATTCTCGTTGGATTGATGACGATACTCCTCGTGATTGGAATCAAGGAGTCGGCGCGATTCAACAATGCAATCGTAATTCTGAAGCTCGCGATCGTGCTGCTCGTGATCGGATTCGGATTCATGTACGTCAACTCCGACAACTGGCATCCGTTCGTTCCGCCGGCCACGGGTGAGTTTGGACACTTCGGGTGGTCGGGAATTGTACGAGGCGCCGCGGTGATCTTCTTCGCGTACATCGGGTTCGACGCTGTGTCCACGGCCGCGCAGGAAGCAAAGAATCCGCAGCGAGACATGCCGATCGGAATGCTCGGCTCACTCGCAATCTGTACTGTGCTTTACATCCTGATGTCGCTCGTCATGACCGGACTCACGAAATACACGAACTTGAACGTTCCGCATCCGGTTTTCGTCGCGATTGCAGCAGCTGGTCCCGCGCTCGCATGGCTCGGTCCAATCATCAACATTGGAGCGATCGCGGGTCTTGCTTCAGTGGTGCTCGTAATGTTGATGGCGCAGCCGAGAATTTTCTATTCGATGTCGCGTGACGGTTTGCTTCCGCCCGTGTTTGGCAAAGTTCATCCGAAATTCCGCACACCGTACGTCACTACGATTCTCACTGGCGTTGTTTGCGCATTGATCGCGGGTGCGTTCCCGATCGCGCTGCTCGGCGAGCTCGTCTCAATCGGCACATTGCTCGCGTTCGTGATCGTCTCGGCGGGAATTATCGTACTTCGCAGAACGAACCCTGACATTCCGCGTCCGTTCCGCACGCCGCTTGTTCCAATCGTGCCGATTCTCGCGATCTTGATCTGCGGCTACATGATGTACAGTCTCCCCGGTGACACGTGGATTCGATTGATCGTGTGGCTCGTGATCGGACTCGTCATCTACTTCCTGTACGGGAAGAATCACTCGAGAATCGCATCGTCGAGCGCGAGTGGTTGATCTATTATCGGTAGCGCCACAAAGAGTTGAAGCAATAGAGCGTCTCGCGCAGGAATTCCGCGCGGGGCGCTCTGTCGCAATATCGACTCACATCAACGCGGATGGAGACGGGTGCGGCTCCGAGACCGCGTTGGCTCGGATGCTCGAAAGTCGGGGAATGAAGGCCAAGATCGTCAATCCTACGCCGTGGCCCGAGACGTTTCGTTTTCTTCTCGGCACCGATGTAAAAGATGAAACGGAGAAGGGGCCGGCCGCTCTGAAGAACGTCGATCTGCTGATCGTCGTCGACATTGCAGATGTCAAAAGGCTCGGGTCGCTCGCGGATACAGTGCGCTCTCTCAAAATTCCGAAACTCGTAATCGATCACCACATTCCGAGTGATGAGCCTCCGTCGCAGAACATGCTCGCTGATATCACGGCGTGCGCAACTGGCGAGCTGATCTTCGACATCGCGACCGTACTTGGCGCGGACATTACTCCGGAAATGGCGGCCGGTCTTTATGTGGCGATGCTGACTGACACGGGTGGTTTTCGATTTGCGAATACAACTGCTCGATGTCTCGCCGTTGCGGGGCAGCTGCTTGCGCACGGAGTAGAGCCGGAGGAGATGTATCGCCGGTTGTATGCATCGCTTCCGATCGGACGGCTGCATCTGCTGCGAGATGCGCTTGCCACTCTCGAAGTTGATCCGGCATATGGCATTTCGTGGATTTCAGTCGCTGCCGGTGCTGCTGAAGAGTATGGATTGCGGTCGGAGGACCTCGAGGGAATTGCGGAGCATCCGAGATCGGTGGGCGGCACGCGTCTCGCGGTGTTCTTTCGTGATCTCGGTCACGGGAAGATCAAGGTTTCCTTCCGCAGCACTGGCAAGGTGAATGTCAACGATTTTGCGAGACAATTTGGCGGAGGAGGTCACGCGCGCGCTGCCGGTGCACTCATTCCCGGAACGCTGGACGAAGTGCGCCACAACGTCATCGCGGCTGCGCGCGAATTTGTGGGGGCCGTTGAAAATTCGAATTAGCCGGCTGCTACCGATTCTCCTGATTCTTCCGGGATGCAGACTGTTGGAGTTTGATTCGTGTCTTTACGAGCTTCGATCTGTGACAGTAGAAGGTCGAGTCACGGATGCGTCGACGGAAATTCTTTACGCATACGTGAGCATGGACGAGCAGCGCGATTATCAGCCCGACAAGTTCATCGTTTGGCATCTTACGAGCACGCCGCTCAAGGGTCACGTGACTTCGGCGACGCTACGCGATGCGTCTGACGAGTCGAAATCTCTCTACGTATTTCCACCTTCGACGTTCCAGAATGACGTCTCGGCTGGGACGATGCGGGAGAGTGACGGCGCGAGCCTCAGTGGAATATTCGACGCCCTTTACAACGGCCGCGGCGTGATCGATGTGCGGACTGATATTCCCGGGCGTGAACAGGTGAGGTTCCTACCTCCGCTTGTTGTGCAGCAGGACTGGTACAGACCAAAATGCGGATAGAACAGCCGTCAGCTATCAGCCATCAGCCATCGGCTAACAACATTTCCTATTGTCCTCGCTGATGGCTGATGGCTGATAGCTGATTGCTGACGGCTGCTTTTAATGGTCCAGCACGAATGAAAATTCCTGACGAACGAGCTGCGGCACCGCACGATCTCCGATCTTTGCCGGCCTGAAGCGCATCCGCGGCAGCGCGCGGCGAATCGATTCAACGAACAGCGCATTCGTCGACGATAGAATCTCGAGCGAAGATTCTTCGAACCGGCCTCGCTCGTTCACGATGAATTGAGCGGTCACATGCCCTTCGATTCCTGACGACCGAAGCGCTGGAGGATATTCCGGCGATACAACTCCGATCGCTGCAACGGGTGACTCGACTTCGAAATCCTGATATGCGCGTCGGCCGGATTCGACAGCGGTCGATCCCGTGTCACCGGCGCTTGAAGTACCGCGCGAGACAACGAAATCACGCGACGTTACCAGCGGAGCATTCACATCGATTTTCGGAATCGACGTCGGGATTTCTATTGGTACAGTGATGGTCGGCACGAACGGTCGCTCATTCGTCTTCGGCAACGTTCGCGGCGGCGAACGTTGAGGTTCAACCTTCGGTGGCGACGGGGGGAAGTAAATCTTTGACAACTGCTCCCTGGGTTGCGGCGCCGGAGCGCCTGATGCAGTCGCGTAGACTGCGCCGAGGATTAGTCCAGCATGAACGATGACGCTGAGCGCGGCTCCGCGTCGATCACGCGAGTGACGTGACTTCGATTCCAGCAGTGTGGTGAGCATGATCGCCTCCGATGTTTGCGTATACGTACTGCAAACAAGACGATGCTCACCAGCGACTTTGACACGATTCACCAACTGCTAATCGTGTCGAACATCCTCACGTAATACCGCGTTAATGTTGCGTTAATTCTCAGCCGTGCGGCCGATTCAGGCTTTTCTCTGTCGAGAATCCTTCGGGGTATCGCTTGCGAAGCTTTTCCACGTTCGCGCGCGCAATCTCACCGAGTCCAACGCCAATCCCGCGAGCACCGATCGCGCAGTACCAGAGAATGTCGCCAATCTCCTTTGCAATCTTGTCGCGAGTCTCCTCGTCAAGCGGATGCCCGTGATAAACGATCTTCTTCACATGATCCGCAATCTCACCGGATTCTCCCGACAATCCGAGCGCCGCACTGGTCAGCATCGCCCGCTCCGACTCCGTGCTCACCGGCGATGCCGTTCGGAGCGCCAGCTCCTGGTACTCATCGAAAGCGTCGAGGTCGCTCATTTACCTCGCACCTTCGCGACGCGAATGCTGCCATACATCCCGAGCATGTAATGCGGCGGCGATTTGTCGTTATCCTGAAAAGAGCATTCGATCACGTACTCGCGTCCCGGAAGAAAGTCGATGTCGAGCGTGCCCAGCGCAGTCTCGCCGCTGCGGGAGTGGAGCACTCCAAGTCCTCCCGGCTCAAACAGAGGATCGACATCGGCGCCGCGTTTATCGTACGCAATCACGCTATCGAGTGTGAACCCCAGCTTGAGAACGTCAACGCCGATTTCATGGCGTTGCTTGCCCGCATTCCGAAATGCAATCGAGTGCAATCCCGGTGATATCTCGTGCGGATATTTCGTGTACGCATAGTCAACCGCAATCACAGAGTCAGCCTTATGCGGCACAGAGTGCACGACACCGCCGGAAATCGGAATCGTGCCGTACATACCGAGTTCGTAATGCCGCGGAGCTTTTGCGGAATCGCGAAAAATGCACTGAATTCCGTAGACGCGACCCGGAAGAAGATTTGTCGTGAGCGTCGATTTGGCGTTTTTCCCCTTGCCAGCGAACAGAACACCAACAGGCCCATCGACGTACTGCATCTGCGACTTGTTTTCTTTCCCGGCTTTGATCACTTCTTCGATCGTTGCCCCTTTCTTGAGCAGGAAAACATTGAACTCATGCGGATGTTGGCTGTCGTTTCTGAAATGGAACGTTGTAAGCCCCGGCGGCAGGGACGCTGGAAGTTTGAACGCATAATCGACTGCGATCACTTCAACCTGTCGCGCAGGCTCACGCGGTGGTGGCGCAGCAGCGGTGATCGTCGCTGCTACAAGTATTACGGCAATTTTCACAGTGTTACGAGGTCACCGTACGTCTCCGGTCGTCGATCGCGATAAAACTGCCAGATGTTGCGCACCTCGCGAATCTTGTCGAGGTCCAGCTCAGCAGTTACGAGCTCGGTCTGATCGCGCGAGCCGTTCGCGAGAAATTGTCCGCGAGGATCGCAGAAATAACTCTGCCCGTAAAACTCGCCGATGTCCCACGGCTGCTCGTGTCCGACACGATTGATCGCGCCGACGAAATACGCATTCGCAACTGCGTGCGCAGGCTGCTCGAGCTTCCATAGATACTCGGAAAGTCCAGCAACGGTCGCTGACGGATTGAAAACAATCTCAGCGCCGTTGAGCCCAAGCTCGCGCGCGCCTTCAGGAAAGTGCCGATCGTAGCAGATGTACACCCCGACATCCGCATACTTCGTGTGAAAAACCGGATAGCCGAGGTTTCCGGGCTTGAAATAGAATTTCTCCCAGAACCCCGGTGCGACGTGCGGGATGTGATTTTTTCTGTATTTCCCGAGATAAGTGCCGTCGGCGTCGATGACTGCAGCTGTATTGTAGTAAACGCCTGGAGATTCTTCTTCGTAAATCGGGACGACGATCACCATGTTGTGCCGCTTAGCGAGCTCCTGCATGAGCTTCGTCGTCGGCCCATCCGGAATTTTCTCCGTCGATTCATACCATCTCGTCGTCTGCTCGGCGCAGAAGTACGGGCCTGTGAAGATTTCCTGCATGCAGATGATCTGCACGCCTTCGCTCGCTGCGCGTTCGATGATCGGCACGTGCTTGGCGATATTGGCTTCGCGAATTGTGTCGAGTGATTCGTCGGTCTTGCAGGCGTGCGTCGCCTGAATGAGCCCGCACTTTACGACTCGTGACATGCTGCTTTAGCTCTCGGTAATGGGATGACTGAATGACGGCGCTTCGGCGGGATTGTCCGCACGAGCGCGCATTAGAACAAGATAAGAGGCGAAGCTGAGAATGAAGGTGACAAACCACGCGTAAGTGTAAAGCTTGTCGAGGAGCGTCGGATTTTGCACCTGTCCGCCGGGCGTTGTTGCGGCGTTGATGAAACCAGGAACCACGGGAAGCACCGCGATCAATAGGGCGGCAATTGCCCGCCAGTTGATGCCGTTAGTGTATGTGTAGCGTCCGTTCAACAAAAATAGATCGCGAACGGAAAGATTTTGTCGTCGCACGATCCAGTAATCGGCAATGAGGATTCCGCCTAGTGCGCCCATGAGGCTGGAGTATCCGATAAGCCACGTGAAAATGTACGCTGCTGCATCGGAGTAGAGTCGCCACGGCATCATCAGAATTCCAATCACTGCCGTGATGAGACCTCCCGTTACGTAGTTGATTTTTTTCGGACTCAGGTTGGAAAAATCGTTTGCGGGCGAGACGACGTTCGCCGCCATGTTCGTTGTCAGCTGCGCTGCAAGAACTACGAGTGCGCCGAAGATGATTACAAGCGGCGATCCGATACGGCTGATCAATTCAACCGGATCCCAGATCGCTTTACCGAAAATCACGATCGTCGCACTGGTGACTGCGACGCCGATGAATGCAAACAATACCATCGTTCCTGGAAGCCCGAGCGCCTGGCCGAGTGCCTGTGACCGCTGGCTTTTCGCGTAGCGTGTGAAATCAGGGATATTGAGCGACAGCGTCGCCCAGTATCCGACGTTTGCGGTTAAAGCGGCGGGGAAGAGAACCCAGAACGGTGTGGTCCCCTGTTGCAGCTTGGTTGATCCGCGCAGAATTGTCCCGAGCCCGCCACCGTTGCGCACGGCCCACACCAACAGCGCCAATCCGCCTGCAAGAAGGAGAGGAGCCGACCAGCTCTCCAGAATCTTGATTCCCTCTGTTCCTTTCAGGATGATGAAAACCTGAATGATCCAGAAAATTCCAAACGCGAGGGCCGTGTGAATTCCAATCTGTGCCCAGCCAGGCCAAGCGGCGGTGAGTAGTGCATCGAGCGCCAGACCCCCGATCCACGTTTGAATTCCAAACCATCCGCATGCAACGATTGCGCGAAGAATTGCAGCGACGTTAGCACCGCGCACTCCAAAGCTCGCCCGACAGAGAACAGGAAACGAAATTCCATACTTCGTTCCTGCGTGTGCGTTCAGAATCATCGGAATCAGCACGATGACGTTGCCGAGCAGAATTGTGAAGAGCGCCTGGTACCAGTTCATTCCCTGCTGCATCAAGCCGGATGCGAGAGTGTACGTCGTGATGACGACGGCCATTCCGATCCACAGCGCGGCAATGTTGTACGTCGACCACGTTCTTCGCGCGGGGTCAGTGGGCGCGAGATCAGGATTCCAGAGCGGGCTTTGTGAAAGCTCGGTGTCGACTGCTTGGTCCAATGGCTCCTCTCGAAATCAGGATCACGTCAATACAACATGCTGACGCCGGCTGTCAAGCAGAACGCCTGGTTCTACGCACCCCTTTCTATTGCCAGCGGAATATCCTCGTTGACAATGCTGTGCAGAAGAAGAATACGGCAGCGAGAGCGAATATGTCGCCGACATGCGCGCCCCAGGGTTGGCCTCTCCAAATCCCCTGCAGAAGTGAAACTGCATAAGTAAGCGGCATGAGGTGCGCGACCTTAATGAACGTCGGCGAAAACGATGAAAGTGGAATGAACAGCCCCGATACTGCGACCATCGGATAGAGGATGATACTGGTAATCGGTTGAGCGAACCGCGCTGTTGGAACTATGCTCGCGATTACGAACCCAAGTGACAGAATGCTCAGCGTCGAGATCAGCACCGCGGCCATGAACGAGGCGAGGGGAATCTTCGACTGAGTGAGAATGGAGTTACGCGCGAGCAGGAACGTCAGCACCAACGTAATTGCCGTGAGAATGAGCTTCACGATCACGTGTGCAGTCAAAATCGTATGAGGCTTCAACGGCGTGGTGCTCAGCCGCTTGAGAATTCCGCCCTCGCGATAGATCGACACGATCGCGACGAGCGACGCAACGGCGTTGATTGCAATCAGAATTGCGACGAACACCGGCACGTCGACCGTAAAAAATGCTGTAGCCGCCGATTGTGCACGCGGTAGAACACGAGTGCCGATTCGTCCGAACATCATCAGAACGAGAACCGGCGCTACGACGGTGCCGAACGCGCCCATCGGTTCCCTGAAAAAGATCTTGAGCTCGAGCCAGATGAGATTGCCGAGTCCGCGCACGTTTAATCCCGGATTGAGTGGCCGGTGACCTTGATGAAAACATCCTCGAGGTTCGGCAGAATTGTTCTGAAGTCAGTTACACGGATGCGATTGTCGGAAAGACAGCGAATGACGTTGGTCACGAGGTCTTCTCCGTTGCCGCGAATTGTCAGACGGCCGTTGTTACGAGCAACGTTGGTGACTTGCGGCATCGAGCGAAATACTGTTTCTGCAGCTTCATCTTCCGTTGCAAGATCGACTGTGCGCTCGAGACAATGCCGGTTGACGAGTCGCTCGGGAGAATCGATGTCGATGATTTTCCCATGATCGATGATTGCGACGCGATCGCAGAGACGTTCAGCTTCTTCCATCAGATGCGTAGTCATGAGAACTGTTTTGCCGCGCTCGCGAATGTCTCGCACGCGATCCCAGATTGCCCGCCGCGACTGAGGATCCAGCCCGGTTGTCAGCTCATCGAGAAAAACAATTTCCGGATCGGTAATCAGCGCCAATGCGATGAAAAGTCTCTGCTTTTGTCCACCGGACAGTGTCATGAACCGCGCATCGCGCTTGTCGGCGAGTCCGAGCTGCGCGAGCAACAGGTCTCCGTCGGATTTCTGCTTTCGGTACAACGATGACCATAGGTAGACAGCTTCCCAAACCTTGATCCGTTTCTGGAGCTGGGCTTCCTGAAGCTGAATTCCGATTCGATCCCGGAGTTGATACGAGTCGCGAAATGGATCGAGGCCTAGAACCTTGATGGAGCCGCCGTCGGGAGTGCGAAGCCCTTCTACGCATTCCATCGTCGTCGTTTTGCCTGCGCCATTCGGCCCGATGAGACCGAAGATCTCACCATCTTTGACTTCGAACGACACATCGGCGACTGCAATCGTCGACCCGTATCGTTTTCGGACATTGGAGACTTCTATGACCGGCTTGGCGGTGTTCATGCGGATTCCAAGCTACCGTGTAAGGCCAGTATAGAACAGCATTATCACAACTAGCCGCATCGCGCGGTTCAGGCGGGCGCATCCCTTGCGACCCCGAGGGTCATGACTTCAGGTCACCTCTGGGCTCGCTTCGTTTTCCTCCGCTCACTCGCCCTGATTTTTCTGTCCGCGTTCTACTCGCTCGCGTTTCAGATCTACGGATTAGTCGGCGACAACGGAATTCTTCCGGCGCAGGCTTACCTGTCCCAGGTCGCCAGTGTGTTCGGGCCGTTCAAGAAAATGTGGTACGCGCCGACGCTATTCTGGCTCGACGCACACGATCCCGCGTTGCGCGCCGTGATCGCTGTTGGATTGATCTGCTCTGTTCTTCTCGTTCTGAACATCCGCCCGCGGATGATGATTGTGATGTGCACCGTCTGCTTTCTCTCGTGCATCGCCGTGCTGCAGGATTTCTCATCGTATCAGTCCGATGGAATGCTGCTCGAGGCAGGATTCGTCTCGATCTTCTTCGCTCCGCGAGGAACACTTCCCGGATTGGGAGCAACCGATCCACCATCGCGCATCAGTCTCTTCATGCTCCGGTGGGAATGGTTTCGCATCTATTTCGAATCCGGCGTCGTGAAGCTCGCGAGCGGCGATCCGCATTGGCGCAACCTCACCGCGATGGACGACTACTATCAGAACGGCCCGCTTCCGTCGTGGCTCGGCTGGTATGTCCAACAGCTTCCACATTGGTATCACGCGGGAACGGTAATACTCACGCTTGTGGTAGAGCTTGTGCTGGTGTGGCTTCTGTTTGGAAACCGGCGGGCGCGAGTTGCATGCTTCCTTGTCGTTACTGCATTGCAGATAGGAATCATCGCGACCGCGAACTATGCATTCCTCAATTACCTCGTGCTGGCGCTTGGATTCCTGCTGCTCGACGATCGATTCTTCGCGAGTATCGGGTTTCGCGTACCCGAGACGATGCCTCCACCGGACACCGCGCGCGCGATGATCCGGAGAAGAATTGAAACGGTCGTGTTGACCTTTGCGCTTTACGCAACTGTTGTCGCGTTCCTGGGAAGCGGACTTCCGTTCCTTTTCACATGGCCTGCGCGACTGCTGGATCCGTTTCGGATCGCGGGCGCGTACGGATTATTCGCTGTGATGACGCCTGCGCGTTACGAAATAGAGTTTCAGGGAAGTCGCGATGGAAATACGTGGACTGCGTACCCATTTCGCTACAAACCGCAGAACATCAATGAACGACCCGGTTTCTTTGCACCGTATCAGCCAAGGTTCGATTGGAACCTGTGGTTCGCATCACTCGGCCAATGGGACGAATCACCATGGGTCATTGCAGCCGAGCAGAAGCTCGTTGGCGGGAGTGCGAGCGTGCTTCAGTTATTCAAATACGATCCGTTTAAAGGAAAACCGCCGCAGATGGTGCGCACGATTCTGTATCAATACTGGTTCACCGATCTCGCGACGAAACATCGAACTGGGGCATGGTGGAGACGAATGGAGCTTGGTCAATTCGCGCCGCCGGTCACCAGCCTCTCGACAACAATACGCGCGTCTCCGGATTCAGCTCGCTAAAGTTGGTCGACTTACCAGCTCCAGTCGCGGATCGCTGCAACGGAACCGGCGTTCATGATGATTCCGGTTCTGTCGTGCCCGATTGCAGACGGCTCGAGCGAACCAGTCGCTTTCACTTTTTTCCCGATGAGCCGACGAAGCTTCGCGGTCATCGCGCTCGATGTCGTTCGAACCTGAAGGAATAACTCGTTCGGCTTTTCGAAATCGAGGCCGAGAGGCAAATCCGGATTCTGATCTGTCACTGTGGCGGGAAGCTGCAGGTAGAAGGAATACTCCTTTGAATCCGCCGCTGGATGCTCTCCATATCCAGGAGGTCCGAAGAATTCTCCGTACTGGAGAATTCCCTGAACAGAGACGTTGTCGTGTCGTGTCGCGGGTGGTGGAGTCAACACTTTCGATTGCGCGTGCGCAGTCCCGAATGACGAAGCGACGAGGGCTGCAGAAATAATCGTTTTATACAGCATGCTTCGAAGATAGAAGAATGCTATCGGCCGCCACCACCCCCACCGCCTCCGCCACCGCCGGATGATCCTCCGCCACCGCCGCTGCTGCCCGGGGGCGTTGACGCTGAAGAAATCGAAGAGCTCAAGCTGGACCCGATCGAATTGGTGAAATCCCCCATATCATAGATTCCGCCACCACCGTTGTACCACGACATTCGCGACGCTGCTTCAGCTGCTGCCGCGGCGCCAACCGCGGCGGTGAATTTCTTCGTCCACGCATCCTCGACGTCGAGAGCTACCGCGTAAGGCAGGAACGATTCGTATCGCTCCGCGTCGAGCTGAGGCGGCCCATCAGGTCCGTGCATTTGCGCGATCTCCTGCCGCTCGGCGACGCTCATGTAAAGCTTGAATCCTTCGATCTCGTCCATCAGGGCGCGACCTTCGAGCGTCGGAGCGCGAACGAGTCGCGCAAACGTAATCAGCGTAGCGATCATGAGAATTCCAACGATGAAAATCGCAGGAATTCCAAAACCTCCGGAAATGACAAAGGCAATCCCGATACTCGCAGCGGCGATGAGGAATGCATACACGGAGCTTCTCGTATTTCGCTCGAAGTAGGCCGGATGAAATTCCTTATCTAGCGCGTCCTTCTGTGAGTCGCGCGCAGCTTGCATGATCGAAGCATTGGTGT
>Ga0310810_10007870_pt1 | contig 12216 bp, 17 predicted proteins | sample NCmetagenome_FD_207641 | JGI IMG/M metagenome (GOLD analysis project Ga0310810, IMG submission 207641) | Soil microbial communities from experimental microcosm in Duke University, North Carolina, United States - NC | ecosystem: Engineered > Artificial ecosystem > Soil microcosm > Unclassified ... | reverse complement strand
CCTACTGCACCCCTGAACCTCCTGAACCCTCGGACCCTAGAGGATGGACAACCGAGATTCGCTGATCTCAGGTTGGGCTCTGAATCAAATGATACCGAGCAGGATGTGCGCCGCCTGCTCGCACTGCGAGCGCGACACGTCGAGATGCGTGACCAGACGAATCGTTCGAGGACCGAAAGCGATGATCAGCACACCGCGTTCCCGCGCGCGAGCCACGATCGTCGGCCCGTCGGGAGCATTCGGCGTGACGTCGAAGACGATGATATTGGTCTGGATGGCGTTGGCATCCAGTATGACAGAAGGGTTCTCGACCAGCCGTTTCGCGAGGTGAGCGGCGTTGTTGTGATCCTCGACCAGTCGTTCGTAGTGATGGTCGAGGGCATGAAGGCTGGCAGCCGCGAAGATGCCAATCTGCCGCATCGCGCCGCCAAGCATCCGGCGATGCCGCAAGGCGGCGTCCACGAGCGCGCGCGGCCCTGCCAGCATCGACCCGCCCGGTGCGCCGAGCCCCTTTGAGAACGCCACCGACACCAGATCGAAAGGGGCCGCGAGCTCGGATGGCGAGCGTCCGCTCGCCACGGCAGCGTTCCACAACCTCGCGCCGTCCAGATAGCTGGAGATCCCCTGCGTGCGTGCGGCACCACAGATGCGGAGAGCTTCGTCTTGTGGAAACACCACGCCGCCGGAACGGTTGTGGGTGTTCTCCACTTCGACCACCGAGGTCGGGGGTAAGAGCATGTGGTCGCGGGGATGGCGCGCCGCCAGGAACTCGTCTGCGGTGAACACACCGCCCGCGCCGATCTCGGTGAGCTGCACGCCGGCATTGGCGCCGGCGCCACCGGTCTCGTGCCACACCGCATGCGATTCGCGGCTGACCACGACGTGGTCCCCGGGCCGCGTCAACACGCGCAACGCGACCTGATTCGCCATCGTGCCCGTGGGCAACCAGAGCGCGGCCTCCTTCCCGAGGAGCGACGCCACGCGATCCTGCAGCGCGTTGACGGTCGGATCCTCGCCGAATTGATCGTCACCCACCGGGGCCGAAGCCATGGCCTCACGCATCGCCGGCGTGGGACGGGTGACGGTATCAGATCGGAGATCGATGAGCGGCGGCATGATCGATGTCAGTGCGTTTGGATGAACTCGAGCACCTTCTGATTGAAGACGTCGGGCTGCTCCCAGTACGTGGAGTGTCCGACGTCGGGAACGATCAACGACGCAGAGCCCTTGATCCGCGCGGCGAAGAGACGCAGCACGGCCGGAGGCGTATACAGGTCGGCGTCGCCGGTCAGCAGAAACGTCGGCACCGAAATCGATTCCAGCAGCGAGAATGTCAGTCGATTGCGAAATGTCTGCACCGGCGGCGTCGTGCCGTCCGGCCTGCTGATCTTCTCCAACTCCAGCCACCGAGTCGTGCCCGCAGGATTGGCGGCGCGATAGGAGGGACCCAGCTCGCGAACGTCGGGAGGCAACGCGTTGAACTGTGGCGGACGCAGCCGTCGCCCCATCTCGAGGTAATCCTCGTCCTGCACGCCGCCGACGCTGTTCGCGACGACGAGACTCCGCAGCCGCTGAGGAAACGACACGGCAAAGTCGAGCGAGACGATGCCGCCTGCGGCCGTGCCAACGAGGTGGAATCGATCGAGCTTGAGATGGTCGACCAGCCCGAGCAGATCGTCGGCTCCGGTGCCGGGTTGTGGCCCGGCAGGATCGACCGTCGAACGCCCGAAGCCGCGCCTGTCGTACGCGATCACCCGATAGCCGGCGGCCGTGAACGCGGGAATCTGGTACTCCCACACCCGCCGGCTGCCGGTGGCCGCGTGCACGAAGACCACCGCCACTCCGTTCCCGCCCGTATCGCTGTACGACAGATGCACACCAGGCAGATCGGCCTGGCCCTCGCGCGGCGAAGTCTGCGCGAACACCGTCGCGAGCGCAAGCGACGCCAGTCCTACGACGGCGGTGATGGACGCTCCGTTCAACCGGACTCCTACTTGATGTGATCCGTGGACCGCTCGTTCTCGTTGCAGATGAACTCGATCATCTCCGAGTCGACCATGAGGCGCTGATTGACGCGGACGGTGAACGGCTTGGTGTACGCCTTGGAATCGTCGATCGTGATGTCGATCTCGAGCGAGCCGAAGCTCGGCCGCCGGAAGCGCTCGGTCATCTTGAGCGCGTCAGTGTAGGGACTGCCGTTGACGTCGAGCCAGCCGGCTTTCTCGTCGCCACGGAAGTTCGTCGTCTCTACGACGAGCGTGTCGCCTTCCCACCAACCGCGCGAGTACCCGAACCACCACGGCGTCGGGTCGTTGTTCGGCGCCGGCCGTCCATCCATATAGATGTAGCGCAGCCCGTAGTTCGACTCGTACGCGATCAGGATGAGGTTCTTGGTCTGCACGATCTGCCGCGGCTGCGGATGGTTGTGATACTGCATCAGACCGATCGGCAGACACCACACGTCCGGGTTGTCCTTGCTGTTATCCGCCATCCGCTTCTTCTTCAGTTCCGCAGCCCATGGCTGGAGCGGAAGCGGATACCCGCGTCCCGCCACTTCGAAGAACTGGGACACCGGGATCGCATTCGGATCGGGAGGAGGCTGAGGCGCCGGAGCAGCGCCGCGACCTCGACCGCCGCCGCCACCAGCGAATCTGATCTCCCAAATGCCTGAGAAGTCGACCTTGCCATCCGGTGTTCGCGGCGCAGGCGCAGTGAGATTGGGCTGGCCGTCGGACAGCCTTGGGACATCAGGGGTTGTGTACTTCGGCCACTGAGCCGAGACCGACGTCGCCACGAGCGCAAACACCACAGCGACGACAATCCTGCCGACCAACGATCTCATTCAGCCTCCCTGCTCGTTCGGAATCGAGTGCCGCACCCGGCGGGGCGGATGGGACCTCGATCATAGACGAGGAGAAGGTTCCAGCTTGAGCTCGGTGGTGATGTCGATGGCACGGTGAACCGATCGGTACACGGGACACTTCATCTTGAAGACGTCGTGTGCCCGATTGGCAGCGTCGATCTGCGCTGACGCGGCATCCTTCAGCGAGAATACGACGTGGATCCGGCGTAGCACCAGCACGCCGTCTTCAACTTCGACTTCGCCCTTCGCGACCGCCGTGAGATGGCCTTCGCTCGCCACGATTCCGCGCGCCTCCAGCGCGCCACCCAGTGTGCCGAGCAGTCATCCGCCTGTTGCGGCGATCACATAGTCGATCGTGGTGGCGTGCGGGTCCGGCACGTCGCCCTGAATGCCGTAGTGGCGCGCGATCGGGCCATGCGTGCCGAAGCGCACCGCTTCCTTCTCGGTCGGCATCTGCGCAAGCCGAAGCGGCCCCTTCACGCGCGTCAGGGGAATCTCGGCTTTGTACACGACCTCACCCATTGCACTCACCCCCGAGCGACGACACAGCAGTCATGTTCCGCGATCGAGCTACTGCTTGTGATAGATAGCGACATTGCTTTCCAGGATACCCTGGTCCTCCTGCCGAAACGAGATCGTGAGCGTGCGGCCGTCCTCGGAGATCGTCCGCCGCGCCGTCCCAAACACGCGACCGGCGTGGGAAAGCACGGCCTCCGCGGTCCGCTCGTCGATCCGTTTGAGCCGAATCGTGTCGTACGCCGCGGCACCCATGACGGGATACTCACGATCGAAATCGGCCCGGTACTCGATCACTTCTTCCTGGCCATCGTCTCGCCGGCGACGGATGGTTCCCTTCACGCCTTGCTTGTCGCGAACGTAGATGCGAAGTTCGCTGCGCGGCGGAGGGCCAGGCGTGTATCTCGACTTGACCAGATCGAGCTGCCAGGTCCCGAGCAGGAGATCCTGCTCCGACGCCACAGCTTGGGCGCGTAGGCGCCACTCGGAGTTGAAGAAGCTCGCCGTGATGGCGAGCAGCAGCGACTGAGCGAGAAGCAGTGCCGAGCCGCGCATGGATGCCTCCAAGAAAGACCGGGGCACGTCAGACGGCTGTTTGCCGCGTGGAACGGATCACTCTTTCACGGGAGAAGTGCCTGAGCAAGACATTTTCCGTCGCCGCACACCTTCCACTACGGCTCAGTGTTGATGGCGTAGTAGGCGATCGTTTTCGTCGGCACTTCCTTGAACCAGTGCGGTGTCTTCGCCGGGATGGTGATCACGTCACCCTTCGTCAGGTGGTGCACCTCTCCACCCTCGACGCTGGGTGCGCGTTTCTGCCCGGGCGCCGTATCCTTGATGCCGACCGGTGTTCCGCCAGTCACGAACGTGGCTTCGCCCTCCACGATGATGAAGACGTGGTTCGTCTTCTCGTGCACCTCGACTTCACCGGCCCCACGGCGCTGTGCCAGAACGATCAGGCCATGGTCGCCGATGATCTGGCCGCCCTTGGCCATCGTCGCAGCCACCTTCTCGTGAGGCACGTATGTCACGACTGTCGGAACACCGTCCGCGGTGACCACGACCGCCATGACGAGCACCATCGCCAGCGTTCGCAAGACCTTCATGATTCCTCCCTGCCGGGTGTCAGACCCGCAGCTCGACGATCTCGTGTGCAAGATGATCTCCCGTAATCCGCAGCCGTGCCACGGCAATGGGAAGAGTAAACCGGCGCGGCCCTGCGCTGCCAGGATTGAGATACAACACGCCGTCCCGCACCTGAGCGGCCGGACGGTGCGTGTGCCCGGAAATGACGGCCGCCAGACCGGCCGCTTTCGGGTTCAGATCGAGGCTCGCGAGATCGTGAAGGACGTAAAGACGCAGCTTCCCGGCTTCGACGACTTCTGTGAGGGGCAGTGCCTTGGCCCAAGACCCTCTGTCGACGTTGCCACGCACGGCCATGGTCGGCGCCATCGCTCGAAGGTGTTCGAGTATCTCCGGGTCGCCAACGTCGCCCGCATGAATGATCAAGTGTGAATCGCGCAGCGCGTCAACCGCCTCCGGCCTGAGCAGGCCGTGCGTGTCGGAGATGATCCCTACGACGATCGGAGCGGGTGGCACTCCAGCAATCTTCGATCAGCGATCGAAGAGAGGCAAACGGAATGCGGCCATCTCCTCGCCGTTGCGGACCAGCAGAACGTCGCCGGCGAGGACCGGATGATTCCAGGTCTTGCCCTGAATCGCAGGGAATCGCGCCAGTTCTTTGAATTGATCCGGCGTCGCGCTGACAAGCGCCAGCTCGCCCTCCTCGGACAACACCAGCAGCACATCCTGATCCGGCAGGAGCACGAGTTGACCACCGTAGCGGCCGCCTTTCCACATCCGCTTGCCGTCCTCGAGGTTGATGCACGAGAGAATGTTGCCGTCGAACCCGAAGGCGTAGTTCTTGTGCACCACGAAGTCGTTGAAGTACGGCTTCAAGCCGATTGAGGTCCAACGCTCCTTGACGCTCCATCCGCCTTCGCCGTGCTCGATCGTCAAACGCCGTGTGCCGGCCCCACCGGTGCCGCCGAGGGTGTTGATCAGGACATCACCGTCCATGGTCAGTGCCGGCTGGACGATCGCGCTCCCCCGCCATTCGTGCTGCCAGAGCATGGCCCCCGTGTCAGGAGTCACGCTGAGGACACCGGCGCCGCTGAGGAGGAGGATTTGCGGAACTCCGCCGATCGTCGATCGGTGCGGCGAACTGTAGCTGGCGCCGCGATCCTGCCCGACCCAGCGCGGCGTGCCGCTCGCGATCTCATAGCCGACAAGCTTGCCTCCCGCCGCGACGATCACGAGATCATCCGCAACCAACGGAGAGCTCGCGAAGCCCCACTCGGGGACTTCCTGGCCGCTGTCGGACGCGACGTTACGCGACCACACGACTGCGCCGCTCCCAGCGTCGAGTGCATTGAGCAGCCCGGTCGCCCCGAAGGCGTAAATGCGATTGCCGTGAATCGTCGGCGTTGCGCGCGGACCGGCCCCGCCGTTCGACTCCCAGAAGCGCACCGCGTCGCGATGCCGCCACACCGGCTCCCCTGTGCTGACGCGATATGCCGACACGATCTCGTCGTCGCCACGCTGCTCCTGCGTGTAGAGAAGGTCGCCCCGAACGGCGAACGATGACCAGCCAGGTCCAATCGGCCGGCGCCACAGATTGACGGGCGGAGACTGCGACCAGTCAGTCTGAATGCGCACGCCACGGACAACGCCGTCGCGATCGGGTCCGCGGAAGCCAGGCCACGTCGCTGCGACCGCGACGGAATGCGATGGTGGCGGAACCGACTCCTCTCCCGTCTTGTTCGAGCGCGCCTCATGCGATGGCGTTGGAGCTTTCTCTGCCTCGGCTTCGGCAAGTGGAGTGGAAGGGGCCGAAGGCGATCCGTCCTTCGCGAAATCGGCCGGCTCGGCAGGCGGAGGAACTCTCTCGACCGCGACAGGTTCATCGCTTGCTCGCGACAGCAGTCGCTCTTCGGCCGTCGGCGACCAGCGCCAGGCGAGCTGCGAGCCGGCGCCGATGATGCCGTCGGTTCTCAGAAGCGTGAACGCTGCGCATGCCAGCAGGATTGCCGCTGCGATCGATGCTCGCCGGATAGTGTCCGAACAATGACGCGTGGCCACTGTCGCCGCGACGAGCGCCACGGCCGAAGCCGGGAGGCCATAGATGACGAGCATCATCCCCATCATCCCGGTCGCGATCGATGCGTGAGCGAGGCGTGAGGTCACTGCGATGCCGGCGACGATCACCGCGATGACGCCCAGCCGTTCGAACCAGGCCGCCCGGCTGAAGAAGAGCCACCACAGCAGGATCACCATCGCACCCACCATGCCGCCAATCACGCCATAGACGTCAGCGTCGGCAAAGACGAGGGGAAGGACAACCCTGATGAGAAGCAACAACACCCCGGCCACGACACCCGGCCACAAACGTAATGGAGGTCGCCGAGCTATCGTGCCGGTGTCTGACGAAGTCATCGTTGGCCCAGACGCTTGCGGGAACGACTTTGTTCCCTGGTTGCGGGCCTGGTCGGCCGGCGCTGAGATCCAAAGCGCACGCGATTCACGGCACCAGGCGTCCGATGTTGTACACCACGCCGGCGTAGATGGCCTTCGGTTGCGGCCCGGCAATCGGCACGATGACGCCCGTGTCCAGCACGAGCCATCCTCGAACCTTCATCGTCGGGCCAAACAGCGTGGCCACGACCGCCCGATCGCCAGCCGGGCCAGACGTCGGTGGAAACCCAAACAGTTCAGCGCCCCATCCGATTGGACCGTAGAGGGGGCCTCCGAACGACATCGTCCACAGGCTGCTATTGCGCGGGGCAAGGTCGTCGTGTCCCATGCGGTGCGTCAGGCCGACGTTCAGATCGAGTGAGAGGGCGCCCAACGAGCGGCTCGAGATGATCACGACGCCGAAATCGGTCGTCCCGGTGCCGGCATCCTCAGCGGTGGATCCCGTCGGGAATTTGACTATCGGAAACACAGCAAGAGTCGCGACGACCGGCGCATCTTCGATCAGTCGCCACTTCACGCCAAGCAGAAGGTCGCCCGCCGCGATATGTAACTGTTGCGCGTGGACGATTGGCGTCGCCACCTCGAACTGGGTCCGTTGAGTGAGGCCGATCTTCGCCACGAGCGGTGCGGTCTGGCCGTGAACGTGACCGGGATAGTTGTCGAACTCCGTTCCTCCCTCGATTTCGATCCACCCCGGCGCAACCGTCCATGCGTGGGTGGAGATCGACGGCCGCTCGGGCTGCGCGTCGTGTGGGTTCGGCGGATTCGAAGGGTCGGTGTCGGCGAAGGACTGCACCGTTCCAACGGCCATCCAGGTGACGAACATCGCCGCGAGGCCGATGCCTCTGGTGCGCCTGCCGGGGCTCGTTGTCACCGCTCCTTTCGCTCCCTGAGCGCCGTCACGAAGCCGAACAGGGCTGCGCCGCAGCCCATTCCGGTTGCGAACATGCCGACCGCCTCAACGGTTCTCACCTGCGAGGCAGACGAACGAGACAGAAACGCACTCGCGAAGAAGATGAAGAGACCGACGAAGAAGAGCGGCTTGAAGCGTCTCACATTCCTCTCCCTTTAGAGATTTCTGAGGTGCCTCACGCTGCCCGAGGAGTTCGATGCTTATCAGCCCACCAGCTCCAAGCCGTGAGGATAGCGGCACCGACGAGCGCTGGGGTGTAAAGCGCAGGAATCGACGGCGGCACGGCGCCGACGGCCGCCACATAGCCGATTGCCAGAAAAGCCGCGAGCACCGCAAACGCCCAGCGTCCGATCGCGTCGCGCGCCTCGGTCGCTCGAAGGTACACCCAGACCCCGGCGCCGAACATGGCCAACTCCACGAGCAACGTTGCCGGGATCGAGTTCCACAGGCCGAGGCCAACGCGAGGACCGCCGGGGTAAATCGGCATGTCCGGTCTGTGCGTCACGAAATCGAGGACCCAGTGGCTCACAACCAGGCCCGCCATGACGACGACCACCAATCCGTCACCTGATGCGAACGTTCGGTAGATCACACCCAGCAACACGCCCCAGAGGATCAGCAATACGAGCGAATGTGAGTAGGGGTAGCTGACGAAGTCGAGCGGCGTGAACGCGGTGTTGCCCGGGTCGATGCGAACCTGCTCGACACCGGCTGCGACGAGAATCGGCCACAGCAGATCAGCGAACTGCGCGGCGACGAGCAACATCGCGAGAGAGACGCTCGGCAGGAGCCGCTTCGCGCCAAGTCCGAGAGCGATGTGGCCGACGAACATTCACCTACGCCGGCGATTTTACACGCACTCGCGGCAGCAGGCGCAGACACTCCTGATTGCCCCTGCGGCAGAGTGTCGACATCGACAGGGATCTACTTCTTACATTCGCCAATGCGCTTGGCGCTGACCTTCTGCGAAAACTTACCGCCCTCGGCCTTCCCTTTCGACACGTTGGTGTACCAGTCAGGTCCGTAACTGACGTCGTTTTCGGTCGTCGTGGTTTTCTTGCCTTCCTTGCATGCGACTTTGAACGTCAGCTTGCCGGGCGACGTCTTGACGTCGGACACCTTGCAGTCGGTCTCCTTGCCCGACGTCGCGATCGTCTTGAGGACGTCCTTGGCATCTTCAGGACTCCAACAGAGCGTGTCCTTGTTCTTTCCGGCGCTCCCGGACGCGTCCACCTCCATGACCCGCTCGTAAAGTCCAGGCTGAAGACTCACTTGTGCGCCGCCAGCGACGCCCATCACTGCCATCAACGTCACGGCGATGCCGCACGTCTTTACCGATGCCCTCATGTGTCACCTCTTCTGAGTCTCACGCTCGGTCGCCTTCAATCCGTAACAGCAATGGACCTATTCTGTAACACCCTCTGCGTGTCGGGTGGGGCGGCGCGTAGCAAATCGATAATCTCACCGCTCGGGCGCACGTCTCCGAATATCCGATAGAAGGTGGCGAGCGAGGCCTCGTGTAACCCGTGGGCCTGGCCGGCCAGAGCATCCGACACCATGATCACCTTGTACTCGAGCTCGGCGGCGTCGCGCGCAGACGATTCGCAACAGATGTTGGTGACAGCGCCGGCGATCAGCACCGTATCGATGGCGCGGCGATCGAGTTGCTCCTTCAGATTGCACTTTCCCGGAAAGAACGCGCTCGCCCCGGACTTTGTGGCGATAACGTCACGCTGCGTAGTGTGCAACCCGTGCCATAACGCCGTGCCGCCACCATTGGGCTGCCCGTCGTTGAAGTATTTCGTCGCAAGCTCGGGCCCGAGAATCGCCGCGAAATGCTTCGGCATGATCGGCATGTGCGACATCACCCAGGCTACGACGCCTCCGGTATCGCGAACAACTGCCGTTAGTTCGTTCACGCGCGGCACCAGGCGCTGACACTCTTCATTGCTTCCGACAGTTGCCACATCGAGGTCGATGATCACCAGGGCTGTGCGCCGCGGCTCGAGCTGTTCGAACGCATGCAGCCGTCCGCGGCGCGCGACGACCTTCCTGACGATCTTTTCCGGGATGCCGCTCGGGTGCTGCATCGCGCTATGCGATCACGTGAGGCATGGGTGTCAGGCCGCATCCGTCAGCACGACGGGTGCGCCACGCGTGATGACGAGCGTGTGTTCGTAGTGAGAGGACAGCCCGCCATCTGAAGTGCGAAGAGTCCAGCCATCGGCATCCTGGACGACGCGCGATGAGCCAGCGCTGACCATCGGCTCGATCGTCAGCACCAGGCCTTCAGTCAGCACGTCCTTCTGCCGCGGATCGAAGTGATTCGGCACCGACGGCTCTTCATGAATCGTTCGGCCGACCCCGTGCCCGGTCAACCCCTCGACCACGGAAAATCCACGGCGACGAACTTCCCGCTCAACGGCGCGCCCGATTTCGTTGACCCGCACACCCGCGCGAGCCACGGCGAGGGCCGCCTGCAACGCCGCCACCGAACACGCGACCAGCCGCCGGGCCGTGTCGCTCGCCGGCTCGACGAGGACGCTGCGCGCGGCATCGGCGACGTACCCGTTCTTCTCGACCGTCACGTCCAGCTTCACGATGTCGCCCGCGGCGATACGTCGAGCGCCAGGTATGCCGTGCACGACTTCGTCGTTGACGCTGATCAAGACGGTGCCCGGGAAACCATAGACCATCGCCGGGGCGGAGCGCGCACCGTGCATCGCGAAGAGTTGCGCGGCCGTCGCGTCCAACTCTCCCGTCGTAATGCCAAGCTGCACCTGTTTCGACAAAACGTCCAGCGTGTGCTTCGCGACCTTGGCAACTTGCCTCAGACCTTCCCAATCAGCGGCAGATTCGATCGACATCGGCTTTCTCTCCTCCGAGCGAACGGAGGTTACGGGGGAAACGGTTTAACACGGAGAAACGGGGGAACGGAGGCCACGCCGGTGAGGCCGGCCTCCCGGCCGGCCCGATGGACAGAGCCGTTACCTCCGCGTCCTCTGATCCCTCAATCGTCAGAGCAGCCTGCTGAAGCCGCGGCAGGCACGAAAGACGCCCGGCCGAATCTCGAACGGCGAGCTCCGCAAGACTTCCTGGAATCCAGCTCGCTCCAACAACCGCACCGACCGTTCGTTGCCATCGTGCACGCGAGCATGCAGTGCTCTGAGGCCAATCTCGCGCGCGTATTCCACCACTGCCATCACGGCTTCATACGCCAACCCCTGGCCCCACCGGCGACGAACGAGCATGAAGCCGATGTCAGCCGCGTTGCCAGCAGACAGTTCACTCAAATCACACAATCCCACGAACGCGTCGTCCGAACGGCATCGCAGTGTCCAGTATTTGGCGTGGCCGGCGGACACGTCACGAATCATCCCAGCGACGACCGCCATCGTGGCGTCTGAATCCGGATCGGCGGGCCAATCCCAATAGGCCATCGCCTCGGGATCGCCGCGAACCTCGAACACATCGCGCGCATCCTCGAGCGCCAACTCATTCAAGACGAGTCGGGCTGTCGCAAGAGCGGTCATGAGCCGCCTAAGGCTCTTGCGCGAGCGGCACCAGCAGCATCACGAGATCTTCCTCGGGACCGACGCGCGTCGTGTGCCCCTTCCCCGTCACGTCCTCGGCCAGAAGGACTCGCCCCGGTGCCAGTTGAACTTTCTTCCCGCCAACGACATCGACTTCCCCGCGACCACTCACGATGATCACGTACTGGCGTTTCGATGCCGGATGGCCCGCCCACACGAAGCCGCGCGGCCAACGCAGGAACTGCGCGCCGGTGACTTTCACCGATTCCGATTCGTGAAGGTCTGCGCGCAATTTTGCCGGCCGCCAGGCGACCTCGGAATCCTCGGCGTGCGATTGCCCATCGACGCCGGTGTAGAGTCGCGTAACCGTCGTCGTCTGACTTTGGGCCACGACACGGCTTGCACTCCACACCACCGCGAGGCTGACAAGGGCCACAACAAATCCGAGTCGCGTGAAGAGGTGCATGAGGCCTCCGTGCTGCAGCAAATGACGCGGGAACGAGGTGCGATCGAATATATGCGACCGCCGATCAGCCGGCGATGGAAAACTCAGCTCGGTACCGCGCCTGACCGCGGAGGCTTCCGCTGACTTTCGCGTCCAGGATGTTCACCATGAAGGCCTCGGCCGGCACGTCCCATTCGCAAGTCACGCCGTAGATCGCCGCCGGCTGAAACCCGAAGCGCGGATAGAAAGACGGATGCCCAATCACGATGATGAACGGGCACGCAGCGCGTCGCAGGCGTTCGATGCCGGCTTCCACGAGGCGGCTGCCGATGCCCTGCCGTTGATGTCCTGGAGCGACCGCCATGGGCCCCAACCCGACGCCCACCATGGACCCCACTGACAACGGGCTGAA
>Ga0310810_10007869_pt1 | contig 12217 bp, 7 predicted proteins | sample NCmetagenome_FD_207641 | JGI IMG/M metagenome (GOLD analysis project Ga0310810, IMG submission 207641) | Soil microbial communities from experimental microcosm in Duke University, North Carolina, United States - NC | ecosystem: Engineered > Artificial ecosystem > Soil microcosm > Unclassified ... | reverse complement strand
GCGATGACGCCGAGGCCGCCGATCTTTTCGAGCACGAGCGTGACGATGATCGTGTCTCCGGAGACGAGCGGCCGGGTCAGCTCGGTGAGCACGACGTGCGGCCCCGTCGCGGTGAAGCTCATGATCGTGGCGCCCGGAACTTCGACGCGCGCGAGCGGCTCACCGCGCGCGTCGACAAGCTGAGCCTGACGCGCCACGGGCGTGTGCACGGCGGTGATCACGTCGCCGTACTTGCCGCTGCTCTTGAGATCGAAGTAGACGACGGCGCCGCCCTCCTGACGCAGGGCGCGGCCCTTGTCCGGCCGCACCATCGTTCCGCCGGCGTCCGTGACGTTTGGATAGTGCACACAGCCGCCGGACGCGAGCAGGGTGACGCCGAGGACAACGGCGACGAGCGTGCGCGGCGTCACGAGCCGAAAACGCGTTCCGCGGCGAGCGCGCGGAATGCGGCGTCGTACGCGCGCACGGTGCGCTCCAGATCCTCCTGGGAATGCAGTGCCGAGATCCAGCCGTGATTCGACGAGCAGTCGACGCCGTTGTTGAGCAGCGCGCAGCGGAGTAGATGGTACACGGGGCCCTTGCGCGGACGGTCGAAGCCCGCGAGCCCCGGCTTGCCCTCGAACGAGACGTGGTAGATCGATGCCTCGCCGTAACAGGTGCCGGGCACGTCGGCGCGCTTCATCGCATCGGCGAGCTCGCGCCGCAGCTCTTCGCCGAACTTGTTGGCGCGCGCCTGCAGCGACGCGTCGGCGACGAGCTCCAGCGTGGCGACCGCGGCGGCGGCGGACAGCGGATTGGCGTTGAACGTGCCCGCGTGGGCGACGCGCTGAACGCGATCCCAATCCGGATCGCCGCGAAACGCGAGCATGGACATCAGCGCGCGGCTGCCACAGAGGGCACCGCCCGGCAGCCCGCCTGCGACGATCTTCGCGAGCGTCGTCAGATCCGGTGTGACGCCGAAGTACGCCTGCGCGCCGCCGGGCGCATAGCGAAAGCCCGTGATGACCTCGTCGAAGATCAGCACCACGCCATGCTTCGTCGTGAGCGCCCTCAATTCTTGGAGGTAGCCGGGGATCGTTGGCGTGGTGCCCGACTGGCCGCCCGCGGGCTCTAGGATGACTGCCGCGATGTCACCGCGCTGCAACGCGATCTCGACCGCCTTGATGTCGTTCGGCGGACAGATGACCACCTGATCGAGCGTGGCGCCGGGGATGCCGGCGGACATCGGCACCTCGTACGGCGGATTCACCGCGGCGACCGCGCCATCGTGCCAGCCGTGGAAGTGCCCCGCGAATTTCAGGATCCGCGTGCGCCCCGTCGCCGCACGCGCCACACGCATCGCCAGATGCGTGGCCTCGGTGCCCGACATGGTGAAGCGCGTCAGCTCGGCGCACGGAACGAGTCCGTTGACGAGCTCGGCCCAACGGACCTCGAGCTCGTGGCTGGCGCCGAGGTGGGTGCCGCGCGCCACCTGCTCTTGCACCGCCTTCACGACCGCCGGGTGGCAATGGCCGAGAAACAATGCCCCGTGCCCCATCCAGTAGTCGACATACTCGTGGCCGTCAACGTCCCATTTCCGCGTGCCGCTCGCGCGGTCGATGTAGGTCGGGAACGGTGCGAGGTGGCGGATGTCGTGCGTGATGCCGCCCGGGATGGCGTTGCGCGCCCGGTCGGCCAGCGCTGCGGACCGCGGATGGCTTGCGCGGTACTGCTCCTGGATGGTCATGCGCCCCATGATAACGCTACGCTCGCGGCCTGGTGATGATGCCGAGCAGTTCGATGAGCGCGGCGTGCGTATCGAGCGGCAGGCCGTCGACCGTAGGCTCCGGCCGCCGCGTGACGCCGTCGCAGGCGCCGGATTTGACACAGGCGGCGACCAGACGACGCTCGTCGTCCGCCGTGTGCAGGAGCGGCCGCGCCGCGAACCGAGCCAAGTTGGCGACGATCCCGTACGCGCCCCAGTTCGACACGCCGGCGACGACCAGATGATCGACGCGCACGACCGACGCGATCCGCGCCGCGAGCGCGCCGCCCCGCGCGAAGCGGGCGCGCACGTTGCCCATACCGATCTCGTTGCCCCCGTCCCCTACGCCGATCGTGATCACTCGGTCAGGCGCCCGTCCGACCTGATTTTTGTTGTAGCGGGGTCCGCGAGACCGGCTCGTGCCGCGCGTGGCCTGCCCTCGGGAGCCGTGGCTCCGCGCATCCGGTCTTCCCGTTCGTGGGGCGACGAGAAACAGCTCGTCGATCGGCGCGTTCCATTGCGAGACGTCGATGCCCCGCATCGTCCGATACGTGCCGTCACGCGCGCGCCCCGGGCGCTCGATCGCGACGAGGTGCGTAGGCCCGTGGTGCGCCAGCAGCTCACGTGCGGCGTCGCTGCCATCGGGATAGCGGATCACGTCGGCCCGCTCACCGAGCGCGGTCAGCGCGGCCGCCAGCACCGGCAGGGTCGCGGCGTCGCTGACGTATCGAACGTCAGCGCCTATCAGGCGCAGCGCGCGACCGAGGACCGCGGCACCCGGCGGACCGTCGGTCTCGGGCACGCCGCCGTCGACGGCAAAGCCGGTCGTGACGATCACACGGCGCGCCAGCGCGAGCGTCTGCGCGGCGCGCCTGGCACCACCGGGCTGGAAAAACTTTTCGATTCCGCGCGCGCCGGGGTCGAGCGCGAGAAGGTGATCCACGGGATCTGTCCGAAGGTCTGGCAAGGCCTTTGCTCTATACCAGGCCGGAGGTTCCCGATGCAACGACTCGCGGTGGTCGTCGCGTTCGCCCTCGCGACCGGGTGCTCTACCGCACCGCTGTTTCGCAAGCAGTCGTTTGACTTCAAGACCACCGCCCTGTTCAAGCTTCCATGTGACACCCCCGAGGTGCTCGAAGCGAAGCGAGAGGTGCCGGACGACGGCCTCGAGACGTCCGACAACCAGTGCAACAGCGTCCACATGTTGAGGATGGTGGACCGCTTCATGAGCATCCAGGAGGCAGACGAGGGCAAGGGCATCCCCGGGGACACCGTCGAGCAGGTCCGCGCCAAGGGCTTCACCATCTATACGGACAAGGAAGGCCGCAAGCGGCGGCCGAACACCAAGGCCCTCTATGGCAACGACGCGCTCGCCGCGGTCGGTATGGGCGTCGCTCCGCCGCCGCTGCAGAAGGTCGAGGAGATCAAGGCCTACACCGACTTCATGGCGTCACACTATGCCGAGGAATACGAGGAGCGTGACGTCAAGCAGGTCGTCGACCGGTTCTGTCTCAATCGCCGCGACTCCCACGAGCTCGGCGACGCGCGCACGTTCTCGATCGTCTGGCGCAGCGGTCACGTGTTCAAGCGCATCATCAAGGGCGGGCCGATCAACAACCCCAAGCAGGAGCGCGCGTTCCTCGTTTGCCCGGGCGACTTCATCATCGACACCGTCAAGGGGGTCGGCGGTCGCGCCGCGGGGGCATTCATCCCGATCCCGTGACGCGGGCTCCGGATCGTCTCGGCGCCGCCGTCGCGGCGTCGTTATCGAGGCAGCTCGTAGAGGAGGAGCTGGTACGGCGCGAGCGCCTGCCGGCCGCGACCGGCGAAGCGCGCATCGTCGGAATCGATCAGCAGTCGCCAGTCGGCCGGGATCGCGGGCGCCGGCTGCGCTTCGTTGGTGAGATTCGCGAACAGCCGCACGCCGGGCCCGCCGGCGGCGTCGCGCGCCACCGTGAGGAGCGTTCCCTTGGCATCGATGGCCGCATGCGTGCGCTCCTTGCCGCGGGTACCGAGCGCGGGATGCGAGCGACGCAGCGCGAGCCAGCGACGGTAGTACTGGTAGAGCTCGCGGTGTCGCGGTGCGCCGGCGAGCGAATGGCTCAGGCGCGAGCGGACGAACGTCGCCGGCTCGCCGGGATCGGGCACCGCTCCCTGCCACGCGAAGCGCGTGAACTCTTCCGTGCGCCCCTTGCGGACGGCGTCCGCCAGGTCGCGATCGAGGAACGACGTGAAGAACTGAAACGGCGCGGTCTCGCCGTACTCCTCCCCCATGAACAGCAGCGGGATCGCCGGCGCCGCGAGCAACAGTCCCGCGGCCAGCTTGACCGCCTCGAACGGAACGATCGTCGACAGCCGATCGCCCTGCGCGCGGTTACCGACCTGGTCGTGATTCTGTACGCAGATCACGAACCGGTCTCCGGGCAGGTCCGCGCTCGGAGTGCCGCGATCGCGGCCGAAATACTCGGAGTACTCGCCCTGGAAGGCGAAGCCCTCGGCCAACGCCGTCGCGAGCTGTCGCGGCTCGCGGTAATCGGTGTAGTAGCCGCCACGCTCGCCGGTGAGACAGACGTGCACCGCGTGATGAAAGTCGTCGGACCAGACGGCGTCGAGCCCGATGCCACCGTCTTCGGCCGGAAGCACGAGCCGGCGGTCGTTGTCGTGCGATTCCGCCATGACGTGCACGGGCCGACCGAGCGCGCGCGCTTCCTCGCGTGCGCCGGCGCCGATCTCGGTCAGGACGTGCACGGGGCTCGTGTCGAAGATCGCGTGGATCGCATCGAGGCGCAGCGCATCGATGTGGAACTCGCGCACCCATGCGCGCGCGTTTTCGACGAAGTGGCGGCGCACGCCATCGGCGTCGGAGCCGTCGAAGTTCACCGCGCCGCCCCACGGTGTGCGATAGCGGTCGGTGAAGAACGGACCGAACTCGCTCAGATAGTTTCCTTCGGGGCCCAGGTGGTTGTAGACGACGTCCAGGATCACGGACAGGCCGTGCGCATGGCACGCGTCGACGAGTCGCCGCAGCCCGCGAGGCCCCCCGTACGTCGATTGCGGCGCGAACAGGTGCACGCCGTCGTAGCCCCAGTTGCGCGAGCCGGGGAACTCGGCGACGGGCATCAGCTCGAGCGCGGTCACGCCGAGCTCCACGAGCTGCGGCAGGTGCGCGACGACCGCCTCGAACGTTCCGGCTCGGGTGAACGTTCCGACGTGCAGCTCGTAGATCACGAGGTCGGCAGCGGCGTGACCGGTGAACATCTGATCCGTCCACGCGAACGCGCCCGGATCGACGGTCATGGATGGCCCGTGCACGCCTTCGGGTTGAAAGCGCGAGACCGGATCGGGTCGGTAGCGCTGGCCGTCGAGCCTGAACTGATAGCGAACGCCGGCGGCCAGTCCCGGCACGAGCGCCTCGAACAGGCCGTCGGGTTGCGCGTTGAGCTCGAGTGGTCGGCGCCCTTCGATGACGACCTCGACGGTCCGGCAGCGCGGCGCCCACACCCGGAACATCACGCCGTCATCGCGGACCGTCGCGCCCAGATGAAGGCTTGCGCCCAACGATTTCATACGGTCCAATTGTCCGTGACCCGGCCCGATTCCGGCTGAAAGGTGCTCGCTGACAATGGGCTATCCCTTCGCGCTCGTCTTACACACCCATCTTCCGATGGTGGTCAACCACGGTCGATGGCCCCATGGCAGCGACTGGCTCAGCGAAGCCACGTTCGAGTGCTATCTTCCGCTGCTCGACGTCGCGCACCGCCTCGTGGCCGAGGGCATCTCGCCGAAGTGGACGCTGAACCTCTCGCCCGTGCTCGTCGAACAGCTGGCATCGCCGGAGTTTCAGAAGGAGCTCGCGTTCTATTACGAAAACGTGCGCCGCGCGTGTGCCGACAGCCGCGAGCACTTCGCGAAGTCGGGCGCGCCGGAGCTGATGCCCCTGTGCGACTTCTGGCTCGAGCACTACGAGCGGATGTGGGAGCTGCACCGCCGCATCGGCGGGGACATCCCGGGGACGTTCGGCGAGCTGCAGCGCGGCGAGCACGTCGAGATCATCACGTGCGCGGCCACGCACGGGTATCTGCCGCTGCTGTCGCGCGACGAGTCGATCCACCTGCAGCTGCGCACCGCGGTCGAGACGCACAAGCGACATTTCGGCGTCGCGCCGCGCGGGATCTGGCTGCCCGAGTGCGCGTATCGCCCACGCTACGAGTGGACGCCGCCGACGGGTCGCGACCGCGGCGTCGAGCGCCGCATGCGCCCCGGCGTCGAGGAGCTGCTCGCCGCACACGGTCTCGAGTACTTCGTGGCCGATTCGCATCTGGTGGCCGCCGGCAAGCCGGTGTTCCTTTATCGCGACTACATGCCGGTGCGCAAAGAAATGGCCGAGCCGACGCCCGCGATTCCCGTGAACGAGGCGCGCTCCCCCTACTCGCCATACCGCGTCGCCTCGCGCGGCGGCACGGGCTCGGCCATTGCGTTCATCCGCGACCCGCAGACGACGCTTCAGGTGTGGAGCCGTGAACAGGGCTACCCGGGCGAGTACGCGTACCTCGAATTCCACAAGAAGCACTTCCCCGGCGGGCTTCGCTTCTGGCGAATCACGGACAACCGCGGCGACTTCGGCACCAAGATTCCGTACGACCCCAAGCTCGCGGCCGAGAAGACCGGCCTGCAGGCCGCCCACTTCGTCGGTCTCGTGCGCGAGACGGCGGAGAGTGCCGTGCACGCCGCCGATGAACCCGCCGTCATCTGCTCACCGTACGACTCCGAGCTGTTCGGCCACTGGTGGTTCGAAGGTCCGATGTGGCTCGAGCACGTCGCGCGCGAGATGCGACGCGCCAGCATCACGCCCGTCACCCTCGCCGAGGCGCTGGACGCTGTTCCGCCGCACACCACGCTGTCCCTGCCCGAGGGCTCGTGGGGCGAGGGCGGCGACCACCGCGTGTGGCTCAATCGCGACACCGAGTGGACCTGGGACCGCGTGTACAGCGCCGAGACCGAATGGGTCGCGCACCTCGCCGCCGGCAGCGACGGCCACCCGGACCTCGCCCGCGTGCTCGCGCAGGCCGCGCGCGAGCTCTTGTTGCTGCAGGCGTCCGACTGGCAATTTCTGATTACGACGGGCGCCGCGCGCGACTACGCGGAGCGTCGCGTGGCCGAGCATTATGCAGAGTTCAAGCGGCTGTCGGAGATGGCGACCACGCTGCGCACCGGTGAGCCGCTCTCCGTCGAGGCTGCCAACACACTGCGCCGTCTCGAGCGCGAAGACTTCGTGTTCCCCGACCTGATCCCCGCATGGGCGCACGCTCCGGCGTGAGACGTCGAGCACGCGTCCTCGCCATGATCATGGCGGGCGGCAAAGGCGAGCGCCTGCACCCGCTGACGCGGGACCGCAGCAAGCCGGCCGTCCCGTTCGCGGGGCGCTACCGCATCGTCGACTTCGTGCTCTCGAACTTCGTCAACTCGGACATGCTCTCGTTGTATGTCCTCGTGCAGTACAAGTCGCAGTCGCTCATCGAGCACGTGCGTCTGTCGTGGCGGACGACCGGCATCGTTCCCGACTACTTCGTCACGGTCGTGCCGCCGCAGATGCGATTCGGACCGGCGTGGTATCGCGGCACCGCCGACGCCGTGCTGCAGAATCTGAACCTGATCGACGACTTCAACCCCGACGTGATCGCGATCTTCGGCGCCGATCACGTGTATCGCATGGACGTGAACCAGATGCTCGCGTTCCACGAGGACACGGGCGCCGACGTCACGGTGGCTGCGCGCTCGGTACCGCGCGGCGAGGCCAGTGCGTTCGGGGTGCTGGGCGTCGACCGCGACGGCCGCGTCGTCGACTTCGTGGAGAAGCCGAAGGACCCGCCCGCCATGCCGGGTGACCCGGCCCGGGCGTTCGTCTCCATGGGCAACTACCTCTTCCGGCGCCAGGCGCTCGTCGATGCGTTGCTGCTCGACGCGCGCCGCTCCACGGATCACGACTTCGGGCGGTCGATCATCCCGGAGCTCGTGCCGGGCGGCCGTGTGTACGGCTACAACTTTCAGGGCAACGAGGTCCCGGGCGTGAAGCCGTACGAGGAGCAGGGCTACTGGCGCGACGTGGGCAGCATCGCCTCGTACTGGGAAGCGCACATGGACCTGCTCGGCGAATCGCCGCGCTTCGATCTGGACAACCGCTACTGGCCCGTGCGCACGGGGCCGCATCCCGGCCCGCCCGCGCGCTTCATCGGCAGCGACGTGGACAACGCGCACGTCGGTGAGGCGTCCCTGGTCAAGCGCGCGACCATCCGCAACTCGATCCTCGGCCGCTCGGTCTGGGTCAACGAGGGCGCGGTGATCGAGGACTCCATCGTCATGGACCACACGACCGTCGGCAAGGGGGCGCGGCTGCGACGGGTCATCGTGGACCGTTTCAACATCATCCCGGCGGACAGCGAGATCGGCGTCGACGCGGCGATGGATCGCCGCCGTCACTTCGTCGATCCGTCCGGACTCGTGGTCGTCCCGCGCGGCGGCCGACGAGAGTTCCTGTCGGGGCTGGAGGAGTTCTGACCGGAGGAACACGCGTGTCGTCGGGACGCTTCGTCACCATCCACGGACACTTCTACCAACCGCCACGCGAGAACCCGTGGCTCGAGACCGTCGAAGTCGAGGACTCGGCCGCGCCGTTCCACGACTGGAACGAGCGCATCACCGCCGAGTGCTATGCGCCGAACACCGCGGCGCGGCGCGTGGATGCCGCCAACCGCATCCTCGACGTCGTGAACAACTTCGAGAAGATCTCGTTCAACGTCGGTCCCACGCTCATCGCGTGGCTCGAGCGTCATGCCCCCGACGTCTACCGGAAAATTCTGACGGCGGATCGTGCCAGCGTCGCCGCGCGCGGAGGCCACGGCAACGCCATCGCGCAGATCTACAACCACATGATCCTGCCGCTCGCGAGCCGTCGCGACAAAGTCACCCAGGTCGCGTGGGGGCTCGCGGACTTCCGGGCGCGCTTCGGCCGCGAGGCCGAGGGCCTCTGGCTGCCCGAGACGGCCGCCGACACCGAGACGCTCGAGGTGCTCGCCGAGGCCGGGGTGACGTTCACGATCCTGGCTCCCGAACAGGCGGCGGGTGACGTCGATCCCCGGCGCCCGTACCGATGGCGAGGGCCGCGCGGTCACGAATTGACGCTGTTCTTCTACGACGGGCCGGTGTCGCGGGCGCTCGCGTTCGAGGACCTGCTCGAAGACGGCCGCCGCCTCGCCGACCGCCTGCACGGCGTGTTCGAGGACGGACGCGTCGAGCCCCAACTCGTCCACTGCGCCACCGACGGCGAGTCCTATGGTCACCACCGCCGCTTCGGCGAGATGGCGCTGGCGGCGGCGGTGCGGGCCCTCGAGCGGGACGACGACGTCACGCTGACGAACTACGGCGCGTTTCTCGCCGCGCACCCCGCCACGGAGGAGATCGAGATCCGTGAGCGGAGCTCGTGGTCGTGTCCACACGGTGTCGAGCGCTGGCGCGCGGACTGCGGCTGCCGGATTCGCCCGGACACGCACCAGCGGTGGCGCGCGGCACTGCGCGAGAGCCTCGACTGGCTGCGCGACGAGATCGACGCCTTCTACGACAGCCGTGCCGCCGTCTGGCTCAAGGATCCGTGGGAGGCGCGCGACGACTACATCGCGGTGATTCTCGATCGCAGCCCGCAGCGGCTCGACGAGTTCTTCGGCCGGCACCAGCGCCTGGCGCTCGACGCGACCGCGCGGCTCGAGGCACGACGCCTGCTCGAGCTGCAGCGCAACCGGCTGCTGATGTACACCTCGTGCGGCTGGTTCTTCGACGAGCTGTCGGCGCTCGAGCCCGTGCAGATCTTGCGGTACGCGGCGATGGCGCTGCAGTACCTCGCCGACCTCGGCGGTCCGCGGCTGGAGGACGAATTCGTGCGCCGCCTCAGCGCCGCGCCGACGAACGTGCCCGCGTATCGGGACGGAGGCGTCGTGTGGAAGCGGCTCATCCGGCCCGCCGTCGTCGACCTGCGCCGCGTGGTCGCCCACTCTGCGATCACCGCGCTCGTGGAGGAGCGCCCCGATGACGCCACCGTGTACGCCTATCGCGTGCAGCGCGTGGACGAGACGCGCGAGGCGTACGGCGCAACGTCGCTGCGTATCGGCCACGTGCGCGTCTCGTCCATGGTCACCGGCGAGGTGCGCGACGCGACGTACGCGGTGCTCCACTTCGGCGGTCACGACTTCTCGTGCGGGGTGCGCGCGTGGGAAGCGCCGAGCGCCTACGAGGCGATGAAGACCGACCTGTTGCGACGCTACGCGCGCTACACGCTGGCCGACATGGTGCGCGGAATGGACGAGTGGTTTCCCGGCGAGGGATTCTCGCTCACCGATCTGTTCCTCGACGAGCGGCGTCGCGTGCTGGCCAGCGTCACCCGCGCGATGCTCGACAAGTACGAGGAAACGTACCGGCGTATCTGGGAGGAGAACCGCAAGCTCGTGCACTACCTGCGCCAGGCCGATGCGCCCATCCCCGAGTCGCTGGCGCTCGTCGCGCGTCACGTGCTCGGCCAGGAGCTGCTCGCGGAGCTGGCGCGGTCCGAGGCGACGAACGACGGCGGGCGACTGCCCGATCGCCTGTTCGAGCTCGCGGGCGAGGCCACCTCGCTGCGGCTGACGCTGGACCTCACCGAAGCCAAGCCGCTCGCGGCCCGGATGGTGTCGCGCGCGCTCGCGGCCGTCGCCGAGACGCCGACGGCGCCGCGCGTGGACGAGGCGTTGGCGCTGATCGAAGGCGCCAACCGGCTCGGTCTGCGCTACGGCCGGTGGGCGGCCCAGAATCGCTTCTTCGAGCTCTGGAATCGCCATCGCGACGCGCGGTCCGTGCTGAGGCCGCTCGGCGAGGCGCTCGCCTTTCGCCTCGATGATGGCGGAGCCGCGACGTGATGCGCGTGCCGCGCGCGACGTATCGCCTGCAGCTCGGTCCGGACCTGACGTTCGATGACGCCGCCGGCCTCGTCGACTACCTCGACGCGCTTGGCGTCAGCGACGCCTACACCTCGCCGCTCCTCGAGACCGCCACCCGCGGCTCCCACGGTTACGACGTGGCCGACCACCATCGGCTGCGCGAGGAGCTTGGCGGCGAGCCTGCGTTTCAGCGGTTCGCGGGGGCGCTGCGGGCGCGCGACATGGGCTTGCTCGTCGACATCGTGCCCAACCATATGGGCATCGCGCAGAATCACAACGCGTGGTGGCTGGACGTCCTCGAAAACGGCCCCGCGTCCCCGCATGCCGCAACGTTCGACATCGAGTGGCAACCGGTGAAGCGCGAGCTCGTCGACAAGGTGCTCTTGCCGGTGCTCGGCGATCAGTACGGCGCCGTGCTCGACCGCGGCGAGCTGCGCCTGGTGCTCGAGGATGGACGTTTTCTCGTGCGCTACTTCGACACCGTGCTGCCCATCGCGCCCGCGAGCTGGGCCCGTATCCTCGGGCACCGGATCGAAAGCCTCACGGCCGAGCGCGGCGCCGACAACCCCGACGTCGTCACGCTGAAGTCGCTGATCGCCTGGTTCGCGACGCTGGCGGCGCATACCGAGCGCGACCCCGAGCGCGTCGCGACGCGGCAGCGGCAGAAGGAAGAAGGCCGCGAGCGGCTGGTGGCACTGCTCGCCGGCTCACCCGAGGTCCGGGCGTTCGTCGAGGAGAATGTGACGCTCATCAACGGCGCGCCCGGCGAGCCGCCGAGCATGGATCTGCTCGACAGCCTGCTCGCCGACCAGGCCTACCGCGTGGCGTACTGGCGCGTGGCGGGCGAAGAGATCAACTACCGGCGCTTCTTCGACATCAATGAGCTCGCCGCCATCCGCATGGAAGACGCGCGGGTGTTCGACGAGACGCACCACCTGCTCTTCCGCCTCGTGCGCGAGGGCGCGATCACGGGCCTGCGGATCGACCACGCCGACGGACTCTATGACCCCGCCGAGTACTTCCGCCGTCTGCAGGCGGCGTGCGGCCCGATCTACGTGGTGGCCGAAAAGATCCTGGCGCCGGGGGAGCAGTTGCCGGACTCGTGGGCCACGGCAGGCACCACGGGCTACGAGTACCTGAACCTGCTCAACGGGATCTTCGTCGATCGGACGCACGCGCGGGCGATGGAGCAGAACTACGCGCGACTCATTCGCCACCGACCGGGCTTCACCGAGATCGTGCACGAGTGCAAGCGGCTCATCATGGAGACGTCCATGGCCGCGGAGCTGAACATGCTCGCGCACCGGCTGGACACGATCTCCGAGACCCACCGCGCCTCACGGGATTTCACGCTCGGCGCGATCACCCGCGCGCTGCGCGAGGTGATCGCCGCGTTCCCTGTCTACCGGACCTATATATCTGCCGTCGGGGCGCCTTCGGAGGCCTCCGGCACCCGACGGTCGGGCGAAGAACACGCGGCAGGGACTGCTTCGGAGGCCTACGGCGCCCGACC
>Ga0310810_10007868_pt1 | contig 12217 bp, 9 predicted proteins | sample NCmetagenome_FD_207641 | JGI IMG/M metagenome (GOLD analysis project Ga0310810, IMG submission 207641) | Soil microbial communities from experimental microcosm in Duke University, North Carolina, United States - NC | ecosystem: Engineered > Artificial ecosystem > Soil microcosm > Unclassified ... | reverse complement strand
ATTGGAGACGAGGTCGTACTCCATCGCGATGGGACGCCCTTCGGCCTCGAGAATCCACCCGAGCCACGCGTTGTTCTTCGCCGCCGCTCTCGTGACCGACTCGAAAAACCGCCCGCGTGACGTTTCGGCGGACAGCGAAATGCCCTCTTCGTGCTTCCAGCTTCTGGAGGACACGTCTCTCAGCGTCTCGAACAGCGGCACGTCAGACGGCTGGCTGAGACGAACGACCCTGACGCCGGCGAGGCGTTCGAGACGATTGACCACGTTGCGATGGGTTTTCCGGAACTTGGGCGACTTCGATTGCAGGAACGCCTCCCAGCTGCCGGTAATGCGGATGAATGGCAGCAGGGCACTGGTGGATTCCGCGCAGTGGATGCCACGCTTCACCAGTTCACGGCGCAGCGGCGCGACGTTTGGCGACGTTTCCGGCCACCGCGTCAATTCGAGGACATCCCACGCGGCCGCCGCAGGGGCGAGGAGAAAGTCCAGAAAGCTGCGGATGACGCCGTCGCGATCGTCGCTTGCGACGATGAAGTCGCTCTGCTGGGTTTCCGGAGTGTCGATGAACGACAGGGCGCGTACTCGTACACCGCGCCTGACCAGCACCTGCTGCCACAGCGGGGCGATCCCGATCACCCGATCGCCGTCGCTCAGCACGAGAATTCGCAACTGCTTGTCGGCCGCGAACGCGTTCACGCAAGCGGAAAACCAGGCGTGGCTCGAGAAAAAACCGCCCTCCGGATCCTCAGCCACGCACGAATCCCAACGCGTCGCCAGTGCTTCGAACGATGCGAGATCGCGGATTTCGGACACGATCAGATGTCCTGTTGCCGCCGAATCGGCTCGCGGCTCAAGCGCCATAGGCCGCCCTCATCCGCCGGCGCCGCCGCGGCCCGCATACTTTCGCGCTTCGGCTTCCTCCGACGCCGCGCGATCCGGATCGCCTTTCCGCCGATATGCAGTCGCAAGATAGCTGTGGGCGATTCCGAGGGTGGGATCGAGCCGCACGGCGGCATTCAGGCTGTCGATGGCGGCATCCACCCGTCCGAGGTCCAACAGATACGCACCGAACTGCGCATGCGTGATCGCATGATTGGGATACAGCTCCAGCGCGCGAACGTACCTGCCCATCGCCTGCTCCGGGAAACCTTTCGCTTTCGCAATCGCCTCGTTGACGAGCAGGCCCTCCACATGATTCGGGACCCAATGCAGGACGAAATCGACCTCCGTCTGCGCGATATTGAGCTTGCGGTCATTCATGTCCTTGACGGCCGCATCCAGGTGGTAGCGCTTCAACTGCACCAGCAACTGGCGTCTCTGCGGATCGAAATAGTCTCCCCCGCCAGCGGGCAGTTGACCGTACGCGCGAACCGCAGAGACGCCGATCAAGCAGGACGCCAGCACGATAAAGATTGAAAGCCGATTGCGAACCGTGTGATCGCGGTAGACCATGGTCAGGGCTCCGTACGTAAAGGCCGCTCCGGCGCATTGGTGGTGCGCGGCATCGGGAGCATGTGTGGGGTCCAAACAGGCACAGAACGGGGCACCGCGACGAGTGCGGGCGCGAGTTTCTGTTGCAATGCGTTCTGGCTCAACTGCTTCAGGATGATAACGATGGCTGCGTACGCGAAGAACAGGTCGAAGTACGAGCGGCTCAAAAACGCACCGTTCACCGCAAATGCCAGGAGCCCCGCTTCCATCATGGCCGCAGCGTTGCAGAGCCAGCGCATGTCCGGATCATTCCGGTGTTTCCACATCAAGCGTCGCAGACTCACGAAAAGCGACAGCAACAGGCCCACGTACAGCGTGAGCCCGGTGAATCCATGTTCGCCCAACATCTGAAAGTAAATACTGTGAGCATCGCGGCTGGCCACGGGATACTCAGGCACATAGCGAGCGTACACTTCAGGTGTATACGTCCGGAACCCGTTGCCGAGAAGCGGATGGTCGAGAGCGATCCGGTACGACAAGGTCCACGCCTGCAGCCGGCCCTGGGATGATCCGTCTTCGTGTGTTTTGATCGAGTCCATTCGATCAAACCACGCCTCGGGGAGCAGCACCGGGGCAAGAAGCGCTCCAGCGCACAGGAGCGCGATAGCGATCACCTTCGCCCGGCTCTTCAACGACAGCATCGCCAGCACGACCCCGAGACCGAGGAAGGCGCCTCGCGAATATGTAGAGATAACCGCGGCGATGCTCAGAACGAATGTCGCCAGCAGCAGGTGCCTCGCCCAGGGCCTTTCCTCGTCGCGCCTCAACAACAGCAGAATCGGCAGCACCATGTTCAATGCGAGTCCGATCTCCGTATTTCCCGCAATGAAGCTGTTCGGCGGTCCGAGCACCTGATACCGGAATCCGGTCGCGAGCGCAAAGATGCCGCCCTTGAATCCGTAAAACCCGATCGAGAAGGCAATCACATAGAGAAGAAGGCGCAACTTCCGGCGGTCCTGGAGCAGCAGGATCATCGCGAACGTCATCGCCAGGATTTTCGACACCTTCAGGAGCTGGTCCTGGGCGTCAGCCGGATACAGCGCAAAGACAGTCGTGACGCCAAAAAATACCCACAGCGCAATCAGAAGGTACGACTCCAGCGTCCCGGGCAAACGATTGCGCTGTCCCGTAAAAGGGAGGCCCGCAAGTGTCAGGGCCCCTACGATGAAGGCAAAAGGGAAATTGTAGGTGAAGCCCCATCCGAGCTTCTGCGGGTTCATGAACCCAAGCCACGCGAACACCAGGACGCCGATCCACGGCCGAACGAAGGAGGCCGGGATCGCCAGCACCATCACGCACGCGAGCAGAATGTCGCGGATCGGCATTTACGACGTCCTTGCGACGACGACGTGGCCAGCTGGGCCGGACAGCTGATTGAGCAGACCGGCGAGCACTTTGGCACCGCCACGCCGTGAGTACTGTGCGCTCAATTTGTCCAGGCTCCCGCTCTTCAATGTGCCCGAGCGGAATTCACGGTAAAACGTCAAAAGACTGCCTTTGATGCCGTCGACATCTTCCAGCTTCACGACTCGGCCTGCGTCGGTCGCCAGGATGAGATCCGCAGTGGCGCCATCCGGCTCCGTGAGCGCCAGGATAGGCCGGCCCGCGCGGATGTACTCGAATGCTTTGGCGGGGATGAGTGTCGACGTGTCGCGCCCTCCCTGCAGCAGCAGCAGGATCGCTGCATTGTTGATTTTCTCGATCGATTGCGAGTACGGCACACGATCCCGTACGTGCACGACCCGCGTGAGCGCCAGCGTTCTCACGGCGTCCTCGAACGCGGCTGAGCACAGATACGCGCCGCCACCATAAAACGAAATCGCGATCTGATCCTCTGGAATCGATCCCTCATCAATCAGATGCCGAACGGCGCGGAGCAGCGGCACCGGACTTCGGTACGTGTCGGTGACGAGGCCCGTGTGGACCAGCTCGAATGTCGAGGGGCTCGCCGCGGGCGGCAATTCGGCGAAATCCTCTTCGTCGTAGCCGTTCGGGATCACGGCCACACGGTCCGGATCCAGGTGCGTATGTCTGGCGAGGAGCTCATGACGCAGTTGCGGCGTTGTCGCCGTCACACGATCGGCGCTCCGCAGAACGTTCCGTTCGAGGCGGCGTTCGAACGCGTCGCGCGATCGCGAAAAGCCGGAGTATTGCCGGTCTTCAATCCAGGGATCACGGAAATCGGCGATCCACGGCGTGCCGCACACCCGTTTGCAGGTCATCGCAATCAGGTGCGCCGTCGGCACAGGCGACGTCGAAAAAATCGCCGAGCACCCGCGGGACTTGATCAACCGGCATCCGGCGATCACGCCCGGGACCCACCAGCTCGAATAGCGATCCGGTATCGAAACCAGCTCGGGGTACCGTCCGGCAACGGAGAAGATTCGCGTCGCGTCGGCACACCACGCCCGATGCACCTCGACTTCGGAAGGCACTTCCGCGAGGAGCGTCGGATCCGTCGACGGGTATACGGTGTCCCGCGCCGTCAGCACCACCGGCGTCCACCCGAATTGAAGCAGGTACCGGCTGAATTTCAGCGTCCGCAGCACTCCGCTGCTCCCGCCCTCTGGCGGAAAATGAAAGGCGACGATGAGGACGGTTTTCTGAGCCACGTTAGACTGAGAGCGGTGTGATTGCCGAACGCCTATTCGACTTCCTGGATCGGCGACAATCGCCCGAACGCGCCGACACGATCGTGGTCCTTGCAGGCCGCCATGAACGCAAGGTATTTGGGATCGAACTGTGGGAACGCGGCTTCGCGCCCGAGCTGATCTTGAGCGTCGGCCGCTTCGAGTGGCGGCGGTTCTACGAACTCAATCTTCCCGACGACGGCGGATTGAAGGAGCTCGTTGAGAGTACGTTCTATAAAGACCGTCATTTCTTCGTCCGATTCCACGGCACTGTCGCGCACCCACAGGCCCGCGCGATTCGGGTCCACAAAGGACATCTCGGTACATGGTCGGAGATCGCAGGCCTCGCGAGCTATCTCCGGGACGCGCCCCGCCAATCGCTGCTCATCGTCTCCACGTCAATCCACCTGCGAAGAACCGCTGATCTCGTTCGACGCATGATCGACCCGACCCGGACGCGCGTGTCCTATGTTGCCGTCCCCGAACTGCGCTCATCCCTCCGCCGTGCGGACCTCGAGACGTCTGCCAAAGCAAGAACTGAGCTCTATACGGAGGCCGGCAAATGGCTGCTCTATCGACTTGCCGCGCCGTTCGCCAGCCGGCGGATCGCTTAGTGCCACGACCAGCCCCGAACGATGGCTCGACGTCGCTCCGGCGCGACACAGTCCCGTAAGCCACTGAAATGGCAATCGTTACACCTGTCCTCAGATGTTCGGCGGCCCATCATCGCAAGGACGGTGCCGCTGACCCTTCGCGACGGGTCGCCCGCCGAAGCCCCTATCCATAGGGGCACCCGGGCGGCCGAGGTCTGAGTACCCGGCTGGATCATCCGAAAAACGCCGGAAATCCCGCGGGGGGAAGACTTTAATCTTGTGTGCTCCGGAGGTTAGACAGGCCATGAATCTCGGCAATTCGGCCCGTAAACTCGCTCTGACCCTCACGGCTCTGCGCCGCCCGACTGTGCGATACCGGCGATGAGAACCGACGCGATCCTGCGATGGCAGTAGTCGACATACGCTGATCGCCAGGCGCGGCGCCGGGCGGAATGCCATCGATAGAGCAGCATGAACAGCTGCACCCACGTGAGCGGCAACAGCATGTCGTCGCCGGACGATCCAAAGTACGTCGACACGAACGTCGCACGGAGGCGGCCGTGCGAGCGCGCAAGCCACCATCCTGTCGGCTCGAGGAGCCTCAGCGCCAGGTTGTTGAGGAATGACGCCAGATCGTACACGACGGCATTCTCATCGCGCAGGTGTACATCGATACCGATCGTCCGTGGACCGGACAGGATCAGGTTGTCTGCTTTGAAATCTCCGTGTATCCAGGCGCGCGGAAGGACCTTCTCAGCAGCCGCCCCGGCCGCCGCACGAAGCTCGCGCACGCCTTTTCGAAAGACAGGGTCCGGGACAGCCCTGCGCGATTCCATTTCATCAACGCGTAGCAGCCGTTGCTGAACATCCAGGTGACCCGGCGAGCATCCACCCGCGTCATGGAACGCCCGGAGCCAGGTCGCGCATCGCACCATACAGTCCAAGGCGGTGGCAGCCGAACACCGCCAGGATGAAAGCACACTGCTCATGCTGTCGCCCGGAATCCACTCCATGGCGACCAGACCGGCCTCCCGGCGAATCAGGTATGGCTCCGGAACGGAAACGATCGATCCGGCGCGCATCGCGTCGTGCACGCGGCGCGCTGCGTCGTATTGCTCGACGGCGGCATCTCCGTCGAGCTCCCGCGTGCCCGCGTTCAGACAGATCTTCACCAGGGCCGGTGACGGTAAACCTGCGCATTCCGAATAGAACAGCAGCGAATTCTGGCGAACCGCGACGGGGGTCGTTCTGCAGTTCGTGATCGTGTGGCCGGCGAAAACGCTCCCTTCGAGCCACTCCGCAATCTCCGCCGCCGTAAAACGCGGCGTTTGATTCCCAGCGCTAGTAGGGCTCTGCAACGACGTAGATCGCCTCCGACACGAGCGGCAAGGGTCGCACGCGGCGCACTTCCCTGAGACGAGCACCGTCCAGCAGTGTCGCCAGCTCTCTTTCCGTGATGGGGTACGCGGCGGGAGGTTGATTGCCGATCAGCTGTTTCACACGGCGCCGGAAGCGATGATACGGGCTGCTCAAGGACTGATTGAAGATGACGCGTCTCCGCGCGAGCCGCGCTACGCTTTTCAAAAACGCGACCTGCTCCTCGAGAGGAAAATGCATGAGCACGCGGGCGCACAAGGCAATCTCGTACTGCTTTGGCTCGGCGTCGGCCAGATCGGCGACATTGGCAACCTTGGTCTCGAAACGCTGGTGGTAGTGACCCAGCTTACGTTTCGCCACGTCGAGCATCGCCGCAGAGATGTCGACACCCGTGACGTGGAATCCCTGTTCGAGGAGCACCTCCGCCAACCGACCCGTGCCGCAGGGAACGTCCACGAACGTGGCGGTTCGTGACAGATCGCGACACGCGCGGCGAAGGCAGGATTTTTCCAGTGCGTTGAACGCGCGACCCGCCGGACTCGTGAAGCGCTCGCGATCGTAGCGCTCAGCGACCTCCGTGTCCTTATAGTGCGTCGTCGGATCCCAGTTCAGCATCGTGTCTGCTCAGCGACAACGTCCGCGAAAATAGAATCCGGCAGCGGGGTCGGAATGGAAGAACAGATGCAACCGCCGGCTCTTTCCCACGCGCCTGAACCCAAGCTTCGATACGCCGCGCACGGAAGCAGTGTTGTGGATCTCGATGTACATGTAGCAGTACCGATATCCCTGCTGTTTGAGGGTCTCGAGCAACCCGCGGATAACCGCAGGATAGACCCCCTTGCCTCGGAATTCGCGAACGGTGACGCAATTCGCGATCGCTGCTTCGTCTCGCCTGAGGAGGCGAAAGGGCGTCGGGTGTTTGTCCAGCTCATGCGGGTAATACACCCAGGCGAGGTGCGCGATTGCTCCCTCGGAAAACGCGAGATAACATTCGTCGATACCGTAATGGTCATGTAGTTGCGCGTGGCGCCGGAGCGGATAGGGCAGCGTACGGAACCGCGAGAAATCGTCTTCCGTCGCCCGGCGGATGGACAACGGTATGCCGGCCGAGAAAGGCGGAATTGGCTGCGCAAGATCGAATCGGAAAGCGCCGTACGTTTCGAACGTCCCGATTCGTTTCGCGAGCTCTCTGCCCAACTCCAACGGTCCGCCGGCGGAAAGTGTCGACCATGCGGACTGAAACCGCCGGACGACCGGACTGTTCGAAAACAAATTTCTTTTCGACCCCTTGAACGACCAGAACGGACATTAGCATAGAGGCATCCGCGCGGTTCGGTTGACCATCCGGTCACGACACCGGCCTCTCCTCTCGCTACCCGGTCTACCGTCGTTTCGACGAAAACGGCTGATTACATTAGGCTTAGCCATTTTGCCGCAGAATCGCAGTTTACCGACGTAGTATCGTAATACATTGAATGACTCTATCGGCACTTGTACATGTCTCAAATTGGGTCACCGGATTAAAAGCTCTATCGTGCACTTTTAAGTCCCTCTATGCACCAACACCTGCGGTGTGCAATGATGAAGGGGCTCGTACCTGCACGGCCTCCCCAGCTCGAAAGGGCCCTATGCGTAGCACTGTTGTGTGGATGCTGGCGACCGTGTCGGCGGCCATCGTTGCGGGTTCAAATGGTGCGGCCTCGCCGCCACCGACTGTCTCGATAGACGATCTGCAGCCCGGTCAGTGGTCTGAAGTTCCAGGCTCCAGCCTGGCGTCGTCCGGACAGCTGCCGTCGCCACTCCCACCCGGGATGACCGGAAAGACCGCGATCATGAGTGCCTGGAACGGAGGCGCGTACGACTCGGCGCGCGACCGCTTGCTGGTGACCGGCGGCGGTCATGCTGACTACGCGGGCAACGAGGTCTACGGGTTCAGCATCGGCAATCTGACGTGGCAGCGCATCTGGGGCCCGACGCCGAACGACCAGATCCCGCCGCAACCGGCCGCCGCCGGGGAGACGTACAACAACGGCGACCCGCGCGCGACTCATACGTATTCCGGGATTGTCTATCTGCCTGATCAGAACAAGTTGTGGCGGCACGGCGGCAGCCTGTGGAGCGCGAGCGGCGCATTCGGCGTGGCGACATGGACGCTGTCCCTCGATAGCCTGACGTGGAAGCGCCAGGCAGATCTTGCGGGCCCATACATTCCTTTGGCCGCGTACGATCCGCAGACACATCACGTCTTCCTCGAAAAATACAGCTACCTCTGGGAATACGATCCGGTTGCCGACACATTCACGAAGCGGAGCGCACAAAGCGCCGGCTACAGTCCGCAAGGGGGCGTCGCGATCGACCAGAAGACGCGTCAATTCGTCTTCATCGGCGACGGGAAGGTGTTCAGCTACAAGCTCGATGCTTATCCGGCGACGCTCGTCGCCCGAACCACGTCGGGCGCCACGGAAGTGCTGGCCAATAACAACCATCGTCCTGCTCTGACGTGGGACAGCGCCGCACAGACGCTGGCCGCGTGGAACGGCGGCGCAGCGGTCTATACGCTCGATACGACCAATTGGGTCTGGACACGACACAATCCCGCGGCGACGAATAGCGTCACACCTGACGGCCCGAGTCCCGGCGGAACATACGGACGATGGCAGTATCTGTCGCGGCACGACGCATTTGCGTTGGTGAACTCGATCAGCGGTTCGGTGTACCTCTACCGATTGGGCGGCGACACCACCACGGTCGCTACCGCGCCTATCAATACCGTCACGCCGCCTGGCAGCACCCCGACGACAACTCCGACGCCAACGTCGCCGAGGAACCTGCGATTGCTCGGTACCGAACCGAGTTCCAGTCCTCCGCCGCCGTCAGGCTCCGATCCTGCGCCGACGCCCCCCCCGCCGGTCGTCGTCTCGACGAATCCGGGCCAATGGACGGCCTTGCCGCTGCCGTCGAGTGGCGTGGCGGGCGGCCTGCCTGGCTCACTCAAGCACGTCAGTCCTGGATACAATCCCGTCGATCGCCGAATGTATTTCACGGCGGGAGACTACACCGGATCGCAGGCGACGTCCTCGTATCGCCAGGAGACGTGGTCGCTCTCGCTGACGGATCGGCTCGCCGATCCGAACAATCCCGTTGCCGGCTGGCGCCTCGAGTATCCGTATTGCGGATCCGGCCAGGTCCAGCCGAAGTGGCCCGACTACGGCGGGTTTCACTGGGATGCCGGGCGTCAGCTGTTCTGGTGGGTTGCTGGTGTGAGCGAGGTCAACGTCTCCGCACCATGTGCCGGCGAGACGCCGGACAAGATTGACAATCCGCGCTTCAGCTTCGGTCACGTCATGACGTACGACCCGGCAACGAAGGTCTGGGCAAACGCGGGCGCGCAGGGGCCATCCTTCACGAAGGTGTGGGATACCATTTACGACGCCGCTGCGGATCGTCTCGTCTCAGTCCGGCAAGGATCGAGCGGGGGCGATGTCTACGTGGACCTGTTCGACCCAAAAACGGCAACGTGGTCGAAGCAGCATGTATTCGCGCAGCCGGCGATAACACAGACCCTCTACGGGATGAAAGGGTACGGCGCCGTCGATCCCGCAACGCGCACGCTGTATTACATCGAGTTTCCGTATGGACATTTGATGGCGCTGGATCTCGCGTCATTCGCGCTTCGCGATCTCGGCGCGCTCCCGCCGGTCGTGGCGCTCCATCCCGGCGGCCAACCAAAGGCGGTCTGGGACAGCAATCACAAAATCCTCTACTGGCACAATCAGGCTCAGGGCGAGTTCTTCGCGTACCACCCTGACACCAGGCAGTGGGAGAAATTGTCGACACAGAGTACCGTGTCCGGTGTGGAAGCCTGTAACGCGATGGTGATGGCCTACGACCCGAACCAGGATGCGCTCATCGCGTGGGGTGATGTCTGGTCCGACCCCGGGACGTGCAATGCCATTGCCCGGCCGTATCTGTTCGTGTATCGATACCACGGGTGAACTCAACCTGCGGTCTGCATCCGGGCGGTCGACGTTCAGTGGACACGCCGCGCCGCCCGGAACCGCCTTGTGAGCGGCACCCATCCATCCGCGAGACTCCCTGGTCAACCACATGAGCGGGTATGCGCTGACACATCTGAAACAGCTCGAAGCCGAGAGCATCCACATCATCCGTGAGGTGGCGGCCGAGTTCGAAAACCCCGTCATGCTCTACTCGATTGGCAAGGACTCGTCGGTCATGGTGCATCTCGCCATGAAAGCGTTTCATCCAGGCGCGCTGCCCTTCCCCTTGCTCCACATCGATACCAAGTGGAAATTCCGGGACATGATCGCGTTCCGCGACAGCTTCTGCCGCGAGCATGGGATACGCCTCATCGTTCATACGAACGCGGCGCCGGACGCGCGCGCGCTCAATCCGATCGACGTCGGGAGCAAGAAATGGACGGACGTCATGAAGACGCAGGCGCTGCTCCAGGCGCTGAGCGCGGGCGGCTTCGACGCCGCGTTCGGCGGCGCACGCCGCGACGAGGAGAAGTCCCGCGCCAAGGAACGCGTCTACTCGTTTCGCGACAAGTACTACCAGTGGGATCCGAAGAACCAGCGTCCGGAGCTGTGGAACCTGTACAACGGCAGGATCAACAAAGGCGAGAGCATCCGCGTCTTTCCACTCTCGAACTGGACGGAGCTCGACGTGTGGCAGTACGTCCACGTGGAGAGAATTCCGGTGGTGCCGTTGTACTTCGCCAAAGCGCGCCCCATCGTCGAGCGGGACGGCAACCTGATCATGGTCGACGACGACCGGCTGCCGCTGGCGCCGGGCGAGCAGCCCCAGATGCGCGTCGTGCGGTTCCGCACCCTCGGTTGTTACCCGTTCAGCGGAGCCGTGGAGTCTGCGGCGGATACACTGCCGGCGATCATCCAGGAGATGCTCCTTGCCCGCACCTCCGAGCGACAGGGCCGGATGATTGATTACGACGAAGCCGGATCGATGGAGCAGAAGAAGAAGGAGGGCTACTTCTGATGCTCTCCGAATCCGATCTCGTCAGAGCCGACGTCGAGTCGTACCTGGCACGGCACGAGCGCAAGGAACTTGTCCGCTTCCTGACCTGTGGCAGCGTCGATGATGGGAAGAGCACGCTGATCGGACGCCTGCTCTACGACACGCAGACGATTTACGAGGATCAGCTCGCGGCAGTCAAGCGGGAGAGCGAGCGCAAAGGCGCGACGGACGGCACCATCGATTTGTCACTCCTGACCGACGGCCTGCGCGCCGAGCGCGAACAGGGGATCACGATCGATGTCGCGTATCGCTACTTCTCGACTGCGCACCGCAAGTTCATCATCGCGGATACGCCGGGTCACGAGCAATACACGCGCAACATGGCGACCGGCGCGTCGACGTGCGACGTCGCGATCATCCTCGTCGACGCGCGCCACGGGGTCCTGCCGCAGACGCGGCGCCACAGCTTCATCGCATCGCTCCTCGGCATCCGCCACGTCGCGGTGGCGATCAACAAGATGGATCTCGTCGGGTACTCCGAGGACGTGTTCGCACAAATCAGGGACACGTATGCGCAGTTCGCCGCGAAGCTCGAGTTCAGCGACCTGCGATTCATTCCCGTCTCGGCGCTGCTCGGCGACAACATCGTCGAGCCAAGCGCGCGAATGCCCTGGTACAACGGCGAGACGCTGCTGCACTACCTGGACAACGTGCACGTGTCGTCGGACAGGAACCTGATCGACTTCCGATTTCCCGTTCAATACGTCAACCGGCCCAGCCAGAACTTCCGCGGGTTCGCCGGAACCGTCGCTTCCGGGGTCGTGCGCCCCGGCGACGACGTGATCGCGCTTCCATCGGGTGCCCGCACGCGCGTCCGGTCTATTGTCAGCGGGGATGGCGATGTCGCGGAGGCGTTCGCGCCCATGGCCGTGACGCTCACGCTCCATGACGAGATCGACGTCAGCCGCGGGGACGTGCTCGCGCGTCCTGACAACCTGCCGCGTGTCGATCGCCACCTGGACGTGATGGTGGTCTGGATGGCCGAGGAGCCGATGCAGGTCGCGCGGCAGTATTGGATCAAACATGCGACAAGCCTCGTGGCCTGCACGGTGTCGACGGTTCGCTATCGCA
>Ga0310810_10007867_pt1 | contig 12217 bp, 10 predicted proteins | sample NCmetagenome_FD_207641 | JGI IMG/M metagenome (GOLD analysis project Ga0310810, IMG submission 207641) | Soil microbial communities from experimental microcosm in Duke University, North Carolina, United States - NC | ecosystem: Engineered > Artificial ecosystem > Soil microcosm > Unclassified ... | reverse complement strand
TTCGGGATGGATGCCGACACGCCGCACCGGATCAAATACAAACGCTTCACGCGGGCTTAGCTCAAACAAAATGGCCGGCGGATGCCGGCCACTTTCCAGCGCAGGATGGTTCGGCGTCTAGCTCTTCCGCCCACCTGCCGTTGGCACGTCGGCGCGAAGCTGAACCGTTTGCATCTTCAGATGATCGGTCAAAGCTGCAACGCTGCCGCCGTTCATTTGCAGGAAGGCAGTGAAATCGGAACGCTGGCTGAGCGCGAGCCACACGCCTTCGACATTGATGTCGGTCACGATCGGCCGCCCATCCGAGGTTTTGCGCACGCGGAAACCGACTTTGATCGGCTGAGCGTTTGCCGCGTTCGGATCGACAACATCGGCATTGACGACCGTGTCGTCGGTCGCACGCGAGGTCGAACCGGTGACCTTCAGGGTTTGCCCCTTGTACTTGCTCAAGCGTGATTCGTAGACGGCGACCGCGTAATCCGCGAACGCATTGGTGAACGCGTCGACGTCGTTCTTGGACGCGCTGTTGGCATATTGGCCCAGCGTGAACATTCCGATGCGTTTGGTATCGGTCAGCGACAGCATGAAGTCGCGGAATTGCGTACGCCTCTGGGTGTCGCCGAGTGAGGCGTTGTTGAGGATGGTGTATCCCCGGTCGATGTTCTGCTGCACATAGGCTTCCGCCGGATTGGCTGCCGCGGCCTGAGCCGATGGCGAAGAGGCGGCGAACCCCAAGGCCAAAACCACTGCGCAGAAAACCCCGTAAGACAATCGCCACATCGCACGCATCGTCGTCACTCTCCAACCCGGCGCTTTGGACATAATATTGGAAACCCTTTAGCCCCAAAAAAGGCAGAACGCTTATCAATGGAGCTTAGTTCCTGTGGGGAACCAATCCTTACGAAAATCAAAAGTCCGGTAAATCCTGTACTTCGGTCGCGCCGTTCGAAATCTCGTTGTTGCGGCTCTGCCGGTAAAGACTGCGCACCGAGGCGTAGAAATCCAGCGAAGTCTTTTCGATTTCGTCCAGCGTCTCGATGTTGCGCGCGCGCAAGTCCGTGTAATCGACCGCCCAACGCCCGGTCTGGTACCAGAATTTCTCGCGCCACTGCACGTAAGTCAGCGGATCGAAGAAAATATCGGCCGTCCAGCCCACCGCGTCGCGCGGATTGGAAGGGCCGAGTAAGGGTATGAAAAGATAAGGTCCTTCGCTGACCCCGTAGACGGCGAGCGTCTGCCCGAAATCTTCGTAATGGCGCATATAGCCCCAGCGTTTCGCGACATCGACGACGCCGCCAAGTCCGACCGTGCTGTTCGCGCCGAAGCGAAGAAGGGTCACCCCTGCGCGGTTGAATTCCCCCTGCAGGACGTCGTTGGTGAAGATGATCGGCGAATCCAAATTGTTGAGGAAGTTGCGCAAGCTGTTGCGCACGGGTTCAGGCACAATCCGCCGGTACACGAGGGCGGTCGGGCGCAGAACGGCCTTATCGAGGGCTAGCGTCGCATTGAACATCACCCGGTTGAAGGGCTCGATCGGGTCGTTGACGTCCTGCGGCCCCTCTACGGTGGCGGGCATGCTGGCGCATCCCGCAAGCAGGGTGACGGCCGCGAGGGCTGCCATTATCACTTTGGAAATGCTCATAATCCTGAAATCTGCCTGCCGAATATTGACCCCGCCGCCAAATCGATAAACGCGGGAGGGGCCGTTCTGGTAACGATATTTACCATAAAGAGCTTGCCGGATTCTTGCCCAAGATGACTATACGTTACGCGTCATTTGCATAAGGATATAAACATATGTTTATATCTATCAGTGCGGTTTATGAGCGCGGGACATTGCCGTGGAAAAATTGCTGGGAATGCTGCGGGCTGCAGGCGACGCGACCAGGCTGCGTTTGCTGCTCCTGCTGACCAAAGCCGAGCTGACCGTCAGCGAACTCACGCAGATCCTCGGGCAGAGCCAGCCTCGGGTCAGCCGTCACCTGAAGCTTCTCTGCGAGGCAGGTCTGCTCGAGCGGTTCAAAGAAGGCTCGTGGGTGTTTTACCGCGCCGCCGATTCGGGCGAATCGGCCGAACTGGCACGGGTGGTGTCCTCCTTGGCCGAACAGGAGAGCGAACCGGTCCTGGTCGACGACATGCGCCGGCTCGCTCAGGTGCGCGCCCATCGCACCGACGAAGCCGCCGCCTATTTCCGGGCCAACGCGCCGCAGTGGGAGCGCATTCGGTCGCTCCACGTGCCTGAGGACGATGTCGAGGCGGCGATCGTGCGCCTGCTGGGAAGAGAGCGCCTGGATTTCGTCCTCGATGCCGGCACGGGAACGGGACGCATGCTGGAGCTGCTGGCACCGTACATAAGGCGTGGCATCGGAATTGATGAAAGTCCCGAGATGCTGGCGATTGCGCGTGACCGGCTCGACAGCGCGGGCGCGTTCAACTGCCAGGTGCGGCGCGGCGACGTCTACCGGCTCCCCTTTGCCGATGGCGATGCGGATAGCGGTTTCGACGCCGTGCTGTTTCATCAGGTGCTCCATTTTCTCGACGATCCGCAGACGGCCTTGCGCGAAGCGATGCGCGTGACCAAACCGGGTGGCCGAATCCTGATCGCCGATTTCGCGCCGCATGAACTCGAGTTCCTGCGCAGCGAACATGCCCATCGCCGGCTGGGTTTTTCCGACACCGAGGTGCAAGGCTGGTTCAAGACGGCGGGCTTGAGAACGGCCGCGGCCGAATCGCTCGCGCCGCGCTCGGGCGCGGAACAGCTGACGGTAATGGTCTGGATGGCGGAGCTTCCCACCGCGCCCGCGCGCCGTAAGAAAGCCGAGGCGCTGGCATGAGCCTGCAACGTCTAGCCGACCGGACCGAATCGAGTGCCGTGTCGTTCGAATTTTTTCCGCCGAAGACCGCCGAGATGGAAGCCCAATTGTGGAACTCCATCCGTCGGCTGGCCCCGTTGCGGCCGCATTTCGTCTCAGTCACCTATGGCGCGGGCGGCTCGACGCGCGACCGCACGCACGCCACCGTCAAACGTATCGTCGAGGAGACGGAGCTGAAGCCCGCGGCGCATCTCACCTGCGTCGGCGCGCCGCGCGAAGACGTCGATGCTGTCATCCGGCAATATTGGGAATCCGGCGTACGCCACATCGTGGCGTTGCGCGGCGACATGCCGGAAGTGGGTCAATCCTATTGCGCCCATGCCAGCGGCTATGAGTCCACTGCGGATCTGGTCCGCGCCATTCGCCGCATTGCGCCGTTCGAGATCAGCGTTTCGGCCTACCCCGAAAAGCATCCCGATTCGTCCTCGCTCGAATGGGACGTCGATGTGCTGAAGGCGAAAGTGGACGCGGGCGCCACGCGCGCCATCACGCAATTCGCCTTCGACATCGAAGTGTTCGTGCGGCTGCGCGACCGCGCGGCACGGGCGGGTCTCGACATCCCGATCGTGCCCGGTCTGATGCCGACCACGAATTTCAAAGGCATTTCCCGCATGGCCAAGCGCTGCGGCGCCACCGTGCCGGATTGGCTCGCGGCGCTGTATGACGGCCTGGACGAGGATCTGGAAAGCCGCAAGCTGGTGGCCTCGGCGGTTCTCGTCGAGCAGGTGCGCGAGCTGAAGCACGAGGGCTTCGACCAGTTCCACTTCTACACGCTGAACCAGGCCGAGCTGACCTTCGCGGTCTGCAACATTCTCGGGATCAAGCCGGGGCAGAGCAAGGCAGCGGCATGAGCAGCGCCCGCCAGAAGCGCCTCGAATGGCTGACCCGCACCGCGCGCGAGCGCATTCTGGTGCTCGACGGCGCCTGGGGCGTGATGATCCAGAACTACCGGCTGAAGGAGGCGGATTTCCGTGGCCGTCGTTTTGCCGGCCATTCCCACGATCTCAAAGGCAACAACGATCTTCTCGTTCTGACGCAGCCCGACATCATCCGCGAGATCGGCCGCGCCTATCTGAGCGCCGGCGCCGACATTATCGAAAGCAACAGCTTCAATTCGACCTCGATCAGCCAGTCCGACTATGGGCTCGAAGCGCTCGTGCCCGAATTGAACGAAACGGCGGCGCGGATTGCGCGCGAGGTGTGCGACCAGATGTCGACGCCGGAGCGGCCGCGCTTCGTGGCAGGGGTGCTCGGACCGACGAACCGCACAGCGTCGCTCTCGCCCGACGTGAACGACGCGGGGCTGCGCAACACCAGCTTCGACGCGCTTGCCGAGACTTACAGAGACGCCACGCGCGCGCTCATTCGCGGCGGCTCGGATATGATCATGATCGAGACTGTGTTCGATACGCTGAACGCGAAAGCGGCGATTTACGCGATCGAAGACGTGTTCGCGGAAATGCGTGAGCGTTTGCCGGTGTGGATTTCCGGCACGATCACCGATTTGTCCGGCCGTACGCTCACCGGCCAGACGGTGCAGGCCTTCTGGCATTCGCTTCGCCACGCGGCGCCCTTCGCCGTCGGGCTGAATTGCGCGCTCGGCCCCAAGGAGCTGCGTCCCCACGTTGCGGACTTGTCCGAGATCGCTGAAACGCTCACCAGCGCCCATCCCAATGCGGGGCTGCCCAACGCATTCGGCGGTTATGACGAAACGCCTGACTCGATGGCGGCCTATATCGGCGAATTCGCGCGCGAGGGCCTGGTCAACATCGTCGGCGGCTGCTGCGGCACCACGCCTGAGCACATCCGCGCCTTTGTCGATGCGGTGGCCGGCGTCGTGCCGCGCAAGGTGCCGGAGAAACCCCGTCAGTTGCGGCTGTCCGGGCTCGAAGCCTTCACGCTTACGCCGGAGACGAATTTCGTCAATGTCGGCGAGCGCACCAACATCACCGGTTCCGCCAAATTCCGGAAATTGATCACGGCCGGCGACTTCGAGGCCGCGCTCGAGGTCGCGCGCAGTCAAGTGGAGAGCGGCGCCCAGCTCATCGACATCAACATGGACGAGGGCCTGATCGATTCCGAAGCCGCGATGGCCCGGTTTCTCAATCTCGCCGCGGGTGAACCCGACATCGCGCGCGTGCCGGTGATGATCGACTCCTCCAAATGGAGCGTGATCGAGGCCGGGCTGAAATGCGTGCAGGGCAAGTCGATCGTCAATTCGATCAGCCTGAAGGAAGGCGAGGCGGCCTTCATTGCGGCGGCCGAGAAGGTGCGCCGCTACGGTGCGGCGGTCGTGGTCATGGCGTTCGACGAAAAGGGCCAGGCCGACACCGACGAGCGCAAATTCGAGATTTGCCGCCGGGCTTATGAGATTCTCGTCGAGAAGGTGGGCTTCCATCCCGAGGACGTCATCTTCGATCCGAACATCTTCGCCGTCGCGACGGGTATCGACGAGCACAACGATTACGGCCGCGCCTATCTCGAGGCGACGACCCGCATCAGACAGGCGTTGCCGTTTGTGCATGTTTCGGGCGGCGTCTCGAACTTCTCGTTCTCGTTCCGCGGCAATGAGCGCGTCCGCGAGGCCATGCATTCGGTGTTTCTGTATCACGCGATCAAAGCCGGCATGGACATGGGCATCGTGAACGCGGGAAATCTCCCCGTTTATGAGGACATTCCTATTCCGTTGCGCGACGCGATCGAGGATGTGCTGTTCAACCGGCGGAGCGATTCGACCGAGCGGCTGCTGGCGCTGGCGCAGGAATACCGGAAATCGGGCGAGGACTTGGATCCTGTGGCCGCGCTCGCCTGGCGCGCGCTTCCGGTCGAGGAGCGGCTGACGTATGCGCTCGTCCACGGCATCGCCGATTACGTGATGGGCGATGTGGAGCAGGCGAGGGTACGCGCCAAGAAGCCGCTCGACGTCATCGAAGGCCCCCTGATGGCCGGCATGAACGTGGTCGGCGACCTCTTCGGCAGTGGCAAGATGTTCCTGCCGCAGGTGGTGAAATCGGCGCGCGTGATGAAGAAGGCGGTCGCCCACCTCATTCCGTTCATGGAAGCCGAAAAACAAGGCGCCCAACGCGAATCGGCCGGACGCATCGTGATGGCGACCGTGAAGGGCGACGTCCACGACATCGGTAAGAACATCGTCGGCGTGGTGCTCCAATGCAACGGCTACGAGGTCGAGGACCTTGGCGTGATGGTCTCCGCTGCGCGCATTCTCGAAACCGCGCGCGAGAAGAAGGCGGACGTCATCGGACTTTCGGGCCTGATCACGCCCTCGCTCGACGAGATGTGCCATGTCGCCGCCGAAATGGAGCGCGAGGGTTTCGACATTCCGCTGCTCATCGGCGGGGCTACCACCAGCCGCGTGCACACCGCGGTGAAGATTCATCCCAATTACACACGAGGCCAGACCGTCTATGTGACCGATGCGTCGCGTGCCGTGGGCGTGGTGGCGAGCCTCATCTCGAAGGAGGCACGCGCCTCCTATATCGGGAACGTGCGCACCGAATATGCCCGCATCATCGCTTCGCACGACGCCAACCGCGGGCCGCAGCGCCGCCTTACGCTGGGCCAGTCGAGAGCCAATCGCTTCGCGCCCGATTGGGTGCCCTATGCACCCCCCAAGCCGCGTTTGATCGGCACGCGTCATTTCGATTCATATGACGTCGCGGAGCTGGTGCCCTATATCGACTGGACGCCGTTCTTCCAGACCTGGGAGATGAAAGGGCGGTACCCCAACATTCTAGAAGACGAGAGGGCAGGCCCTGCGGCGCGCGCGCTGTTTGCCGACGCGCAAGCGATGCTGAAGCGTATCGTGGACGAGAAGTGGTTGACTCCACGCGCCGGCATTGGCTTCTGGCCGGCCGAATCGGAGGCCGACGATATCGTTCTCTATACGGATGAAACCCGCAAGCACCGCTTGGCGGTGCTCCACACGCTGCGCCAACAGGTGGCGCGCGAGCGCGACACGCCCAATCTGGCGCTATCCGATTTTGTCGCTCCTGCCGGCATCGGCAAGGAGGACTATGTCGGAGCCTTTGTGGTGACGGCGGGTCACGGCGAAGAAGCCATCGCGGCGCGCTTCAAGGCGGACAAGGACGACTACAACGCCATCCTCTTGAGCGCGCTCGCCGACCGGTTGGCGGAAGCCTTTGCCGAACGCCTGCACGAGCGCGTACGCAAGGATTTCTGGGGCTACGCGCCGGCCGAGAATTTCTCCAGCAGCGAACTGATCGCCGAAGGCTATCGCGGCATTCGTCCCGCGCCCGGCTACCCGGCGCAGCCCGATCACACCGAGAAGGGAACCTTGTTCCGGCTGCTGGATGCGGAGAACGGCGCAGGGGTGAAGCTCACCGAAAGCTACGCCATGTGGCCCGGATCATCCGTAAGCGGACTCTATTTCAGTCATCCCGAATCGCGCTATTTCGGCGTCGGTAAGATCGAGCGCGACCAGGTCGAGGATTACGCGCGGCGCAAGAACTGGACGGTCGCGCAAGCCGAGCGCTGGCTGTCGCCGGTGCTCAATTACAATCCGCGCAAAACCGAAGCAGCGTAGGGGATACGGCCTCAATCGCAGTGCTCGATGCGGGCGATGAAACGGCTCTCTTGATAGATTTCAACGGTATAGGCTCGGCGGCAAAGAGCGCGCGCGGTTTCCAGAATCTCGGCTTCTTCGGCGCAATGCCGATCCACTTTGCCGATGATTTCTCCTTCTCTAAATAGAAATAGGCGATATCCCGCCATTGCGCGTGCTCCTGTTATCATTGTCGGTCCGGAGCAAAGACGAGATCGGTGCCGTAATTATTCCGCGCTGCAAAAAGGACAGCGGCGATATCTGTTGCGGCTAAAAATCGCTGGCCTGTTCGGGAATTTTTCCGAAGTCAGAACCGTGGAAGGTGCGGTTGCTCTCGGCGCAGACGTCAGGGCAACCAGTCGCGCCAGGCGGACCAAGCATCGATGCGCTTCGCCCATTCGGCGTAACCGGTGGCGGATGGATGCGTGCCGTCGACCGATTTGACGCTCGGCATCCAGATCGTCGAGGCCATCAGCGGTGTGTAGGAATCGAAGTACGGGATCTCAAGGTCGCGGCAAAGGTCCTCGAGGCGGAAGGATAAATCCTTCACGCGTTCGTTGCGCGAGAAGTCGTTCCCGGGCGGCGGCCCGATCATCAGTGTTGGCTTCCAGCTTGCCGCCGCGCCAAGCATCTCGCGCGCTCCTGCGAGCGATTGCGCCGCCTCCATTTGCCGCTTGCCATTGACATCGCGCGCATCGTTGACGCCGAACTCGAACACGAGGCGTCCCTCCTGCTGCGGCGATTGGCGGCACTCGGCCTCGGCGCGCCAGCGTTTGGCAATTTGCGCGCTCGTTTCGCCACGCACGCCGAGATTATACGGGCTCACGTCGTGGCCGCGAGCACGCGCGTTTGCGCAGATACGCCCGGCCCAGCCGAGGCATTCGGCGTCAAATGCGCCGCTGACGAAACTGTCGCCGATAAAGCAAATCCGCATGGCCTTTTTCATGAGTGCACCATTGTAATTATCGCGGGCGCGGCGGGGCGACGTCGACGCCGACGAGGCCGGCGTTCTTTATGGCGCCCGCAATCAGCCCGGAGGTGCGCGCCTGATCCAGCATGCGTTCGACCACGGCGAGCAGCGCCGCATTGCCCTTCTTGACGATGATGGCCTGCGGGACGCCAAAGAAATTGTCGGGCAGGAGCCGCAAACCCGGATTGCGCTGTGCCAGCTCGTACAGTCGTTGCCGGTTGGTGCCGTAGGCATCGATTTCGCCCGCGCGCAACATCTGGATCGCGACATCCATGTTGCCGTCCTTGCTGCGCTTGAACTCCACGTTCTTCAGCGTGCGCGTGAGGAAGAGGTCGCCGGTGTCGCCCTGCGTCGTGCCCAGCCGAATGCCCGGCCGGTCGATGTCGGCGACCGATTTCAAGGGCGAGTTCTCGAGCACCATGTAGGTGTTCTGGGCGAGCGAATAGATTTGCGAGTAATCCACCTCCGCCGCGCGGCCCGGATCGAAAGCGAGATAGCCGACATCGGCCTCGCCGTTCTTCACGCTCGCGAGCACGCCCGGCACGCCGTTGGCCGGCGTCACCTTCACCGGCACGCCGAGCCGCTTGCCCAGCTCGCGCGTCAGTTCGTCGGCAGGTCCCTTTATCGCACCCGTCTTGGCGTCGATGATCCCCTGCACCGGGTTGGTGGCGATGAAGGTGGCGCGCAACGTGCCGGTGGGGACGAGTTCTGACGTTGCGGCGGAAGATGGGGTGGCGCTCATGGCAAGACCGACCATTGCAGCTAGAAACCGGCGGATCATGTTCCCTCGTGGGCGGGATGAACCGCCGTCTGCCTAGCATCGCCTCGGAGCTTGCGCCAGCGGGATAGGTGACCCGGCCCGCGCGGGCTAACATCGCGCCGCAGAGAGAAGGCCCGGCCCATGCCGCAAAGACGGTTCGCCGTCGTGACGCCCTATTACCGGGAGCCGCGCGAGACGCTGGAACGGTGTATGGCGAGCGTGCGCGCGCAGACGAGTGCGTGCGATCACTTCCTCGTGGCGGATGGCTTCCCCCAAGTGTGGGTTGGCGAACATGGCGCCCGCCATATCCGCCTCGATCAGGCGCATCGCGATTACGGCAATGTCGCGCGCGGGACCGGCGCTCTTCTCGCCGCGGCGGATGGTTACGAAGGCATCGGGTTTCTGGACGTCGACAACTATCTCGATCCCGACCATGTCGCGGCTTGCGTCGCGGCGGGGCAGGGCGGCGCCGATATCGTAGTCGCCAAGCGCCGCTTCGTGCGCCCCGACCGCAGCGATTTGCATCTCGCCGAGGAACCGGGCCATGTCGACACCAGCTGCTGGTGGTTTCAGCCGGGCTCCTATCACCTGCTGTCGTTCTGGGTGACGATCCCGCGGGAGATGACGCCGATCGGCGACCGCGTGTTCTCCGGACTGATCGATGCGTCGCGTCTGACCCGGGCCGACACAGCCAAAATCACCGTCAACTACACATGCCTATGGGAAGGCGTATATCGCCGCTTCGGCGAGACGCCGCCGGAGGGCGCCAAGCCCGACATCGATTTGCCGCCGGTGCTGGAATGGATGTCCGCGCTTACGGGCGACAAGCGGCGAGTGGTGGCGCGTCTTTGCGGCGGCGACCTCGTTTCCTGGGCGCAAGCGACGTTGGCCGAGCTGCGTCGAACGAAACGGTCCTGATCCGAAAAGGGAAAGGCCGGAAGCATCGCTCCCGGCCTTCAACCCCTCATTGTTTTTGTTCTTTGTTCTTTGCGCTTCAGAAGATTCCGATGACGATTGCCCCGAGAAACGCGAACACACAACACACGGTTAGAAGCTGAAGCTCCCGCGCCATTTGCGATCCTCCACCCCATTCGTAGCGCCACGAAGATGACGCATCGCAAGCGCCTCTCCTAGAGCGAATCGTCGCTGCGACGCACAATTATTTTTGGAACCAATGGAAACTTCGTACGTGAAGGTCGCAGACGCGAATAGCCAAGCAATTGGCCCGCAAAGGTTCTTTTCCCCTCTGCACAATCTTCGGGCAGACGGTCGTATTTGCTGCCCGATTGGCTTAAACCCATCCCCTTTTTGAGCTTTGCGAAGTCGACCCATGCGTCCGGTTCACATCCTGCTTGCCCTGATCGTCTGCATCGCCTGGGGGTTGAACGCGGTGGCGGGCAAGATCGGCGTCACCTATTTCCCGCCGGTGTTCTTCACCGCCTTGCGATTCGTCTTTGTACTGATGTGTTTGCTGCCATGGCTCAAGCCCGTGCCCGGCCAATGGAGCGTGCTCATCCCCGCGGTGTTCTTCATGGGCGGCCTGCATTTCGCGCTGATCTTCAGCGGCGTGAAATATTCCGACGCCTCCACCATGGCGATCGTCAATCAGCTTTACGTGCCCATTTCGGTGCTCCTGGCGATGGTGTGGCTGGACGAATCCGTGCCGTTGCGGCGCTGGGCCGGCATCGCGCTGGCCTTTTGCGGCGTGGTGGTGTTCAGCCTGGACGCCGGCCATCGCACGCATGTGCTCGGGTTGACGCTGCTGATCTTGGATGCCGTCGCCATGGCGATTGGCACGGTGCTGCTTCGCAAGCTTTCCGGTGTGTCGCCCTTCGTCATGCAGGGTTGGATGGCGGTGCTCGGGATTCCGTTCCTGTTCGCGACCAGCTTCGTGTTCGAGACCGGCCAAATCGCGTCGCTGTCGACGGTTCCGTGGCAGGCCTGGGCGGCGCTCGCTTACACGGTGATCTGCGGCAGCCTGATCGGCCACACCGGCTATTACGTGCTGTTGCAGCATTACGAGGTGTCGCTGGTGGGTTCTGTGCTGCTGCTCGGGCCGGTGTTCGGCGTGCTGGGCGGCGTGGCGTTCCTGGGCGAACCCTTCACGCCGATGATTGTGCTAGGTGCGGCGATGACCTTGTTCGGCGTGGGAATCGTTCTGCGCCGCACGAACTTCCGCGCCCTCGAACCGGCAGAGGGGGTGTAACGAAGGCCCGCCTCTTCTGGCCTTGGGGTCCCTTCGGCATGACTCTAACATGTACAGAAGCAGCTTAGACGGGAGTGTCCGTGCCTATCTTGCGCGCAAAGAGGGCTGATCTTGAACTCGCGCGGCAGGCCATCACAGAGATCCACGGCCGCCCGCAAGTTGATGATGCGGCCCTCGCTGATTTCCTATCGCGGCCATCGTCCTATCTGTTGCTGGCATCTGAAGGCGGTCGCGCCGTTGGGAGCTTGAGTGGTCACGCCATACTGCACGCCTATCGAAGTCAGCCCCAGTTCATCCTCTATGAAATTGATGTACTTCCCAAGTGGCGCAACCGCGGGATCGCGAAAGCACTGGTTGAAAGGTTCACCGCTGAAGCGCGAGCCTCGGGCGCCTTTGAAGTTTGGGTATTGGCCAACCAGTCCAACGAGGCGGCTATGGCGCTCTACCACAGCGCTGGATTCCGTCGGCAACATCACGACGACGTCATGTTCAGCTTGGCTTTGGAGATTTCAAGCTGAGACGGGGCCTTCGGCACCCCACCTAAAAATTTGCTTGAAATTTGATGATTTAATGATGATATTGGTCCCGAGGTCACCAATCCGAGGACCAAACCATGACCAAAATCGGCGTCGGCGTCGGCGAGGAATTCCCGGTCGAAGACCCACCACCGCCTCCATCCGATGAAGAGCGCCAACGCATGGAACGCCACTGGCGCTGGCACCGCTGGCTGCATCTCGCCACCCGGGTCGCCTTCCTCGCGCTGATCGTCGCCGTCATCTTCTGGATGTTCACCGGGCCGCATTACGCGGTCAACGACGCGGCCGGC
>Ga0310810_10007864_pt1 | contig 12220 bp, 7 predicted proteins | sample NCmetagenome_FD_207641 | JGI IMG/M metagenome (GOLD analysis project Ga0310810, IMG submission 207641) | Soil microbial communities from experimental microcosm in Duke University, North Carolina, United States - NC | ecosystem: Engineered > Artificial ecosystem > Soil microcosm > Unclassified ... | reverse complement strand
CGGGAGTGGCGCCGGAACAGCGGGTGATCATCGCTCTGCCCGACGGACCCGACTACGTCGCGGCGCTGTTCGGCATCCTGAAGATCGGCGCCGTCGTGGTGATGGTCAACCCGGACCTCAAGCCCGACGCGATCGCGTACTTCTTCGACTACAGCCGGGCGGCGGCGGCGCTGGTGGCGGACGATCGTGCCGATGCCTTTCAGGCCGCCGCCGGCCAGGCGGCGCACGCGCCGGCGCTCCTCCGGGTCGGCAGCGGCGAATTCACCGAGCGCCTCGCGGCTGCCCCGACGGCCCGGCCGAACTACCCCACTCATCCCGACGACCCGGCGATCTGGCTCTTCTCCGGCGGCACGACCGGACAGCCCAAGGCCGCGGTGCAGCCGCACCGGTCGTACCGGAACACGGCCGAATGCTATGCCCGCCACGTACTGGGGTACACCGAGGACGATGTGACCCTGTCGGTGCCGAAGCTCTTCTTCGGGTATGCGATGGGGTCCAATCTCTTCTTCCCCTTCGCGGCCGGCGCGAGCAGCGTGCTCTTCGACGACCGCTGCACCGCCGAGGTCGTCTTCCAGCGGATCGCGGAGTTCCGGCCGACCATGCTGATCACCGTCCCCACCATGGTCAACCAGATGGTGAGTCACCCGACCGCGGCACAGCAGGACCTGGGCTGCCTCCGGCTCGCCACGTCCGCGGGCGAAGGGCTGCCCGAGGAGCTGCACGCCCGGTGGGACCAGGCCTTCGGGGTGCCGCTGCTCGACGGCCTCGGCACCGCGGAGCAGTGGCACATCTTCCTCTCCAATCGGGTCGGCCGGATCCGCCGAGGCACCCTGGGCGAGGTCGTTCCCGGTTTCGAGATCAAGGTGATGGACGAGGAGGGCCGGGAAGTCCCCGACGGCACGACGGGGCACCTCTGGGTCCGGGGCGGGTCCCGGGCGCTGGGGTACTGGCAGCACCTCGACAAGTCGCAGCACTGCTTCCGCGGCGAATGGGTGGTGACCGGCGACCTGGTCCGCCGCGATCCGGACGGGTACTACACCTACGGCGGCCGGGCTGACGAGCTGCTCAAGGTCCAGGGCAAGTGGCTCTCGGCGGTCGAGGTCGAGGGCTGCCTGCTGCAGCATCCGGCGGTGGTGCAGGTGGCGGTGGTCGGCGTGACCGACGCCAACGGGCTGATGAAGCCGCACGCGTACGTGATCGCGCGGGAGCGGCGGGAGGCGCTCGCCGAAGAGCTCAAGAGCTTCGTGCGCGAGCGGCTGGACGCCTACAAATGCCCCCGCGAGGTGATCTTCGTCGACTCGCTGCCAACCACCCACCTGGGCAAGGTCGATCGCGGCCGGCTCCGAACCGGCCTCACCACGTGAGTGAGGTCCGGACCCGGCTGCACGGCCGCGTTGCGGTTGTCACCTTCGAGAACCCGCCGGTCAACGGCCTCTCGCACGCGGTGCGGATCGGACTCGCGCGGGCGCTGGACCGGGCAACGGCGGATCCGGCGGTCGCGGCCGTGGTCCTGGCGGGCGGAGGCCGGCAGTTCTCGGCCGGTGCCGACATCCGTGAGTTCGGGACCCCCGCGGCGACCGCGGAGCCGACGCTGCGGCAGGTGATCGCTCAGGTGGAGGAGTTCCCCAAGCCAGTGATCGTCGCGATCCAGGGGAGCTGTCTCGGCGGCGGGCTCGAGCTGGCGATGGCGGCGCACTACCGGATCGCCGCGCGGGACGCGACGCTGGGACTTCCCGAGGTGAAGCTGGGGCTGATTCCCGGAGCCGGTGGTACCCAGCGCCTGCCTCGGCTGGTGGGGCCTGCCCGCGCGCTCGACCTCATCCTCGGTGGCGAGCCGGTGCGGGCCGGGGCGCTGGCCGAGAGCGGCTTGCTGGACCGGGTCGTGTCGGAAGATCCCGTCGAGGAGGCGATCGGATTCACCGAAGCGGAGTCGCCGGCGCCTCGGCGCACCCGCGACCGCGCGGTCGATCCGGCGTCGGTCGCCACGGCATGCGAGACGGCTCGTGGCAGGCTGGCATCGGAGCGGCACCCGCTTCCGGCACAGCAGCGCGCGGTGGAGGCGGTCGCGGCGGCGGCACTTCCCTTCGACGAAGGGCTCGACGTCGAGCGCCGGGCGTTCATCGAGCTCATGCAAAGCCCCGAGTCGAAGGCGCTGCGCCACGCATTCCTGGCGGAGCGGGCGGCCGGAAAGGTGGCGGACCTTCCTGCCGACACCCCGGTGAGGCCGGTGGAGCAGGCCGCCGTGATCGGGGCGGGAACGATGGGAGCGGGGATCGCGGTCGCGCTGCTCGACGCTGGAATTCCCGTCTGGCTGCTCGAGACGGACGACGGTGCCCTCACCCGGGGCCGTGGGCGCATCGCGGGCATCTACGAGGCCCAGGTCCAGAAGGGGCGCCTCACTCCCGCCGAGCGCGACCGGCGGCTCGGGCTCCTCCGGCCCACGCTGGACTACGGCTCCTTGGCCGGCGCCGACGTGGCGATCGAGGCGGTGTTCGAGTCGCTGCCGGTCAAGCGCGAGGTGTTCACCGCTCTGGACGGGGTCATGAAGCCCGGCGCGATCCTCGCCACCAACACCTCGACGCTGGATGTGAACGCGATCGCGCAGTTCACCCGACGTCCGGCCGATGTCCTCGGCCTGCACTTCTTCAGCCCCGCGAACGTCATGCGCCTGCTGGAAGTGGTGCGCGGCCGCGCAACCGCGCCGGAGGTCCTGGCGACGGCTCTGGCGCTCGCCCGGAGACTGCGGAAGGTGGCCGTGGTCTCGGGCGTGTGCGACGGGTTCATCGGCAACCGGATGCTCGACGCGTACGTCCGCCAGGCGTGGTGGCTGGTCGAGGAAGGTGCCATGCCGTGGGAGGTGGACCGCGCGATCGAGACGTTCGGCTTCGCCATGGGCCCGTTCCGGGTGGGCGACCTGGTCGGGCACGACGTGAGCCAGGCGATCCGGGAGCGGCGCCGAGCGGAGCGGCCGGACTACCGCGCCTCGACGCTAGGGGACGAGCTCTGCCGGCTGGGGCGTCTGGGGCAGAAGACCGGTGGCGGATGGTACGACTATCCCGACGGTCCGCGGCGGCCGGTGCCGGCGCCGGAGGCCGAGGCGCTGGTCGAGCGGCACCGCACGGCACTCGGCATCAATCCCCGCGTGCTCGATGACAAGGAGATCGTGGACCGCCTGGTCTACGCATTGGTCAACGAGGGGGCGCGCCTCCTGGGGGAGGGAATCGCAGCGCGAGCGGGGGACATCGACGTCGTCTGGTTTACGGGCTACGGGTTTCCACGCTGGCGGGGCGGCCCGATGCACTACGCCGAGCAGACCGGGCTGGAACGGGTCGTGGCGCGAATGAGGGAGCTCGGGGCGGCCGCACACGGCGACCCGGACTTCTGGCGGCCGGCGCCATTGCTCGAGCGGGGTTGGTAAGGAATTCCTCACGCCTGTTTCCGCTCGCCTTCAGATCCGCTGGTCCAGCTTGGGGACGGGTCTCAGGAGGTGGACAGTGGAATACTCGGCACACACAGCACTGAACACGATGACTCCGACTGAACAGCGACTGCTGCAGCGCGTTGCGGACTGTGACGCGAGCTTCCGCAGGTGCGACATCCACAGTCCGTCGGAATGCGAGCGGTGTGATGCGGAAGTGCGCGAGCTGCGGAAGCTCGAGGGGAAGGGCTGGGTGACGCTCCGCTGGAACCACATGTGCCGTCACGGAGAGGTCTACGCCGCCAGCCCGCTCCTCAGCGATGCCGGGCGGGAAGTGCTGGCGGGGTGCGCCGCCAGCACGATGTGACTTCACGCCTTACTGCTCAACCCGGGCGCTGAACACCTCTTCCATGAGCCCGAGCCCGAATCCGCAGTCGGGATCGCCGGCCTGCTCGGTGTTGCGCCGGCTGTCGGTCCAGATCGGGTGCGAATGCCCGGCGAAGGAGACCAGACCCTCGTAGTCCCCGTACTGATTGCCGTAGTCGATGGACTCGCAGGGGAACTCTCCCGCGCAGTCGTGCTCGTTGGAGCTCTCGGTCGAGACCCGCACGTCGTCGTCCCAGGTCGCCCCGCCATCGGTGGACCGGGAAAGCCAGTAGTCAGCCACGACGCCGGAGGCGTTGTAGTAAGCCACCGTCACGTCGCCGGTCACGGCGTCCACCGAGAACCAATGATTGAACCGGTCGGTGCCGGCCGGCTGATGTCCGACGGCCGCGGGTGATGACCAGGTGACACCCCGGTCATCCGAGTGGGAGAGGAAAATCCCGGTCTGGCCGGCCTGGTTCAGGTCCATCCAGGTGCAGTAGAGCCGGCCCCGGTGCGCCCCAGCGGACCGGTCCGCGTCGCAGGCGGGATAGACCAGCGCCCCACGATTGAACTGCGCGGGTACATCGATGTCGAAGGGGATCGTCTTGGAGGCGATCACCCGCTGCCGTCCCCAGGTCACCCCACCATCGAGCGATCGGTTCACGGCAATGATATTGCGGGCATAGTCGTTCCACGCGACGTAGGCCGCGCCGTCCGCCCCCACGAAGGGATCGGCCCCGATGCCCTTGCCGGGTCCGCGCGCGTCGTCGGCACGGTTCACGCTGTAGCTCAGACCGAAGTCGCTCGAGTGGGCGACCTTGATGCCTCCCGACGGCGATCCACCGAACGAGGCATCCCACGCGACATAGACCCGATCGCGGAAGGGACTGCTGGTATTCTGGTCCACGGTGAGCATCGGCTTATCGTTGAAATGGTTCTCGCCGCCATTGATCGAGAATTCGGACACCAGTGGCCAGGTCGCACCGCCGTCGGTCGAGCGGGCCACGGCCACCTCCGTACCCTTGAAGGCGGTGAACTGGGGGCTGAGGAAAATCACGATGTACCCGTAGTACACGTGTCCGCGGGTATCGTAGGCCAACGTTGGATCGGAGGAGAAGCGTTGGTCGTGGGGCCCGAACGGCGAGGCGGGGAGAGGGGCGTCCACTGCGCCCCAGCTGCTCCCGTCGTTCGAGGAGAAGTACGCTCGCTGCGGCAGGCGGAAGATCTCGTTGGATCCTGCCGTCAGCTGCGAGGGATGGTTCGGGTCGAGCGCAATGAACGTTTCACTTTGTGGCCCGCATTCGTTGGAGACATCCACGTTCCCACCCACAAATGCCGACAGGGTAACCGGCGTCTGCTTGACCGGCCCGCGGTGGAGCAGGAACTGGTATTTGTCCCACCACGCCGGCTCCTTCTCATTGCGCTTGTGTTCGCTGATCTCGGCGCGTGCACTGAGGGGAGGGGTGGGGGTGGGGGTCGGACCTGAGGCGTCTCGGCAGCCGGCGGCGATCAGGACAAGCGAACCTATCGCGATTGGACGAGGTCGTAGCATAGGAGACTCTCGGAAGGCGTTCAGAGGGGAGTGCGCTCCGAGGCAGGCAGGGACCTGCCCGCGCCTGCCCAAGGTGTAACGCCGGCACAGGGCTGTCAAACCCCGAAGACCGTGCCCGGTGCCTCGGCCATTCAGCTATTGGCTGGCAATGAACCTGACGCCCTGCTCGGTGAGCTGTCGGGCGGCCACGCCGGTCCGATACTGGGGCATGGTGGCCCGAACGATCCAGGTATTGGTGGCCACCGCCAGGTCGGGCACCGTCGGACTCGGTTCCGCAGCCCGGGATGGCTCGGTCGTTGTCTCATCCGTGGACGCGGTCAATACTGCCGTGCCGAGCGAAAGCAACCCGATCAAGAGTGAGCGGGTTCTCATAGGTCCTCCGAACGCCATGGGCATAGCCCTGTGGCCAAGTCTCGGATGCGGCTCGGTTACCCATCGCGCCGCTGCACCCGGTGCACCGGAGGATACGGATGCGTGCAGGACAAGATGGTGAGGTTGCGATGAAGGACGTTTCAGGAGCCCGGCGCGCGGCCAAAGATGGTGCGCGTTACGGGTCCGCTAGACCTCCAGCCGGTCTCCTTCTCTCGCGACGTACTGATAGAGCACTGGTGTCAGGAAGATGCTGATGAGCAGTCGGGAGAAGAGGCCGCCGACAATGACCAGCGCGAACGGCCGCTGGGAGTCGGAGCCGACGCCGGTGGAGATCGCTGCGGGGAGCAGACCGAGTGCGGCGACGAGCGCCGTCATCATGATGGGCCGGAGCCGGTGCAGCGCCGCCTCCCGTGCCGATTCGGCGATGGCGGCGCCGCCCTGGCGGAGCTCGTTGGCGTAGGAGATGTAGACCACGGCCGTCTGCACCGATACACCGAACAGCGCCAAAAAGCCGATCCCTGACGAGACCGAGAACGGGGTCCCGGTGAGCGCCAATGCCAGAAATCCACCGACCGGCGCCGAGAGCGCCACACCGATGATGGTGATGAGGGGAAAGGTGAAGTTACGATAGAGCGCGAACAACAGTCCGAAGATCAGCGCGATCGTGAGCGGCAGCACCACCGCGAGCTGAGTGCGAGACGAGGTATACTCTTCGTACTCCCCGCCCCAGACGATCTCATAGCCCGGTGGCAGAGGAACCGCGGCCCGGACCTCGCGCTGCGCGTTCTGCACGGTACCCGCGAGGTCTCGTCCTTCCACCGCGAACTGCACGCCGATGTAGCGCGAGTTGTTCTCGCGGTAGATGAACGATGCCCCGCTGTTGACCCCGATGGTCGCCAGCTCCCGGAGCGGAATCTGTTGCCCGTCCGGGGCTGCGACGAGGATCTCGCCGATCTGCTCCGGCGTTTCCCGGAACCGGGGCTCCAGACGGACCACCAGATCGAACGACTTCTCGCCCTGCACCACCGAGGTCGCGGCGGTCCCGCCGACGGCGGCCTCGATCAGCCCGTTCACGTCGGCCACGTTGATGCCGTAGCGCGCGATCTTGTCCCGATCGATGGTGACCGTGAGGCTGGGCTGACCCAGCTCCTCCACCACCGTAATCCGGCTCATGCCGGACACCCGATGCAGCACCCGCTCGATCGCCCGGCCTTTGGCCTCCAGCACCTGGAGGTCCGGACCGAACACCTTCACCGCCAGCGCACTCTTGAGCCCGGTCTCGGCCTCGTCGACCGCGTCCTCCGCGGGCTGGGTATAGTTGAAGCTGACGCCGGGAAAGATTGACAGCTTCCGGTTCATGGCGTCGATCAGCTCGGTCTTCCTGTGAAAGCTGCCGTGCCACTCGTCATAGGGCTTGAGGCCGACGTAGAACTCGGCGTTAAAAAACCCGGTCGGATTGGTGCCGTCGTCCGGCCGACCGTGCTCGGAGGCCACCACGGTGACCTCGGGGAAGCTGCCGAGGATCCGGCGAAACTGGGGCACCAGTTTGGACGACTCCTCGAGCGAGATGGTCGCCGGCATGGTCGCCCGAACCCAGAGCGCGCCCTCATCGAGGTGGGGCATGAACTCGGCCCCGATACCGGCGGTCAGCAGCAGCGACGCGGCGAACACCACGACCGACAGCAGAATGGTGGCCCGCGGGCGGGCGAGACAGCGGTCGAGGATACGAGCGTACAACGACAGGATGCCTTCGTACGCGGCATTGCGCCGCTCGCGCACGCCGCCGCGCATGAAGAGGGCGCAGAGCACCGGGACGAGCGTCAGCGTCATTGCCAGGGCGCCTGCGAGCGCGAAGATGGTCGTGTCCGCCATGGGGCGGAACAGCCGGCCCGCCGGCCCCGAGAGGGTATAGATCGGCAGGAATCCCGCGACGATGATGGCCACGGCGTAGGCGACCGGACGGTCCACTTCCGACGCGGCCTCGGTGATGACCTCCCGGATCGAATACTCGGTCCCGTACCGGCGGGCGAGGCTTCGGTAGACGTTCTCGACCATCACGACGGCGCCATGCACCAGGATTCCGAAGTCGATGGCGCCGATGGACAGCAGGTTGGCCGGGACGTTCCGCAGGTCGAGACAGACGAACGCGACGAGCAGGGCCAGCGGGATCGTCACGGAGACGATGAGGCCCGCGCGGACGTCGAACAGGAAGAAGATCAGGACGGCGACCACCAGCAGGATCCCGCGGAGCAGGTTGCCTTCGACGGTCCGGGTCGTCAGCCGGATCAGATCGCTCCGGTCGTAGAACGGGACGATCCGGACATCCTTCGGCAGCACCGTCGCGTTGAGCCTCGCCGTCTCGGCCTCGACGCCCTTGAGCACGGTCTGCGCCTGCTCGCCGGTGCGCATCAGCACGACGCCCTCGACCGCGTCCGGCTGCTGGTTGAAGCCGAAGAGCCCCAACCGGGGCGCGTAGCCGATCTCGACCCGGCCGACGTCCCGGACCAGAATCGGCGTCCCGTTCTTCACCGCGACGACCACTTTGCCGATGTCCTCGGGCACCTGCAGGCGGCCCAGCCCGCGCACGTAGTAGAACTGCCCGCCCTCCGAGTAGAATCCGCCGCCGGCATTGCTGTTGTTCGCGGCCAGCGCCTCGGCGACCGCGGGCACCGAGAGCCCCGCACCGGCGAGCCGGGTCGGATCGAGCACCACCTGATACTGCATCGTCTGCCCGCCGAACCCCGACAGATCGGCGACGCCGGGCACGGCCTTGTACGCCTTCGACAGCACCCAGTCCTGGATCGTCTTGAGCTCCATCGGGGAGCGGTCGGAGCTCTGCAGGACGTAGCGGTACACCAGGCCGGAGGGTGAGAACAGGGGGGCGACGTCGGGGCTGACCCCGTCGGGCACGTCCACGTCGCGCAGCTTCTCGAACACCCGCTCGCGCGCGAAGTAGTTGTCGGTCCCGTCCTTGAACACGAGCCGGACATCCGAGAGGCCGTAGAGTGAGATCGAGCGGGCGACGTCCAGGCCGGGTAGCCCGTTCATCTCGGTCTCGATCGGCACGGTGAGGAGCCGCTCGACTTCCTCGGCGGCGTGGCCCGGCCACTGGGTGGTGATCTCGACCGTCGGCGACGCCAGGTCCGGATAGGCGTCGATCGGCAGCCGCGAGAACGACCACACGCCGGCGGCTGCGACGGCGATCGCGGCGGCCATCACCATCATCGGCTGCGCCAGCGCCAGCGCGACGATGCGGTGGATGAACGATCGCCCCGTCGTGGTGGACAGATTCGGCACGTCGGGCATGGCGCTCACTGGGTGGCCGCGCCTTCGAGAAAGAGGGCCCCATCGGTCACCACCGATTCACCCGGCGTGAGTCCCGAGCCGATCTCGTACCGGTCGTCCACTCGCCCGCCCAGCTGCACCCGTCGGCGGGCGAAGCCCTCGCGCGCCGCGACGTAGACGTACGGCAGGTTCTCGTCGTCCCGCAGCACCGCCGCCACCGGCACCAGCAGTCCCGTGCTCGGCGTGAGCGCGCGGATCGTCACCCGCACCAGCATGTCCCGCCGGAGCAGCCGCGCCGAGTTGGGCACCACCACGCGGACCGCGGTCGCCTTGGTGGCCGGGTCCACCAGATCGGCCACGTAGTCCACCCTGCCGCTGAGGGTGTCGGCAGAGGCGCTGGTGGTGATCAGGGCCGTCTCGCCGCGCCGGACCGAGCCGACGTCGCTCTCGAACACGTTGGCGATGACCCACACCGTCGAGAGATCGGCGATGGTGAAGCACGGCGTGTTGCCTGTCTGGACGAGCTGTCCGGGGGTGATCAGCTTCTCGACCACGGTGCCCGTGATCGGCGCCCGGATCGCGCTCTCGTTGGTCGGCACCGGCTTCCCGTCGCGAATGCCGTCGATGAGCTGCTCGTCGAGGCCCAGGGAGCGAAGCTGCGACAGCGCCGCATCCCGGTCCGCGGTCGCCGCGGCGAGGTCGGTCCGGGCCTGCTCCAGGTCGCTCCGCGACAGCGCGTCGTTGGTGAACAGCTGCTCGTCGAGCGTCGCGATGCGTGACGCGTTCCGCCACGCACCCTCCGCCTTGCGGTAGGCCGCCACCGCTTCCGCGAAGTCGCCCGACGCCACCACCGCGAGCGGCTGGCCCCGCTCCACCCGCGCGCCGGCCTGCACCAGGATCCGGGAGACCGGCCCCGAGATGGGCGCGATCACCTGGGTCGAGTGGTCGCCGTTGAAGGCCACGGTGCCGGTCGTGGTGACGCTCGCCCGATAGGTCTGCGGCGACACCTGCTCCACGTGGATCCGCGAGCGCTGTGCCGTGTCCAGCTCCACCGTGGCCACCTGGCCGGCCGAGGTGGTGACGCTGTCGCCCGCTTCGTTCCGGTGGGCGCCGCCGCTGCACGCGGCCACCGCGGCCGTAGACAGCATCAAGACTGCGCCGAGCGCTGGCCTAGTGATCATGGGTCTCTCGGGTGTCGAGCGAATCCAGGGGAGTGGCCGCCGCGCGCTCCAGCTCCGCGCGAGTGTCGTTGGCGGCCGCGAGCGCGTCCGTGTACTGGCTCTCCGCGTCGAGCAGGTTCTGCCGCGCGTCGAGCAGCTCGAGGGCCGATGAGCCGCCGAGCCCGTAGCTCACGGATGCGATGCGGTAGGCCCGGCGGACGAGCGGCAGCAGCTGGTCGCGGATGTACACGGCCTGGCGGAGGGCGGCCGTCGCCGCCGCATGGGCCGAGCGGAGGTCCTGACCCACCTGCTGCTCCAGGTCCTGGTACGCCGCCGCCAGCTCGGCCTCACGGTGGTGCGCCTCGGCGACCTGTCCGCGCGAGTGATTCCAGAAGAGGAGCGGGACCGGCAGCGACACGCCGGTGAAGACGTACCCGGGCCCCGGGTCGGCGTAGTCATGGCTGATCCCGACCGTGAGATCGGGAAGCCAGTATTCCTGCGCCAGGCTTGAGACCGCGCGCGCCCCCGCCTGTTGACTCTTGAGGCTTCCGAGCTCCGGGCGCGCCGCGATTGCGGCGGCCAGCAGCCGGTCGAGCTCCGGCGGCGTCGGCGGCACCGACAGGGAATCGGCGGCCGCGATCGGGGCGCCGAGCGGCCGCCCGACGAGCCGGTTGAGCGCCGCACGCGCGTTGGCCACGTCGCGCTCGTTGGCGATCAGGTCGTTCTCAGCCCGCGCCAGCTCCACCTGCGCCCGCACCAGGTCGAGCTTGGGGGTCGTCCCGGCGTTGTACCGCGCCTCAGCCCGACGCACGAAGTCCTGGGCCAGCCCTCGGGCTTCATTGAGATCCCGGTCGCGGCGGAGCGAGGCAAGGAGCGAGTCGTACGTCTGCGCGGTGGCCGAAGCGATCTGCTGCCGGGCCAGTGTCGCGTCGTAGGTCGCGGATTGGACGTCCGCCGTCCCGATCCTGCCCTGCAGCCTGAACTTGTCCACGAACGGGATGGTCACTGTCGCGGCGATGCTTCGCTCGTTGGCGCCCCCGGCGCCGAACAGGCCTTTCGATTGGTCGAAGACGGCGTTGAACTGCGGGTCGGGAAGCGCGGTGCCCTGGACTTTTCGCGCCCGGGCCTGGGCGACCTGCTCCGCCGCCACCTGGAGCAGCGGGTTCCGAGCCAAGGCGTGGGCGATGGCCTGTCGGCGGGTCAGGCACAGGGAGTCGGTGGCCGCCTCGGCGGCTCCCGGCGGCGTGGTATCCACTTCCGGCCGGAGACAGTCCAGCCGGAGGGGGAGATCCAGCGAATCGGCCGCCGGACTCCCCGCGAGTGTCGGCGGTCGGGTGGTCGAATCCGGCTGTTGTCCGAATGCTGCCGCGGCGTAGAACGCCGATGTGCACACCCAGAGAAGGGCTCGCATGCTGTGCGTGTGATGACGAAGGCTGACCGTCATCTATGGCCGCGCGGGTTGTCCGCCCCGCCCAGGTGCCGGCAGGACAGCACGCATGGCGTTCAGGCACCAGGCTGCACGGGATTCGCGCATCACGGTCTCCAATCACGAATGTCAGCGCCGAGTGCGTGAGCAGCTCCCGGCGCAAGATGTGAACGGCTTATGAAGACGGATCAGGCCTGGTGTGCGGGGGGTGCGCGGGGCTGCGGGAGGAGTCCAACGTTGGCTGAGGGAAGGGGCGAGTCGAGGGCCTGGAGAGGTTCGCAGAACCCGAGGCCCACAACCGGGGTGACGACGTCCAGTCGCTCGGGGACCGGGGTGTAGGACAGACCGGTCCCCAGCCTGCACTGGTCTAGGTGCGAGTGGGGGCTGCCGCTTGCTTCGACATGGGTGGTGCGCGAATACCCCGGCACGCCCAGATGAAAGAGCGCGATATCGAGCACCGGCATGCCGCCCCCGCCGCTGACCAGGAGAGCGGCGAGAACCACGACCTTGAGGCGCAGCAGCCAGTTTCGGGGCACGGGGTCAATATACCCCGGCGTGAGCGGGCACGCGACGGACCATCCTTCCCGGGCCTCGTCCTCGGCAACGGCAGCACTGGAGGAGGACAATGATCGCCCGCGATG
>Ga0310810_10007863_pt1 | contig 12223 bp, 14 predicted proteins | sample NCmetagenome_FD_207641 | JGI IMG/M metagenome (GOLD analysis project Ga0310810, IMG submission 207641) | Soil microbial communities from experimental microcosm in Duke University, North Carolina, United States - NC | ecosystem: Engineered > Artificial ecosystem > Soil microcosm > Unclassified ... | reverse complement strand
GCATGCGCTCAGCCGCCGTTCGCCGACGAAGTGGGAGCACCCTGAAGCGCTAGTCAGTCGGCCTCGATCAATCCGCGTTCGATCGCCAACCGGGCCGCGGCGGTGCGGTTCTCCACGCCCAATTTCTCGAAGATGTGAACGAGGTGCGCCTTGACGGTGGGTTCGGCGATGTCGAGCGCCGCCGCGATCTGCTTGTTGGCGTGGCCGCGCACCACGCAGCGCAGCACCTCGCGCTCTCGCTCGGTGAGGGTGACGCGCGCCGGCTGCTGCCATCGTCCAATCAGCCGTTCAGTGACGACCGGCGCGAGATACCTCTCCCCGCGTGCCACGGCGCGTAAGGCCCGGAAGAGCTCCTCGTGCGGGACGTCCTTGAGCAGATAGCCCACGGCGCCGGCCTCGATTGCCCGGAGCACCTCACCATCCGACACGTAGGTGGTCAACACGACGATCCGCGTCGAGGGGCGCGCCGCCAGAATGGCGGCCGACGCGTCGACTCCGTTCAGCACCGGCATCCGCAGATCCATCAACACGAGATCCGGTGCGAGCCATGATGCGGCACTCACGGCTTCCTCCCCGTTCGCGACCGCGCCCACAACGTCGAAATCGGGCTGGGTGGCCAACACGCTGGTGATGCCGCTGCGAACGATCGGATGATCGTCGGCAACGAGGATGCGAATGCGGCTCATTCCGGCGTCGCGGCGATGGCGGCGAGTGGGAGGGCAATGGTGATGCTGGTACCACCGCCGGCTTCGCTCTCGATCATTACCCGCCCGCCGAACAGTTGTACACGCTCGCGCATCCCCTCGATTCCCATCTTGCCGGCGCCGACTGCCTCGGCATCGGCGAAGCCGCGCCCGTCGTCTTCCACCGACAGGAGCACGAGGCCGTCGACGCAGTGCATGGCCACTGCAACGCGGGTCGCGCGTGCATGCCGGGCCACGTTGCTCAGCGACTCCTGAGTCGCGCGCAGAAAGATCACCTCGGCGTCAGGGTGCAGTTCCGGCAACGGCGCGAGGTGGTAGGTCGCAGGAATGCCGTGTGCGTCGCTCCATTGCGACACGATGCGCTCGATCGCCGCTGGAAGCGTCGCCTCGACGAGTTGGGGTGGCCGGAGGGCCCACACCAGGCGGCGGATCTCGGCCAGACTGGCCCTAGAGACCTCCTGCGCGTGGGTCAGGTGCGGTCGAGCGGCTCGCAGCAGGTCGGCCGCATCCGCGCAAGGCGCATCGAACGACAGCTCGACCGCCTCGAGATGCTTGATGACGCTTGTGAACCCCTGGGCGAGGGTGTCGTGGATGTCTCGCGCCAGCCGCTGCCGCTCCGACTGCACGCCCGCGCCGCGCGCGCGGTCCGCCAGGTCGCGCTGCGCCTCCTCGAGTTGGCGCAGGAGTCGAGAGCGAATCGCCGCGTCGCGGTTGGCGCGATGGATGTAGAGCATGACCGTGCTCAAGGTGATCCCCATGGCCAACACGCCCACGACCCGAGCAATGCTCAGGTTCGGCTCCTGCGTCGCGTCGTGACGCAGGGTGCCCCACAGCGAGAGGAGCACCACTAGTACCAGGGCGGTGATAGCCCATGCGAACGACCAGAAGATGAATCCCTGCAGGATCGCGCCGAGAATCAGCACGCTGAACGCGCCATGCGTGGCCCCGGCCGCAAGAATGACCGCCCATCCGAGCGGCACGAACAGGAAAACGGCCCAGGGCCGCTCCATCATCCAGGTGTGCGCAAAAAGTCCGACCAGGTGATAGACGACGAGCAGCGCGATAACGGCCGCTGTCCGTCCGGCTGCGGGACCCGCAAGGAATGGACGAACGCCGCCGCTGCCGTCCACCACAACGTAACATGCGACGGCCAAAGCGACCGCCTGCATCGCCGCCCACACGCGGAGCCACAGCCGGGCGTTGTGGGCAAACAGGGGCTCGATGGCGGATTGATTGGCGGACAGCGTCATCTCGATCAATCTGTATCAGTACGGCGCCTGTCGCGCATCCGTCAAAAGTTGTAGCGGATGGCGCCCGACCGGACGATATCGCCGTCCGGAGGCGCCAGGCTAGGCTTAATTGATGAATCTCCCGTTTCGCGGCGCGTTAGCTCAGGGGCTCACCGCGATGTCGGCCAATCCGCTCCGAACCGTTCTCTCGACGCTTGGCGTCGTGATGGGCGTTGCGTCGGTGACGACCGCGCTCGCCCTAGCCGACGGGGTCGAGGCGTACGCCCGCGAACAGATCGCCGCCAAGACCGACGCACAGTCGATCACGGTCAGTTCCCGGACGCAGTTGCTGGTGGATGGGTTCCCGGTCCCGAACCACATCTACCCCACATTCGCGCTCGAGGACGCCGAGGCATTGCGACGCCATCTCGGCGGGAAGCACGACGTGACGATGGCCCTATCTGGTTCCACCGTGGTCGGCACACCCACGGCGCCGGCGCATCTGGCCACCGCCGATGCGACCCTGGCCAACTACCTCGTTTTCGGCATGCGCGGTGTGCTGGCTGGCCGGTACTTCACCGATGCCGAAGTGTCGCATAATGCACCGGTCGTCGTGCTCTCGTACAAGCTGGCGCGCGAGTTGTCGCCGGATCGCGATGCCGCGATGATGGTGGGCCGGAATGTGCGTGTGCGCGGCCGCCCGCTCGAAGTGATCGGCGTGATGCCCCAGTATACGGGGGAAACGAAATACGGGATCTTCGTACCACTGCGCGCGGCCAGTGCCGCCTTCGGTGTGCGCGAAGGGCTCGCCCCCTCGCTGATAGTGCGCGCGCCGAGCATAGAGACGGTGGATGCCACAGAGCAGGCCGTCATAGACTGGCTTGCAACGCGCTATCGGGGTTGGGAACGCCAGGTATCGGTGGTAGCGTCGCTCGCGCAGCTCGAGCAGGTGCGTTCGGTCATGCTCGTGCTTAAACTGGTGTTCGGCGCGTTCGCCGGCATCGCGCTAGTGGTCGGCGGGGTGGGCATCATGAACGTGCTCCTCGCCAGCGTTGCCGAGCGGACGCGCGAGATCGGCCTGCGAAAAGCATTGGGCGCTCGGCGGCGCGACATCCTGTTTCAGTTCCTGGCCGAGTCCATCGCGATCACCGGTATGGGGGCGGGGCTCGGAACGCTGATCGGGTGTGCCGTCGCGTTTTCGTGCGCGGCGGTGGTGCGCTGGCGTGTGCCAGGGGCGCCGCTGCGCGCCGCGGTCACGCCGTTGACGATCCTGGCCGCCGTTGTCGCCGCGACGAGCGTCGGGCTCGCGTTCGGAACATTTCCCGCCCTACGCGCGGCGCGATTGTCGCCGATCGAGGCGATTCGGCACGACTGATTCGGGCGCGCGCCGGGCTAAGTAGTTTAGCCGAGAGCAGATGCAAGTGATCGCGGACATTGCGGCTGGAGCACAGAAGCTTCAGCAACTCCGAATGACCGCTGCGGTCAACGTCCTCGAAACTGCGCGGAGTGGGGGGTTGCCGGTCTTGTAGCGAGCGGAATTGAGAGCGGCCGACGATCGGGTTCCTCCATGCGCGCCAGCGGGCTACTCCTATGGCCGAACGACGCTCGGCAGCTGATACGGCAACCAAGAAATTTCACGAGCTACGTAGCCGGACGAAGGAACGATGCTGTCGGTCATGTCGCACCCGCGCAAAATTCTCGACCGGATCTCGGGGAGAAACTGACCCCGCAACTGACCCGCAATTTGTAAGTGTATGGAGCGTACAGGGATCGCACCTGCGACCTCCTGGTCCAGTAGCAGAAGTTGCCTAGGTCGGAGCCGGTTTTACGCATGGCTCGGACGAGCCTCTCGCTTCATGGGTGTGACCCTGTCGCGTTAGCCTACCCGCGTTAAACGAATACCTCATTGCAGGAGAAAGTGACGTCGAAACTGGCCGTTATTTACAGAGTCGGGGCGCCCGGATTTGAACCGGGGACCTCCTGCTCCCAAAGCAGGCGCGATACCGGGCTACGCTACGCCCCGAAGTGACCGCAAGTTACTATAGCCTGCCTTCAGCGCGCAACGCGCCGAGGAGCGCGCGGAATGCGCGAGCGCGGTGACTTCCCGCCGCCGTGTTCTTGATCGACGATTCGGCGAAAGTGCCGCCCAATTCGGGCGCCTCGAAGTAGGGATCGTAACCGAAACCTCCGGTGCCGCGAGGGATCGTCAGAACGCGCCCTTCGATTTCCCCACGGCGCGTCATCTCGCCGGCGGCATCCTTGAACGCGGCGACCGAGATGTAGCGCCCGGCATCTGTGAAGTGTGGCCCCTGCTCCGCCCTTGCCGTCCGCATCCGCGCAACGAGCTTTGCGTTGTTCGCCGCGTCTAGCTCGAAGCGCTCGAGGTCCTCGCGACCCGACCAGCGCTTGCTGTACACTCCCGGCTCACCATTCAGCGCATCGACGCACATGCCGGAATCGTCGCCGAAGGCTGGCATCCCGCCGGAGAGATCGAAGAAGTAGCGTGCTTTGGCGAGCGCGTTTTCCTCGAACGTGTCGTACTCCTCCAGATGATTCTCGCGGGCAGTCTGCGGAATTCCCAGCGTCGCCAGGTCAACCGCTTCCAGGCCAAATTCCGAAAAGATCTCCCGCAGCTCGCGGAGCTTCCCCTCGCTGCGAGTGGCGAGGAGGAATCGCCTTGCGCTCACTCCGACAGGGCTTTGATCTGCGCGGTGTCGAGCGTGCGGATGCCGGAAATCGCGAGCTCCAAAAGCTGGTCGAGCTGCGCTCGATCGAATGTCCCGTGCTCGCCGGTCCCCTGCACTTCGACGAACTTCCCTTCACTGCTCATCACGACGTTCATGTCGACTTCCGCCCTCACGTCTTCCTCGTAGTCGAGGTCGAGGCGCGGCTCACCATCGATCACCCCGACGCTGACCGCAGCCACGCGTCGCTTGACCGGGGTCTGTACGAGCTTGCCGGTCTCCACCATCCAGTCGAACGCGTCCACTATCGCAACCGATGCGCCGGTGATCGCGGCAGTGCGAGTTCCTCCGTCGGCGACCAGGACGTCGCAATCGAGCTTCACCGTGAACTCGCCGAACTTGAAATCGTCGAGCATCGCGCGGACACTGCGCCCGATGAGCCGTTGAATCTCCTGCGTACGACCACCCAGCTGAGCCCGCTCGCGCGACGTGCGCGTCCGCGTCGCGCGCGGGAGCATCGCGTACTCGGCCGTCAGCCAGCCCTCGCCGCTGCCCCGTTTCCAGCCGGGAACTCCGTCCTCGACTGACGCGGTGCACAAAACTCGCGTAGCACCGAAAATGATGAGGCACGATCCCTCGGCATAGGGAGCAACGCCCCGCTCGAATGTGATCGGTCGCAGCTCCGAGACGCCGCGGTCGACGCGCTTCGTTTTAACGGTTTTCACTGAGTTTCCGAATGATGGCCGTGGTCGAATGTCCTGGGGTGAGCGGGACGACGAGGACGCGTCCTCCCCAACTCTTTACTTCGGCGGCGCCGACGATCGTGTCTTCCGAGTAATCGCCGCCTTTGACGATGACGTCCGGGCGAAGATGGTTGACAAGATTGAGCGGCGTATCGTCGGGGAAAATTACGACGAGATCGACGCACTCGAGCGCACCCAACATGTACGCCCGCTCGGCGTCGGTGCGCATGGGACGTGTCGGACCTTTGAGGCGGCGGACCGAATCATCGCTGTTGATCCCGACGACGAGCGCTTCGGCGCTCGCTCGAGCGGCGGCGAGAATATCGATGTGTCCGGGATGAAGCAGGTCGAACACGCCATTCGTGAAGGCCACCCGTCCCTTCCTTGCAGCTCTCCACCGTTCGGCCTCGGCCCACGTCGCGATTTTTCCGGCAGGATCCCGAGGCTTCAGAGTCCGCTCGTGACTGACGGGTGGAAATGGATTACGCGCTCCTTCTTGAGCGGAAGCGCGATGATTTCGTCGTAGTCGCTCGAAATCGTGATGGCGGCGGGGGTCCGCTGGATGGTGATCAGCTCCGCGCCCGGCGGGAGCTGGAGAGTGTCGGCAAGCGCAGAAAGGCGCGTGGTGATCTGGGCATCGGTCTTGTCGCTCGAGAATCTCGCCTCCTGCCCCATCGCATCCTTGAACTCATAAAAACGGAAATAGGCCTCGCCGAAATCCACCGCGAAGTAGGCCGCCAGCGCGAGTAGGAGGATCGGCAGCAGGCAACCGATTCTGCTCTCCCCGCGGCGATTCACCACTGCGACTGCGCTCCTTCGATCAGCGTGTTGACTATGCGATCGATCGCCTGCTTTCTGCCGAGGGTCTCACCGCGTTCCTCGTACTGACCTTCGGCGAGCAATCCTTTTCGCTGCCAGAGGGGTTTGCCGGTCACCTGATCGATCAGCTCGAGGTCGACGACGAGTTGCAGGAGCCGCTTCGCCGTAGTCGCCTGCTTGTTGTTGGCGCTGAATCCGATTGGGATGTCGGTCTCGTACCGCTGAATCGTGCCGCGGACGATTGCGCTCGCCTTTGCTTCAGATGCGTCGCGCAAGCCGAGTCGGTCATGCAGCTGCGTGCGGAGAGCTTCTGTCAGCTCGCGCGGCAGCTCTGGTGTCGCAGTCTGGTTCTCGAAAGGAACGATCGCTACCGTCCTTATGTGAGAGGGCAGCCCGCCTCCCGTAAAGCCGTACGGGATGCAGGCGTTCAGCGCAACCAGGACAACACTATAAGCTCCAAATCGACGCATCGAAAGATCCAGGTTCGTCTCGCAGAAACGTCAGATCGAGCCGACGTCTTGCTCCAGGCGCCTCGTACGTGAGCACTCCATTGACGCCACGCGTGAGGCTTTCGGTGATCTTTCCACCCGAGATGTGTTGGAGTTCCACCAGCGTGTCACCCCGAATACCGACTCTCCATTGCACCGGACGACCGACATCCGCCCGGAGCAAATCGCCGTCGATGCGGACAACCGTGTCAGGAAGGGCCGGGATCGCGAGGCGGCCGAGCACCGCCCACATCATGGGCGATGGGGGAATGTAACGGCGGACGAGCTCCGCGTGTGGAGTTCGCAGCGAGTCGCCGATCAGGACAGCCGCGCCAGCACCCAACCCTCCCCCGAGGAAGAAATCCAGTCGCGCGCTATCGGGCGCTGCCGTGCGCACCGAACCGTCGCCGCGCGCCGCGATGTCTCCCTCCTGATAATCCCACTTGAAGACGAGATGACGGTGCCCCGACGCCAGTGCCAGCGATGGTAACGCCCGGTCGGGCGCGGGCACGCCCTTGAGAGGTGCGGCGGATGGGACGCAGCCGATAGAGGCGGCGAGCGCGAGCAGCGCGACGCGTTTCATTTGGGATCCACGCGAGTGATGAGGTCGCCCTGTACGAGCTTATCAAGAACGTCGTACCCGCGAACCACCATTGCGAAGACCGTGTAGTGTCCATCCAGATGCGGCTGCGGCGAATGCGTTATGAAATACTGACTGCCGCCCGTGTCGGGCCCCGATAGCGCCATCCCGACCGCACCCCGCTCGTAACGGCGGGGATTCATCTCATCGCGTATGGCGTAGCCTGGTCCACCATTTCCGTCGTCGCGCGGATCGCCATCCTGGGCAACGAAGTTCGGAACGACGCGATGAAAGCGCGTGTTCCGATAGAATCCCGACCGGGCCAGACTGAGAAAATTCCAGACCGTGATCGGAGCATCGGCACCGAACATTTCGAGGTGGATGGGCCCTCGCACCGTATTGATCGTCGCAGTAACTGGTTTGCCGGTATACGTCGGCATCACAATCGTCCTCACGATTTGCTCGTACCACCCGCTCGGCCTCGGGGTAGCCGCGGTAGCTCCCCACGTGGACCAGACGGGAATCGTCTTTCCTGCCGCGCGCTCCAGCGGATCCGCCGGGACCGGCGTCCCAGCGAGCTGAGAACGCCAGGTCGCATTGAGAGCAGTGCTGTCTTTTTTCCAGAGAGCGGCGACGTACTGAATCGCCGCCAGCCGTGCGTCGTTCGCCGAATCACGTCCGGCCTGACTGTAACTCGCCAATACCGCGCCGAGATCCACGACTGATGGGCGATCCGCGAGCGAGCCGATTACGGTCGCGCGGACGTAGAAGTCCGGGTCGCGGAGTCCGTTCACGAGCAGAGCGTGGACGCTGTCCTCGAGAGGCATCGTTACGGGCGGCGCGAGCGCACCGTACGCGGCTTCGCGGACGCGCGGATCGCGATCTCGCGTCAGCGGAGATGCGCGGGAGATCGCAAATGCTCGATCGAGCGTGTCGCCGGCTGCCGACGCAACGGCGGCCCGGAGGCGCCAGTCGTCACTCGCTGCCCATTCTGCAAGCTCTGGAGGACGCATACCCGCCCGCGCCGCTGAAGCCAGGAGTGACGAGCGATAGACCATCGATGTGTCGGCTGACCACAGAGTCACGAAACCGGCTGTGTCTTTCGAGAGAACCGTTCCCAGGCTTTGAGCGGCGGCGATCCGCACGTTCGGGTCGTAGTCGTGCGTCGCGTAAATGATCGACGGCTTTGCAAGCGCCCCGTAGGTGCCGAGCGATCTTACAGCGTTGACACGAACGTGCGGATCCACATCACCAACGAGCCGGGCCAGGACGGCGAAGGCTTTTGGTCCGAGGGAATCGCCTGCCGCTGACTTGGTGATCCCACGCGCGATCTCGGCGCGCGTGCGCTGGTTGCCCGTGAGCGAGTCGGTGTAAGGCGCCGGCATCTCGAACGCGCGTTCGGGATTCTGCGGGCGCGCCTGCAAGGCCGGAGAGGACTCGAGATCGATCAGATCGCGCACGCCTCCAGCCGTCCGCGTGCGCGCAAGCGCGTAGGATGCGGCCCATACGACCGAAGGATGACTTGCACGCAGATAGGGCCTGATCTCCGCAAGGGGCACGGGGCGAAGCTTGGACGCGGCGAGCAAGAGCTGGATCGCCGTATCGTGTTCGCGGTCGGTGTTGAGTCCAGTGGTAATTGCAGTGCGTGCGGGAGCGCCTATCTCACCGAGCGCCCATGCCACTTCCCGTGCAACCCGGTGATCCAGTGCGAGCGACGCGGCAAGGTCGGCGATTGCCGCAGTGTCGCGGAGCAGTCCGAGAGCGTATGCCGCGTTGGCCGCGACTGTAACATCCCGATCTTTGAGCAAGGTGCGAAGGCGCGACGCGCCTGCCATCCCAGGCTCAGCACCCACCTGTCCGATCGCGAGCGTTGCAACCGCGCGCATCGGAGCCCAGTTGCTGGCGAGCGCGCGGTCAACAAGCGCCGTGTCGAGGCGCCGGGTGTCTGTCATCGCCAGAAGCTGGGCGTACAGAGTTACCTCCCGAGCGCCGACTCCCCGGGGCAAATCCTGCGCGCGGGGAGCAGCGTGAATTCCCAACATCAAAACAGCAATGACGTATCGCTTACGTTGATGCATCACTGAGTACCTTGCGAAGCGATTCCGGCATTGTGGTGAGCCTGGAATCGCGCGTGAGTGAAGCCAGTTTGGTCGAGGCCGTTACGAAGCGCTCTCCCGTTTCCGCGTTGCTGATCACGTAGTCGAAGGTGATAGTACGCGATCTTACATCTCTGATCGTGGTAGTGACACGTATGAGATTGTCGTACTGCGCGGCGGAGTGGAAGCGAAGGCTCGCCTCAACGACGGCCAGGGTGACGTTCTGCCTTTCCAGCTCGGCGTACGGCGTTCCCAGAGCGCGAATGAATTCAGTACGGCCTATCTCACACCAGATCAGATAGTTGGAATGATACACCACCTGCATCTGGTCGGTCTCGGCATAACGGACCCGGAACTCGACGGTGTGAGCCGTCCCGCGATTGGAATGGTGAGTCATCGGATAGGGAGAGGCGAAAATGCCCCGGGCGGAACGCTTTGTAAAGCCTGCGCCGCAGAGCTAACTTGAGCCGTGCTCAACGCCCCCTGCTACATAGTGTCGGACGCGCACCTGGGCGTCGCGAGCCCCCAGATCGAGCGGTCGTTCGTCTCATTTCTGCGTGGTTTGGCGGGAGAGGCCGCGTCGCTGGTCATCAACGGTGACCTGTTCGACTTCTGGTTCGAGTGGGAGAGTGTGATTCCACGCCACAGTTTCCGTGCGCTCGCCGCACTGGCCGATCTCAAGGATGCGGGCGTGGACATCCTTTGGGTCGCTGGCAATCACGATTGCTGGGGTGGCGAAGTGCTGCGGCAGGATATCGGAGTCGACTATATCGTCGGGCCGTGGAAAGGCGCGATCGCCGGCTGGAACGTGCGCATCGAGCACGGCGATGGGCTGCGTGACCGCGAGGATCGCGGTTACCGGATGATTCGTCCAGTCATGCGTCATCCGCTCGCGATCAAGGCGTTCCGCCTCCTGCATCCGGATTGGGCGAGCAGGCTCGCGCACGGCAGCTCCAACGCCAGCAGAACTTATCGCGCACGGGACGAAGGCCGCGGCCTGCGGAGCTATGCCAAGACCCAGCTGGAGAGTGCGAAGGATCTCGACCTGTTGGTGTACGGACATTCGCACGTGCCGGCGCTGGAGCGAATGGAGAGCGGCGGCGTTTTTGGAAACGCGGGTTCCTGGCTCGACGCTCCAACGTATCTGAGGCTCACTGATGAAGCGATCGAGCTTCGCGAATGGGATGGATCAGCCCAGGGTAAGTGTCTCAACTCGATCAATAGATGACCCGAGAAAAGTCTGGCCGAGCGCCAGAAAAGTATCGGGCGCATCCGACGCGATGAACCGGTAGCGCGCGGAGTCCGGCGTGTCCATCTCGAGTCCCTTCGCGCGAAGAACTTGCCCCGCCTCGCGCGCCGTCTCGTAAGCGCTGTCGATCAATCTCACTTCACGGCCCACCACGTTTCCGATCACGGTTTTCATGAGGGGATAGTGCGTGCAGCCCAGGACCAGCGTGTCGACTTCAGCGGACACGATTGGTGCGAGATAGTTGCGAGCGACCGCGCGCGTCACCTCGCTGTCCAGCCAGCCTTCTTCGACCAGCGGAGCGAAGAGCGCGCACGCCTGCGCGGTGACATTCGCGTCGGGGAGGAGCTTCTTGATCTCCTTTTCGTACGCGCGGGATTTGATTGTGCCTGCTGTTCCGATCACGCCTATCCGGCTGGTTTTCGTCGACGCGACGGCCGCGCGCGCGCCCGGCTCGATGACACCGATAATCGGAATTGCGAACTCTGCACGCAGAGCCGGCAGAGCGTGAGCAGTCGCAGTGTTGCACGCGACGACCAGCGCCTTTACGCCCTCCCCCAATAGATAGGACGTAATCTCGCGACTGTATCTGAGAACCGTATCGGGACTCTTGGGACCGTACGGGACCCGCGCGGTATCGCCGAAGTAGATGATGCTCTCGTTCGGCAATTGTCCAATCATTTCCCGGACGACGGTGAGACCACCGATTCCGGAATCGAAAACGCCAATAGGCGCCGAGCTGCTCATCTAAGGCGAAGGGACGCGTAAACTCCGGCCGAACCCGGCGCCGCCACGACGCCGATGTTCGCACTGAAATCCCAGAGGTTGGCGGCCACGTATGCATCCGCGCCCGAGAAGAGATGATTGAACACAATCGCCGCGATCCAGTCCTCATAGTGAGTCCGTCGCGCCTTTACACGGTCGGGGGTGAATCGACTGGCGATGTAGCTGTCTGGAATCGGAAGTCCGGTTTTCGGATCGATGAGAGCAATCCCCGTATTCGGGTCGATTTTGTACGTGGCAACGATGCTGTCGCCCGCAAAGGCTTTCGCCTCCGCAAGATCCTGCGCGGCCTTGCGGGCCATTGCCAGCGAACCGATCTCGATCACGGCAAACAGCATTGCGGCGCGGTCACGTCCAAAGACCGTCTGAGCGTAACCGGGAATGAGAAGCGAGGTCAGGAACGCTCGGCGCGGAGTCATCGGCGGCTTCGGCGTGTCGGTAGCAGCAGGCTGCGGCGCCTTGGCCGGCGGCTTGGCGATCCCCGCGCGAGCGCTATCGCGCTGCTGCGAAACGGCGTCGCGTGGCACGAACAGAACGAGACATAGGAGCGCGGCGACAAACTGGGTGGCGGGAGAGTGTGGGAATCGAACCCACCCGACCCTACGAAGTAGGGTCACAGTGATTTTGAAGATCACGGAAGCCACCAGGCCCCATCCACCCCCACGCTGTTCACTGGACTTCGATCGCAACTTCTCCCCGTTCGATGACCTCGCCGACGACTGCCGATCCGGCAACTCGTGAAAGATAGTCCGCCGTTCGCGTCGGACTAATGCAAACGAGGAGCCCGCCGGAGGTTTGCGGGTCGTGGAGAACAGCACGGTCCTCGTCGGTTCCCTTCTTCCATCGCACGA
>Ga0310810_10007862_pt1 | contig 12223 bp, 16 predicted proteins | sample NCmetagenome_FD_207641 | JGI IMG/M metagenome (GOLD analysis project Ga0310810, IMG submission 207641) | Soil microbial communities from experimental microcosm in Duke University, North Carolina, United States - NC | ecosystem: Engineered > Artificial ecosystem > Soil microcosm > Unclassified ... | reverse complement strand
CCGCCGGTCCACCCATGCTCACTCGCTCTCCCCTGACGTTGTCTCGAGAAGCAAGCCATTGCCTGGCCTGGTCGTGGCCACGGCAGTCGCTCCTCATCTCATGAATCCCCGCGCCGCGGCGACGAGGCACACCATCGCGAAGCCCGCCTGCACGACGACCACCGTCCAGTAGGCCCAGGGCTGCGGACTAGGGGCTCGCGACCGCGATGTGGCCTTCGATCGGAAACGCCAATCCGTCGTCGCTCACATAGGGCTGCATCGCGGCCGTCACCTCGCGAATGACCGCATCACGGACGCCATCATCGACCGAAGCCACATGGGAGGCAAGCGGCGAGCCGGCCACCTGGTGGTAGACCAGCGCCGCCGGCGACGCAAAGCGCACCATCCGCACGTCGGCGCTCACGCGGACCGTCCCGAAGCCCGCCCGCACCAGCAGGGCGCGAAGGTCGTTCGTGGCATCGCCGAACACGAACGGGGCCCGCATCACCGCGGCAGCCGCCGGGCCCACGTGGCGTTCCAGCGCCGCGGTGAGCGCCGCGAAGCCGGGGCTATGAGCGAGGGCTCGCCAGACCAGCACCGCGAGACGGCCGCCGGGCTTCAGGACGCGACGCATTTCGCGAGCGGCCTGCTGGCGGTCGGGAAAGTACTGCAGTCCGAGCTGGCACAGGACCGCGTGGAAGGTCGCCGAGCCGAAGGGCATGGCCCCGGCGTCCCCTTCCCGCCACTCCACCGCGGCGCCGTCGGGCGGCGCCGCGGCGCGGGCGCGCGCGAGCATTCCGGGGTTGAGGTCGAGACCGACGACGTGACCTTCTCTCCCCAGCCGTGCGGCGGCCAGGCGCGTGACCACCCCTGTCCCACACGCCACGTCGAGCGCGTGCTCGCCTTCGCGCAATGCCACCTTGGCCACGAGCAGCGGCGCCCATGGCGCGAAGATCGCGGGCACCAGCTCGCGCTCGTACACCTCGGGCGCATTGCCGCCGAGCTGCCATCGCTCCGATTCGCTCATGGTCGTTCCCCCCAGTGTCTAGTTAGACACCATCGGTCAATCCCGGTGCCCACGGGGCTGCCAGGGGCGGTCGGCTTGACCGTCCCGGCCCGGCGAGGGCAGGATTACCCCCATGCCAGCCACCATTTCTGCCGAGCGGCCCGACACCCCCGATGCCCTGCGTCTGATCGACGAGCTGCAGACCCATCTCGAGTCCTTCTACCCGCCGGAGAGCCGGCACGGGTTCAGCGTGGAGCGATTGATCAAGGAAGGCGTGGCGTTCTTCGTGCTGCGGGTCGACGGCGCGCCGGCGGGCTGCGGCGGGATCAAGCTCTTCGGCCACGAGTACGGCGAGCTGAAGCGCATGTACGTCAGGCCAGAGTTCCGGGGCCGCAAGTACGGCGAGCTGCTCGTCGAGCATCTCGCCGGGCACGCCCGGGCGCACGGCGTCACGCTGCTGCGCCTCGAGACCGGCATCCACCAGCAGGCCGCGATCCGGCTGTACGAGCGCGTCGGTTTCCGGCGCATCCCGCCGTTCGGACCCTACACCGACGACCCGCTGAGCCGCTGCTACGAGAGGTCACTCGCGCCGGGCTAGCCCGGAGCCCTCACGGCCCGGGGAAGAACAAGGGGACGAACCAGACGGCCCCTCCGTACGCGCTCACCGCCACCTCCATCACGGCGGCCGCGAGCAGCGCGACCCGAGGAGAGCGGTGCGGCGAGAAGATCGTGCACACCAGGAACACCAGGGTGAGGAGCGGCGCGACGAGGATCCTCAGCACGGCGAGGCCCGCCCACGTCGCGAGCGGCGACAGCGTCGCGTGCCTCCCGACCGCGAAAAGGATTGCCGCCGCGACTCCCGTGACCGCCACGGCCAGCCCCAATGCGGCGAGCACGGCCCAGAAGCGACGATAGGGCCGGAGGAAGAAGAGCGCCGCGCCAGTGGGCCCGAGCGCGGCCACCCCGAACACGCCGACGAAGAGCAGCGCGTCCCCGAACGCGTACATGCCGCTCGACGCCTGGGCGTCGGGGCCGCTCGTGCTCGCGAGGCGGATGGCCACCGCCGCCGCGGCGAGGAGGACCGCCGCGATGTACCCGCCGGTGACCACGGCAACCTTGGTGAACGGTTTCAGGCCGCGGCCCGCCACTAGCACTCCTGGCAGACATCCACCGGGAACACGAGGTAGCGCTTCCCGTCCAGCAGGTGGGCGCAGTTGTCGCGCCACCACGTCGCGGCGCGGGGGTCCTTGAGCGCCAGGGCATCGATCGCGTCGCGGCCGTTCACCGCGTAGCCGGAGCGCGCCTGGACGCGCCCGCCGAGGATACCGACCACCCGCTGCCACCAGGTCCTTGGCCCGGAGACGACGCCGGTCGTCAGCCACCCCCGCCGGTGACCCAGTCGCCCCGGAGGCAAGGGTAGCTCGAGCCCGATCCAGGCCTGGCGCACCGCCTGGGAAGCCTCGCCGGGCGGACACGCGATGATGCGAATCCTCGCCATCGGGCGACGCGACCTACCCGCTCACCTCCGGTCACCTCGTCGCCGTCTTGGGCTCGTGCGCCTTCAGGAAGCGGCGCGCGTGCTCCACCACCTCGTCGATGTGCTCCGGCGAATCCTTCCATGGGTAGATGGTCACCTCGGCCTTCGGAGCGAGGCTGGCCACCTCCATCGCGACCTTGTAGGGGTGCGCGGGCACGTCGTCGGGCGCGATCAGCAGCGGCGTCTTGATCGAGCGCACGAAATCGCGCGACACCGTGAACACGAAGTCGGCGCGGTTGGTGTACATGCTGGTGAGGAAGTCATGCACCATGGCCATCGTGACATCGGGGCGCTTCTCGCACAGCGCCGGCCCCCAGCCCTTGATGTTGTTCTGGTAGAACAGGTCCGGCATCTCGGGCCGGGAGCCGCTCGGCTGCATCATCGCGGCCGCGACGACACGCTCCGGGGCCCGGCGGATGAGGTTGTGGATCATCGGCCCGCCGATGCAGAAGCCCATGACCATGAACTCCCGGATGCCCAGGTGGTCCATGAGCCCGAGCTGGTCGTCGGTGTACGCGTCCCAGGGGCGGGCGATCTCCAGCGGGCCGCTCGACCGGCCGGGGTTGGCGTTGCGCAGGTCCGCGCAGATGCAGCGGAAGTCGCCCTTGTACCGCTCCATCGGGTTGAATGGCGAGGCCGTCTGCCAGGACGACAGGGCCGAGTTGAGCCCGCCGCCCGGGATGAGCAGCAGGGGGAAGCCGGCGCCGACCTCCTCGTAGTGGATGCGGACGGGACCTCGTTCGTAGAAGGGCATGGCGATCCTCCTCGCTCGGTGAGCTGCCGGTACTCTAACGCTTGATACGCCAACCCGGCCATAGCTGTCCAGCCTTCGGATGCTGCCGGACGCCTTCGTACAGCTTCTCGACCAGTCGGGCGGCCTCGGCTCCGGCCAACGCCCTGCCGTCCACGACGGCCAGCGCGTCCCCCCTGACCCGGAAGGCCCCCGACGAGTACGGGATGAACTCCTGGACGAACGTGATCGGCTGCCCCATCCCCTTCGCCCACGCGTCGACGCTCAGGGCGTCCACCTTGCCGGCTCCTCCCGCCATGACGCCCTCCCGGACGAAGGCCCAGGCGTCCAGCTCGGGCTGGCGCTGGGCGAGCGCGGCCTTCGCCTGGGCGATCGCCTCCTCCTGTGTCCTCGCCTCGAAGCGCAGGAGCTGACGCCGGCCGTCCTTCGCGACGACGGCGAGGGGGACCAGCCGCTCGCCCGCGGGGAGGTCGGAGACGCTCCACGCAGCATGGGCGAGCGCGAACCCCGCGAGCAGCACGAGCGAGTCGGGAATCATCGCCATGACCGCGGCGAGTTGAAGATGGCGGTGGCCTGGCGGCGCCGGTCCCGGTCGACCTTAGACATACGCGTCCGATCGGCTCAGCGGCAACGTGCGGCTAGGCGCGCTCATGACGGACGATCTTGAACCCTTCCTCCTCTGCTGGAGGCTGAAAATAGGCGGTCACGGCCTCGAACTCCGCCTCCGTGGTCCAGGGCGCGCCGGCCGGCAGATCCTTGCTTCGCTCCTTCAGCTGGCGCTTGCACAAGGCATCCGGCGCATCCACGAAGTGCAGCTCATGCTCGGCATCCGCCCGCTCGAAGAGCTCGCGGAACCAGGCACGCTGCGCCCTCGTATTGCCGGGGAAGTCGAGCACGACGGAGATGCCCTTCGACAAGAGCGCACACACATGTGGCCCGAGCGCGCTCCTCAATCGCGAGGAGCACTTGACGAAATCCGGTATGTCAATGATCTCGCCCGGGAACAGGTGGTCCAGGAACTCGTCCTGAACGAGAAGAACCGTATTCTCCCGCTCGGCCAGGTCTCTCGCGAGCGTGGACTTCCCTGCCGCCATCTTCCCGCACAAGAACATCAACTTCCCGGAGGTGGTCATGACTCCCTAGTGTGTCTCCTTCTCGGAGCGTGCCGCATGACGCCTAACGTATCGAAAATCACAGTAGCCGGCGCCCTGCATGATTGTTTGCGTGCGGGTGAGCTGCACGTCGGCGCCAAAGCCGTCCGCCATGGACAGATCCCCGCTACACGTCAGCAAGAACCCTAGCTCCGGGGCGCCAATCTCCTTGTAGAACTGGGCGTAGCGACATCCAGTGACGTTCACGTCGAACGCATCCGGAGCTTGCTTGACCACCTCGTACCTCAAGGCGTCTCCAGCCGCGAACCAATCGAAGGCCGAAGCCATCCGCTCGCCGAGGTCGCGCGCTCCCTGAGCCCGCCACCACTTCTCGCCATACTTGCGATACAGGTCCCCGAGTGCCTTTCGGACAATCGCGTTGGCGCGCTCCTCGCCCAGTTCCGCCTGGAGGCTCTTGACCAGCGGAACCAGGATCTGAGCTTGTATCTTGACCTGCTCGATCAGCGGGATGTCCATCGGTCGCTTTCCTTGGGTTCTTGGCTACCTGTTGGTTCATCGCCTCGCGGCCCGACGCCTCGGCCGGATGCGCCGTTACCCCATTTGATGGATGCTCACGATGCGGTCAAGACCCACCTGACCAAACCCGAACGCCAGGGCTGCCCGTGGACCTGCCCCTTGCCGATCCAGCGCATGACCTCCGAGTCTGCGCAGATCTCGCCGCAACACGAGTCGCTCTGTCAACAGCATGCTGTGCCAGCCCTCAGCCACGGGCGCGGGCCACGTTCAGCGTCACGGCCGCGCGAATAAGAGCCTTCAATGCCGCCTCGTCGATCTTCTCGCCCTCGTGGAAGTCGATGGCACGCCTCGTGTTGCCATCGAGGCTGGAGTTGAAGAGGCCGGATGGATCCTCCAGTGCAGCCCCCTTGGGAAAGGTCATCTTCACGACGTTCTTGTACGTCTCGCCGGTGCAGATCAATCCGGCGTGAGACCACACCGGAACCCCTCTCCACTTCCACTCCTCGACCACCTCGGGGTCGGCTTGCTTGATCACTGTGCGAAGCCGGGAGAGCATCCTGCCCCGCCAGTCGCCCAGCTCCTTGATCCGCTCGTCCATCATCCGGGACGGAGACTTCCCCTTCCGAGACCCGCTCTTCCTCATGATGTTTCTCTTTCCGTTCCTCTTGCGCCCAGGGTCACCGGACCGGTGCTACCGCTAGGTGGGCGGTGTCACTCGTCCGATGGCCCCGGCACCCACCCTGTTCCCGCCGCCCAGGCCTCGGCCCCGACCATGATGATGTCGCACACCGGGTCCTTGATCGCGTAGTACGCCTCTTCATTCTCGGCGTGATAGCCTGCCAGCGCCATCTTCACCTGTCCGTACGCGGCCGTCGCCTCGCCGTTCGCCCGCAAGTAATCACGGAACAGCACCGCGTAGCGCTGGTTCGCCCGCTCCGCCACCCGCACGTGCAGATTGACTCGCCGCGCGCCGCCGCGCTCGTTGCAAAACCACTTCCTCCACTGCTCGGGATCCTTGGGCCTGCCCGCCGGGACGTGATCGTACGTGATGTGCGCCAGCGGTTCATAGCCCGCGCGCTCGAGCGCATCGTGGAGCTGAGTCGTCAGCGCATGAACACTGACTTGAATGTCGATAATGTCCTTTGCCGCCAGCCCGGGCACCGACGTGGAACCGATGTGGTCGATGCGAAGTGCGAGGTCCCCAAGCACATCCCGCAACTCTTGACCGAGGCGCGCAAACTGGCCCGGCCAATCACACTGGTACGGAACGATCGCAATCATTCGCACCTCATCGAGGCGGCACATCGCGATCCGCTACCGCGAGTCGCCCAACGCCCGTCGACGGCGCATAACGAAGGATGACGTCGCCTGATGGAAGCCTCTTGGCCTCCAGGAGATCAAGTGGCAGCCGCTGCGACACCCCGCGGACGAGCGACTGGCCGCTTCCAAGGAGCACCGGGCAGACGGCGAACTGGTACTCGTCGATCAGACCGTGGCGCGTGAGCTCCGACACGATGGAGCCGCTGCCAAAGATGATCAGATCCTTCCCGGGTTGGGCCTTCATGGCCTCAATCTCTCGCGGGTCCAGTTCGCGAAGCAAGCGGGAGGGCTCCCACGTTGCGTCCTTCATGCTCCGGGAGAAGAGTATCTTGGTCATTCTGTTCAGCGCGACCGCTATCGTGCCGTGCTCCGGAGACCGTCGCCCCGGATCATGGGGATCCGGGATGGTGCCGAGCTCATCGACGACGGCGTGGCGCCAGAATCCCTCGAAGAGCTCGTATGTTCGACGGCCGAACACGACCGTGTCGAAACGCGAGATGCCCGCGGCGGCCGCCCTGGCCTGCTCCGCGTCCGGCACGACCCAGCCGAGGTTTCCGTCGATCCCGGCAAAGTACCCGTCCGCGGTCACCCAGTTGAACGTCACGATTCGCCGGGGTGCCATAGGCCTCCCTGTCTCGAAGCGTCCGACCTACTCACCATGCCGTGCTCCATAGCGCCTGGCGCCCCAGCAATCCGCCCTTCTATGGCACTCACACCCGCTAGCATGAGTCCCATCGAGAGCAAAGGAAAGGACATGAACGAACATACGCCCATGCACATGGCGCCCTTTCTATGACACGGCACATCGATGCACCCCGTGAGTTGGTTTATCAAGCCTGGACGGCACTTGAACATAGAGCGCACTGGTTTGTTGGGCCGGCCTGGACCGAAATAGAAAGACGCGTGGATCTAAGAGGAGACGGCCAAGACATTGCCCGTGGCCGGTTTGAAGACGGCACGGAGACAATCTACATCGCGCGTTTTCACCTTGTCGATCCGAATGTGCGCCTGATCTATGCGTTTGATATGCATGTAGGAGGCAAGCTCTTTTCCGTCTCGCTTGCTGGAGTCGAGTTTGAGAAACACTCCACCGCAACTGAACTAACCTATACCGAGCAAGGTTTCTTTCTTGCCGGAGAATATGGGACCGAGTCTCGAATTCAGGGCACAAATGGGCTTCTGGATCAATTCGCGTCCTACCTGGAAACGATGCGCCGAACAGAGCCGTGCTAGAAGAAACCGCGGAGGAACACGGCTGCCTCCTCGGAGATGCTCACGATCTTGTTCGTTCCCTGGCGATAGAACTTGAAGTTCAGTTCGGTCTCGGGGCGACCGTCGTTCCAGTTGGCGAAGGGCTTGAGTTCGCCCCGTCCGAGGCGACGCCTCGCAAGCCCGGTTCGCCTGACGGTGATGCTGACACGTGGCGTTTGCCGGGCGATGCTCGGCTTCTTTGGACTTGCTACGGCCGAGGTGACGATGCCAGTCGCGACCAATCCCGGACCGCCTTCGTTCTCGCTTGCGAAGACAAAAATGGCGTCGCCCTTGGCGATGCGCTTGCCGTCATACATGGTCTTCTGTTCGCTGAACGTGAACGCCTTGGCCGTTGGGTCCCTGACTTTGACCTTGATCGCGAACATCATACTTCTGCGAGTTCCGACGCCCAGCGTGTTTGGCCGTACGCCAGCTTTCGGTCGAAGAACCCGACGATCTCGGAATTCATCACCTCGTGCACCGCATCGCGATCGAAGCCTTCCGGGTCTCGCGCGGCCTCCCCGGCCGCGAGTGTCAGTATCCACGGGACACTCGCGACGAACGAGAAATGCCCGGCCCGTGGCACGACAACGTATTCCGACTGAGGCGGCAGCGCTTTCGCGAGGCGCTCGGCGTGATACCGCACGAGAGTCAGGTCGTCGCGCTCCGCGCCGTACACCCGGACCGGAACGGCCACCCGGGCCAGCGCCTCGTCGGTGAAGGGGGCGGTATTCGGCGCCGTGAGCACGATGGCGCGCACGCGAGGATCACGGACATCCGGAATATCGCCGACCCTCCGATGACGCGGGAGACTTGCTTCGGCCGCCCGACCCACACGCCGACCCCGGCGATGTCGTTGTCCTTTCCTCGTGGGTGCGTAGGGGCAGCGACGACATAGCCATGCGACGCGAGCGCCATCGCCAGGTCTCGGTGGTTCAACGAGAGCCCGCCGCCTCCGTGCGATATGACGATGAGCCCGAACTTCCCGTCCGCCGGCGGAGCATTGGCGGCCACCTGCATCTCGAACGCGATCAACCGACACAGCATCGCGGGCAACCTGCACCCGGAGAGGGACCCGGTCACGAAGAGAGGAGCGGGCGCCGCGCGGGTGGGGTACCAAAGAGCCGCAGGGAACAACTCGCCGGTGGCGGCGTCTCGAACGTCGATCCTGCCATACGCGACGTTCGAAGATGGCGCAGCCTCACTTGTGAACGCGACCCCGAGCAGCACGAGGCCCACAAGGGACTTTGAAGATGGCAGGAGCCCTCACACCTTCGGCCGTGTGCATCGAACGAGTCAGACCATCGGGCGCGTGCCCACGAGCACGGGCTGGAAGAATCGCTCGTCCACCCGACGAACGCCCTGAAAGCCGACTGCGCTCATGAGCTCGGCGACCTGTGCCACCGGGACCGCGAGATAAGAGCTCTTCAGGATGGTGGCGCAGTCGTCAACACCGTCTGCAGGCGTGATCTCAAACGAAAGGTCATATCGCGGTCCCCGCCAGCTCCAGACCTGGCGTAGATTATAACGGCGCCCCGCCCAGGCGCGCTCGCCGTACGGTCGCACCTCGACCGTTCCGGAAGGCGGCAGCGCTCCGTAGTCGCGCATCGAGACGAGGCAGCCACCGCCCGGCCGAGCGCAGCGGAAACATTCGCCCAGCGCGGTCTCGATGTCGCCTAGGGTCTCAAGATGCGGCAGCGCGTTGTCACAGACGATTACGACGTCAGCGCTTGCCGCCCGCAGCGGCAGAGCGCGGAAGTCGGCAACCACACAGCGGAGCGGAAGGTGACGCGCGGCAGCTTCACGCCGGGCTCGCTCGACGGCAACGTGCGACAGATCGGAGCCGGTCACCCGGAACCCGAGCGCGAGAAGTCCAAGCGCTTGCGTGCCGATGCCGACCGCAGCGTCGTGCACCGTGCGCGTGCTCGCCCCCCAATGGTCGCCGATGAGCGACGCCAACCCCATCCCTTGCCGGGCGACGGTTGCCTCCCAGTTCTCGTAGACGAGATGGTACAGCGGAGCCAACTCATCGTAGAACGCCTGCACCGACATGCGCTCCCTCATGGTCCAACGCCAGGCATGAGTCGCACGCTACAGCGCCGTCGGCTCCTTGTCGTGCTCGGGCATTCCCTGCTGCCTTGCTAAGGCATGCTAAAGATCGGGAGTCGCAGGCCCCACCGAATCGCAAGCAACCGGAGCGCCACCACCACGACCATACCGGCCCCAAACGCTTGCGACCGTTGTACCCCAAACGCTTGCAACAGCAGGTAGAGCGCGACGCCCGCGATTGCGGCAGTGGCGTAGACGTCCCTCCGCAGAATAACGGGCACCTGCGCCGTGATGACATCCCGGAGAATGCCACCTGTTACGCCGGTTATCGTGCCCATCAGCACCACGATGATCGCTGGGCACTGCGCCGCTTCTGCTACCTGGGCTCCAGAGAGTGCGAACAATGCCAACCCCAAGGCGTCCGCCACGAGAAGCGCATTCCCCGGTGGGGGCCTTAGCCGCACATAACCGACGGTCAGCAACGCTGACGCAATGATGACGGTCAGATAGTGTGCACTCGTGATCCAGAAGATCGGATGCCGATTCAAGAGGAGATCGCGTAGAGTGCCTCCTCCCACGGCCGTAATGGCCGCGACGACGATGACCCCGAAGAGATCCAGCCCCCTGCTACGAGCCGCAAGCACGCCGCTAACCGCGAAGACGGCAACGCCCGCGAGGTCGAGGAACTGAAACGTCACACGTCCGTCCCGGGAGACACGGACTCCCTGCATCTCGACACCGAAAGCCGCCTACGATAGGTCATGGGATGTAGTTCAGCGCCTCCGGCAGGGGGCCCTGGATTGGTACCTCGAAGTACTCGGCGGGCGACGGTTGGCTGATCTGCCCACCGTCGGAGGCGATGAAGGCAGCCGCCTGTTCTTGTAGAGCCAGGGTGATCGGCCGGTTCGCCGCCACATGCATGTTCTGAAAGAATTGATGTGGATTCTTCGCAAGCAGCGGATCAGCCGCAACGGCGAGGTCGTGACGGTAGTACGTGGAACGATCCTGCAATTCACCCGCGCGAATGAGTGCGGATGACTGTGGGTTCTCGAAGTTCCGGTCCGCCTTGTAGAACTGGACAAGGACCCGCTTCGGCGAGACGCCCGCGAGAGGCAGCTTCCGGAGATGCGGTGCATAGGCGATTGGATCTCCCGCCAACGAACACCATTCCTTCCATTCTTGAACCCGCTGGATATCCATTGCACCCGCAATCCGGTTCGTCACGGGGCCACGAATACTGATGACGCGTCCGTCAGCGAGCTTGACCGTCAGCGCTGCCGAGTCGCGCAAGGGCTTGTTCTCGAACCAGAAGGGCGCGGCTACCTCAATGCCATCCAACATGGCAACGCCGGGGGAGTTGAGGAGCGAGGGGCTACGATTCGCCAAGACCACGCCTTCGCGCCGTCGGCCCCCAACGCCGCTCAGCCGCGTGTGCTCCATGATCGAGCCGCCGGGAACGTTGATGACGCTCGCACGAATGGCGGGCTCGACGGCCGAGAGGATCGTTCCCAGCGCGCCTCCATGCGACTGTCCGATGTAGTAGATGCGCAAAGGGTCGAGGTCACGCTTGCCGTCACCGTCGTAGTCGACACCCTGCTGGATGGCGCGTACGAGTTGCATCCAGTCCACGACCTGCTGCCGGAAGGAGTCGCGCAGGAACACCACGGCGTGCAGGGCGCGGGGCTCGATACCCTCCGGGGATCCGATGACGTTGTCCCCATTCTGGTCAATGCTACGCCCCCCCGACAGGAAGGTAATATCACCGGACGCTCGCTGTACTGTTATCGTGCTGAGGGGCCCGAAGCCCGTCGCCACCGTATTGATTCCGACCGTGGCGATTCCTCGAGCGGCGAGCGAGCCCGCGACCCGCGCCAGCCACTCGTCCTTGTTGCCTTCGGCGCCGTGACCGTAGATCACCACCGGCCACCCGGGGGCCGGCGGAGTCCCCCGCGGATAGATCACGTTAAAGTAAATGTCGTTCGTTCCCCGAGGTGCGGGCGTCCCGGCGAGAGTTCCGATCGCCGGTATATATCCGCCGGGATGCACGAGATAGTCCGGCGCACTGTACTTGCCGTACGCGATGCCGCCTACTGCTCCACTGAAGAGACGAAGGGACGGAAGATCGACGGCGACAGCGGTGAAGGCAGGCGGCGAGACGCGAATCTGCCGAGACATGCTGATGCCCACGATTTCTGGGAGAGCGAAATTGGTGCGAGCCCCTCCGGGGCCGAGATCGAAGGTGACCACAGGCGCCGCCAGCGTCCGGAGCTGATCGCGAATCTTCTCCAGGACCGCCGTTGCGCTCTGGGTCGTGAACACGCTCGCCACGACGACGTCGCGTTCAGCGATCCCTGCCCGCCTGGCGGCGGCCAACGCTTCCAGAAGCTCGCGCCCGTACTCATTCTCGGCTCTCTGCTTGAGCTTGAGGAACGCTTCGCTGGCTTCGACGTTCCTCCCGGTACTGGTGCGGACGCCTCGAGTAACGAGAAGCGCATAAGAAGTGTGCTGATCGAGCAACTCGTCCGATTCGACGTGGAGAGTCGTCGTTGCCGGGTCCCAAACGACCTGATTGATGCCGACGCCCCGGCCCGAAGAAGCATCGCCGCGTCGAGAGTGTTTCCCGGTCGCATCCCCTAGAGCGAGAAGGAACACGGTGTTGCTCGACACGGAAGCCGGATCGATGTCGCCGTCGAACGGGATCG
>Ga0310810_10007859_pt1 | contig 12226 bp, 9 predicted proteins | sample NCmetagenome_FD_207641 | JGI IMG/M metagenome (GOLD analysis project Ga0310810, IMG submission 207641) | Soil microbial communities from experimental microcosm in Duke University, North Carolina, United States - NC | ecosystem: Engineered > Artificial ecosystem > Soil microcosm > Unclassified ... | reverse complement strand
GCCGATGCCAGTGTCCTCTACCTGGAACCGGATTTTGTTGGTTGTTGTTTGTTCCCGATTTTCCATTCCCGATTCCCCACTCCCCACATAACCAACCTTGAAAACAACTCCACCCGTGTTGGTAAACTTGACCGCATTTCCCAGTACATTGATTAAGATTTGCCGCAGCTTTTGCTCATCGCCCTGAACGAAGGTGGGTAGAAGGGAAAGTGATTCGTAACGAAACAAAATGTTTTTTTGTTCAGCACGGATACGAAAGATTTCAGCAATATTGTTAAGAAACTCAGGAAAATTAAAATCACTTAGGTGGATTTCCATTTTCCTGGCTTCAATTTTGGAGAGGTCTAAAATGTCATTGATGAGTGTCAGTAGGTGTTCACCACACTGTTGAATGATGTCCAGTCCATTCTGATGCTTGGAAGTTAAAACCTCGTTTCCTGGCTCGGCTTGGGAACGTTGTTTGAGGATGTGAGCGTATCCCAAAATCCCATTCAACGGAGTTCGGAGTTCATGGCTCATATTCGCTAGAAATTCACTTTTGGCACGGTTGGCAGTTTCAGCCGCTTCTTTTGCCTGTTTGATTGCTTCCTCTGCCTGCTTCCGGTCAGTGATATCTCGCCCATTGACGTAGGTTAATCTGTCTTCAATGGATGCACTCGCACTCCAGACAAACCACTTGTACGAGCCGTCTTTGCACAGGAGGCGAGACTCAAAGTAGGTTGTGTCCGTGCCGTGAGCAACTTTTTGCGCGTCGGCAGCCAATGCTTTCCGGTCTTCAGAATGAATAAATTCGATGTAGGGTTTGGCGAGTATTTCCTCGGTTGTGAAACCCGTTGTGTTCTCCCAAGCTGGATTCACATACTTAAAGTAACCGTCAGAATTAGTGATACACAACAGTTCGGGTAAAAGATTCAAGAAGTTATCTCGCTCTTTTTCCACCCGCTTGCGCTGGCTGATTTCACTCTCCAGTTCTCGGTTTGCTGCCTCCAGTTGTGCCGGACTTGGAAGAGCAAGCGCTTTAGGCACTAATGGCACCAACTCCACAGCCGTGTAGAGTGAGACAACAGCGGTTACAGCTTTGATAGACCCACTCAGCCAATAAGTCGGATGCCAGAGCGTCCAAATCTCCATCACATGGGTGGTACCACAAGCAATGATAAATGCCCCAAACAGGAGAAATATCCAGTTGAAGGGCAAATCGTCGCGCTTGCGGACAAAATAGACGAGTGTGATGGGGATGGAATAATAAGCGATCGCGATGATTGAATCGGACATCACATGGAGCCACACCAATCCTGGCTTCCAGAGGTAGCAATGCCCGTGGGGGATAAACCCTCCTGAAGCAAAAAAGTTTTTTAAGAGTTCCAGGATAAAATCACCTCTTGAAACGCTCTGATGCATTGATCAGAAAGAATGAGACTAGAGCAATTTCTTAAAATATAGAGCTTAAACTCCCTACAAGTGTTCCAAAACTCAATAGTTATGGCTTAATCGCTAAAATTAAAAAGCTCACAGCTACGAACTCACAGAGAATGGCGAATGACGACTGGCTAGAAATTGGCAAGATTGTTGCACCACAAGGACTAAAAGGAGAGTTGCGGGTTTATCCAAATTCTGATTTTCCGGAACGGTTTGAAGAACCCGGACAACGCTTTCTGAAGCGACCGGGTGAGGCTGAGCCGCAACCTGTAGAATTGCTGGGTGGTCGTTTTGTTCCGGGTAAAGGCTTATACGTCGTCAGGCTAGCAGGTGTGGAAAATTGTGACCAGGCAGAAGCATTGCGAGATTCTGTACTCATGGTTCCAGCCAGCGATCGCCCGGAGTTAGGAGAAGATGAATATCATGTGATCGACTTGATCGATCTGGAAGTGTTTAATCAACTTACAGGTGAATTACTCGGCGTTGTTGTCGATGTGATTCCCGCCGGGAACAGCCTGTTGGAAGTCAAGCTACACAAGCAACCGGAACCAGTGGCAGCCAAGCCAGAAGCTGCACTTCCCACCCGAACGAGTAAGATACGCAAAGCCAAGCGCCCCAAACAAAAGAAGCCAGCAACGGTTCTGATTCCCTTTGTCAAAGCGATCGCACCTGTTGTCGATCTCCAGGGGGGTCGGATTGAAATTACACCACCGCCTGGTTTGCTAGAAATTAATGAGGATATTACGGAGTAATTGCCTGGAATATAAGTAGAGGGACACGACTATGTCGTGCCCCCAGGCAAAGATAAAGCGAAACGAGCTTACGAGTTTAGTTTGGGTTTATTGCTATGTTCCTGTAAACAGGGCGGGCGATGCTACCACCTTCCTCTCACAGGACGAGGCTTAGTGGTTGCTCCTGGAGCGGGCTGTTCAACAGTAGGAGCTGATGTTGCATCAGGAGTCGTTGTATCAGTCGGGGCAGGTGCGGTTTGATTGATTGTCCTTTGCTGAATCGTTCGTTCTTGCCGACGAATCGTTGTATTGGTGCGATTAGTATCGGTTGTATCGTTGGTCGTACCACTACCCGGTGAAGTGGTTGTATCCGTTGTATTGGTGCGATTGGTATCGGTTGTATCGTTGGTCGTACTACTACCGGGCGAAGTGGTCGTATCCGTTGTATTGGTAGGTTTGGTATCGGTTGTATCGTTGGTCGTACCACTACCCGGCGAAGTGGTCGTATCCGTTGTATTGGTAGGTTTGGTATCTCTTAAATCGTTGGTGGGATTGGTAGTGGGTGAATCAATCGTATCTGTTGTCGTGTTGCGATTGGGAGGGATTGTATTGTTGCGATTAGTATCTGTTTGACTCAGCCGTTGTGCTGACCCAGCTTCCCCTAAAGGACGAGCACTCGCCGGATATACTGATACTGCTGTGATTAGCACAGACAGCATCATACCCGTTACAACTTCTAGTTTCTGAAGACGCATTAGAACCTCACTTTCAAAATATTTAGTAACAGACCAAGTTACCGACGGAATCTTGGTCGGCAAGACTCTTGATAGAGGTAAATGAACTCCCAAATCCTAACGGCTGTTATTTTAAGATTAATCTACCTAAATATATAAATCATTTGGATGGGAATCATGCTAATTTAAACATCTTCCTTTTTGAGGAATAAAATCACTGAAAATAGCAAGTTAAATATGACACATTGGGTTCCTGAGAAGTACGCATTTACCATGAGATACTTATCAGAAAAAATGCCAGTTAAAGTGAGAGGGAATTCCCTTTATCAACGCTTCTTATTGCTCTGTGTGAGTGCAGCCATTTTAGCGATCGCCCCTCAACCACAAGCCATCGCTTCGAGCGTTCCCGTTGATAATCCCACAATCAACAACTCTCCACCTGAAAGCCCCTCGCCTATTGAAGAACCTCAAGTACCCTCTCTAGGAAAGCCTTCTGTGTATCCTCCCTCAGAAGGGACGGACTTAAAAAGTGCTATTGACAACATCTCTTTAGTGATTAAATTGAGCCAGCGACGCGTGTATGTCTATCAAGACAATCAGTTGAAAGGGAGTTATCCGATCGCAGTTGGCAAGCCGGGATGGGAAACGCCCATAGGTAGTTATAAAGTTATTGATATGCAACGCGATCCAGGCTGGGAGAATCCATTGAACGGTAAAGTCATCCCTCCAGGGCCAGATAATCCCTTAGGTACTCGGTGGATTGCATTTTGGACAGATGGACGTGACTTTATTGGATTGCACGGTACTCCGGACGAAAAGTTAGTGGGACAAGCCGTGTCTCACGGCTGCATTCGGATGCGTAATCAAGATGTCCTGGCGTTGTATGCACTAGTCAAGATTGGTACACCTGTTACGGTAGAGCCTTGAGCTAGGGGAGGGGGAGAGTGGGAGAATTTCTTAAATTTCTCCCTAAGATGATCAACAAACTTTCACTTCTTTAGTGAAGTTCCGGTCACCCCCTCTTCTTGGGTTACATTATTCAATTGTCGCTGAGTACCCAACTCACAAGGGTGCGAACTGGGAAGCCCGTAGCACCAGCATTGTTGCAGCCGTCTTCTTTATCGGCCCAAACGGGACCGGCAACATCTAAGTGTGCCCAAGGTGTTTCTTTGACAAACTGCTTCAAGAAGAGAGCAGCAGTAATTGAACCTCCCGCACGCGGGCCGGTGTTTTTCATGTCAGCAATGGGTGACTTCAAACCGTCGAAGTACTTGTCTTCCATTGGCATCTGCCAGAACTTTTCACCCGCTTGTTCCGAAGCTGCTTTGAGCTGAGAAGCTACAGTATCATCGGTTGCCCACATGCCAGCGATGTCATTGCCCAAGGCAATAATGCAAGCACCGGTCAGCGTGGCTAAATCAACGATCGCATCTACTTCTAACTTTTCAGCAAACACCAAGGCATCGGCTAGAGTTAGGCGTCCCTCAGCATCCGTGTTGTTAACTTCAATTGTCTTACCATTGGAGGCGGTGAGGATGTCGCCGGGGTGCATCGCCGTCCCACTAATCATGTTTTCCGTTGCTGCACTGATGAAGTGAACTTCAACGTCTGGCTTCAATTGAGCGATCGCTTTTGCCGCACCCAATGTTGCAGCCGCACCACCCATATCCATCTTCATCGTCTCGATACCGCTCCCTGCACCTTTGATGTTCAAGCCACCGGAATCAAAGGTAAGACCCTTACCCACAATTGCCAGTTTACGCTTCGCTGTACCTTCTGGCTTGTAGGTGAGATGAATAAACTTCGGAGGTATCTCTGAGGCTTGGGCGACACCTAAGAAGGCACCCATCCCTAACTTCTCACAGTCTTCCCGTTCTAAGACTTCGAGGGCAAGACCATATTCGGATGCGATCGCCTCTGCGGTTTCCGCTAAACTAATGGGCGTCACCACATTTGCCGGTGCTGCCACTAATTCCCGTGCCAAAATTACACCCGAACAGATAGCATGAGCACGGCTAATGCCCGCTTCCTGATTTCCCAGTCCCAGCAACTCAACCTGTTCTAGTTTGGCTCCTTTGTCTTCCGGTTCAGACTTGAAGCGATTATCCTGGTGCAGGGCAAGTACCATACCTTCAGTAATCGCTTGGGCGGTTGCCGCTGGGTCATCCTTGACCACGGGCACACTAATTCCCAATGTTTTGATTTTTTGCTGTTTCGCCGTCCGTGCGATCGCTGCCGCTGCACGACGCAAGCCATCCAAGTTCAGGGCGTCTGGTTTACCCAACCCCACCAGTATAATTTTACGAATTGAGCTACCGGCACCCACGCGCGTTACAGCAGTGCTGCCAACGCTTCCTTTAAATTCTGTTTCTTCAATGAGTTCCTTGAGCGTACCGCCAAGCTTCTCATCCAGTTGGGCTAAATCGCCAGTCAGCGTAGTAGCCTCTTCCAATAAACCAACAGCTAGTGCATCGCCAGTCCACTCTATGCGGGGTGTATCCGTTGCTCGAATTTCCATTCCTTGTTCTATCGATTATGAGTACCTAATCTACAAGTGTATTGCTCAAAAACAAAAAAGACCCAGGATTCTGGCCCCACGAGCAGGTCTACTTGTATGGAGAAACTTTGATCAATAAGTAGCCTTCATGAACTGCGCACACCAGAACGCATGAAAATCTCTAACCTTTAACCTTTAACCTTCAACCTTCCAACCTGCAACTAATTTTCAAGTCAGTGTCGCAGATAACAAGGCACCGCCCCCTTAAGGAGTAAAAGCAAGCTAGAATCTTCCCGATCAGATCTGAAGGACTTGAGCCAGAACAAAGCGCATACTGACTGAAAACTTAAATCACCTGACAAACTAAGAAAAGATTGTGCCAATCTTGGGCAAACGAGGACTAATGCTAAAGGGACGAATCAACAAAATTCCTGTGGCAGTAGGGGCAGGACTACTAGTATGTGCCCTACTTGGCTCATCAATTGTAGCGCTGAAAATGACCGGTCTACTGGATCAATGGACTGGGAACGAACAAACTCAAAATCAATTCAAACTCACTCCAAAACAGGAAAAATCAGAAGTTTTGCCGCTCGTGTCGCTGTCAGCTCAAGCAAGAGCCTCAAAGCTAGAAGCGATTGCCTCCGGGTCGAAATCTCTCGACCAGCAACGTGCCCGTTATCTGTTAGCCTCTGATTTGATTCAGCAAAAACAGGGGGAAAAGGCGCTCAAGTGGCTGGAAGGACTGGATACAGAATATCCCGTGTTGGCGTCCCAGATCGCCGTAAAACGCGCCCAAGCTTATGAAGCGATGGGGGATAAAGCGAAAGCCGAAGCCGCTTGGAAGGCTATCCTGACCCACTATCCGACTCAGCCAGTCGCAGCGGAAGCGTTGTCTGCATTGGGTCAATCCAATCCTGAGTATTGGAATCAGGCGATCGCAAAATTCCCATCTCATCCCAGTACCCAAGAAATCATTCGCCAACGCTTGAGTAAGAACCCCAAGCAACCCGCTTTGTTGTTGAGCTTAGCCAAATCTAACCCTGAAGCCAAAGGGATGGGGGCAATTCGCGATCGCTTAGTCAACGAGTTTGCCACCCAACTCAAGCCAGAAGATTGGGAAGCGATCGCTTTTGGCTACTGGGAAACAATGGAGTATGTCCAAGCTGCCAAAGCCTATGCCAAAGCACCCCGAACTCCTCTCAATGCTTATCGTGTCGGTCGCGGGTATCACCTGAGAGGCAAGAGGGCAGAAGCGAAAGTCGCCTATCAACAGTTACTCAAGGACTTCCCGGATGCCAAGGAAACCGGACTGGGATTACGGCGTCTCGCCAGTCTCTCCAAATCAGACGAGGCACTGCAATACCTCGATTTGGTCATCAAAAAGTTTCCTGATGAAGCGGCTAAGGCGTTGCTCGCTAAAGCAGACATCCTAGAGGCGAAAGCAAGTGCTGCCTCCGCCACCCAAGCCCGTCAATCGGTGTTGACCCAGTATAAAACCTCAGATGCGGCAGCGGAGTATCGGTGGAAAGCCGCCAAAACAATGGCGGCGGCAGGCAAGTATAAAGAAGCATGGCAATGGGCACAACCCATTACCACTAATAATCCCGATAGTGAGCAGGCTCCAGAAGCGGCGTTTTGGGTGGGTCGATGGGCGGCTCATCTGGGGCGTCAACAAGAGGCAAAAGCCGCGTTTGAACATGTGCTGGCTCACTATCCAGAATCATTCTATGCGTGGCGCTCGGCCCATTTGTTGGGCTGGAATGTGGGAGACTTTACCACTGTGCGAGACTTGAAACCCGAGGTTGTACCCCCCCAAGTGCGACCCACACCCCCCACTGGTTCGGCAGCCTTAAAAGAACTGTATCTGTTGGGACAGAATGAGAGTGCCTGGACACTGTGGCAAGTAGAATTCAAGAACCGACTCAAGCCTACGGTTGCTGAGCAATTTACGGATGGTTTGCTCAACGTAGGGATTGGTCAGCATCAAATCGGGATTAATAAAATTTGGAACCTCAGCCTGCGAGACACACCCGAAGAGCGATCGCAATGGAAAGAGCTACGCCAAGAACCAGCTTACTGGCAGGCTTTGTTTCCCCTACCCTTCCTAGAATCCATTATTAGCTGGTCTGGACAGCGCCAACTTAATCCTTTCCTGGTTGCAGGTTTAATTCGACAAGAGTCTCGATTTGAACCGAAAATTCGCTCGGCTGCGGGTGCAAAAGGTTTGATGCAGGTGATGCCAGGAACCGGAACTTGGATTGCCCAAAAAATCCAGCTCAAGGACTATAACCTAGAAAATCCCGATGACAATATTAAACTCGGCACTTGGTATCTCGACCACACCCATCAAGAGTACAGCAATAACTCCTTATTAGCGGTTGCCAGTTACAATGCTGGCCCTGGTAACGTGTCTAGCTGGATTACCAAATACGGGTTTAGTGACCCGGATGCCTTTATTGAGGTGATTCCATTTGGAGAAACTAAGGGTTATGTAGAGTCCGTTTTTGCCAATTATTGGAATTATCTGCGACTCTACAACCCGGAAATTGCTCAGTTGCTCAGCAAATATTCTCCGGCTCAATCCGTTGTTTCACGCCAGTAAAGTTAATTTTCTCAACCATAAACTAACGAGGGTTCTAAAATCCAACATCCAACATCCAACATCCAAAATGGCATCCGCTACCGAGTGTGGCAAGCTTGTTTGCTCTTAGGAGGTGGCTTGCTTTTGGCGGTTGGGATTTCTCTGTCTCAGGGTGCCGTTTACCTGAGTTTCTCCCAGTTGTGGCAGGCATTCCTTCATCAAGGCGATCCGATTAATCAAACGATTCTCTGGGATCTGCGCTTACCTCGAACGATCGCAGCCTTGATTGTGGGGGCAGCTTTAGGGATGTCGGGTGCCTTGTTGCAAGGGATGTTGCGGAATGGCTTGGCTGATCCGTTTTTATTGGGGATTTCTGCGGGTGCTGGTTTGGTGGCTGTGGGGTTGGTGACTTTAGGGCTATTTCAAGCGTGGTTACCCCTAGCGGCTTGGGTTGGTGCGATCGTGACAACGATATTTGTTTATATCCTGGCTCGTACCAGTATCGGTGTTTCCGTGGAACGCCTAATTTTAGGGGGAGTGGCGGTGAGTTCCCTGTTTGGAGCGATTCAGTCAACCATGCTCCTGCTAGCTGATGATGGTAGAGTTCAGGCGGCTCTCAATTGGCTCATTGGTAGTCTGAATGGGCGAGGATGGCCCGAAGTAACGGTGGCTGGCCCTTATGTCCTAGTGGCACTGCTGGGCGGTTGTTTACTCGCTCGTTCCGTTAATATTTTGAATTTAGGCGATGAATTGGCGGTGGGGTTGGGATTTTCGTTAATGCGATCGCGCTTTTTAATTGGAGGAGTCGCTACCTTACTTGCCGCAGGTGCTGTCAGTGTCGGCGGATTAATTGGATTTGTGGGTTTAGTCGTACCTCATGGCGTGCGGCTACTGGTAGGCACAGATTACCGTTGGGTGCTGCCGCTTTCTGCAATTGGGGGTGCCTTAGTTCTTCTGTTCGCAGATATTGTATCTCGATTGGGAGCGGTAGAGTTACCCGTGGGGGCGGTTACGGCACTTTTGGGATCGCCTTTGTTTGTCTGGTTGCTTTCTCGGCGATCGGCGGCTTCTCGTTAAGAGTAGGAGTAACGATATAAGGATAGGGAGTTTGCTTTTGGGAGCATGTCATCTTTGTCAGCCGTTACCCGTGCGTAAGTCCTACTGAAGAATCAAGGAAGCTCTTAACGGACATGATATTAGAAGCTCAAAACCTGGTTGGTGGTTACAACACAACGCCCATTATTCACGGAATTAACTTAGCCCTTCAACCAGGTGAGTGGCTGAGCTTGGTGGGTGCCAATGGTTCGGGGAAGTCCACATTGCTCAAACTTCTTAGCCGCATCCTGCAACCCCAAAAGGGTGCGGTAATTTTGGATGGGAAAGCCATTCACAACCAACCCGCCCAAGTCGTCGCTCAAAAACTGGCAATTTTGCCACAACAACAAACGGTTCCCACTGGGTTAACGGTGCGGCAGTTGGTGAGTTTGGGGCGAAGTCCGCATCAACCTTGGTGGCAGTGGGAATTAGATGCACAAGATCGGGCAAAAGTTGAGGAAGCAATTGTGGAGACGGGGATTGAATCGTTGAGCGATCGCCTCGTGGAACATCTCTCCGGTGGTGAACGACAACGCGCATTCCTGGCACTGGCACTGGCGCAAGCACCACAAGTTCTGCTGTTAGATGAACCCACCACTTATCTGGATATTCACTATCAGCTACAACTGCTGGAACTGCTCAAACAGCTCAATCAAAAGCGAGGGCTATCGATTGTCACAGTATTACATGAGGTGAATTTAGCTGCACGGTATAGCGATCGCATCGCCATGCTCAAGCAAGGATGTCTTTGTGCGATCGGTACACCCGCCGCCGTCCTCACTCCCGAAAATCTCGCCCAAGTTTTTAGCGTTGAAGTGATTGTTCTCCAGACGCCAGTGGGTGTGCAAATTTGTGCGATCGCCCCTTTTGGAGTTGAAGGTTGAAGGTTGGAAGGTTGGAAGGTTGGCAATCTTCTTTACGATATTGATTTAGCAGTCTTAATACAGGGTTGAAACGAGGAGATGTTTATGGTTCGTCGTTGGGTATTAGCGATCGCCACCATTGTACTGAGCTTGGTTTTAATGGCGTGCAATGCTGCCACTAACCAGCCAACCGGCAACTCTAGCCCCTCTAAAAACGCAGCACAACGAGTCGTCACCCTTACCTCCTTGTCCTCGGATATTGTCTACCAACTCGATAAAACCAAACTCGTCGGCATCACAGGCAGCAAGTTATTTGATCAAGATGCCCGGTTTCAGGGAATAACACAAGTGAGCAAGGGGCAAGCACCCCCCAACTTAGAGAAAATCGTTGCCCTCAAACCCGATCTTGTAGTCGGGAACAAAGACTTTCACGCCCAAGCCTTGGCAAAATTAAAAGACTTGGGCATTGCCACCCTCGCCACTAAAATTGATAAATGGGATGACCTCACAGACATTACCCAACAGCTCGCTCAAGCTACTGGTACCAACCCTGACCCACTGTTGAAACGTTACCAAACTTTTTTAGGGAAAGCCGTCAGCAAAGCTCCATCAACACTCGTGCTAGTGAGTCGTCAGCCCATCCTGGCACCCAATAAAAACAGTTGGGCAGGAGACTTGCTCAGTAAATTTGGAGCAAAAAATGTAGTGGCAGACTTACAGAGTCAAAGTCCCACGGGCGGGTATGTCACCCTTTCTGCTGAAAAAATCCTACAGGCAAATCCAGATGTTCTGCTGGTTGTGAATACAGAGCAAACGAGTGCAGAGCAGTTCAAATCAGAGCCTTTCTGGAATAAACTGAAAGCCACTCAAAATAGGCAAGTCTATGTTTTTGACTATTATGGGTTGGTTAATCCGGGCAGTATTGACAAGATCGAAGAAGCTTGCACTCGATTGAGAGAGATACTCTCAGCCAAGGCAAAAGTCTAGATGAGGTAAGGCGATTCACCGGATTTAGGATTTTGGCACTGGCATAAGAGCCTTGAAATAAATTTCAGGCTCAGAGCTTAAGTAAGCTAAAGCTTACTGCATAAGCCTTTTAACCCGTTAAAACGGGTTTTAGCTCTTAGCCCGAACTTTAGTTCAGGGCTTAAGTCAGTGCTATTCGATTTAGGATGAATGCCACTGCCAGCCCCTCCAACTTCAGCCCTGTGACTGGCCTCGATACAATAGTTAGCGTGTCCCGAACTGACCCAAACCAATGACCCCTTCCTCAGACGTAGAAACGGCACCCCAGAGAAGTTTAGAAGACTTAGAAAACGACTACCTCGACGATGACGACTTGCCGAATGATGTCGAAATGTCGCTATTCGACCACTTAGAAGAGTTGCGACGGCGGATTTTCTACTCGCTAATTGCTGTAGCTGTGTGCGCTATTGGCTGCTTTGCGGCGGTTAAGCCCATTGTCAAGTTACTAGAAGTTCCAGCGCAGGGTGTCAAGTTTCTGCAACTGGCTCCAGGAGAATACTTCTTTGTTTCCCTCAAAGTTGCTGGGTACAGCGCCTTATTAGTGGCTAGTCCCTTTATTCTTTACCAAATTATCCAGTTTGTTTTACCAGGACTAACAAGGCGCGAACGACGATTAATCGCACCTGTCGTTTTAGGTTCTAGTATCCTATTTTTCATGGGTTTAGGATTTGCCTACATTGCTCTAATTCCTGCTGCTTTGAATTTCTTTATTAGCTACGGGGCAGATGTTGTTGAGCAACTGTGGTCAATTGATAAATATTTTGAATTCGTATTGCTGTTGATGTTCAGTACTGGACTAGCTTTCCAAGTGCCAATTATTCAGCTTTTATTAGGACATTTGGGAGTTGTATCTTCGCAGCAAATGCTATCAGGTTGGCGCGTCATCATCCTCGGTGCCACTGTATTGGGAGCCGTGCTAACCCCTTCTACCGACCCTCTTACCCAAAGCTTACTGGCAGGTGCTGTGATTGGTCTTTACTTTGGAGGTATTGGTTTAGTTAAACTCTCAGGAAAATGAGGGTTTTAAACCTGACTCCGAGAGCGAGTAGGCTTGAACCAATGTCTTGCTCCCCTCCCCGACACGGAGAGGGGTTAGGGGAGGAGTCAATCTATACCTCTCTCATATGAGAATCGCTATATCTCCATACCCCTAAAAATCTTCTAACATCCATTCGGATGCCCTCTCACCCATTTCCAGGGGAATACTCACAGCTTTACCGAGGCGCGGACGTTCGCGAGTTTCCTGGATATAAGTTTGTACCTGTGCTGCTCCGCCCCAA
>Ga0310810_10007858_pt1 | contig 12227 bp, 9 predicted proteins | sample NCmetagenome_FD_207641 | JGI IMG/M metagenome (GOLD analysis project Ga0310810, IMG submission 207641) | Soil microbial communities from experimental microcosm in Duke University, North Carolina, United States - NC | ecosystem: Engineered > Artificial ecosystem > Soil microcosm > Unclassified ... | reverse complement strand
CGCATCAGCATGCAGGAAAACAGGTTGAAGAGGACCAGCGATCGTGACCGGGACTATAATCGGGATAACGAATACAGTGGTCACTGGGGCGATCATGACAGCTACGAAGGATACGCAGGCGCAATGAATGACCGTGAATTCAGGCAGGTGTTGAACTCGATCAGTGACGAATGGTTGGAAAGCAACAAATTTAAATCAGCGTCCCATATTGTCAAGAACAATAGTCTTTCCACGGCCCAGGTTGAACAAATCCTTTTGTTGTTCAATTTTGAAAACAACAAGCTGGAACTCGCAAAGGATGCTTATTTAAACACCGTTGATAAGAAAAACTATCCGATGCTTTTTGATCAGTTTAGCTATAGCAGCAGCAAAAGAGAACTTGAAAAGTATATTGATAGTTGCAGGTAATAATTCGCTTTGCTTGAGAGCATGAAAAATAAAATCCTCTTCATTTATTTGAAGGGGATTTTTTTTATCCTGTCAGTTAACTCAGGAAGATTGTAACTGGCCTTTTGCCGGAATCTTAGTTTGACTCATTACTTCGGCTATTTTATTTCCAATGTCGGCAGGGCTTTTCACTACATGAATACCACATTCATCCATGATCTTCATTTTGGCAGCAGCGGTATCGTCGGCGCCACCAACTATAGCCCCGGCATGGCCCATCCGGCGACCAGGTGGCGCAGTTTGACCGGCAATGAAGCCAACCACTGGCTTTTTGTTACCGGTCGCCTTTATCCAATTGGCAGCTTCGGCTTCCATGCCACCGCCAATTTCACCAATCATAACTATTCCATCCGTATCGGGGTCGTTCATAAATAATTCAACGGCCTCTTTTGTAGGTGTGCCGATTATGGGATCACCACCAATGCCGATAGCAGTTGATATACCCAGGCCCGCTTTTGCGACCTGGTCAGCTGCCTCATAAGTTAGTGTTCCCGATTTTGAAACAATACCGATCCGACCTTTTTTGAACACAAATCCCGGCATGATGCCCACTTTGCATTCATCGGCCGTTATAATACCGGGGCAATTTGGTCCTATAAGCCTCGTGTTTTTACCAATCAAATAATTTTTTACTTTAACCATATCCTGTACGGGTATTCCTTCCGTTATGCAAACAATCAGGCCGATTCCCGCTTCTGCCGCTTCCATAATGGCATCGCCCGCAAATGCCGGGGGAACAAAAATAATACTCACGTCGGCCCCTGTTTTTTTGACGCAATCAGCCACGGTATTGAATATGGGTTTTTCGAGGTGAGTGCCGCCCCCTTTACCGGGTGTCACCCCTCCAACGACGTTTGTGCCGTATTCAATCATCTGGGAAGCATGAAATGTACCTTCAGTACCTGTAAAACCCTGCACTAAAATTTTTGATTTTTTATCTACGAGGATGCTCATGATTATGCTCTTATAGTGGGGCAAAAGTAAGGGAAATGTGCTAATGTGTTCAACAACCAGCAGAGGTGGATCACGACTATTACCATTCCTAACTTAAACGGAAACGAATCACTTTATCATATCCTCGATATTCCGGTCATTGGGGATCTTGCCCGTTTCTTCCAGCATCCGCATTTCCTTCGCATCGTGCAGGAAGTCGGAAGCGAAAATAAAATCGTTGAGACGCTGATTTTTGCTGAAAATGATTTCCTTGTTTGTGCCTTCCCACTCTTTTCGGCCCTGGTACATGTAAAGAATATAATTTCCGATTTCCATCACGCTGTTCATGTCGTGTGTATTGACCACAGTAGTAATATTAAATTCGGTAGTGATTTCCTGTATCAGTTTATCAATCACCAATGACGTTTGCGGGTCGAGGCCCGAATTGGGCTCATCGCAAAAGAGATATTTTGGATTCAATACAATAGCCCTGGCCAGTGCCACCCTTTTTTTCATCCCTCCACTGACTTCGGCAGGGAATTTTTTATTGGCGTCAACGAGGTTCACCCTTGCAAGTACTTCGTTGACTCTTTTAAGCTTAGTACTGTAGCTGTCCTTTGTGAACATATCAAGCGGGAACATTACATTTTGTTCGACCGTCTGGCTGTCAAACAGTGCCGAACCCTGGAACAACATTCCTATTTCTTTTCTTATTTCTGTCCTGGATTCAAGGTCCATGTCAGTGAAGTTTTTTCCACTGTAAAGCACGTCACCCCCATCCGGGGCAAACAATCCCACCATGCATTTCATCAATACGGTTTTGCCACTACCGCTGGAGCCAATGATCAAATTGCATTGCCCCGCCTTCATGCTTGCACTTACGTCGTCAATGACAATCCTGTCACCAAAACTTTTCTTTATGTTTCTTACTTCAATCATAATCCAATCTTAAGGGGAAGCGCCGGTACTATTTCGTCACAACAATAAGTCTTTTACTAATGAACGTAACGCTGGTTGACAGACACAATCTTTTAAAGCAGCAAAGCCGACAACACGTAGTCTGCAAATAATAAAAGTATGCAACTTACAACCACGGCTTTGGTACTGGCACGCCCGATCTCCAATGCTCCGCCGCTTACATAGTAACCAAAAAAAGATGAAATGCTGCAAATAATAAAGGCAAACGTGTAGGATTTTGCCAACGCAAAAAAAACGTTGTATGCTATAAATCCCTCATGTAAGCCCTTATCAAATGTGTCTCCAGGTACGATGCCCGTAAGTTCTCCAGCCAGTCTTCCCCCCCAAATTCCTAAAGCCATGGCAATTACAATTAACAATGGTATCATCAATAAACCCGCCAATATTTTCGGTAAAACCAGGTAGGTTTTAGTGTTGATGCCCATTATTTCAAGTGCGTCGATTTGCTCACTCACCCGCATATTACCCAATTCGCTGGCGATTTTGCTACCCACCACACCTGCCAGGACGATGCAAGTAAGCGTTGGCGCAAACTCCAGTATAACAGTATCACGAACGATTTGGGCTATGATCGTTAATGGCAAAAGGGGGCTGACCAGCTGGTATGCGGTTTGTAAAGTTGATACTGCACCTATGAATACCGAAATAATCGCCACGATACCTAATGAGCCAATACCGATATCATTGCACTGATGCATGAATTCTTTCCAATACATTTTTCCATTTTCTGGCCTGGAAAACATGCCTTTCAGCATAAGGAAATAGCGACCAATGTCTCTTATGAAGCGCATAGGCAAGTTTGCAATGTAAAATACGCTGAAAAAAATTGAAAAGGAATAAACAACCGCGGAGTTTAAATGTCTAACACACTTCGACCTTATTCCAGGGCTGCCCCGGTGAGAATATTAAAAACGCCTGCGTTCGATGATATTACATCTCCCGGCTCGCTTTTTTAAATCTTTTCCACCAGGCAGATTGATGTATCAGGTGATCGGTGCCATTGGTCTTGCTTTTGCTTTGCGCATCTACGACTGCAATCAATGCCATGTTGACAATACTACGCACAGAACTTCCAAGTTGCAAAACATGTACAGGTTTTTTTAAACCAAGCAATATCGGTCCAATAGCATCTGCGCCACCCAATTCTTTAAGTATGTTGTACGTGACATTACCTGCGGCCAGGTTCGGGAAGATCAACGTGTTTACATCTTTGTCGACCAGTTCGGAGAATGGATAATTTTCCTTGAGCAATTTTTTGTTAAACGCGACATTGGCCTGCATTTCTCCATCGACGATAAGTGACGGCATCTTTTGTTTCACCAGTCTTGTGGCTTCTGCCACCAGCCTCGCCTCCGGTGAGTTGCTGCTGCCAAAATTGGAATAGCTCAGCATGGCAATACGGGGAATAATATTAAAATCGCGAACTTCCCTGGCGGCGAGTAGCGTAATTTCGGCTAATTCTTCAGCCGTAGGATTGAAATTTACGGTGGTGTCCGCAAGGAATAATGGTCCTCTCTTCGTCATCATCATGTACATGCCCGCAATCTTCTTCACTCCGTCTTCGGTACCAATGACCTGCAAGGCGGGACGAATCGTATCAGGATAATTTCTGGTCAACCCCGAGATCATTGCATCGGCGTCACCGCATTCTACCATCATGCAACCAAAGTAATTGCGGTCACGCATTGCTTTTCTCGCTTCGTACGCATTGAATCCTTTACGATTCCGTTTCCGAAAGAAAATTTCAGTATACTGGTGACGCTTTTCCTCGCTGCTTTCACTTCGTGGATCTATGATGGGTATGCTATCCAAATCGATACCATTGCTAAGGGCGATGTTTTTGATTCTTAGTTCATCTCCAAGTAAAATAGGATAACCAACGCCTTCTTCAAAGGTGACTGCTGCAGCCTTTAACACTTTTACATTATCGGCTTCCACAAATACAATCCGTCTTGGATCGCGACGTGCTCTGTTGCCAATTGCCCGCAATATTTGGTTATCCAGTCCAAGGCGACTATTAAGATCCGCCGCGTATACATCCCAGTCGGAAATTGGATATTGTGCCACGCCACTGTCTATGGCCGCCTTTGCCACCGCAGGCGCTACAGATGCGAGTAATCGCGGATCAACTGGTTTCGGTATGATATAATGCGGTCCAAAAGAAATCGTCCTTTCGTTGTAAGCGAGATTAACAATGTCAGGTACAGGGGTTTTTGCTAATTCGGCCAGTGCCTTTACAGCAGCCATTTTCATCGATTCATTTATCTGCGTAGCTCTCACATCCAATGCTCCCCTGAATATATAAGGGAAACCAAGCACATTATTCACCTGGTTGGGATAATCACTTCGCCCGGTAGCCATAATCAGGTCTTTTCTGGCGGCAACCGCATCTTCCCAACCGATCTCAGGATCAGGATTGGCCATCGCAAATACAATGGGATTTTTTGCCATTGACCGTATCATGTCCTGCGAAACCACGTTGCCCGAACTGAGTCCTATAAAAACATCGGCGTCTTTCATTGCCTGTTCCAGCGATGATTCACCCCCTGCAGTCGCAAATTTTTCCTTGAATTCGTCAAGATCAGTTCTTCCTCTATGCAGCGAACCCTTGCGATCAAACACAATGAAATTCTCAATGTTTGCACCAAGCGCTACGTATAAATTTATACAGGCCATGGCAGCGGCACCGGCTCCGTTCACCACAAATTTGACACGGTCAATTTTTTTCTTTTGGATTTCCAGTGCATTGAGCAAAGCAGCCGCGCTGATAATGGCAGTGCCATGCTGGTCATCATGCATGACGGGGATCGCCATGGTTTCTTTAAGCTTCTTTTCTATGTAAAAACATTCAGGAGCCTTAATGTCTTCCAGGTTGATGCCGCCAAAGGTCGGTTCCAGGGATCTGACAATTTGTACAAACTTCTCCGGATCTTTTTCATTAATCTCGATATCGAACACATCAATATCAGCAAAGATTTTAAAGAGCACACCCTTTCCTTCCATGACGGGCTTACCTGCTTCAGGTCCAATGTCGCCAAGGCCAAGCACGGCCGTCCCGTTGCTGATTACGCCGACAAGATTTCCTTTGGCAGTGTATTTATAAACGTCTTCCTTATGGGCTGCTATTTCTTTACATGGCTCAGCTACACCGGGCGAATATGCCAGGGACAGGTCTCGTTGAGTCTTCGCATCTTTAGTGGGTACTACTTCGATTTTTCCAGGTCGCCCTTTCGAGTGATAGTCAAGGGCCTGCTGTTTTCGTAAATCGCTTTTCATTCAGTTTTAATATTTGTGCCTGTCATCTTCTTATCAATACCAGGTGCCACTTATGTGGGCTGCAAGGTACAAAATAAAATTACGTTCAATCCTTAAGTGGTGTTTGAGGTCCCGCTTTATCAATTGAAATTTGATTCGTCATTGAAATATTTCACACAAGTTTGATGGTTCTTTCTATCGACAGATCTCATGCATAGTAGCGCTTACTGTTGTTCCGTTCGCGTTGTTGAAATGCCAGGTCAGATTGCAATAAGAGATGAACACAAACTAAGTGGGTATTTTTTTCCAATCTGTGGCCTGCAGAGCTTTTAGCCCGGTTTTTGCCTCGTAGGTATTGATTGTTAAAATTTGCTGAAAAGCAGTTATCTCACAACTGAACGTATATAATTTCGTTGTTTTTTAAATTAATACTTTGGAATCATATGAAAGCTAAGTTTATAGTACCGGCGTTTATCTTATTACTTGCACTCTCCTGTAAGAAAAATAATGATGATAATATCCCTTCACAGCCGACAATCAATGGTACGGAGGAAGAACTTTTAATGGATTCGGTTTACCTATATTCTAAAGAAATCTATTTTTGGAATGATGTCATACCATCTTACGAGCAATTTAAGCCACGCCAATATAAAGGATCCGATGAACTCTCATCTGGTCAAAATGTAATGGCTGCAATCAGGGACCTTCAGTCCAGGGACCGCTTTAGTTTTGTAACAACGCAGGAAGAATCGCAGGCAATTCAGACCGGGGAGGACAAAGACTATGGTTTTTTTGTCAAAGCTGCCACACTTGATACTGAAGAACCGATGGATTCCATTTATTGGTTTGTCACCTATGTTTACGATCAATCAACTGCGGGTGCTGCCGGTGTGGAAAGAGGTTGGATTGTAAATAAAATCGACGGGGCGCAGCTTAATTATGACCAGGCAAGCGCCAATGTTTTAAACAATACATTTTTTGGAACTGCTACAAACGCGAGTTTTGAATTTATTAAACCCGACAGCTCGATTGCCACAATAAGTTTAAACAAGACAACCTTCCAGGCAAATTCAATTTTACACAAAGAAGTGATAAATACCGGCGGGAAAAAAGTTGGATACATTGTGTTTAACCAGTTCTTTGGCCAACATTCGCGCGACGAACTTGGGGATGCGTTTTCTTTCCTGCAGTCGCAGGGAATAAATGATCTTGTTGTGGATCTCCGTTACAACCCCGGTGGTTCCACAGAAACGCAGGATACGCTCGCTGACCTTATTGCGCCGCAGGCAGCGAATGGTCAGAGGATGTATGCATATCAGTTTAACCAGCAGTTGCAACAGGGAAATTTCCCGTTACTAAAACGCAAGCCCGGATTTCAAAATGTGGTCTTCACTGAAGATGCGAACTCCATTGATTTTGAAAAAGCAGGTTCGCTCAATTTAACCAGGGTTTTCTTTATTGTTACAGGGTCAACTGCATCCGCAAGTGAACTACTAATTAATAACCTGAGACCTTATATGGACGTTAAACTGGTTGGCGATACGACTTATGGCAAACCGGTCGGCTTTTTCCCGATTCCTGTTTTCAATTACGCTCTTTACCCTATTTCTTTCAGAACTATCAACAGTGCCGGGCAGGCCGATTACTACGATGGCTTTGCCCCTGATAAGCTGGCTAATGATGGTGTGAATAAGAACTGGGGTGATATCACCGAACCCTCTTTATCTGCAGTGCTGAACTATATTGCTACCGGCACCTTTGGCAGACCTGCGAAAGCTGCCATATTAAGAATGGATGTACAACATGCGATGAAACCCATGCAAAAGAAGCTGGAATCCAAAAAGTTTATTGGTATGTATAAGGAATAAAAAGCGATCAGCCGCTCTTCTTTTTCTTTGAGGATTTTTTTCGATCCGTTGAAGCAGGTTGATTCAGTGCTACAATTTTGGAAGGAACTATTTCCAGTTCCTTTTTTTTTATTTCCCTGATTGTAAAATTGTCGGTAGCACCGCCTTTGTGAATCTCTTTAAATGGAACACCGGTTAATGATTGCGCCGCTAATCCCTTTGCAACTATCATTGTTATTAAAATCAGGCAATATTTGCAGATCCTGGTTTTCATTGTTTACGTTTATTAATAGACTACAAAAAGCGGTTTAGGGAAGATCTGCTCCTGTTAAAAATGGTTAAATAATTATTTTTCCTGCTGCGTTGAAACTCCCAGCCATGCCATCATGCCCATTCCTATTTCGATGGCGCCTTCATCAATGTTGAATGTGGGAGTATGAACACCTGACACAATTCCTTTCTCTTTATTCATCACACCCAGCCGGTAGAAGCAACCGGGGATGTGCTGTGTGTAATATCCAAAATCCTCCGCGCCCATTCGCGATTCTGTTTCTTCCACATTTGTTTTACCCATATATTCCTCTGCCTTTCGTTTGGATGATTCTGTCAAAGCTTCATTATTATAAACCGAAGGGTAGCCGACATCAATATCCAAATCAATTTCACCACCCATGCTGCGCACCAGGTCGGTTGAAAGTGTGCGGATCAATTCGTGAGCTCTAAATCTCCATTCTTCGTTCATCGCCCGAAAGGTTCCTTTGAGCTTTACCTCGTTGGGAATAACGTTCGTAGTTGATCCTCCTTCAATAGCCGTGATTGAAAGAACAGAAGGATTGTGTGGATTGTTATTCCGGCTTACAATCTGTTGAAGACTTAAAATGAGGTTTGAGGCGATAAGAATCGGATCAATGCAGAGGTGAGGCGAGGCCGCATGACCACCTTTTCCTCTTATGGTAAAATACAATTCATCTGCGCTTGCCATCACTTTGCCGCTACGAAAGCTAAGTTTTCCAATTGCAAGGCTCGGATGGACGTGCAATCCAAAAATTGAGGTAGGCTTTGGGTTTTCGAGTACACCTTCTTTGATGAGCAGGCTGGCGCCACCGGGATTTTTTTCTTCACCGGGTTGAAAAATGAGCTTGACTGTGCCTTCCCACTCGTTTTTTAAATCATGTAATATTTGAGCAGCTCCCAGCAGGCATGTAGTGTGTACATCGTGCCCACAGGCATGCATCACCCCTTCATTTTGAGATTTATAATTAATCGAATTTTCTTCTTTAATGGGTAAAGCATCGATATCGGCCCGAAGTGCAATTACTTTTTTATCCGGGTTTTTGCCTTTAACCAGCCCGATAACACCGGTAGTGGCTTTTATTTCAAACGGAATTCCGATTGTCGCCAGCTTTTGCTGAATGTATTTTGACGTTTCAAATTCTTTATAGCTAAGCTCAGGATGTGCGTGAAGATGATGACGAATCTCTATGAAAGATGGAGCATGCCGCTTCGCCAGGTGCTTTATTTTTTCGATCATCCAGCAAAAATAATGCTTCGCAGAGTGATTAGGGAAATAGTAAAAAGATGAGACGTCACTACATTTCCTCAGTCTTTTCTGGCTTCACTTCCACAATGTCATTCATGATAAACACACCGTTGGAGAAATAAACATTCAACTTTTTCTGATAGGCTTCCGCTTCTTTGCGATCTTTAAAGTTGCCGGCTTTTACTTTGTAATAGGGCGACTGGTGCCAGAGATAAGCCTTTAATTCAGGAAAATACGTGTATACTTTGGCTTTTGCGGAAATTGCTTCATCGCGATTATTTGTGCTGATGATCATCAGCCTGTAGCCTTTTGCTGTCTTCCGGGCATCGCGACTCGTCTCTTCATTGATCTGCGCTTGCTTGGTAACCAACAAGTCTATGCGGGAATCTTTGTGAACTACAACGGTATTGCTATCAACACCGGTCGTGTCCTGGGAAAAGCAATTAAATGCAGAAAAAACAGCGGCGAGAAGGAACAATTTTTTCATAGTTGTTAGCATTCAAATATCTTACCAAAAAAAGTTCAGGATTTAAGGGTATTATATGTCATGGAGGCGTGCGGCCTAACTATGATTTGAAATATTCTTGTTTCGTATTTTAATAACCCCCGCCGGCGCTTGCTATATTTTCAATGGGGTGCCAGGTGGTCTTTATTTCCTGGACATCCATGATAAAATAGGGCGATTGTCCTGGCGCACTAAACCAATCTACCTTGTCGTAAAAAACAATTCGTTTCAAATTGACAGCTGATTTCTCACGCATCATTTTCTTTATTGAAGAATCATTTTCGCAATAAATGGTTGCATTGACGTCCATATGATCCACAAACCATGTAGCCAGCTCGCTGATTTTGCCTGTTAGGATATTTACGACGCCGCCGGGTAAATCGGAAGAATTGAGTACTTCGGCAAATGTCACTGCACAAAGTGGCTTTAATTCTGATGCAAGAACAATACAGGTATTGCCGCCTGCAATTACTGGTGCAATGACGGATACAAGTCCGAGTAGTGAATTGTCCTGCGGTGCAATAATTGACACAACGCCTGTTGGTTCCGCCACTGAGAAATTAAAATGGGAGCTTGCCACCGGGTTTACCGAACTGAAAAGTTGCTGAAACTTGTCGCACCAGCCCGCGTAATAAATCAATCGGTCAATAGCCCATTCAACTTCTTTTTCGGCTTTCGATTTGGTGGCATCCTGGAGAACCAATTCCTCTACAAATTGTGCTTTTCTTCCCTCCAGCATTTCGGCAATGCGATACAGTACCTGGCCACGATTAAACGCTGCCCTGCCGCTCCAACCACTAAAAGCTGATCTTGCGGCGACCTGCGCGTTGCGGAAATCTTTTCTTGAGCTGAGACAGATGTTTGCAAGTTTTTGTCCGGAATCATTCAGGGGGACATAATATCTGCCGGATTCTGTTCGCGGAAACTGGCCGCCGATATAAATTTTATAAGTCTTCAATACTTCCAGTCTTTTAGAAGAAGGTTTTTGCTCCAACCCATTTCCGCTAACGGCAAGCGATGACTTTCTTATTAAGGTTTTTCCCATCGTAGAAGTTTAACAAATTTTACAAGTTTAAGGTTTAAGAGGTTTTAGGCGTTTAAGGTTTGTATTTTATTCCTTTGGTTTCAGAGGTTAGTTGATCACTTTATGAATAAGGCTATCGACCTTCATTGCTTCTACCGAAAAACTATCAAACTCATTCTGTAAGTATATATTTTCTATCCAGGGCGCTGTAGAGCTGCGACTTTAATTCGAATTTTCTTTTTAAAAGTTTAAACAATGGCAACCGTCAATTAGAAATAGCATTGTGAATGAACAAAACGTTTTAAACATCTTAAACTCTTAAACCCCTTAAATCCAGCGTAATTAACCTATAAGATTCAAATACGGCGACAATCCATGTAGTCCGCCTTCTCTTCCAAAACCACTTTCTTTATAACCTCCAAATGGTGAAGAGGGATCGAATTTATTAAACGTGTTTGCCCATACAACTCCGGCCCTCATTCTTTTTGTCATATTAAATATCTTGGATCCTTTGTCCGTCCACACACCGGCGCTCAGGCCATATGGAGAGTTATTGGCTTTTTCAATCACTTCGTCGTCTGTACGGAAAGTAAGAATTGCTAAAACCGGCCCGAAGATTTCTTCCTGCGCAATTCGATTACTTTGGGCCACATTGGTAAATAATGTGGGCCGGCACCAAAAACCTTTTCCAGGCAGTGGGCAACTGCTTTCATACATTTCGGCACCTTCCTGTTTTCCAATGCCAATATATTTTTGAATTGTTTTTAATTGCTGACCGGAATTGATCGCGCCAATATCTGTATTCTTATCCAATGGGTCTCCGACTATCAGCGATTCCATCCTGTCCTTTAATTTGCGGATCACCTCTTTTGCAACGGATTCCTGCACGTACAATCTAGACCCGGCACAACACACATGTCCCTGGTTGAAGTAAATGCCATTTATCACGCCTTCTACTGCCTGGTCGATTGGGGCATCTTCGAAGATTATGTTAGCTGCTTTACCACCCAATTCCAATGTTACCTTTTTATTGCTTCCGGCAATTTCCCGTTGAATGATTTTCCCAACATCGGTTGATCCCGTAAAAGCGATTTTATTAACGTCAGGATGATTTACGATGGCTGCCCCGGTAGCACCGGCGCCGGTCACAACATTGACTACTCCCGGTGGCAGTTCCGATTCCTGGATTATTTCTGCAAGTTTCAGGGCCGTAAGTGATGTTGTTTCTGCTGGCTTTAACACGACTGTGTTTCCAGTCGCGATGGCCGGCGCTATTTTCCAGGCGGCCATTAATAAAGGAAAATTCCAGGGAATGATTTGCCCTGCAACACCCAAAGGTTCCGTCCTGCGATTCGGAAAAGCATATTCCAGTTTATCGGCCCACCCTGCGTAATAGAAAAAATGATTTGCGGATGTCGGTACGTCAAAATCGCGGCTTTCCCTGATTGGCTTGCCGCCATCCAAGGATTCGATGATCGCCAGTTCTCTTGCCTTCTCCTGGATCATCCTTGCTATACGAAAGACATATTTGGCTCTTTCTTTGGCGGGCATTTTTCGCCATACCTTTTCATAGGCATTTCGGGCGGCGCAGACAGCCGTATTAACATCCGCTTCATTTGCATCTGCCACTTCGCTCAACTTTTCTTCATTAGCGGGATTGATGCTATCAAAATATTTTTTGCTCAGCGGCTTTTGCCA
>Ga0310810_10007856_pt1 | contig 12228 bp, 10 predicted proteins | sample NCmetagenome_FD_207641 | JGI IMG/M metagenome (GOLD analysis project Ga0310810, IMG submission 207641) | Soil microbial communities from experimental microcosm in Duke University, North Carolina, United States - NC | ecosystem: Engineered > Artificial ecosystem > Soil microcosm > Unclassified ... | reverse complement strand
CCCGTGCGATCGCCTGACATCTTGCATCTACCTTGCTCACCCGCCAAGGACTTAAGTCCTTGGCTCATAGCCAAAGTCCTCTGAAAGAGGGCTAAATGCTTACTGTACAGAATTTTCAGTCCACTTAAGCTATTAGCCCAGAACTTAAGTTCTGGGTGGGTTTGGTAGCGAATTCGAGAGTGCGGCAAAATGTGTGAGCGCGCTATTCATTTCACTTTAATTCAAGAATAAATTTATAAAAATCCTGCCGCGAACAAGGTTATAACTCATGATATAGGTTGCCTCCCTTAGCGCGATCGCTACTGGGGTTTTCTCATCCCCTTCTCAACGGCTACTCTTGGCTTCATCCCAAGATGGCAAGCTGATGAAGGCGAAACTATTTGCTCCACTGTCGCTAGAATTTGCCACAATAGAAGTACTAACTACAAAATATTACTAATTGCCATAAACACGAGGGTTCTTCGGAGCGGACTGTAACGCCTAACGTGGCTACCGCTGACCCGACTCGTTCCTCGCTTTAGTCCCGATGTGTGCCAGAGTACGAACGCCTGTCCCTTGACCAGGTGGGCAGGACACCCACCCCAAAAGAACATTATTTCTGTAAAAGCGGGATGCACCCGATGAGGTCGTTGTTACGTTTGTTGGCGCTTTCATCACAGTCAACATTACAGAACCAATACCTATCTCTCTGTGTACAGAAATCTGTTCAAACGTCCTGATAACTTACAGATAAGGGTGGAACAAATACAACAGGAGATATCCAAAACTCAAACCGGAGGAGAGGTAAATGTCTAAGGACAGAAAGAAACAGCTTGAAGAAGCAAGACAGAAAGAAATAGCTAAGCATATGGCTATCTTCACCAATCGTATGATTGCCCCGCAATTAAAAGAAAGTTCCAAGCGTCGGCTGATTGAGCTGGATGTTTTAGATGAGAGTGGGCTTCCTGCGAAGGGTAAGGAAGCGCTTGTTTGAACGTTAATCACTTAATAACAAGCCTATACCACAGATTTAGGGCACGAGCGAAATCGTGCCCTGGCAAAAATCTGTCTTGAACCTGAGAACATTTTTGTAATCTGCCTTCACCTGAGCATTTTGAATTCGTGCGGGTAAGGCTATCACGCGCTGAAACTTACCGTAACGCAACTCTGAGCGACGTTCGCCACTCATGGCAACAGCGTCTTCTGTCACCCGAACATCCAGCTGCTTGGCTTCCTTACCTGGAATTTCGAGTTTGAGTTCAATGGTTTTCGATGTCTCGTGAATTTCTGCGGCTGGCATGAAAGTAACGTTGTCAAAGCCGCTATCGCCAAACGGAGTAAAGTTCTCAACTAATTGGTTCATTCCCCGTTGCCAGCTTTCAATTTCCTGGAACGGTTCCCAACGAATGATTGAATTTAACTTACTCTCAAACTATCAAAGGTCAAAAAGCCAGTAGGTTCGGTTCCTTACCAGGAACTCATGTTAATTCCCGTATCTTAAACCCCCCCTTACCACTTAATGGTCATTTAGGCTCTGATAACGATAGAAGGCATAAGTATCAAATAAGGCTCCCACAACGCTACAGGCGGAGCCAATTGTCATCACGCCTTGGACAGGACAGCCACTGCCAAAGGTAGCGAGAAACTGCAACACCTGTGTGGTGCCAGTTTGACCTGCGCTCTCTAAGCCAGGAGCATAACTGATCACACCCAGCGCTGCGAATAATGCTGTCACTACCCCAATGGGGGCAACAAAACACAGAAGGATAGTCAGAACGAGGGAACGGATATAGTTGGGCAGAATGCTCATAAATGAACCAGATTATAGAGAATGGCTCTCAAGTACGGAATTTAGATTTGCCACCTTCCACAATAGGGGCGATCGCGCAATTCATGCCTAGATGTCAAAAATCTTAAATCTTCATTAATTATCTTGGTGAAAGTCCGTGAATCTTACTCATAAACCCATAGAATTCTCAGGTTTGTTTCACGGGTACATTCCCTGTCACTCCAAGGAACTGAGGAAAAAGCTCCTAGGCATCACCCTTGTGGAAACACGCCTATTGTTGTATTTCGCACGAAATCAGGTCAGGTTGCAGCACTCGAAGACTGTTGCGCTCATCGTCATACGCCACTTTCCCAGGGAACTATTTGTCAAGCTCAGCTTGAGTATTCGTATCACTGCGGGCAATACGGAACTGATGGAAGGGTTAGTAGCGTTTCTACCTTACCTGCAAACTGTGCAATTCCTGAGAATCTGCGCATTAAAAGTTTTCATGGTCTAGAGCAAGAGGGCTAAGTGTGGCGATGTCTCCTCTTGTACACCCATTGCCGAAAATGAGACAGAAGTTGATGCGGTCATCTGTATCAAACCAGGTTTGCGATCGCGGCAACTAAATCAGCCGGTTCGACTGGCTTGGCGATATGTTTTTGGAAGCCTGCTGCAAGTACCTGCTTTTGGTCAGTGTCTCCAGCATAAGCAGTCAGTGCGATCGCGGGAATCTCTCCTCCTTGCTCTGGCGACATGGCTCTAATTTGACGCATCAGCATGTAGCCATCGACTTCAGGCATTCCAATATCGCTCAATAGCAAATCTGGCTGAACTTGAGCTAGTGCTTCGAGTGCCTCAATCGCCGAGGCTACGGCTGTCACCTGAGCTGGTTGAGAGTTATCCTCCCAATATTCAACGTTTAACTTGTCAACCTGCAACCCCTTAACCACGGATAGTCGTACTTCTACATGCCCCCCTGACGGCGTGAACTTAACGGCATTGGAGAGTAAATTCCAGACGACTTGCTGTAGACGATTGCTGTCACCCGAAACTTGCCCTACATTCGGTTCAAATATAGTAGTAATCTCAATTGACTTGGCTTGGGCTGCCAAATGAACCGTCTCAAGCGCCGCTTCAATCGTCGATTTCAAGTGAACCGGGCTGGTGTTCAGGCTGAGCTTGCCGCGCAAAATGCGTGAAACATCTAATAAGTCTTCTATCAGTTGCGTTTGCAACTTAGCATTGCGCTCGATAATTTCCAGGGCGCGAAGTGTAGTTTTTTCATCACATCTGCGAGTCCGCAGGAGATTTGTCCAGCCCAAAATGGGATTGAGTGGGGAGCGAAGTTCGTGGGAGAGGACGGCTAGGAACTCATCTTTTATCCGGTTCGCGGCTTCGGCTTGGGCGCGTGCTTCTTGTTCGAGTTGGAGAAGACGCTGTCTTTGAGTGGCTTCGCGATCGCGTTCTGCCTCTACCTGCTTGCGCTCCGTTACATCCAGAACCAGCGACAACACAGACATCATCTTACCCGACTCGTCGCATAGTGCCGAGTTGTACCACTCGCAATAAACTACCTTGCCATCTTTTGTATAGTTCCGGTTGGCTGAAATACTCTGCTGTTCCGTTCCGTTGCCTAATCGCTCCACAATGCCCTGGGTTGTCTCAAAGTCTTCCCCATAAACAAATGGCCAATCGTTAGGCTGTTTTCCCAATACTTCAGAGGCTTGCCACCCAAACAGTTTTTCGGCTTGCTTTGACCACCGAATCACCCGAAATTCCTGATCCCACTCCACAACCCCCATCGGTGAGTTTTCGACGTGGAACGTCAGTTTCATCAGAGCAGAGCGTAGTTCTTCTTCCAATCGTTTGCGATCGCTAATATCTGCCAGGATAGAAATGCAGTTCACCTCACCTTTCGCATCCCCCATCGTCGTTGCCCACACGGCGATATCAATCGGGGAACCGTCTTTCTTCTGACGCCGTAACTCTACACCTCTGAGTTCTTCGCCTTGTTTTATGGTGTTGAGGTTCACCAAAAACTCATCTTTTTTGCCTTCAGGAACGGAAGGAAGCAAACGCCCTAGTGCTTCTTGTTCACTCCAGCCAAAAATTTTCTCTGCTGCTGGGTTCCATAATTTTACCCGACCATCCTCCAGACTAAAGACGGTAATTCCCAGAGGGCAGGCTTGAAACAAGCTGTTAAATGTTTGGTTCGTCTCCCAGAGTTGCTCCTCTACCTGTTTACGCTTGGTGACATCTCGGTAATAAACAGAAATCCCTGCACAGGAAGGATAGATGCGAATCTGAAACCAGATATTTAAAGGAGGATAGAATTCTTCAAACTCAATGCTGACCTGCTCGGCTAAAGCTCGCTGATATTCCTGATAAAACCGACTCCCAACCGCCTCTGGAAACTCTTCCCATACATTCTTTCCAATGAGTTCTTCTGGCTTTTTTTGGACAAGCCGCGCCGCTTCCTGGTTGACATAAGTGTAGTACCACTGATTATCGAAAGATGCAAACCCATCTGTTATCCTTTCCAGGATTTGGGAAACCTGATGCTGCGCCGCCTCCGCCTCTGCACGAGCTGTCTGCTCCCGTCTGGTTGCGTCTTGGCGCATCCTGGCTTGATTCAGGTTAGCGCTAACGCGAGCCAGTAACTCATTAGCCGAGAAGGGTTTGATCAGGTAGTCATCCGCTCCAGCCTCTAGTCCTTCAATTCGAGACTCTTCCCCAGCACGGGCAGAGAGTAGAATGATGGGAATCTCGCGTGTATCGGGGTTAGCGCGGAGCGATCGCAATAGCTCAACGCCATCTAGCCCCGGCATCATTACATCACTAAGTACCAAGTCCGGTAAGCGATCGCGCACTGCCGCCAAGGCGGCTAATCCATCTGCCACTGCCTCGACTTCGTAGCGGGATTCCAGCAATCGCTTGACATAATTTCGCATATCTGCATTGTCATCCACCAGCAAGAGGCGTGGAGAGTTGGATGGTTGAAGGTGGTCTTCCCAACTTTTAACGTTCAACTCTTCTTCCGGGAGCCAACTTAATGCCTCTTCGATGTAGGGAGCAGAACCTAGAGCGGTCGAAACTTCAGTACCTGGTGATCTAATGCGCTGGCTAGGCAGATGTGCTGAGCCGGTAGGAATCTTCACGCTAAAAGTGGTTCCCTGGTTCAGGACACTGGTGACTTCCACTGTGCCGCCATGCAACCGCACCAGTTCCTGGACTAATGCCAGACCAATGCCTGTCCCTTCGTGAGTACGAGCACAAGCCCCCCGAATCCGATGAAATCGCTTGAAAAGATAGGGCAATTCCTCCGATGGAATGCCAGTACCCGTATCCTGAACCTCTAACGTTACTGACTCACCTGTCCAATGGAGTGAAATCCTAATCTCGCCTTCAAAGGTAAACTTAAACGCATTGGAGAGTAAGTTGAGGACAATCTTTTCCCACATGTCCTGGTCTACGTAGACCAATTCCGGCAGTGGTGGACACTCCACAATCAAGCGTAGTCCTGCTTTCTCAATGGTGGAACGGAATACACTCGCTAGCTCAGCCGTGAAAATGGATAGAGCCGTGGGTTCATAGACAGCTTGGGCGCGATCGGCTTCGATGCGGGAAAAATCGAGTAAGGTATTAACCAGCTTGAGCAGGCGTAAGGTATTGCGGTGTAAAGTTTCCAGCTGCTCGCGTTGGTGTACAGAAAGGACTTCCTCCGAGTTCGCCAGCATCTCCTCAATCGGTCCGAGCAAGAGCGTGAGCGGTGTGCGAAACTCATGACTGACATTGCTAAAGAAGGCAGTCTTGGCTTGATCCAGTTCAGCGAGAGCTGCACTTTGGGCGGCGGCGATATCAGCTCGTTTGCGCTCCTGTTCGTAAGCACGGGCATTAGCGATCGCTGTCGCAACTTGTCCTGCTACTAATTCAAAAAAACTGCGGTAATCCTCATCCAATTCTCGTCGAGGGCTAATACCCACCACTAATAGTCCAGCAGGACAATCTTGGTTCGCTTGAGCAATTGGCAGCACTAGGGCCGAGTCCGGGAAGTTTGAGGGAATGTGTGGCATCTCACAAGCCAATCGCGCTCTCAACCGATTAACCTGTTCAGGCTCTCCTGTAGAGGCTACCCGTGCTAGTGGCCAGATTGGCAAAGTGGCTTGTGCCTCTAGGAAATCGAAATTCTTTGGAATTAATAGTGTTTCTGGGTTCAGTCCGGTTGTGCAGACCAGATGAGCCTGTTTCTTATCAGGGTTGAGCCGATAAATTAAGCCATAGGGAATGTCGGCTGGGTTGTTCGCTAAGCTTTTAGCCGTGGTTTCACAAGCCTCTTGAACCGTTTTTGCCCCAACTGTACAATTAGCCAGATCGCGTAAGGTGGACAGCCGTCGCTCTCCTAATACTCGCTGTGTCGTCTCCGTTACAGCCGTAAAAACACCACCAACTTTACCAGCTTCGTCACGAATTGGACTATAAGAGAACGTGAAGTAGCACTCCTCGACATAGCCATTGCGATCTAGCAAAAGTAATTGATCGTCAGACCAGGTAGACTGTCCTGTAGCCATGACCCCTTGCAGCATCGGACCAATAACGTCCCAAATTTCAGGCCAGCAGTTACGTCCGCATTGCCCCATTGCTTGGGGATGTTTTGTGGTTCCAAGGATGGGACGGTAGGCATCGTTGTAGAGCATCACCAGCTCAGTTCCCCACCAAATCAGCATGGGGAAGCGAGAGGAAAGACAAATGCTAACGGCTGTACATAAGCTTTGGGACCAGTTCTCAACCGATCCAAGTGGGGTAGCTGACCAATCCAGCGATCGCATGAGAACTCCCATCTCTCCACCACCACTTAGGCAGTCCTCCTGCACGGGGATATTCTCTTGTTCAATTACACCGTCCATGCTGGAATCTCCGCTTCAAAAGTCTCTCAGGTAGCTCCTAACGAGTCAGGGTCAGGTGTCCAGAGCTTAAAATTGGTTTGTTAATAGCCTCTTCACGGTCTATTATGACCAAGATTTTTCCAGAGCAGTAGTGTGGGTTGAAAACTTACAATTTTAGAGATTGGGTCAAATCCATATTCTAATTTGGAAAAGCTAGTATCTATCCTAAGAATGAGATTTAAAAGCAATGATATTTCATACTCTTTATTGAGAAATAAGTTATGAAGTTAACAGTTATGCTTTGGAGCAGGGGCGGCAGTTGGGAGAGATTAAACCGCCACGATTCAATCAAAACACAGATAGGAAAGGAGATTTGGAGTGAACAAATAGGCGGAATTGAACTTGTCGAGATGAGACATCCTTTGGAAGTTTGAATTGGAGCAAAACAACGTGACTGAGATTCAGTGTCTAAAAATTCGATTTCGTAGGGATAAAGCCGAGGAAGCTGTGCGCTGGGTACACTCCCTTAAGGAGCGCCAAAAAGAAGTTGCACAATTGCTTGATGCCGAAGGGATTCGGGTTGAATCTTTGTTTCTTGAACGCTCAGGTCAAGATGTATATTTGTATCAATACGTTCGAGCCAAGAGTTTAGAGCAAGCCTACGAAGCTTTTATGAAATCGCAAATCCCTATCAGCGAAGAAACTCGAAAATTTATCGATGAAATGTGGGAAGATGGTCAAAGCCTAGAACTGATAGTAGATTTTGAACGTCCTTAAAAAATGCCCACTAGAGATTCTGATAAAGTGATGTAGGAAGGCTATGCCTAAAACAACGATTAGGGTAGTAGCTCATATTGCCACACTTCCCGACAAAGTAGAAGAAGTTAAATCCGTTTTGCTAAGAATTATTGAGCCGACACGCCAAGAAGACGGCTGCATCGTTTACGAGCTTTTACAAAATCAAAAAGACTCTACCGATTTTACCTTTGTAGAGGAGTGGGAGAGTCAAGAATTGCTAAATGCTCATCTAACTTCAGTACATATTGCGGAAGCTTTGTTGCAACTGAAGGGTTTGATTGCAGCTGAACCCGATATCCGCGTTTATCAGTTACTAGCATAGGCGGTCTGGCGGCAAGTGAGCGAGAGGAGTGACTGCGTTTGACAAAATTGATAGCTTTATCGGCTTGAGCTGGAGTCATTTTAGTGTTGAAGCCGACTTTGAGATACTGATACTCAGCTGTTTGTGCTGTCATCGCTCGATGGTTCAGAACAGAGGTTGTACTTATACTTATTGTTCCCACTCAGAAGTATGGGGAATCAGCAAGCTTTGAAAATTTCTCAATCAGCAAGATACGACAGCTATTGCCAGTTCCGGTGTTATATCATCTGATTGTGTCTTAGTGTTGTTTGCCCTTTCGCCAAAAATGCGCCTTCATAGCTCATGAATTATCAATTTGATGATTGCTGCTGATAAGCCAGATACACAGCCTCTAAAAATTGGTTAGCGGTAACTCCTTTCGGTACCTTGTTCAAAGCAATGACATCTTTGATTTGATGAGCGAGTTGTCGGCTCAATTCAGTTCTTGCCTCAGGAATCATCGCCGCTCGCCGCTGCAAATATTCTCGAATCACAGCAAAGTCTTCTGGCAACATAGCAGCCAAATTAGCTTCACTCACTAGCTGCATCGCCAAAGTTTCTGCTTCTTTGGATACTGGAAAATCGGAAGAGACAACAGGTCGTTCTTCTTGAATCACAAGAGTTCCCGCTACCCAATCTCCCAAGCGCTTTTCTCGCTTACCAAACACGATGAAAAATACGCCCAAAAAAAACAAGTCATCAACAGGCCGTAGTAAAGAACGAAGTGTAGATTGTTGTAGGCTGACGGGTCTACCATCATCGCGAATTACGCGAATTTTTACAAAGCGCTTACCCGGTGTTTGACCCTGCCATAGGGTTTCAAAAATAACGAAATAACCGACATAAATAAAGAAAGTAATTAATAGCTGAATAGCCACCAACCAAAGTTTTAGTTGCTTGCTACTACCAACTAAATTTTCGATAGCCTCTAGCAGTTGACTAGAAAAGATAGCCCAAGCAATGAAAAACCCAATCAGGATGAGGCTCCAAACCAAATAATCGATTAACAGAGCATAAGCTCGGTTGCCGATTCCTGCTAGGGTAAATTCCAGTTCAACGCTTTCTGGAGTTTGGAGTGTGACTCGGTTGAAAAATCGCATGACAGTTGAGCAAAGCTGGAGGAAGGAATTTGACTATTCTTTAAGCTTCGCATTTAACACGAAGTGTGTCAGCTAATGAAAGTAGGTATAGCAGTCGCCAAGGTGACTCTTGACTCTCGCCAAATGCTGAAACCAAGACCCGTCAATATGCATCCTTTCTGCCTACTCCTGCGGAGAACGCTGCGTGAACTGCCTTCTGCCCTCTGCCTTTTGCTATAGCTAGGGCTCTGCCGACGCGTCCCAACTCTACTGGAAAAACGATGCAAACCAGTTGTATTTCAAGGGGAGTCGGGAGTCTCAAACCCACGTCTGGTAAGAACGTGGCATTGGATAAGGATGTTTGATTTCGTGGGCTGTAAACCCACGACTGAAGTCCTCTTTCCCCCATTCCCCACTCACGACTCCCTACTCCCCAAACCGAAAGTTTTTGTCAGCAGGATAGGAATACCAACGTCACCAGACTCTTGCTGAGCGCCTCTAGGGCGATTGCCAATCGCGTAACTGCAATCCCAATCCTTCGCGACGACTGCAAACGTCATAGTAAACAACAGCTTTGATGGCCTGCCAGAATGGCATAATCACAGCCCCACCTGCAAAACTGAGTACTAGGGAAATGATATACAAAGTCCAGTAAGTTGCAGAACCTTGTTCTATATAGATTAGTGGTATTTGAGGCAGATAGCTAGTGATTAACACAATGGGAAGTGTCACTAAAAAAGTAACTAAAAATACCCCTTGGATGCGAAATGCAGAGGTTTGTGTTAATTCCCAACTTCTACCAATGCTGGGAATAACTTGACTTTCCTCTTCTACGGCTAATACCACCTCTGCTAACCATAGGCGGGAGTAAAACCAACTCAGACCAAGTAGTACGATACAAACGGCAAGAATCACAGAAATAATGGTACCAAATGTAGGATTGATCAAGCTTAATACAACCCCTAATATGGCTGTGACAATCAAAGCTACAATCCCACATATTATATAAAATGCTAATAAGAGTAGACCTACCAAAATACTCTGAAATAAAAAAGACCAGTTCCTTGAATTGAGTTGACCACGACCCGTATTAACAGTTTCTGGTTTATCGATCAATTCTCCGAAACTTAAGCGTGAAATTAAGGCAGAATTTGTCAGGTATTGGGAGTAGCAATAACAGAAAATTACTAACCACAGGGGGATAATCAACCACAAACTAGAAAAACCTAATATTTGACTAAAAAACAAAAAGACGAGGGGAATGATTAGGACAAAGGGCAGTACTATCCACAACGTAGCAAATAGAGCCACGCTAAAATAGGGTTTCAAATGAGAACGATAGAGACGTAGGCCCGTACTGACGACATTGCCAACACTGAGAGGCCCGATGGGTTCGTGAGTACTCGGATTCATAGACACGGCTAGACTTCTCCGGTTGTGGGAGGCGAAATAAGGTTATCTTAGCTGTATCTGGAAGAGTCTCTCAGGAAAGTTTATGAATATTCAATCTTAAAATGAATGCTAGTGATCGCAATTTAAACAGAGGATGCGACAGCTCATAGATTGAAGCCATTGCCTCCAGAAGGCTTGTGCAATCCCAAATCCCAAATCCAAAGTTGAGCTTAGGGCTTAATTCAGAGACTCATGGGAACCTGCATCACGTATCCGCAAACCCAAACCTTCCTGACGAGTGCGAATATCATAGTAAATAACTGCTTTAATGGCTTGCCAAAATGGCATCATTAGTGTTGTTCCTACTATTCCTAACATTATTCCCAATAAACCCATCAAGAAAAAGGAAGCCAGAATTACATCGAATGAAGAAGAAGTCGAAAAAAATGAAATGAGCACAAAAACGGGTACAAGAGTGAGTAATACTATAGGTAACGTGATTAAACTGGCTACTAGAATAATGACTTGAATCCGGATAATAAATGGCTTAGTTAATTCCCAGCTACGACCAATCGAGTTGGTTGAATTCATATTGCTCTCTATTGCCAAGGGTAACTCTGCAATAAAAAAATGAGAGTAACACCATAAATAAATAATTATTCCAATAAGCCTTGCCACTATATCTAATATGAGAATAATGGAACTAGCTCCAGAATTTGAACTAGAAATTATTCCCAAACTGAAGACAGGGACAAAGACAATAATACGCAACAGAATAGATAAGAAGATATAAATTCCGAAGCTTATCAATCCAATTAATATTTGTGCTACCCAATAACTCCAAAAACGTTGTTTAACATGAGTGCGTGTTGTACTCAAAGGTTCTGGTTTATCAACCAATTCTTTATAGACTTGGCGTGAAATTATAGCCTGAATTTGACAATTCTTTGCCCAGCCATAAATTGGAATTAAAGACCACAACAAAGCCTTAATAGCTAGACCAAAATATGACTTGAAATGATCGCGGTAGATGCGTAGGCCAGCACTGACGACGTTCCCAACACTGAGCGACCCCGTTGGTTGGCGAAGGATCGGATTCTTGGACATGAGACAATTTCTCCAGTTGCTTGAAGCGCAAACGCAAATATTATCGATATCTTACGCTAGGACTAGCAAACGTTCCGGGTAAATTTTATGAATATTAAGCGATGGATTGCGCGGCGAGAACCCAATTGGCAAAGATTAGATGCTCTTCTGAGGCAAGTGGAGAAAAAAGGACTTAAGTCGTTGAATGCCGCTGAAATTAGGGAACTAGCTAGCTTATATCGCTCTGTTTCGGCGGATTTGGCGAGGGCGCGAACCAACCAAGTGGGAACGATGCTGGTGCAAGACTTGCAGCAGCTGACTTCTCGCAGCTATAGCCAAATTTATCAAGGTTCACGCCGTCAGGAATGGCAGGCGGTGATGGAGTTTAGCCGCTGGGGTTTTCCCGCTATTGTACAAGAGACATTCGGCTATACTGCTGTAGCAACTGCAATTTTTCTGCTGGGGGCGCTAATTGCCTGGTGGTTTTCCTGGCAAGATCCAATGTTTATGTCAATGGTTGTGCCCGAAGAATTGATTGTGAAAGTGCGCGATCGCCATGAATTGTGGATGGGGTCAATTTTGGGAAGAGAACCCGTGGAATCCAGCAATATTATGATTAATAACATATCAGTGAGTTTTAAGGCCGTTGCTGGAGGTATTACAGCAGGTGCTTTCACAGTATTCCTCCTAGCCCTCAACGGAGTCTTAATTGGTGCAGTTGCCACGTTAGTGGGTCAAAATAACTTAGCTTACCCATTCTGGGCGTTCGTTTTTCCTCATGGTTCCTTGGAATTGCCGGCGATTTTCCTGGCGGGTGGCGCTGGTTTACTCATCGCTAGAGGGATGCTTTTCCCTGGTGAATACACCCGCGTCGAGGCGCTGAAATTCTATGGTTATAAA
>Ga0310810_10007855_pt1 | contig 12229 bp, 9 predicted proteins | sample NCmetagenome_FD_207641 | JGI IMG/M metagenome (GOLD analysis project Ga0310810, IMG submission 207641) | Soil microbial communities from experimental microcosm in Duke University, North Carolina, United States - NC | ecosystem: Engineered > Artificial ecosystem > Soil microcosm > Unclassified ... | reverse complement strand
CCCGTAGAGCAGACCGTAGTCGCGTGCCGCCGCCGCGACGAACTGCTCGAATCCGACCTTCACGATCTCCATCGCGGTCTGCTGACGCGAGAGGAGCGAACCGTCGGCGAACAGCTTCACATCGATGTCGTAGTTGCCGGTCGGCGCATTGTCGGGGATCGGGATGGCGGCGCGGAACAGCGCTGGCGTCAGGAGGGTCACGCCGTTCTGGACCTCGCGATAAAGATTGCGCTCGACCTTCAGCCGCAGGAAGGCCTGGCGGAACGGATCGTCGCGGATCGAGTCCGCGATGTCGCCGGAAATCTCCTGCGGCAACAGGATGCGCGCGAGCCCGGTTTGCGTGCGTCGCAGCGTGTTGATGTCGGCGATTTCGGTGATGGTGCGGTTCGCCAACACGGTGAGATAGGACGGCGCCTTGACGAAGGTGCGCGAGTCCGCGTTCACCCAGATGCCGAACACGCGCTCCTTGCGGAAGGTGAGGATGTTCTCGCGGGGGCCCGTCACGGTGACGACGATGTCGTAGCCGCCGCGGCGCGGCACAGTCTGTGCGTCGCGCTCGACCGAGCCGAACAGAACCACGTCGGTCCCGGTGAAGTTCGACGAAATCAAGACGCGCGAGGTCGAAAGCGTGGTGACCAATCGCTCGGCCTGCGCCGGCGAACCGAGCGCGACGGCGAGCGCGAGGCCAAGGAGGTGCGCCCTCATTGCTGCTCCTCCACCGATCGCACCGTGTAGAGCTCGTGCGGCTGCACCACGAGGTCGAAGGCGAAGCGCAAGCCCACCATCATCACCAGCACGCCGAGCAGAAGCCGAAGCTGCTCGCCGGAAAACCGCTGTCCGGTGCGCGCGCCGAATTGCGCGCCGATCACCCCGCCCACCATCAGGATCAGCGCCAGCAGCGCATCGACGAGATGGTTGGTTGCCGCGTGCATCACGGTCGCATAGGTCATCGTGACCAGGGTGAGCACCATCGAGGTTCCGATGACGACGCCGGTCGGTACGCGAACGAGGTAGATCAGCGCTGGCACCAGAAGGAAGCCGCCGCCGATGCCCATGATGGCGCCGACGAAGCCGATGATGAATCCGATCACCCAGATCGGGATCACCGAGACATAGATCTTCGAGACCTTGAATCGCATTTTCAGCGGCAGGCCGTGGATCCACATGTGACTGCCGGGGCGCCGTATCTCGGCCGGGCGTCCGCCGCGCGCGCGCAAGATCGCGCGCACGCTCTCCACGATCATCATCGCGCCGACGGTGCAGAGCAGGATCAGGTAGGACAGCGAAATGGTGAGATCGAGCTGTCCAAGCTGGCGCAGCAGCGTGAACAGCCAGACGCCGACCGTGGTGCCGATCAGGCCGCCGAGCAGCAGCATCGAGGCGAGCGACACATCGAGCGCGCGCCGGCGCCAGTAATTGATCGCGCCCGAGAACGAGGATGCCGCAACGTGGCTGGCGACGCTTGCGACGGCAACCGCCGGATTGATCCCGATGAAGATCAGCAGCGGCGTCATCAGGAAGCCGCCGCCGATGCCGAACATGCCCGAGATGAATCCGACCGCCAGCCCCATCACCAGGACGAGCAGGACGTTGACCGGCAGTTCGGCGATCGGAAGATAGATTTGCACGAAACTTCAAGTCCGCCGATGCGAGAAACCCTGAGAATGCGCAACCCACGTCGGTGAAATGCTGAAAGCGAATTCTCCGGCCGTGACCGCCAAGATACGGGAAGCACTGCTGAAGGTTCTCTGAATGGCCCAGCCACGATGTGGCCGCAAGCGTGAAACACGCCGCAGCGCGGCCGTATTCCCGTCATGATGAAGGGCGGGGCCGCGCGGGGGCGGCGCGCCGTCAGATCGAATGCGGCTTGCGCTTCACGGTCGGTTTGGCCGGCCCTGTCGCCTGAGCGCTGTCCCACCCGCCGGGCGGGGCTTTGACGTTCATCGCCTCGTCGGGTGGCGGGTCCGCGGCCCAGGTCTGCACCGCAAGCTTCGCGGCCACGAGCGATTGCTGGTCAAGGCGCGCCGCCACGTCCTCGCGCTTCTTGGCGGCGTCCTGGTCGCCCTGCTGGGCGGCAAGCGCGAACCATTTGTAGGATTCGGCGAGGTTCTGATCGACCCCGATACCACGGGCATAGAGGATGCCGAGATTGTACTGGCTGTCGGCCACGCCCTTGTCCGCCGCCTTGCGGAACCACTGCGAGGCCGTTCGATAGTCGGGCTTGCCGTCGATGCCCTCGGCATAGAGCACTGCGAGATTGTGGACCGCCTTCGCGTTCCCCTTGTCGGCGCCGGCCAGATAGAACTGGCGCGCTTTCTCGAGGTCCTTCTTCACGCCCAGGCCCTTCTCGTAGAGGCTTCCGAGGCGGTACATGGCCGGCGCGAGGCCTTTGCCGGCGGCGCGCTCGAACCATTGTACGGCGACTTCGAGATTGGCTGGCACGCCACGCCCTTCCGAATAGCGGATACCAATCTCGTATTCGGCGGCCGGGTTGCCGGCGGCAGCGGCGGCACGCAGGGCAGGCCCGCCGATCCCCGTCGGGAGCGCGTTCGCGATGGGCGCCGCAGCGGGCATCATGGGCTGCGCGGGCGCGGCGATGTTCATGGGCCCGGGAATGGAGCCGGTCGTCTCGGCCGAGGGGGTCGGTGCCATCAGGCTCGGCGTCGGGGTCGGTGCCAACAGCGGCTCGGTGGCGGTCTGGCGAGCCGGAGCGGGCGGGGGCGTAACGGGCTCGGGCGCGGTGGCAGCCGGAGTCGGGGCGGGAGTGGCGATTGCCGCTGGTGGGGGGGGCGCGGCCGGTTCAGCGACCTTGTGCGGCTGGGGCTGGATCTGGCCCGACGTTGGTGCGGCCCGCTCCGCGCCGCGGTCAGAGCCGAACATCCCGATCACCTGGATCGCCCCGTAGAGCACCAGCAGAAGGCTCACGCCCACGATCAGCGCGCGGCGGCGATCGGCGAGGAAGCGGCCGATCAGGCTCGTCGGGGTCTCGTCGCCGCTGCGTTCGTCACCGCGCGGCCCTTCGACCGGGCTGCCTTCACTGGCCGCGGCCTGCGCGGCGCGGCGGGCGGCCGCGATGAAATTGGCCTTGCCGACGACCTCCGGTGCCGGCTCGCGCTTGAGCGGAGCCAGTGCGGCTTCGGATGCCGCAATGCGTTCGGCGGGCGAACGTGAACGGCCGGCGCTGCCCGGTTCGAGCGGCGTATCGGCCGGCAGGTCCGGGTCGATCGGCGGGCGTTCCCCGCGCTGCACGTGGACGAACGGCGTGGCGCGCACCGGCGCTGCCGGGGCATGCTCAGGGGCGGCATGCGGTGCTGGCGCCCGCATCTCAGGAAGCGGAGCCGGCTCGGGCTGCACCGGCGGCGCATAAACCTGTGGCACATGGGACGGCGCGGGCGGGTGCGATGGCGCAGGAGCGTATGCCTGCGGCGCAGGCGGCGCGGTCTCGATCGTCGCCAGCCGCTCCACCAGGCGCTCCAGCGTGTCGTGTACGGCTTCGAGCGTGTCGTGCGTGCGCTGCTCGCTCTCGACGTGATTGACGTGCAGCGACTCGATATCGCGTTTGAGCGCACTCACGTCCGTACCCGCCACTGGCGCTGCGTCGGCCATGTCGGCTGCGACCTTGCGTGCGACGCGCTCCGCCGTTGCGATCGCTTCCTCGCGTGCCTCGCGTACCTGCAGGGTGAGCTGCTGGATGCCGCGTTCGATTGCGCGCAAGTCGCCGGTCTTGTGCTCCGCTGCGTCGAGCTTGTCCGCGATGTGGAGAATCTGGCGCTCCAGATGCTCGAATGCGGCCTGATCGCGTGTACCGGACTCCGAATGATTGAGCTTGTCGGAGAGCGCCTGGACCAGCGCTTCGATGTTCTGCGGCATTGGTCCGATATGCTCGACACGGGTGTCGAGGGCCTGCGTCAGGTCGTTGACACGCTGTGCGAGCGAGTCGAGGCCGGTCGCGCCAGTGCGTTCCGCGATATGGTCAATGCGGGCAGAGAGCGCTTGCACGTCGCCGGCAAGCGAGGCAACGCCTTCCGCCGACGCGACGCCGGCGGAGAGTTCGCGCAACTCGGTGATTGCGGCTTCGAGGTAGCGCAGCGTCTCGGGATCGGGCGAGCCGGTCGAGAGACTGTCCATCTTGCGGGCGAGGTCGGAGATTCGTGCATCGAAGCCGGCGAGGCCCTCGGCGGGCGTCATTGCGTTGAGCCGCTCGTGCACTTCGGCAAGGCCGCGCTCGATCGTTTCGAGCTGAGAGGGATCGGCACCGCGGCCATAGCCACGATTGATCCGTTCGGCGAGAAGATTCACGTCGCCTTGCAGGTTCTCGAGCGTGCGGCGCGGCAACGCTTCCTCTACGGCGCGCGCGACCTCGGCGAGATCGCTACGCAAGGCCGCGATCGCATCCTCGACACCGGAGGGATGGCGCAGCGTTTCGATCTGATGCGTGATGTGCTGGAGCTGCTGTTCGAGCCGCGAAAAGTCAGAAGCGGCCGCTGTCGCGGGCTCGGCTGTAGCAGCGCGCGCGAGTGCTGCGGGCGGCGGCGCGGCGTCGAGCGCGCGCTGCCGCGCCGCGATCTCGGCGATCACATCGTCGATGTCGCGCTCCGGCGCGTCCGGCTTGGGAGTTGGCGCAGCACTTACGGCCGGTGGCGCAGCGGCGGCGGGGGCGGCGCTCGGACGTGCCACATTCATCTCTTCGAGCCGCGCGTTGAGCTTGGCGACGGTGTCCGACAGCCGGGCGCCGCGCACCGATGTCGGGGCAGGTTCGGCTTCCGCCCCATGACCGAAGCGCTGCGAGAGTTCGCCGAGGCGCGCACCGAGCGGACCTGCGGTCTGCGGACGCATGCTCGCGACCGCCGAATCGCCGAAGGTCGAGCGCAACCAGTCCTCGACCGACATGCCGGCGCGCTGCGCGGCTTCACGCGCCGCCTGGTAAAGCTCCGGACTGAGACCCCCGGCATTCCAAGATGCACTTGAATTCATTGCCTAATCCGCAGCCGTCGCACGATCGGACAGGGAGCGCCGCTTCGCCCGACAGAATCGGCTCCCGTTAACGGGACGTGGATGGAACGCGCGGCACCACATCCTCACAGCTGACTTTTCCGCCTCAGGGTAAATAAGCCGTTAAGTCTCGTGGCTTCGGGCCAATTGCGGACGTGCCGTGGAGGAAGGTCGGCCTGCGTTGTGCATGGCGGGTAGGCGAATACCCGTTTTGATTGTATGGATTCCGGACCCCTGAGTTCCCGCACAACCCTCGGGCCAGATTACCGTTAAGTCATGTGCAACGGCGCGAGCGGGCTCGCTTTTGTTTGTTACACGTACTATCTGCGCGCTAAGACGCCCCGATGGGGCCAATCAGAGGAAAACAAAACAAGGCCATTGAAATGGATGATTCCCGCGACATGGAAGCCTCCGTCGTACACGTGTGGGCCTCGGAGCCCAGCGAAGGAGGCCAGTCGGGCGACAAAACTGCATTCACAATCGGCGAGCTCTCGCGTGAGTTTGGCGTGACGTTGCGTGCGCTTCGTTTCTACGAGAACAAAGGACTGATCTCGCCGCACCGCGAGGGCATGAACCGGCTCTATTCGCAGGGCGACCGCACGCGGCTCGCGTTGATCCTCAAGGGCAAGAAGCTTGGCTTCACGCTCGGCGAAATCCGCCAGATGATCGCGGCCGAAGAGGGCCATGCGGACGACAAGACGCTCGGGCTTAGCCGCGAGAAGTGTCTCGAGCAGATCGAGCTTCTGAAAAAGCAGAAGGCCGAGATCGAGGAGGGGCTGAACGAGCTCTCCCGGATCTATGCCTCGCTTGGCAGTAGCAAGGCGGACGAGAAGGATCGCCGCGCCAACTGACCGCGCGAGCGCTTCCGTACCTCGGTACCCCGCTAAAAGCGCATCAGTTCAGGAGGATACTTGGCGCGAGCCTATTCCGGCCGCGTCCAAGAATTTTTCCGGCACCTATCTTTACGTTTACGTAAACTAGATGTAGGTAAGGTGCCGCAAGGGAGATTGCCGCGTGACCGAACTGGGAGCCCCCGACCATCGCATGTCCGACCTGGTGGCCGGCTTCGACGCCGGCAGCGCGCGTGGCCGCGACGTCTTCACCATCCGCAATCTCACCAAGGAATTCTCCGTCTCCGCACGTACGCTGCGCTTCTACGAGGAGAAGGGTCTCCTCAACCCGAAGCGGCGCGGCGAGCAGCGTCTCTACTCGCGCCGCGACCGCGCGCGGCTCGCCTATGTGCTCGCCGGAAAGCAGGTCGGTTTCTCGCTCGAGGAAGTGCGCGAGATGCTCGACCTCTACGATCTCGGCGACGGACAGGTGACGCAGCTCAAGGTCGCGCTCGCAAAATTCGGCGAACGTATCGAGCGGCTGGAAAAGCAGAAGGGCGATATCGACCGCGTTGTCGCCGAATTGACGCGCGCCAGTGATGCGATGAAAGCGAAGCTTGCGGCGCGTGGGCTCGCGCTCGACTAGATCAAGACTGCGAGGAGACGATCATGCCGACCTACAAGGCGCCCGTGGAAGATGTAAAGTTCCTGCTCAATGACGTGTTTCACATGGAGCGCTACGGCAACATGCCCGGCTTCGCCGACGCGACCCCCGACGTGGTGGCAGCGATCCTCGAAGAGGCTGCCAAGTTCGCCGAGGAGGTGCTGCAGCCGCTCAATCGCGTGGGCGACATGGAAGGCTGCAAGCGTAACGACGACGGCAGCGTCACGACGCCGAAAGGCTTCAAGCAAGCCTATCGCGGATTGATCGACGGCGGCTGGGTCGGCATTTCGGTGCCGACCGAATACGGCGGGCAGGGGCTGCCTGCCACCATGACTATGATCGTCAATGAAATGCTCGCCTCATCGAACATGGCATTCGCCATGTATCCGGGACTCACGCAGGGCGCGATCGCGGCGCTGCTGCATCACGCGACCGACGAACAGAAGAAAACCTACCTGCCGAAGATGACCACCGGCGAATGGACGGGCACGATGAATCTGACTGAGCCGCACTGCGGCACGGATCTCGGCATGCTGCGCTCGAAGGCCGTCCCGCAGGCCGACGGCTCCTACAAGATCACCGGCACCAAGATATTCATTTCGGCCGGCGAGCACGACATGTCGGAGAACATCATCCACCTCGTGCTTGCGCGCATCGAAGGCGCGCCCGAGGGCGTGAAAGGCATCTCGCTCTTCATTGTGCCGAAGTTCATGGTCAACGCCGAGGGTTCGGTCGGCGCGCGCAATTCACTCCTCTGCGGCTCGATCGAGCACAAGATGGGCATCCACGGCAATTCGACCTGCGTGATGAACTTCGACGGCGCGACCGGCTGGCTGCTCGGCGAGGCGAACAAGGGCCTGCATGCTATGTTCACGATGATGAACGAGGCGCGGCTCGCGGTCGGCATGCAGGGCCTGTCGCAGTCCGAGGTCGCCTACCAGAACGCCGCGAACTATGCGCGCGAGCGCCTGCAGGGCCGCTCCATCTCAGGCGTGAAGAACCCCGACAAGCCGGCCGACCCGATCATCGTGCATCCGGATATCCGCCGCGCGCTGATGTCGATCAAGTCGTTCAACGAAGCGGCGCGCGCGCTGATCCTGTGGACCGCGTTGCGCGGCGACGTGCAGCACCGCTCCGAGGACGAGAAGGCGCGTCAGGCCGCCGAGGATCACATGGGGCTGATGACGCCGGTGATCAAAGGCGTGATCACCGACACCGGCTTTTCCAACACCGTGATGGCGCAGCAGGTGTTCGGCGGCCACGGCTACATCGGCGAGCACGGCATGGAGCAGTTCGTGCGCGATGCGCGCATCGCGATGATCTACGAGGGCGCGAACGGCATCCAGGCGCTCGATCTCGTCGGCCGCAAGCTCGGCCGCGACGGTGGTCGCGCAATCTCGGCATTTTTCAAGGAGGTCACCGAGTTCGTGAAGGCGCATGGCGCCGACGAGGCGATGAAGCCCTATGTGGCGCCGCTCGGCGAGGCGCTGGGGACGTTGCAGCAGGCGACGATGTGGCTCGCGCAGAACGGCCTGAAGAAGCCCGACAACGCGGGCGCCGGCTCGACCGACTACATGCATCTCTTCGGGCTGGTCGCGCTCGCCTACATGTGGGCGCAGATGGCCAAGGCTGCGCAGGAAAAGCTTGCGAACGGCGCCAACGGGTCCGAGGACCGCATGAAGGCGAAGCTTGTCACCGGCAAGTTCTTCATGGAGCGCGTGCTCCCGGAGACCGCCGCGCACCTGAAGCGCATTACGACGGGAGCAGATACTGTGATGGAGCTTCCGGCGGAGGCATTCTGACAATGACCAATCTCACCGGCGGTTGCCAGTGCGGCGCGGTGCGCTACGAATGGACGATGAAGCCGGCCTATTCGAGCGTTTGCTACTGCCGCATGTGCCAGAAGGCTTCCGGCCAGCCGTTCATGGGCCTCACCGGCGGAAAGCAAGAACACCTGAAATGGACGCGCGGCGCGCCCTCGATCTTTCGATCCTCGAACAAGGTCGAGCGCGGGTTTTGCCGGGAATGCGGCACGCCGCTCACCTATGCGTTCGACGGCACCGGCCGTATCAGCGTGACGATCAATTCACTCGACGAACCGGAGGCGATGCCGCCAACCAAACAGTACGGCACCGAGAGCAAGGTCTCCTGGATCGAACACCTCGACGAGCTGCCGGCCCAGCGCATCGATGAATGGCTGCGAGACAAAGGCGTTCAATTGGTCAACAATCAGCGCAGCGCCTGAGAGGCGAGGGGAGCGACAGACGAATGGAATCCCTGCAAGTCCCGCGTCCGTCCTGGATGACCGAGGATCTCATCCTGCTCGAGGAGCAGGCGCGCAGGTTTCTCGCGAGCGAGTTCGTGCCGCATGTCGAGAAGTGGACGCAAGACGGCATCATGGAGCGCTCGGCCTGGGACAAGCTCGGGCAGGCGGGTCTGCTGTGCGCCTCGATGCCCGAGGAATACGGCGGCGCGGGCGGCTCGTTCGCGCATGAGACCGTGATCAATCGCGAGATCGCGCTTGCCGGCCTCGACTCGATCGGCGCGCCGCTGCATTCGGGCATCGTCGCGCCCTACATCCTCAACTACGGCACCAGCGAGCAGAAGAAGAAGTGGCTGCCGAAGCTCGCGACCGGCGAACTGATCGGCGCGATCGCGATGAGCGAGCCCGGCACCGGCTCCGACCTGCAGGGCGTCAAGACGCGCGCGCAGAAATCCGGCAACGGCTATGTGCTCAACGGCTCGAAGACCTTCATCACCAATGGCCAGCACGCCAACCTGATCATCGTCGTTGCCAAGACCGATCCGAGCGGCGGGGCCAAGGGCACCTCGCTGATGGTGGTCGAGACCGACGATGCGCCGGGCTTCCGCCGTGGCCGCAAGCTCGGCAAGCTCGGGCTCGACTGGGCCGATACCTCGGAATTGTTCTTCGAGGATCTGAAGCTGCCGGCCGAAGGCCTGCTCGGCACGGAAGAAGGCCAGGGCTTCTACCAGCTCATGAAGGACCTGCCGCAGGAGCGCCTCATCGTCTGCACGGCCGCCGTCGGCATGATGGAGCGCGCGCTGCGGCTCACCGTCGACTATGTCAAGGAACGCCAGGCCTTCGGCAAGAAGATCATCGACTTCCAGAACACGCAGTTCGAACTTGCCGAATGCAAGACCGAGGCGACCATCGGCCGCGTCTTCCACGACCATTGCGTCGAGCGCCATCTCCGCAGGGAGCTCGATACCGTCACGGCCTCGATGGCGAAGTACTGGCTGACCGACTTGCAGAACAAAATCGTCGACCGCTGCCTCCAATTATTCGGCGGCTATGGCTATATGGACGAATATCCGATCTCGCGCATGTATCGCGACGCGCGCGTCCAGCGCATCTACGCCGGCACCAACGAGATCATGAAGCTTCTCATTGCGCGCAGCCTGTGACGGCTCGCGGACAGGAGGAATAAGAATGACCGATGCATTCGTCTACGACACCGTGCGCACCCCACGCGGGCGCGGCAAGGCCGACGGCTCGCTGCACGAGGTGACGGCGCTGCAGCTTGCGACACAGGCGCTCGGCGCGATCAAGGAGCGCAACCTGTCCGACCCGGCGATCGTGGACGACGTCGTGCTCGGCTGCGTCGATCCGGTCGGCGAGGCGGGTGGCGACATCGCGCGTGCGGCCGCGCTGACCGCAGGCTACGGCGACACGGTTGCCGGCGTGCAGATCAATCGCTTCTGCGCCTCCGGTCTCGACGCGATCAACTTCGCCTCCGCGCAGGTGATGAGCGGACAGCATGACATGACGATCGGCGGCGGCGTCGAATCGATGAGCCGCGTCGGCATGGGCGCCGCCGGTGGCGCCTGGCCGATGGACCCGACCATCGCGGTGCCCACCTATTTCCTGCCGCAGGGCATTTCGGCCGACGTGATCGCGACGAAATACGGCTTCTCGCGTGACGACGTGGACGCCTATGCGGTCGAGAGCCAGAAGCGCGCCAAGGCCTCGTGGGATGCCGGCAACTTCAGGAATTCGGTCGTGCCGGTGAAGGACGTGAACGGCATCACGATCCTCGGGCATGACGAGCACATGCGTCCGACCACGACCATGCAGTCGCTCGGGCAGTTGCAGCCTTCGTTCGTGCAGATGGGCGAGATGTACGGCTTCGATGCGGTCGCGATCCAGCGCTATCCGGAGATGGAAAACGTCACGCATGTGCATCACGCGGGCAATTCCTCAGGCATCGTCGATGGCGCTGCGGCCGTCCTGATCGGCAACAAGGAGTCCGGAGCGAAGATCGGCAAGAAGCCGCGCGCGCGCATCCGGGCGTTCGCCAATATCGGCTCCGAGCCGTCGATCATGCTGACGGGTCCGATCGATGTGACCAAGAAGGTGCTCGCCAAGGCCGGTATGAAGATCGAGGACATCGACCTGTTCGAGCTGAATGAAGCGTTTGCCTCGGTGGTACTGCGCTACATGCAGGCGCTCAACATTCCGCATGACAAGATCAACGTCGCGGGCGGCGCGATCGCGATGGGTCACCCGCTCGGCGCGACCGGCGCGATGATCTTCGGCACCGTGCTCGACGAACTGGAGCGGCGCAATCTCAATACTGCGCTGGTGACGCTCTGCATCGGCGCCGGCATGGGAACGGCGACGATTATCGAGAGGGTGTAGTTGCGTGTCCCGCACGCGAAGCAGCACGGAGTGCTGCTTCGCAGATGCGGGACCGCCAAATATTGGGACGGTCCCGGTTCAGCAGCGCACCACTCCGTGCTGCGCTGCGCCCGGACACAGGGGCGAACAACATGCCGAAGATCGACATCAGCAGACTCGAAACCCGCATCGGTTCGCCGAACTATCCGCCGGCGTTCAAGCCGGCCTGCGCGGGCCGCCACAAGACCGCGCTTGGCAATGCGGTGGGCCTGAGCCAGTTCGGCGTGAACCTGACCAGGCTGGAGCCGGGCGCCGCGACCTCGATCCGACACTGGCACGAGAACGAGGACGAGTTCGTCTACATCCTGCAAGGCGAGTGCGTGCTGGTCGAGGACGAGGGTGAGACGGTGCTGAAAGCCGGCGACTGCGCGGGCTGGAAAGCCAACGTGCCGAATGGCCACTGCATCGTGAACCGCTCGAACGCCGATGTGCTGCTGCTCGAAGTAGGCACGCGCGCGCCGAGCGAACGCGCGCACTATCCGGGCTCGGACCTGAAATTTGAACGCGAGGGCAAGACCGTTCGCGTTCTGCACACGGACGGCACGCCGTACTGAGCGACCGATCAATTCGCGAGGAGAAATACGAATGTCTAATTTCAAGTTCGACGTCGACGCCGATGGCATTGCGCTGATCACCTGGGACATGCCCGGCAAGTCGATGAACGTGATCGACACCTCGGTCATGCAGGAGCTCGACGCGCTGGTCGACAAGGTCGCGGGCGACGCGAACATCAAGGGCGCGGTGGTCACCTCCGGCAAGGACACGTTCGGCGGCGGCGCCGATCTCACCATGCTGGAAAAGCAGCGCGAGGATTACATCGGCGTGCTCAAGTCGAAGGGTGAGGAAGCCGCCAACAAGATGGTGTTCGACTTTTCGCGCCGTCTCTCGCTGACTTATCGCAAGCTGGAAACCTCGGGCAAGCCGTGGGTCGCGGCGCTCAACGGCACCGCGATGGGCGGCTGTTTCGAGCTCGCGCTCGCCTGTCATCATCGCATCGCGTCCGACAATCCGAAGACGCGGCTCGGCCTGCCCGAGATCAAGGTC
>Ga0310810_10007854_pt1 | contig 12230 bp, 10 predicted proteins | sample NCmetagenome_FD_207641 | JGI IMG/M metagenome (GOLD analysis project Ga0310810, IMG submission 207641) | Soil microbial communities from experimental microcosm in Duke University, North Carolina, United States - NC | ecosystem: Engineered > Artificial ecosystem > Soil microcosm > Unclassified ... | reverse complement strand
GTCGGCCGACGCGGGCATTCCCACTTGCGCCGTCATGGGACATCCCGAGCTGGAGCCTCTAACGCCCAGCGAGGAACATCTGCCGATGAAAGTGACGCGCGGCCCCGCGCCGAGGATCGGCGACACCCTCTTTCTCATTCCACGGCACGTGTGCCCGACGGTCAACAACTTCGACGAAGCCGTCATCGTGCAGAGTGGGTACGCGTTGCGCGTGGAAGCGGTGAGTGCGCGCGGACGCGAGCGGCCGATTCGTCTCTAAATCAGAAAAGAGATCAGAAAAAGAAAAAACCCGCCTCTGGGGCAGGTTTTTCCCTGAACGCCGTCGCGGCAGGTTCGCCGTGACAACGGCGTCTTTAGAACTGGTGAACGGCCTTGTCGCCCTTGAACTGCAGGAAATTGAGCACGCGGTTCGGCCCGTCGTTCTTGTAGCCAATCAGGTTCTGGTCGGCGGCCTTATCGAGCGCCTTCAGATCGCACTTTATTCTCGCGGTGGCCTGGCTCTTCTTGGACACGTTCTGCTGCTGGAACACCATGATGTGGTTGTCGCCTTCCATGGTGTGGAGCACTTTGTATTCGCCGGCCGGGACGACGGTGTCACCGATTTTGACCGGATCATAGAACGTCACCTGGCGCTGATCGGCGACGCCGAACTTGTTCATATTCGCCGCCAAGAGCGTCATGCTCACGCACAGGACAAACAGCGTGATCAGCATCAGCTTCATCATGTTTCGCATTGCCACGACTCCTTGTTGAATTAGGACGGTGAGCGATTGCCCCAGGAGCAAGCGCCAGGAGCCGAATCGTTCTAGTACACGCTACCTCGCGGTCAAGAAAGCGGCTGTGACCAGCGTCACGGGGAGAAGTGCCGAAGCGCACGCAGTGTGTAAAGAACTGTAAAAGCTCAACCTGAACAGCTCCTGCAAAAGAACTCGGGAGGGGCGCTAAGGCGTGAGGAGGCAGGCGATTGGAATGATTCTTGTTCTGCGCGCGATCCGAAGAAGTGCAACTACTTCTTCGACGTCGCAACCCTTGTTCAAAAAGCCCTCGGTGACTCCGTGTCTCCGTGGTGGGTTTTTACTTCGCGACCACCGGCAGCTCGATATGAGACGGCGAAGACGTCGTGCGGTACACGCGCTGCGTCGCTTTCTTGTAGTCGCTGTCTTTTGCTTCGAAGATATTCGGCACGAAGGTCTGCGGGTTGCGGTCGATCAACGGGAACCACGTGCTCTGCACCTGCACCATGATGCGGTGCCCTTTCTGGAACGCGTGGCTGTTCGTGTGCAGGTCGATGGTGTAGCGCGTGACTTTGCCGGGCTCGATCGCCTCGGGCCGCTCGAAGCTGTTGCGGAAGCGGCCGCGGAAGACTTCGTCGGCGATGATCAGCTGGTAGCCACCCATCTCCGGCTTGGGATCGTATTTCTCCGGATAGACGTCGATGAGCTTCACGATCCAGTCGGAGTCGCTTCCCGTCGTCGACGCGAACAGTTGCGCAACGATGTCACCGGCGATGACAACGTCTTCCGTCAGCGGCCCGGTCTGCCAGGTAGCCACGTCGGGACGATGATCGACGAAGCGCTGATCCTGCACCAGCCACGTCGGCCAGCCGCTGCCTCCGCCCGGCGGATAAGTCTGGCTGATCGGGCGATGGCGGTACGGGACCGGGTCGGCCGGATCGGAAACGTACTCGTCAAACGCATCGCCTGTCGCGGAAGGGCGATCGAACGTCAGGCTGCCGTTCGCCGCGAAGTACAGATTGCGCCGCGAGGCATTGCGCGGCGGCCAGGAATCGTACGTCTTCCACTGGTTCGTGCCGGTTTCAAAGGCGATTGCTTCCGGCTGCTTCAGCGCGGTATTGCCGTGCAGCCAGTAATCCCACCACTGTGTCTCGATCTGCTTGTGGAAGTATTCACAGGTGTCGGAGCCGTATTCGTACGCGCCGAGCGAGGTGCAGTGCTGGCGCCCCCATTCCCCGTGATTCCACGGTCCGGCTACGAAATAGTTCAGGTGCTTCGGGTCGTTCTGTTCGAGCAGTTCATACACTTTCTGCGGGCCGTAGAAATCTTCCTGGTCCCACCATCCCGCGATGTTCAGCACCGGGACGGTCGTGTTGTGCAGAAAGCTGGCGAAGACCTGCTTCTTCCAGAACGCGTCGTAGTTGGGGTGCGACACGAAGTCGTTCCAGGTGGGAATCTTGCCCTGGAAATACTTCGCGTTGGCGTTCGACAGGGCGCCGAGGTCGAGATACCAGTCGTAGGTGTCGTAGCGATCGAAATCGAAGCTTGTGTTTGCGGTTTTGCTCGTCTCCATCCGCGCCGAATATTCGAATCCGTAGCTCAGGCGAAACGCGCCGTTGTGGTGGAAGTCGTCGCCCAGGTACATGTCGGCCGGCGACGCGCCCTCGATCACCGCCTTCAACGCGGGATGCGGCTCGATCAACGCCATCGTCGACGTCCATCCGGAGTATGAAATGCCGACCATCCCGACGCGCCCGTTGTTATTCGGAATATTCTTCACGAGCCAGTCGACGGTGTCGTAGGCGTCGGTGGCTTCGTCAATCGACTTCGGATCGTTGCGGTCACGCGGCGCGCGCTGCATCACGAATGTGCCCTCGGACTTGAACCGCCCTCGCAGATTCTGGATGACAACGACTTCGTGGAAATCCTGCGCGCAACAGGCGTCGGGGACACCGTAAGGAGTTCGAGTCAGGATGACGGGAAGCGGCCCCGATTGATTTGGCGGCGTGAAGATGGCGGTCTCGAGCTTCACTCCATCACGCATCGGGATCATGGCTTCGCTGCGGTGGAAGGGAAAGGCAGGCGGTTGTGGCTGCGCGGTCGCGTCGATCGAAGACGCCAGCAGCAGAATTGTGCCGAGGATTCTCATTTGCGGCTCCAGAACCGCGAACACTACGCCGTTGCCCACGCAGCCGCAAGTCGAGCTGGTTCACAAGCTAATCGGAAGCGCTGGCCGCCCGGTTGCGCCCCAGCATGGCGGCGACGCCGCTGTGGCCGTGATCGTTTGCCATGTCGGCCGGCGTCTTGCCATCGTCGCTCTGGAGCGTGGGATCGGCCCCGTGATCGAGCAGCAGACGCGTGGAACGCTCGTCGCCGTTGTTGGCCGCACTGTGGAGAGGCGTGTAAGCGCCCTGCTGTCGCACGTTGGGCTTCGCGCCTGCCGCGAGCAGAAATCCCACCGCATCGGGGTTTCGTCCGGCCACTGCGCTGTGGAGCGGAGTGACGTTGCCGAAGCCGCGAGCCGGAATCTGCACGTCGGCGCCGGCGCGGATCAGGAGCTTCACGATCTCCGGTTGGCGGAAGAAGCACGCGAAGTGCAGCGCCGTACCGCCGTCAGGCGACCAGGCATGAATCATGTCCGGATCGCCGCGCAACAGTTCGGTCACACGCGCGGCGTTGCCGGTCGCCGACGCCTCGAAGAGGTCGAGCGCCGGATGGTGGCGGGTGAGTTCCTGGACAATCGGCGTCTGGCCGCGGTAAACCGCATACATCATCGCGGAAACACCGGCCGCGTTGCGAGCTGCGGCCATGATCGAGTCTGACGCGAGGATCGCCTTTACCGTTGCGAGATCGTTCGTCTCGATCGCCTGAAACAGTTCTAGCGGATTCGCCATGGCTCCCCCCCCGAAACGTGGCGCGCGGGGCGAAACAATAGCACAAAGAAGTGGTCGCAGATAACAGGAAGATGGTGACGGGCTGGCCTTTTGGAGGTTGCAGGGATTCTTCCGGATTTGCGATTTGCGACTTGCGATTTGTGATTCTGAAATCGCAATCACCAACCACAAATGACCAATGACCTCAGGCTTCGTCCTGCTCGCGCAGTTTGGAGATAACGCCGAAGTCCTCCAGTGTCGTCGTGTCGCCCTTGACGTCGCCGCTGGTGGCAAGCTCGCGCAGCAGTCGCCGCATGATCTTGCCGGAGCGCGTCTTCGGGAGCATGTCGGTAAAGCGAATGTCGTCGGGGCGCGCGAGTGCCCCGATCTCCTTCGCCACCCAATCCCGCAACTCCTTCTTCAACTCCTCGGTCGGCTTGTTGCCCGACTCGAGCGTAACGAACGCCGCGATCGCCTGGCCTTTCAGGTCGTCGGGACGTCCGACGACCGCCGCCTCAGCAACCTTCGGGTGCGCGACCAGTGCCGACTCGACTTCCATGGTGCCGAGTCGGTGTCCGGCAACGTTGATGACGTCGTCGACGCGGCCCATGATCCAGAAATAGCCGTCGGCGTCTTTGCGCGCACCATCTCCAGTGAAATACATGCCGGGAATCATCGACCAGTACTGCCGCACGTAGCGGTCCGGATCGCCGTAAATTGTCCGCGCCATCGCCGGCCATGGACGCTTCAGGACGAGCAGGCCGCCCGAACCCGCGGGAACGGGATTGCCGTCGGTGGTGACGACGTCGGCCTCAACCCCGGGAAACGGCAGCGTGCCCGAGCCGGGCTTGGTCGGCACTGCGCCCGGCAGCGGCGTGATCATCATCATTCCGGTCTCGGTCTGCCACCAGGTGTCGACGATCGGGCACCGATTGTGACCGATCTTTTCGCGATACCACATCCATGCCTCGGGATTGATCGGCTCGCCGACTGTGCCGAGCAGGCGCAGCGAATCGAGCTTGTGCTTGTCCACCCACTCTTCGCCCCACTTGATGAAAGCGCGGATGGCCGTCGGCGCGGTGTAAAGGATCGTGATCCTGTGCCGGTCGATGATCGACCAGAAGCGGTCGGGCTCGGGCCAGTTGGGCGCGCCTTCGTACATCATCGCGGTCGCGCCGTTCTGCAGGATGCCGTACACGACGTAAGAATGTCCGGTGACCCACCCGATGTCGGCGGTACACCAGTAGATGTCGTCGTCCTTGAGATCGAAGACGAGCTTGGAGGTGAGATAGGTGCCGACGCTGTATCCGCCGGTGGTGTGCACGATGCCCTTAGGTTTTCCCGTCGTACCCGACGTATAGAGGATGTAGAGCGGGTGCTCGGAGTCGTGCGGCTCAGCTGGACACTGGTCCGAGGCCTTCGGCACCAATTCGTGCCACCAATGGTCGCGTCCCTCGACCATGTCGACCTTTGACCCCGTGCGCTTATACACCAGGACCTTCTTCACGCTCGGGCAGCCCGTGAGCGCCTCATCGACCACGGGCTTGAGACGCACTTCGTTGCCGCGTCGCCAGCCGCCGTCCTGCGTGATGACCGCCACCGCCTGCGCATCGCAAATGCGATCGACCAGCGCGTGCGCAGCGAAGCCGCCAAAAATGACAGAGTGCACCGCGCCGATGCGAGCGCAGGCGAGCAGCGCGATCGCCAGCTCCGGCACCATGCCCATGTAGATGGCGACCCGGTCGCCCTTCTTGATTCCCAGCTGCTTCAGCGCGTTCGCGGTGCGGGAAACTTCGGCAAGCAGTTCGGCATAGGTGAGCTTGCGGACTTCGCCTCCGGCATTCGGCTCGCCTTCCCACAGGATTGCGACTTTATCGCGGCGCGGGCCGGCCACATGACGATCGAGGCAGTTGTAGCTCAGGTTGATCTCGCCGCCGACAAACCACTTCGCCCACGGGATCTGCCAGTCCAGCACCTTCGTCCACGGCTTGAACCAATGGAGTTCGCCGGCTGCCTCGGCCCAGAACTTTTCCGGGTCCTGGGACGCGGCGGCCGAGAGCTGCCGCCACTCGTCCATGCTCTTGACGCGCGCCTTGGCGCTGAACTCCGCCGGCGGAGCGAACACGCGCTCTTCGCGCAGTATGGAGCTGATGTCGGTGCTGGGTTTGGGATCTGCCATCGCGGTGGGTCTCCAAGGTCGAGTCGCAGATTGTAGCGAATATTCAAAGCAAACCACAAAGGACACGTAGGATCACAAGGGAAAACACCACGCCTTCGTGGCCCTTTGTGCCTTTGTGGTGATTCTCTTTCAGCCAACGCGTCGTTTGTTTTATTCTTCCTAGTTCGAGGGAGTCAGTTTGCTCATGCTGAGAAGTGCGTCGCTCGTTCTGGCAGCCGTGGTGCTGCTCGCCGGCTGCAGCCGAAACAATCACGAAGATCAGTGGGTGACCTCGACCGGATCGCCTCCAGCAGGAACGCAGCCCGCGGCGTACCGTCCGGCCGCGTCGACGCAACCCACGTCCGGCAATCACAATGAGACGAAGGTTCGGGGCTGCCTGAGCGGCGCCAACGAGCTGTTTACGCTCGTCGAGGAGCAGACCGCAACGGTCTATCGGCTTACCGCTGCCGAAGATCCCGAGGCGAATCCTCCCGCGCCCGCAGTCTTCGACGAGCTCAAGCACAACGTCGGGAAGATGGTGGAGGCCGACGGCAAGCGCGTCGACGGCCCGCAACAGGGCGCACCGCGGTTCGAGGTCGAACACGTCCAGGCGCTCGCCGACACCTGCCCTGCCAGCCTCATGGGCGCGACATTCGAGCTCAACCGCACACCGACGATGAAGGTCGGGTTTAAGCAGACCGAGCCGCGCGAAGGGCTCCGCGGCAGCATGAGCACAACCAAACCGCCGCAAGTCGTAAATCCGATCAACCCGGCGCGTTAACTGACTCCCTCGCGGCTTCTTGATATCCTTCGCCTGAAGTCTGCGCGCCCTTGAGTTCGATTCTCAATTACGTGATCCATCGTCCCTGGCCGCTGCCACGCGGCCCCTGGGTCATGACGCAGACCTGGTCGGACCTGCTCTTCGCGCACTGGCCCATCGAAGTGGCGCAACTCCGGCCGCTCGTGCCGAACCTGTTGCCGATCGACCTTTACGAGGGCAGCGCCTGGGTGAGCATCACGCCGTTTCGCGTCACCCAGATCCGCGGACGCTTCCTGCCGCCCATCCCTCCCTTCGCCTCGTTCCACGAACTCAACGTGCGCACCTACGTGAAGATCGAGAACAAGCCGGGAGTGTTCTTCTTCAGCCTCGACGCCTCCAGCCTCGCGGCCGTCATGGGCGCGCGCGCGCTGTATCGTCTTCCCTACTATCACGCCCGCACCTTCGTCGATCTCGGAGAGAAGGAAACGCACTACAGCTCGGTGCGGCTGGCCGGCGCCGAGGCGGACTTCGAAGTCCTCTATGCGCCGACGTCGGAAATCCGCACCTCGCAAAAAGGCACCCTGGAGCACTGGCTGACGGAGCGCTACTGCCTCTACACCGAGAGCGGCGGCGCGCTCTTCCGCGCGGAGATCCACCACCTGCCCTGGCCGTTGCAGGACGCGAAAGCCGAAATCCGCGTCAACACGATGGCCGAAGCCGCCGGTATCGAGTTGCCGGAGCGCGAGCCGCTGCTGCAGTTCGCGTCGAAGCTGAAGGTCTTTGTGTGGCCACTTCACCGCGTGACCGCCGGCGCCTACGCGTACGATCGCAAACCGGCCAGCGGCCAGGTTGCAGTCAAACCGATCTAGTCGTTCCTTCTACGCTGCCTTGGCTTCGACGTTGATCCGCTCGGCGATGGCGGTCAGCTTTTTGTCGGTTTCGCCTTCCTCGTCGAGCGTTTGCTGCAATAGCCGTCCCACGTCGCTCATGCCGAGGAGTTGGGCGTAGGTACGGGCGCACCCATAGCTGGCGATCTCGTAATGCTCGACGCGCTGCGCGGCGGCGATCAAGCCGGCGTCTTTCACCTCGGGCTCAGCGTCTTGCTTGATCATTTCCTTGCCTTCCTTGAGCAGCCCTTCCATTCCTTTGCAGGTTTTGTCGTCTTTGTCGATGTTTGGGAAGCTCCGGAATACCTGGTCGAGCCGCATGACGTGGCTCTTGGTCTGCTCCAGGTGCTGTTGGAATGCGGACTTCAATTCCGGGGAACTCGCGGTCTCGACCATCTTCGGCAGCGCGTCGACGATCTGCTGCTCGGCGGAATACAGGTCCTGGCATTGTTCGATCAAAAGCTCGCGCAGGGTTTCGAGTTTCATGGCGTCCTCTCCAATGATTTTTGGGATTTCCTTTTAGGACGCCGGGCAGTGCGATTCGGTTGGCGCAAAGCGAGGTGAGGCTCTCGAATCTCGGGACAAAGCAAAACCCACCACAGAGACACAGGGGCACAGAGAACAACAAACGCACCGCAATTCTGCGCGGGGCAAGAAAACACGATCATCATTCATCCGCAGATCGCGGTTCCGTTCCGTCTTTGAGGTTCTCTGTGTCTCTGTGCCTCTGTGGTGGGTGTTACTTCTTCCCCAGAAACCTGATCCGCCCGTTGAACGTGCGATGCCCGGTTCCGCTGAAGGTGCCGAACAGCGGTGACTCGACGTTGTTGATGACAAACGCCGGGTTCTTGTTCCCGGTCACATTGTCGACGCCACCGCGCAGCGCGAACTGGTATCCGAGGAATTCAAACACGTGTTCCACGGCGGGATTGATCGTGAGGTAGTTGGGGAATCGCGCGCGGCCGGGCGCACCCACCAGCGCCTGCTGGTTGTTGACCAGGCTGTACGGAAATCCCGTGCGGTACTCGAGGGAATAGGCGAAGTCGCTGGTCTTGAGGAAGTGCGTCGGCAGCCACGTAAGCGGCAGCCATCCCCACGAGATAAACCGGTCAGGCGCATCCCATGGCAGCGGCCCAGGCTGCTGGCGGCCGAAGGTCGGATTGTCGAGCGTGAACTCGAGCGCGTCGTTGGTGCGCGTCTTCGACCGCGTGTAGGAACCGAGAATCACGTGATTGTTCTTGAACTCACGGCGAAGCGTGACCGTGAAGCCGTCGTAGTGGTCGGCGCGGCCGTTCGTCAGCAGGAAACTGCCGCCCGGCCCGGCGGGATTGGCGGATTGGTTTACGAAGGTGAAGCCATGCGCGCCGTGGCGATCGACGAATTCGAACTTGCCGTAGATCGCGCCCGGCAGCATGCGCTCGAGACCCAGGCTCCAGTTCAGGAAGCGCGGCGTTTCGAGATCGCGACGGTTGACCACGAACTGCGTGACGGACGGCGGTCCCAACAGGGTCGTGCCATCTGTGGCATAGAAGAAATCGAAGCGCTGGCCCTGATCGGGGCGTGAGATGAAGTTCAGCCGCGTCTCGTCGTAGAACAGGCCAACGCCGGCCGAAACCTTGGTCTGGGTCCTGCCGAACGTGTAGCTTCCCGCCAGCCGAGGTGACACGTTCGTGTGCGGAACGATCTGATCGCGATCGGCGCGCAGCCCGCCTTCGAGCACCAGCCGGTCGGCCGGCGACCAGCGATCCTGCGCCCATACGCCCGACGCCACGTTCTCAAGGCGAAATGCCGGCACGTTGAGGAACGTGATCTTCCGCGTCAGCAGATCATGGGTGTCGTAGACGAGCGTGGGATTGCGAGTGGAGCTCTCGTCGAAGCGCGTCGCGCTTTCGTCGATGCCGACGCGGATCTCATGTCGCCCGGCAGCGAAGAGCGGCGGCAGATAAACGTTCGCGATTCCCTGGATGCGGCGGCTGCGGTCGAGCGTCGAGCGATAGTAGTTGCCCTCGACCGTCAACGGGTTGACGATGAAATCGGCGTTGCCCTGCGGCAAAATCGAATCGCGGAATCGGCTGACGGCAATCCCGATATCGAGCAGTGTCTTGTGCGGCATCATGACCTGCTCGCGCATGTTCCACACGAACGCGTTCCGCAGTTGGTCGGTGCTGGCTGACACCGGCGTGAAGCGCGAGATGCCGCTGTGCGGCGATTCCACGTAATTCCACAGGAATCCCGTGCTCAGCACATTTCCCGGCGTGAGGTTGAACTGGACCTTGGCAAGATCGCCCACTCGCCAGAGCAGGTTGCGGTCGGCCGCCGGAGGCAGGTCCTTGACGATCTGGTTGTCGACTTCGGCGTCCTGCGACAGGTAAAACCACGCGCGGCCTTTTTTTAATGGGCCGCCGAACGTCGCCCTCGGCACCCAGTTGTTGATCGCGATGCCGTGGGTGGCCTGGAACGTCGGCAGGAAGTTGACGAACGAGAACCGGTAGTTATCGTCGCCGGTGCGGGTGTCGAGTTGCAGCACTCCTCCCGACGCGCGTCCGAACTGGGCCGAGTAGCGACTGCTCTCCACGTCGATCTTCCGCACCGCATCGGGGCTGACGCGCAGGTCCAAGGTGCCGAACGCCGGCTGGTTGATAGTGAATCCGTCGAGGACATAGCCGGTCTGGTAGGCCGCGGCGCCGGCGATGTGCACCTGGTTGGTCGCCTGTTCCTGCACCAGCCCGGGCATGTACGCCAGCACGTTGCGAACATCGCGAGTCGTGGGATACGGGATGTTGACGATGTCGCGGCTGCCCAAGGTTTCGCTGCGCGCCGTCTGCTGCGGGTCGACGCCAGGCGCGACGTCGGTGACCGTGATGCTCTCGCCGACCGACTGGTGGTGATGAATAGAGATCTCGACCGCACTAGTCGCCGACGGATTAACCTCAGGCGTGGTCAGTGTGTAGAAGCCGGTTCGATCCACCGTAAACCGGTAAAGTCCGGGATCGAGGAGGAGCCTGAGTCGTCCGGCGGCATCGGTTTCGCCAACCCTGACCCGCTCGCTGTGCGTCTCGGCCGCCGTCAGCCGCGCGTTCGGTACCGCTACCCCATTTTCGTCTACGACGAGGACATCCACGCGCAGGCGCGCCGGCTGCGTGCCGGACTGCGCCGCAGACATCGCCGGGACCTGTCCCGCCGCCGACACGCAAGCGGCCAGCACGCAAGCCAGCATCGCGTTGCCGAGCCGCAGCAGCATCTTGGGAACAGATGTCATGGCGCATGTCACCGTTGCGTGGTCTCCCTCGTCACACCGGGCAGTGACACCTATCACTGGAGACAATCCGGCAGTGTCGCATCATAGACCCCGGTCGAGCGCGACCGCTACCGTATGGATAAAACATACACATTCCATGCATCAGCTCATCTGCTCGGGCGGACGAAGGCCTACGTTGCCGCCGAAGCGGTTCCGCTGGCCCTGCAATTCAGCACGCCCCCGGAGTTCAACGGCGAACGCGGCAAATGGACGCCCGAACATCTGCTCGTGGCAGCAACATCGTCGTGCCTGGCGGCCACATTCCGCACCATGGCCGAGCACTCGAAGTTCGAGTTCATCAGCTTGCACGTCGAGGCCGAAGGCGTTCTCGAGAAGTTGGAAGACGGGTTACGGTTCACCAGGATCGTGCTGCGGCCCCGGCTGGCAGTGATCCATGAGGATGACCGCGACCGCGCCGTCAAGCTCCTGCAAAAAGCCGAGCGCTCGTGCCTGGTGTCGCGTTCGCTCCAGACCGAGGTCACACTCGAGCCTCTCATCGTGGTCCAGGCGGCCGACGAGATTTCGCTTCCCGTCCCCGCGTATTGAACGGAAGAAACGCAGACAAGATCGATCTCTCTAGTGCGCTGGCCAACCCCCTCATCGCCCAGCAGAGAGCAGGCGTCCCGAAGCATTCGGGGCGCCTGATTTGTCACGGGGCTCTGACGCAAAGACGCCAGAGACGCAGAGAGCCACGGCCGGGGACTTCGATCTCCACCGGCTTTCCCGCGCTCATCGGACTTTCCTTCTATCCACACCTCTATCTCTTGCCTGCAAAGGGTTCACGATTTCTTTCTTCTGCGTCTTCGCGTCTCTGCGTCAGGGCCCAGAAGGGCAATTCGGCAGTGCTTTTGGGTCACATCGGCGCGTGATGCATGTCACAGCCCCCTGCCGGAAACGACGTTAACTTCGCTATCTAGAGGTCGAGAATGCTCACCGTCACCACTGAGTATGCCCTGCGCGCGCTGTCGGAGCTGTCCCGCAACCCGCGCGGCACCGCCATCCTGGGACGCGATCTGGCCAAAACCGCCCGCGTGCCCGCGAAGTATTTGTCGAAGATCATGCTCTCGCTGCGTAATGCCGGCATGGTCGGCACCACCCGCGGCCTGGGCGGAGGCTACCGCCTGCTCCGTTCGCCGGAATCGGTGCATTTAGTCGAAGCCGACGTGTCTCATGGATTCGACCCGCAAGTGCAGCGACGCACATCCCTGCAACGCGCACCCGAAATTCCACGACGTGCAGACGGCGTATCACGATTTTCTGCGCCAGACCACGCTGTCGGACCTGGCGGAGAACGGCAAAGCCAAGGTCGCACTGGAGAAGCTGGTAAGAGCGAACTAGGCTCGGCGAATCTTGTCGGCTGCTTTGCGTGGAGCGGGGCTTTAGATTCTCGCGCTGCTTTGGGTGGAGCAGGGCTTTAGCCCTGCATTTCCGCTTGGGTCTCGAATCGGCTTTAGCCGCTGAGGTACATGCTCAGGGGCTAAAGCCCTCGTCTTTTAGCGATGCAGAACCCAGCCCGTTTT
>Ga0310810_10007853_pt1 | contig 12230 bp, 9 predicted proteins | sample NCmetagenome_FD_207641 | JGI IMG/M metagenome (GOLD analysis project Ga0310810, IMG submission 207641) | Soil microbial communities from experimental microcosm in Duke University, North Carolina, United States - NC | ecosystem: Engineered > Artificial ecosystem > Soil microcosm > Unclassified ... | reverse complement strand
CGACGGCCTGTGTCCCGAGCACAAGGTGCCGCCCAAGCGCATCAAGGAGACGAACTTCTTCTTCCGGCTCTCCGAATACGACGACGCGCTGCTCCAGCACCTGAAGAACCATCCCGAATTCATCCAGCCCGACTACCGCCGCAACGAAGTCGTCAAGGTCATCGAGTCGGGGCTGCAGGACATCAGCGTGACGCGGCCGAACGTGCCGTGGGGCGTGTCGCTTCCCGACGAGATCGCGGGCGGCGCGGGACACACCGTGTACGTGTGGGCCGACGCGCTGCTGAACTATCTCTCGGCGCTCGGCTGGCCCGAGCGGCGCTCGACGCTGTGGTGGCTCGCGAAGGAGCAGGAAGTCGGCGGCCCGGGCGCGGCGCGCCAGGACGAGTTCCAGGACCTGGACGGCCAGGGCCGCCCGGGCGCGGCGTGGGCCGGCACCGCGCAGCCCTACTCCACGAATGCGTTCCACCTGATCGGCAAGGACATCAGCCGCTTCCACTGCGTGCTGTGGCCGGCGCTGCTGCTGGCGGCCGGCGTGCCGCTGCCGCGCCAGGTCTACGTGCACGGCTTCGTGTACGCGAAGGGCGAGAAGCTGTCGAAGTCGCTGGGCAACGTCATCGACCCGGTCGCGCTCGCCGAGCGCTTCGGCGCCGACGCGCTGCGCTTCTACCTGCTGGACGCGATCCCGACCGGACGCGACGGCGAGTTCACGCTGGAACAGTTCGTCGAACACTGCAACACGCACCTCGCGAACAAGCTCGGCAACCTGGCGAGCCGCGCGGTGACGCTCGTGCACAAGTACTTCGACGGGCAGTCGCCGGCCGAGTGGGCGCCCGAGTCGTTCGCCGACCCCGCGGTGCGCGCGGCGCTCGAATCGCTGATCGCGACCGCGCAGACGTCCGCCGTCGAGGTGCCACGCGCGTTCGAGGAGCTGCGCCTGCACGACGCGCTCGATCAGGCGTGGAACGTGGTCGAACGCGCGAACGAGTTCACCGACCGCGCGAAGCCGTGGGAGCTGGGCAAGGACCCGGCGCGGCGCGCGGAGCTGGCGACCACGCTCGCGGCGCTGCTCGAGGCGCTGCGCCTGACCGCGGTGTGGGCGTGGCCCGCGATCCCGGTCAAGGCCGAGGAGCTGTGGAAGACGCTCGGGCTCGCCGCGACGCCGGGCGTGATCCGCGGCGACGAGGCGCGCCCGCGCTTCGGCCCGACGGCGCCGCGCGCGCTCCCGCCGACGGCGATCCTGTTCCCGCGCATCGCGCTCGAGGCCGACGTCCGCAGCGCCTGAAGCCGGCCCGCCCCGTGATCGACACGCACTGCCATCTCTGCGACAAACGCTTCGACAAGGATCGCGAGGAGGCGATCGAGCGGGCGCGCGTCGCGGGCGTGCGCTACTTCGTTGAGATCGCGTATGCGCCCAAGATCCTCGACCCCGCGTTCGCGCTGGCCGCGCGGCATCCGAATCTGTTCCTGTGCCTCGGCGTGCATCCGAGCGAAGCGGGCCGCGTGCCCGACGCGCACCTCGCCGAGCTGCGCGACCGCGCGCGTCATGCGCGCGTGATGGCGATCGGCGAGACCGGGCTCGACTTCTACCGCGATCACGCGTCGCCGGCGGATCAGGAGCGCTGGTTCCGCGCGCAGCTCGCGCTCGCCGACGAGCTGGGCCTGCCCGTCGTGATCCACCAGAGGAGCGCGCTCGAGCCGACGCTGGCCATCCTCGAGGAACTGCGCCCCGCCGCCGGCGGGGTGCTGCACTGCTTCGACGACGGCCTGGCCGCGGTGGCGCGCGCCCACGCGCTCGGCTTCAAGCTCGGCCTGGGCGGCTGCCTCACGTACGGCCACGCCGAGCTGGACGAAGCCGTGGCCCAGGCGCCGCCCGAGATGCTGCTGCTCGAGACCGACGCCCCGTACCTCGAGCCCGAGCCGCGCTCGCTCAAGCGCAACGAGCCGGCGCTGCTGCCGCGCGTGGTCGCGCGCCTGGCCGCGCTGCGCGGCTGGACCGGCGAGGAAGTCGTCCGCAGGACGACCGAGAACGCGAAAGAGCTGTTCCGCCTGCCGATCGGGTAGCGGCGCGCCCCCGACCGCGAGCGGAAGCGCCGTTCGCGGCCCAAGGCCCGGGGCCCCGCCCCTCCCACGCAACCCTCACGCGCGACGCCATTCCTGCCGAAAACACGAGGGATGCCACCGCTCCCTTCGAGTTTCGCGATCGGAGCCGTCCTCGTCGTGCTGGCTTCAATCGGTGCGCTGGCGGCTCTGGCCCACGCCGCCGCGCGCCGCGAGCGCCGCCAGCGCCGCGCCCGCGTGCGCGCGCTCGCGCGCCGTTTCGCCGCGTTCCTGTCCGGCCGCCGGGAAACCGCGGACGTGGTGCACGACGCGGCGCACGCGCGCAACGCCACGTTCTGGGGCGCGCTCGAGCGGGTCGCGCTCGGCGCCGGGCTCGTGCCCATGCGCGCGCTGGGACGCGCGCTCGCGCGCAATCGCCACGTCGCCGCGGAACGCCGCGCGCTCGCCGACGATTCGCCCGAGCGTCGCGAGCGCGCCGCGCGGCGACTGGCCCTGATCCCGTCGCCGCCGTCGCGCAAGGCGCTGCGCCGCGCGCTCACGCGCGGGCCGGAAGCGGCGACGTTTGCCGCGGCGCTGGCCCTGGCGCGGCATCGTGACCGCACCGCGCTCGTCTGGCTGCTCCAGCATCCGCACGCGCTCGAACGCCGGCCGCTGCGCGCGCGCGTGACCGCGTTCCGCGCGTTCGGCCCGCGCGCGCTGCCCGATCTCGCCGCCGCGCTCGCGACCGGCTCGGACCACGCGCTCGAGGCCGCGTTGATCGAAACCCTCGGGCTGGGCGGCGCCGCGCACGCGGCGCCGGTCATCGCGCGCCGACTGCGCGCGGCGCCGCTCGATGGGCGCGTCGCGGCGGCCCGCGCGCTCGGCCGGCTGCGCGTGGCGGACGCCGTGCCGGCGCTGTGCCGCGCGCTCACCGACGAGGCGTGGGAGGTGCGCGCCCAGGCGGCATGGGCGCTCGGCCAGATCGGCGCCGAAGCCTGTGCGCCGGCGCTCGCCGCCGTGTTGACCGACCGCGCGTGGTGGGTGCGCCACCACTCGGCGTACGCCCTGGCCGGGCTCGGCGAGACCGGGCGTGCGGCGCTCGAGAAGGCCGCGAGCACGTCGCACGACCGCTACGCGCGCGAGATGGCGCAGGAAGCGCTGGCCGGCGGCTTCGCCGCCGGCGTCGGTATGCGCGCGTAGCCGATCACGCGGGCGCGCTGCGTCCGCTGCGTGCCACGCGCCTGCGTCGCGTATGCTGCGCGCATGCCGCGTGATCGCTTCGCTCCTCGGGCCGCCGCTCCGCGCGCGCCGCGCGCCTCCTCGTACGTGCGCGAACGCGCCGCCGTCGAGGGCGGAGGCGAACTCCGCCGCGTGAAGGACGCGCTCGCCGAGCGCGGTCTGTCGCCGCGCAAACGCTTCGGGCAGAATTTTCTCGTACGCGAAGAGATCGCCGAGCGCATCGTCGAGCACTGCCACCTGCACGATGACGACGTCGTGGTCGAGATCGGCCCGGGCGCCGGCGCGCTCACGCCGCGCCTCGCGCGCCGCGTGCGCCACGTCATCGCCGTCGAGAAGGACGTGGGGCTGGTCGCGTTCCTGCGCGAGGACCTCGCGGCGACACCGCACCTCGACATCGTCGAGGGCGACTTCCTCGAGTTCGATCTGGCCGAGGCCGCGCGCGCGAACGGCGTCGACAAGCTCGTCGTCGTCGGCAACATTCCGTACAACGTGACGACGCCGATCCTCGAGCGCGTGTTCGAGCAGCGCGCCGTCGTGCGCAGCGCGGTGCTATTGGTGCAGAAGGAATACGCGGAGCGCCTCGGCGCCGCCGCCGGCACGCCCGAGTACGGCTCGCTCACGCTGTTCGCGCGCTATCACGCGTTGCTCGAGCCCATGATGACGCTCAAGGCGTCCGCGTTCTGGCCCAAGCCCGAGGTCGACAGCCGGCTCGTGCGCTTCTTCCTGCGCGAGCAGCCGCCGGTCGAGGTGCCGAGCGAAGCGCTGCTGTTCCGCATCATCCGCGGCTCGTTCCAGATGCGCCGGAAGCAGCTGCTGAACACGCTGGAAGCCGCGCTCGAGATCTCGAAGACGGAAGTCGAGCGCGTGTGCCGTCACGCCGGCATCGACGCGCGCCGCCGCGGCGAAACGCTGACGCTCGAGGAGTTCGCGAAGCTGGCGCGGGCGGCCGGAGGGTGACGTGGAGCGATTCGAAGAATGGATTCGCTTCGTGTTCGACCACCCGGCGGCCAGCACTCTCGATCCGGCGACACGCGACTGGTACTGGGACGCGGATGACGAGATCGAACGCTGGACGGATCAGCCGACGCTGACGGTCCAATGGATGACGAGGCTCTTCGAGCATCCCGAGAGCCTCGCGCCCTTCTCGCGCGACCAGGTCGCCCAGGGAATCTGCCTTCTCGTCGGCGAGGCCTCACCGGGGACGTTCGCGGGCGAACTCCTGAACGCCGACATCGAACTCGCCCTGCGCCTCGGCTGCGTCCGCGCGATCCCGTCGTTCTTCGCGAACTACGTGGCGTTGAAGTGCGTGAAGCCGACGCTCGTTCGCAGTGCCGGGACGGATGCGCTGGAGTGGGCGTGCTTCATGTGGTGGGACATCTGGCCGACCCGGCACTATCGCATGGCGCAACCGAGCACGGACATCATCGCGGCGGCGCTTCTCGACGCGATGGCGGCGATCGGCGCCCTGCGCTCGACCGCCTGCGCGGAGAGCGCGCTCCACGGCCTCGGCCACTGGTATTCGCGGCGCTCCAACTATTCGAGACGGGCCCTGGAGATCATCGATGCGCTGCTGCAGCGCGCCGACGGCTGGTCGCCCGAACTCATGGAGTACGCAAGGGCCGCCCGGCGGGGCAGGCCCGATTCCTACGGCTCCACGAATTTGTAGCCGACCTTGTGCACGGCGACGATGAACGGCTGGGCGAAGCCGGCGCCGAGCTTGGAGCGCAGGTTCGAGACGTGCGTGTCGACGGTGCGCGTCGTGATGCCGAGATCCTCGTCGACGTCCCAGATCTCCTCGAGCAGTTCCTCGCGCGACACGGTGCGGCCGCGGTGCTCGATCAGGTACTTGAGCAGCTCGAACTCCTTGTACGAGAGTGCGACCTGCTTGCCGACCTTCAGCACCTCGCGCGGCTCGAAGCGCACTTCGACGTCGCCGAACGTGTACGTGGTCGTGGCCGGCGCCGCGGCGCCCGAGGGCCCGCGCTGGATGAGTCGTTTGACGCGCGCCATCAGCTCCTTGATGCCGAACGGCTTCGTCACGTAGTCGTCGGCGCCGAGATCGAAGCCCTTCAGCACGTCGGCTTCGAAGTTGCGCGCGGTCATGACGAGAACCGGGATGTCGCGGTGCCGCTGGCGCAGCTCCTTGAGGACGGTGAAGCCGTCCTTCTCCGGCAGCATGATGTCGAGCACGACGACGTCGGGTTTCTGCTTGAGCGCGAGCTTGAGTCCCTCGGCCCCGTTCTTCGCCGTCAATACCTCGTAGCCTTCGAAGCGGAAGTTGTGGGCGAGGCCGTCCAGCAGGCCTTCCTCGTCCTCGACGATCAGCACGCGACTCGCTGCAGTCATGTTCCCTCCGGAATTAGCCGGTCAGAGCCCGCTCTTCATGCGGCGCGGCGCTCTCGCCCTCGGCGATCGGCAGCACCAGCGTGAACGTGCTGCCCTCTCCCGGGGTGCTGACCAGCTCCACCCGCCCACCATGCGCACGGACGATCTGATGCACCAGCGCCAGTCCGAGTCCGGCCCCTTTGACGTCGTGGACCAGCCCGGTCTCGAGCCGGACGAACTTGTCGAAAACCTTCTTCTGGTCGCCGGCCGCGATGCCCAGGCCCCGGTCGGCCACCGAGATGCGCACCATCCCGTCGCGCGCCCCAGCCGAAATGCGCACTTCGCGCCGCTGGCGTGAATACTTCACCGCGTTGTCGAGCAGGTTGAGCACGGCGTGGCTGAGGGCGCGGCCGTCGGCCCGGATCTCGGGCAGACGATCGGGGATTTCGACCTCAACCTTAAACCCCTGATCGTCCAAACGGGGCCGGAAAGTTTCGAGGGCCTCGCGCACCATGGCCGCCGGGTCCAGCCGTTCCAGCCGGAACGTGACCCGACCCGACTCCAGACGGGCGAAATCCAGGATGTTGTCGACGAGCTGGGTCAGCCGGTCGGCCTCGCGGCCGATGCTGTGGAGGAACTTCTGACTCTCCTCCGGCGAGCGGAACCGCCCCATCTCCAGCGTCTCCACCGCCAGCTTGATGAGCGCGATCGGCGTCTTCAGCTCGTGGGTCACGTTCGAGACGAAGCCCGACTTGAGCTGCGCCAGCTCGAGCTGCCGGACCGTGTAGCGCAGGCCGAAGATGGTGGCGAGCAGGATCACGAGGCCCATGAGCCCGATGAACGCGACTTCGAGCACGACGAAACGCTCCGTCCACACCACCGGCGCGCTCGAGGTGACGCCGACGCGCACGCGATAGCCCTCGAACGGCGCCTCGAGGCGCGCGGTCCGCGTGTCGCCGAGGTTGTACGGCTCGCGCACCGCCGCGAGGCGCGTGCCGTTCGCGTCGAGCAGCTCGACGCTCAGGCGGCGCGTGGTCTCGAAGCCGCCGTACATGCGCGGGTTCGACGGCAGACGATCCTGGACCACGGACTCGAGATGCTGCTTGAGGAACACGCCGGGATCGAACCACCAGCCGCCCGCCCCGGTGAGCTGGCCGGACTGGTCGCGCAACATGATGCCGGCGAACCAGCGCCCGTCGGGCCGCGCGCCGTAGACGACCGGCTCCGACTCCATCACGCGCAGCGCGAACTGGGTGAGTTCCTTGAGCGACACGACGTGCGCCGGGCCGAATTCGTTGGAGCCGGCTTCCAGCGCGGCGCGGATGCCGGCTTCGTTCGCGCCGCTGCGCGCCGCGTTCTCGGCGAGCGCGATCGACAGTCGCAGGTGGGAGAGCAGTTCCAGCTCGTAGGCCTCGGCCACCTGCTGCGCCATGTACGCGTTGTAGCGCGTGGTCGATTCCTCGACGGCGCGCCCGATGCGCAGCGTCAGCGAGATGCCGATCACCGCGAGCAGCAGCGCGGGCAGCGCCACGCCGAGACCGATGACGATGAGCACTCTGCGACTGAAGCGGGAGACGGTCATGGGACCGGAAAGCCTAGCGCTTCGGCGCGCCGCGGCGCCAATCGAGAGGGCCGGCTCTGGTGTGGAGCCGGCCCTCGCGGACGACGGTGGAAACGATCGGCGTCGCTCAGCTCTTGGTGTGGTTGTCCGACAGCCCGGCCATGGCGTGCAGCTGGGCCACGAGCTTGGGGTCCGACGACGTGACGAGCGACAGGCATCCGCCCTCGATGTTCACGACTTCGCGCGTCACCTTGCCGCTCGCGACGGCGCCGCGCATGGCCTTGCAGTCCTTGCACAGGTGCGCCTGGTCGCCGAGCGAGGCCAGCTCGGTCATGCGGTCGTTGCGGTGGGCGATCGCCGCCTGCAGCGCGTGGATGCCGGTCGCGCTCTCGGCGGTGTACACGTACATCACGCCGTTCATGAGCGGCACGATCTGCGCGCGCCCGCCGGCCTCGGCGATTTCCTTGCCGCAGCGCACCATGTCGTCGCAGGCGTCGCAGTCCTTGTGGGCCTCGAGCGCCGCGACGCGCGTCACGCCGGCGCCGCCGCAGTTCTCCGCGGCCGTCGCCGAAGCGCCCTTCGCGCAGTGCGCCATGGCCGAGGCGCTCTTCGCGCACATCCCGGTTGCCGCCGCGGTCGCCGCGTCGGCGCCGCCCGGCATCATGTGGGCGGTCGTGGCCGAAGCGCCGGCGTGCTGGCAGGCCGCGGCCTGGGCCGCGGTGCAGTGCGCCGCCATCGGGTCGCTGCACTGCGCCGCGCTCGAGGCGGTCGCCGCCGAAGCGCCCTTGTCGTGATCACAGGCCATGGCCAGGGTGGCCGCGCCGCTCGTGGCCCAAAGCGCGAATGCTGTCCACACAAGTCGCGAATGCTTCACGTCGCACCTCCAGGGGCAAGATCGGCGCCCAGGGGTGGGCGCGTTCCGACAGGTATCGGCCGGACCTGAGGAAAGGCTGTCATTGGCCTTTGCGGCCCGTGTCACTGAAGTGCAAATAGTCCGCGTGGGAACGCCCAACGCGACGCCGTCGAAGCGTCCCACGGGCAACGCCGAGCGGGATTTCGTGTGGCTTTTCTGGGCGCGGACATTCGTTGACGAACCCTGATGCGGTTCGTAACGTGCGCCCCTCGTCCCCAATGCCCAAGCGCAAGTCGAAACCCTCGTGGCTGAGCCCCCGCCCGATCCTGCTGCTGGCCGGCGCCGCGTTGCTGCTGTTCGCGGCCGGCGAGGGCTGGCGCGTGGTGCGCTCCGACTCGGGTCGCGTGCTGCTCGCGGCGCGCTTCGGTCTCGGCGACCCGGCGCGCGTGACCCAGATCGTCGGCCGCGAGGCGCGCGCCGGATTGAGCGCGGCGGGGGTCGCGCCCGACAGCATCCAGGAGCGGATGACCGAGGCCACGCCGCGCGTGCGCTGGCGCGTCGGCCTCAAGCCCGAGGCCTCGCTGCTGCAGGCCAACTACGCGATCTCGCACCGCGTCGAAGAGCAGGGCGGCACGGTGATGTCCGGGCGCGAGCGGTCCGGCGCGCACGGCGAGACCGCGGTCACGCTGCTGGTGGGCGTCGGCCATCACGCGACGCACGAGATCACGCTCGTGCACATGCCGCGCGTGGAAGGCGCCGCGCCCAGCGAGCCGGCCAAGCTCGCGCTGCTGCTCTACGGTTTCGCCGACGATGGCGCCTCGGCCGCCGCGTTCGACGTGCCCGTGCCGTTCGCGGTCGCGATCGCGCCCGGCATGAAGCACAGCGCGGAGCTGTTCCACGCCGCGCACCGCAAGGACCGCGAAGTCGTCCTCCACCTGCCGCTCGAGCCCATCAACTACCCGCAGGTGAATCCCGGGCCGGGCACGGTGCTCGTGACCATGAACGACGCGCGCATCACCGGCCTCGTGCGCCGGCACTTCGACCAGGCCGGCTCGGTGGTGGCGGTGGCGAACCTGATGGGCTCGCTGGCCACGCAGGACATGTCGGTGATGACGTCGCTGTACCACGAACTCGCGCGGCGCCACACCGCGTTCCTCCATGTCGACCCGGCGGCCGGCTCGGTGTGCAAGCGCCTCTCGGCCGAACTGGGCGTCATGTACGACACGCCCGACGTGGTGCTGGACGCCGAGACCCGCGGGCCGACGACGAAGCTGCTCGACGCGCGCTGGAGCGCGGCGCTCAAGCAGGCGCGCGCGCGCGGCAATCTGCTCGTCATGATCCGGGTGTCGCCTCAGGTTCTGGCCTGGCTGCCGAAGGCCACGACCGCGAAACGCCTCGACGGCATCGGTCTCGTGCCGCTCACCGCCGTGCTCAAGCGCCCGGCGACGCTGTAACGATTCGCCGGCTCGGCGCGTTTCGCGCGGACGCCGCGCGCGAGCCCTTCCCTTCGGCGGCGCGTCGCGGTTATCTTGCGGCCTCATGCGCAACGGACAGGATGTCCCGAGCACGCTCGATCCCGCCCTCTCGGACGAGTGGCTCCTCGCGAACGGAATCGGCGGCACGGCGTCGGGCACGGCGGCCGGAGCCTGCGCGCGGCGCACCCACGCGCTGCTCACGGCGACGCGCGATCACGCGCGCCCGGTCACGCTGCTGCTGCGCGTCGACGAGCGCGCGCTCACGCCGAGCGGCCCCGTCGAGCTGGGCGCCGCGTTCATGGCCGGCGGCGCGCAGCGGCCGACCGGGCATCGCCTGATCGAGTCGTTCCGTCGCGAGCCGTGGCCGGCCTGGCGCTACCGCGTGGGCGAGACGAAGGTCGAGAAGAGCGTGATGATGGTCGACGGCCATCATGCCGTCATCATCGGCTACCGCCATCTCGAAGGGCCCGCGCTCCGGCTGTCGGTGAGCCCGCTCGTCGCGGCGCGCGATCTCCACTCGATCCAGCGCGAGCACGCGGGGCTGCGCGGCGTGAGCCAGGGCCTGCCCGGGCGCGTGCGCATCGAATTCGGCGCCGACGATCCGCCGCTCACCGTGTGGCACAACGGCGCGTTCCTGCCGGCGCGGCTGTGGCATCGCCAGGTGCATTACCCGCTCGACGCGGTGGACTCGGGCGCGCCCGAGTACGAGGACGTGTTCGTGCCCGGGCACATCGAGGGCGGCCTGGGGCCCGGCGAGTCGATGTTCCTCGTCGCCTCCACCGAGTCCGACCTGTTCCGCGCGCTGGCCGCCGAGGATCGCTTCGCGGCGCCGCCGCCGCGCTCGCTCGCCGAGTGCGTGCAGGTGCTGGAATCCGAGAAGCGCGCGCGTCTCGCGGTGCACGCGGCGCGCGCCGTGACCGGTGCGGACTTCACCGCGCGCCAGGCCGCCGCGGCGCACGGGCGCGAGATCGCGCGGCGGCGCGCGCCGCTCGTCGATCACGCGCACCCGTGGGTCACGGGACTCGCGGCCGCACTGGAGAGCGGGCTCGTCGCGCGCGGCGCGCGGCTCGGCTTCCTCGGAACGCTGCCCGGCGCCGCCGAGTCGCCGATCGCCGCGCTGCGCGCCGTGCCCGCGCTCGTCGCGTTGCGCTCGTTCGACGACGCGCGCCAGGTGCTCGCGGGCATCGCGGAGTATCTCGACGAAGGTCTCGCGCCCTCCGCGTTCGCGCCCGAGGATGGGACGCCGCTCTACGACAGCGCCGAGACGGCGCTGTGGCTCGTCGCCGCGGCCGACGTATACGCGCGGCGCAGCGAGGACATGGACTACGTCCGCGACGTCCTCTATGGGCCGCTCGAGAGCATCATGCAGTACTACCGCGGCGGCACGCGCGGCGTGCGCGCCGGCGACAGCGGCCTGCTGGAGACGCCGGAAAACGGCGCGTGGGTCGCGCGCGCCGATCTCAACATCCTCTGGTACCACGCGCTCGTCGCGATGGCCCAACTCGCGCGGCTCACCGGCCGGCGCGAGAACGGCGCGTTCTACCTGGCGTGGGCGCGCGCGCATCAGACGCGCTTCCACGACGCGCTGTGGGACGTGCGCCGCGGCGCGCTGCTGCACGGCGTGGGCCCGGCCGGCGACATTCCCGGCATCGAGCCCGCGCACGCGCTGGCGGTGAGCCTCGCGCCCGCGCTCGTGACGCCCGATCGCGCGGCGAGCCTCGTCGACGCGCTCGAGCGCGAATTGTTCACGCCTTACGGCATGCTCGACGAGCCCGGTGGCACGGTGGCGCGGCCGGAAGCGCTCGGCGCGTTCCTCACCGCGTACCTGCGCGTCGCCAATCGCGACGTCGCGGCGCAGGTGCGGGTGCGTGGCTGGCTCGAGACGCTGCGCACGCGCGGCGTCGTGTCGGGCGTGCCCGGCGCGTTCCGCCTGGCGCGCGACGGCTCGTGGAGCGCGGACGGCACGTGGTCGCCGCTCGCCGCAGGCGAGCTGCTGCGCGTCGTCGTGGAAGAGCTGGATCCGGCCGACGCGACGCTCGGCGCCGAGGACGTCATCGCGCTCGCGGCCGCCGACTCGGCGCGCTAGTCGGCGCGCGGCCCACGCGCTTGAAGGCCGCGGTTGCCGGCCGGCGGCCGTGCCGGCCGCGGCCGAATCGCTACCCGCGGACCACCGTGGGCTGCGCCATCATCCGCTTGAGCCGCCACACGCCGTCGGCCTCGCGCGACCACTCGGCGACGAAGCGCCCCGCGTAGCGCGCGAGCGTCCCGCCCTTCAAGCCCGATGTCTGGTCGTACGTGCCCCACTGGTACGCGGTCGCGCCGAACACCCGCGTGTCCTCCGCGACCATCGTCGCGGTGCCGACCGCGTACTTCGCGGCGAGCGGCGCGAGGAAGTCGTGGATCGCCTGCCGCCCGACGAGCGGCGCCATCTGCGGCTGCAGCATCTGCCCGTCGGCCGTGAACATCGCGGCCGTCGAATCGTACTCGAGCGTGACCGTGAAGTGCGCGTAACGCTGGAGCGCGGCTTCGACGTCACGCACGGCGTGACTGACGGCGGAGATCTTCGTGGTGACTGCGGCGGTGGCGGACGTGGCGGCGGGACCCGCGGGCACGTCGCCGGCGAAGGCGATCGAGAACGCGCCCGGCGTCAGGCAGGCCACGATGCCGATGACGACGAGTGCGGACTTCGTCCGGGCCGCGCGCGCGCTCACTTCGCGCCCGCGCTCCCGTGGGCCGTGCT
>Ga0310810_10007852_pt1 | contig 12232 bp, 11 predicted proteins | sample NCmetagenome_FD_207641 | JGI IMG/M metagenome (GOLD analysis project Ga0310810, IMG submission 207641) | Soil microbial communities from experimental microcosm in Duke University, North Carolina, United States - NC | ecosystem: Engineered > Artificial ecosystem > Soil microcosm > Unclassified ... | reverse complement strand
CGGCGGGCCGATGATACTCGGTGGCTGCTCGATCCCGAGCGACGTATCGCTCGTCGGGCATTCCGACGGCGATGCCATCGCCCATGCGGTCACCGACGCGATTCTCGGCGCCGCTGGCGCAGGAGACATTGGCGAGATGTTCGCCGACACCGACGTGCGGAATCGCGGGCGCGACTCGATCGAGATGCTGCGCCTCGCGGTCGACCGCGTGCGCGCGCTCGGCTTCGTCGTGCATAACGCGGATGTGACCGTCGTCGCCGAGCGGCCGAAGATCGGGCCGTACCGCGCCGCGATTCGCAGTGCGCTCGCCGCGGCGCTCGGCATCGACGCAAGCTGCGTCAGCGTGAAAGGCAAGACGAACGAGGGCATGGGCTGGATTGGCCGCGCCGAGGGGCTGGCGTGCATGGCCGTCGCGTCGCTCGCGCACGCGTCGCGGGACTGACGTGGAGGGAGTTCTCACCTGGCTCGGCGGATTGCCACCGGCGGTACTCTACATCGTTCTCGCGCTCGTCGCGGCCACCGAGAATTTTGTCCCGCCCATTCCCGCCGATGTGATCGTCGCGTTCGGAAGCTTTCTCGCCGCGCGAGAACACCGCTCGCCGATCCCGACGATCATCGCCGTCGTGATCGGCAACGTTGGCGGCGCGCTTGGAATGTTCGCACTCGGTCGCCGTTTCGGAGCCGACTGGATCCGGCGTCGGCTTCACGTCATGGGCGAGGGCGGAGAACAGCGTGTCCGCGGTTGGTACAATCGATTCGGACTGCCCGCGCTCTTTCTCAGCCGCTTTCTGCCTGCGGTTCGCGCAGTGGTACCGCCTCTGGCTGGAGCGATTCGAGTTCCCGTCGTGGGTGCGATCGCCGCCATCGGGATTGCTTCAGCGATCTGGTACACGACGATCGCGATCCTCGCGTACCGTCTCGGCTCCCAGTGGAGCAGGATCGCCGGCGCGATCAAGCAATTCCAGACCACCGCGGCCATCGTCGCCGGTGTGATCGTCGTCGTTGGCATCAGCGTGTGGTGGGTGATGCGCCGCCGCCGGAAAGCGTGACCTCGCGAGGCCCGTCGTCACAGGCGATTCGCAAGTTTCTGCTCGAGCCGTTCAATGATTTTCTCCAGCTCGAGCAAGGCGCCTCGCCGCGTACGCACGAGGCATACGGCCGAGATCTCGAGCGCTTCGCCGGGTACATGATCGGACGCGGTGCGCCCACGCCCGCCGACGTCACGTCGCGATTGCTTCGCGAGTACCTCTATCACCTCAAGGACCTCGGTCTCGCGCCCGCGTCGATCCGCCGCAACGTCTCGTCGATGCGCACGTACTTCAAGTTTCTGCTGGGGGAGGGGCATCTCGCTCGCGATCCGAGCGAACGCCTCGAATCGCCCAAGCGCTGGAGAGCGTTGCCCGAGGTGTTGAGCGTCGCCGAGATCGATCGCCTGCTCGCGTCGCCGACGCTCGACGATCCGATGGTGTTTCGCGATCGCGCCATGTTGGAGCTGGCGTACGGAGCCGGGCTTCGCGTGAGTGAATGGATTTCGATCGGTGTTCGTGACCTCATGTTCGATGAGGGACTCGTGCGCGTATTCGGGAAGGGCAGCAAGGAGCGACTGGTGCCCATTGGCCGGCGCGCCATTGGCTCGCTCGCGACGTACACTCGCGAACTGCGTCCGCGCCTCGAGCAGGGTGATGGCCGCGGCGTTCTGTTCCTCAACGCCCGCGGAAAGCCGCTCACCCGCATGGGAGCGTGGAAGATCCTTCAGAAGTACGTTGCACGGGCGGGGATCGAGAAGCACGTCTCTCCCCATACGCTTCGCCACTCGTTCGCCACGCATCTCCTGGAGGGTGGCGCCGATTTGCGCGCGGTCCAGGAAATGCTTGGGCATGCAGACATCTCGACTACACAGATCTACACGCACGTGGACCGCGAGTATCTTCGGAGCGTTCACCGGAAGTACCACCCGCGCGCCTGATCGCTCTCTTCTCATGCTGCTGGTCATCGACAATTACGACTCGTTCACCTACAACCTCGTCCAGTATCTGGGCGAGCTTGGCGCCGATATCGTCGTGCGCCGGAACGATGCTGTGGCGGTCGACGAGATCGGCGAGCTCCGACCGACGGCCATCGTCGTCTCTCCAGGCCCGTGCGCGCCCAGTCAGGCGGGCGTGACGGTGCCGCTCATCCAGCGGTGGGGGAGCTCCATCCCGATGCTCGGCGTGTGCCTCGGACATCAGGCCATCGGCGAGGCATACGGTGGACGGGTGGTGCGCGCGAGTCGCGTTATGCACGGCAAGAGCTCCACCGTGCAGCACGACGGGACAGGACTGTTCGAAGGTCTTCCGAGCCCGCTGCCGGTCATGCGCTACCACTCGCTGATCGTGGAGCGCGAGTCGCTGCCGGCGGAGCTGGAGGTCGTCGCCGTCTCTACCGAAGACCCGACCGAGATTCACGCGCTGCGTCATCGCTCGCATCCGGTGTGGGGGGTGCAGTTTCATCCCGAGTCCATCTTGACGACGGGTGGCAAGACGTTGCTGCGGAATTTCCTTTCGCTCGCCGGATGAGGCATGGTGTTTGGCTTGCGGCTCTCGTCGCCTGCAGTCTCGCCACACCCCTAGGCGCTCAACCTGCGACGTCGACCACCGTCCAGGTGGAGGCGTCTGGACGCGAGCCACCGGCGCGAATCCTCATCGCCGCGCTCGCCGTGCCGCACGACATCATGCTGACCGATTCCACGCGGCGCTTGCTCGTGCCGCGTGGGACGACGCTTCCACGAACGACGATCATCATCGGCGGCGACGCGTCCGTCGGCGCGGGAGTGCGCGGCGACGTCATCGTCGTGGGCGGAGATCTCTTTCTCTCGCCCGGCGCGGTGATCGATGGCAGCGCCATCGCCATTGGGGGCGCAGTCTACGGTTCCACGCTGGCGGCCGTGGCAGGCGGCACCCATAGCTATCGCGACGCGACGTTCGACGCGACGAATGCCGGAGGGGCGATACGGCTCCAGTACCGCAGCACGCCTGGGTCGGTACCGGGCTTCGAGTTTCCGCTCGTCGACGGGCTGCGGATGCCGATCTACGATCGAGTGCAGGGTCTGAGTCTCTTGTGGGGGCCGGTCCTGCGCCCGACGGCGCGGTTGCAGCTCGATCCTACGATCACGTATCGGTCACACATCGGCGCGTGGGACCCAGGCCTGGGGGTCGCTGTTCAGGCCGGAGAAGTCTGGAGCCTAACGCTGGACGTTCGTCGCACCACGCTCACGAACGACGCGTGGATCCAGACGGACCTGGCCAACAGCTTGAGCTCGGTGGTGTCGGGCGTCGACTCCCGGAATTACTACCGAGCCGACCGCGGCGAGATCGCATTCTCACGCGTGGATCGCACTGCCGCGCTCGAAGTGCGAACGACGTTCGGAGTCAACACGGAGCGCGCGTGGTCCGTCGGGTCGCCGGATACGCTCGGGTCTCGGCCGTGGACACTCCGGGGTCCGGGCGATGCGGACAATTTCGCACGCGCGAATCCGGCCATTCAGCCGGGACGCACGAGCTCCGCGTTCGTTGGCTCGACTGCGGAGTGGATCTTCGGAGATGTCCGGATGAGGGGGGCGGGCCGCGCCGAGGTGCCGTGGCAGACACCGGGTGACGTTAGGTTCGTCCAGGTCACGCTCGACGGAACGGTGCAGTTCCCGACGTTCGGCGTTCAGCGATTTCGCACGGACGTACATGCCGTCGTCACGCCCGGCGACACCGCGCCCCCGCAACGGTTCGCGTACCTGGGTGGTACAGGAACCCTCCCCGTGATGCGCGAGTTGCTCTCCCTCGGCGGCGACCAGCTCTTGTACATCGACAGCCGATACGACATCCCGATCCAGCGAGTCCGGATCCCTTACGTCGGATCGCCGATGCTCACCTTTCGATACAGCGCCGGCTCCGCTGGCGTTCAGGATCTGCCGCGGCTGATTCAGAACATCGGCGCCGCCGTGTCGGTGAGCCTGCTGCGTATCGAGTACGCGGTCGATCCCGCCACCCGCAAGCAGTCGCTCCACGCAGGGCTGACCATCTCCCGATAGCGGTTTGCAGACCGTCCGGAATTCTGCAGATCGGGTTTGCAATCGACGGGCAGGGGTGTAACTTGAGTGGCGTGCAATTTGCTGCCTCGCGCGCCCCTCAGAGCCCCACGTGAAGACGCTCGCCGTCATTCCGGCACGGCTCGGCGCCTCGCGCCTCCCCCGAAAACCGCTTCGCCTCATCGGCGGAGTTCCGTTGGTGGTCCGCGTGTGGGAACGCGTCTCATCCATCGGTGCCGCTGACGTCGCCCGAGCACCCGTCGGGGACCGACCGCGTGGCCGAGGTTGCGGGGCACCGGTCTTACGGGTCGTACGACGCGTTCATCAACGTCCAGGGCGACGAGCCATTCGTATCGGAAGCGGCGGTCCGTGATGCTGCGGCCATCGTCACCTCCGAGCGCTTCCCCCTGGGTACTGCGGCCGCGCACGCCGACGACGACATCCTCGCCATGCCGCAGGTCGTGAAGGTCATCGCTGCCGACGATGGGCGGGCGCTATACTTCTCGCGCGCTCCGATTCCGTGGCTTCGCGAGCCCGACGATGCGCCGCTTCGCGCTGGCATCATCCGCCAGCACATCGGCGTGTACGCCTACACGCGCGACGCGCTCGCCGCGTGGGTCGCGCTTCCACCTCACCCGCTCGAGCGCATCGAGCGACTGGAACAGCTTCGTCCGCTCGCGGCGGGCCTCGCCATGGGCGTGGCGGTCGTGCGCGAATCACCTGCAGGCGGCGTCGATACCGAAGACGACCTGAAACGTGCCAACGCTCGTTGGACTGAACTCTCTGCCGAACGCCCGTGATGCCTAACAATCCGAGCACGAAAACCACGCGCTACATCTTCGTTACCGGCGGCGTCGTCTCCTCGCTGGGCAAGGGCATTGCCGCCGCATCGTTAGGCCGCCTGCTCGTCGAGCGAGGCCTGTCGGTGTCGATCATGAAATTCGACCCGTACCTGAACGTCGACCCGGGCACGATGTCGCCGTTCCAGCACGGCGAGGTGTTCGTCACCGACGACGGCGCCGAGACGGACCTGGATCTCGGGCACTACGAGCGGTTCATCGACCGCTCGTTGTCGCAGCTCAACAACGTGACGACGGGACGCATTTACCTGAACGTCATCACGAAGGAACGCCGGGGTGAGTATCTCGGCTCGACCGTGCAGGTGATCCCCCACATCACCGACGAGATCAAGTCGGCGATCCGCCGGATGTCGCCGGACAATGACGTCGTCATCGTGGAGATCGGCGGCACCGTGGGCGACATCGAATCGCTGCCATTCCTCGAGGCCATTCGCCAGTTCCGCCACGAGATCGGGCGCCAGAACGCCCTGTTCATCCACCTGACGCTCGTGCCGTACATCGCGGCTGCGGGTGAGGTGAAGACCAAGCCCACACAGCACTCCGTACGCGAGCTGATGGAGATCGGTATCCAGCCCGACATCCTCATCTGCCGCACCGAGCGCCCGCTCAGCGAGGACGTGAAGCGGAAGATCGCGCTGTTCTGCAACGTGGAATTCGGGGCCGTCATCGAGAGCCGCGACGTCCCGACGATCTACCAGATTCCCATCACGTTTCACGAGCAGGGTCTCGACGAGCGCGTCATGCAGCGACTCGACCTCGAAGGCCGGACCCCCGATCTGTCGAACTGGCGCGCGATGGTTCACCGCGTGATTGCGCCGCGCGATCGCGTTCGCATCGCGGTCGTCGGCAAATACACGGAGCTCGTGGACAGCTACAAAAGCGTGCAGGAAGCGCTCATTCACGGCGGCATCGGGAACGACGTCGGCGTCGACATCTCGTGGCTCTCGAGTGACCTGTTCACGAGCGGCGATCGCGCGCGCGAGATCCTGAGCTCGTACCACGGCCTGCTCGTGCCCGGCGGGTTCGGCGTACGCGGAGTCGAAGGGATGGTCGAGGCGATCCGCGCCGCGCGTGAGACGCGCTTGCCGTTCCTCGGCATCTGCCTCGGTATGCAGGTCGCCATCATCGAGTTCGCGCGCAATGTGCTCAACCTGGATGACAGTCATTCCAGCGAGTTCGCGCCGGACTGCGAGAACCCGGTGGTCAGCCTGATGGAATCCCAGCAGCACGTCACCGACATGGGCGGCACCATGAGGCTTGGCGCCTACCCGTGTCGACTGGGACGCGGGACCAAAGCCGCCGAAGTGTACGGCGTGCCCGAGGTGAGCGAACGGCATCGCCATCGCTACGAGGTTTCCAATGAGTATCGTGACGCCTTCGTCGAGCACGGCCTGCGCCTGAGTGGTCTCAGTCCGAACGGTTCGCTCGTCGAGATCGTGGAGCTCGCCGACCATCCGTGGTTCATCGGGTGTCAGTTCCATCCCGAGCTCCAGTCACGTCCGACGCGGCCGCACCCGCTGTTCTCGGGTCTCATTGCAGCCGCGATGGGTCAGAAGCGGCGGGGCGAGACTGCCAAGGGTGACCGCACGTTGGTCGAGGCGGCCGACTAGGATGGCGTTCGCCTTTCCGCGCGACGCGCTGTTTCTCATCGCCGGCCCGTGTGTGCTCGAGTCCGACGATCTGAACCTCCGCGTCGGTGAGCACCTGGCACGGCTCGCAGAGCGCGTGCCTGGCGGAATCGTCTACAAGGCGAGCTTCGACAAGGCGAATCGCTCGAATGCGGGTGCCGCGCGCGGGCCCGGGATCGACGAGGGGCTTGCCGCACTGGACCGCGTTAGGCGCGCGACGGGCCTGCCGATCCTCACCGACGTTCATCTACCGGAGCAGTGCGCTCCGGCGGCGGAGGTCGTGGACGTGCTGCAGATCCCGGCATTCCTCTGCCGTCAGACCGACCTGCTGCTCGCGGCCGGTGCAACCGGCAAACCCGTGAACGTGAAGAAGGGCCAGTGGATGCAGCCGGAGGCAATGCGCGGAGCGGTGGACAAGGTTCGCCTCGCTGCGGGAACGGGGAAGACAGCGTCGCAGTCCCCAGTCGCGGGCCCGCAGTCTCGAGTGGCAGTCACGGAACGCGGAAGTTTTTTTGGCTACGGTGACCTCGTCGTCGACATGCGCGGCTTCTCCCGCATGCGCGATGCGTGCAACGCGCCCGTCATCTTCGACGGGACGCACAGCGTGCAACGCCCGGGCATGGGCGAAGGTGGCGCGAGCGGTGGCGCGCGCGAATTCATCGCGGCACTCACGCGCGCAGCGGTCGGAGCGGGAGCGGACGGCCTGTTTCTCGAGACACATCCAGATCCAGACCGCGCGCCAAGTGACGGCCCGAACATGCTTCCGCTGTCGTCGCTCGATGGCGTGGTGAGTCGGGCGGTCGACATCTGGCAGCTGTGCCGAGCATGATCGATAGCGCGCTCGCTCACGAGATTCGCGTCGTCGGCCTCGACGTCGATGGCGTCCTCACCGATGGTGGCATCTATCTCGGTGACGTGGCCGGCGCACGCCACGAGTTCAAGCGCTACGACATCCAGGACGGGCTGGGGATCTACTTCCTTCGGTCGGCGGGATTGATTCCCGTCATCGTCACTGGCCGAGTGTCCATGGGCGTCGAGTTGCGCGCTCGGGAGTTGGGCATCGAGCACGTCGCGCAGGATGCGGACGCACAGAAGCTGATTGGCCTGCGACGTATTCTCGGTCGATTGAACGTCGGGATGGAGCAGGTGGCGCACATCGGTGATGATTTTCCGGATCTCGCGATTCTGCGCCGCGTCGCGCTGCCCGTGGCGGTCGCGAACGCCGTGCCCGAAGTGCACGCGGCGTCTCGCGTACACCTAACGCGATCAGGCGGGCGCGGGGCCGTCCGTGAGTTTTGCGAGATGCTGCTGCGTGCGCGAGGCGTCTGGGACGAGGTCGTGGAGCGCTACGTCTCGGAGCGCTCAGGCGAACCCGCCGCCGGAGTGCGCTCATGACCACGCCCGCGGAAACGACGACTCGTCAGGCAACGCTCCTCGAGCGCGGGCGCCGCGTCGTGCGACTGGAGCGCGAGGCGCTCGCCGAAGTCGAGAGCCGGCTCGACGAACGCTTCGCGCGCGCCGTCGAGCTCATCGCGGCGTCGACCGGGCGCGTCATCGTCGCCGGCGTCGGCAAGTCGGGGCTCATCGGGCGGAAGATTGCCGCGACGTTCACCTCCACGGGAACGCCAGCAACGTTCCTGCATCCGGTGGATAGCGTGCACGGTGATCTCGGCATCGTGGGCGGCGACGACGTAGCGATTCTCATCTCGAAGAGCGGCGAGACCGACGAGCTGGTGGGACTGCTGCAGCATCTCAAGCGGTTCGGCGTGCGGACCATCGCCCTCACCGGCGTCGTCGAGTCGACGCTCGGACGTCATTCCGACGTGGCATTGGACGTCGGAGTGCGTGAGGAGGCGTGTCCACACGATCTCGCACCAACGACGAGTACCACGGCGGCGCTCGCGATCGGCGACGCGCTTGCAATCGCGCTGCTGGAGGAGAAGGGGTTTCGACGCGAGGACTTCGCGCGCATTCACCCCGGCGGCTCACTCGGTCGCCAACTGCTCACGCGCGTCGATGACGTGATGGTCTCCGAGACCGTTCCGACACTCCCGCTCGACGCCACCATGCGCGAAGCGGTCGTTCTGCTCGCGGAGCGCCGCGGCATCGCGATCGTCCTCGATGGGGATCGTCGGCTCGCTGGCGTGTTGACTGCGGGCGATCTCACGCGTCTCATGGAGCGCACTGACGATGTCCTGCGCGTTCCGGTGCGAGACGTGATGACGACGTCGGCCAAGGTCGCCACGCTCGGGGAACTCGGAAGCGCGGCGGTGTACCGCATGGAACGCCACGGGATCATGTCCATGCCGGTTGTCGATGAGAATCGTCACGTCCACGGAGTCATCCATTTGCATGACCTGATGCGCGCAGGTGTCGCGTGAGGGCGATCGTTGCACTCACGCTCATCATCGCGACGATGATGTCGAGCGCCTGTCAGGACACGGGGGCAACGCCGCCCATCAGTTCGGCCGCGACGGCGGATACCGCAGACCAGACGCTATTCGGTGTCCGGCTCACGCTCGCCGACCGCGGCGTTCAGCGCGCGCTGCTGCAGGCAGACACCGCGTTCACGTACGAGGACAATTCCCGAACGGAACTTCGCAACGTACGAAGCACGTTCTATACGGAGACGGGACTCAGGAACGGGACGCTGACGTCTCGCGAAGGCACATACAATGTTCGCAGCCAGAACATGGAAGCCCGGGGTAACGTGGTCGTGATCTCGGACGACGGTCGTCGCCTCGAAACGCCGCAGCTGAAGTTCGATACCGGCCGCAACGAAATATCGGGCGACAGTGCCTTCGTCCTGACGCGGCCAGGTGAAGTGTTGCGGGGCATCGGCTTCATGGCTGATCCGGCGCTGACCCACATTCAGGTTCTGAAAGCTGCGTCCGGCCGCACGACGAAGTCCGTAGCCCAGCCGAACCGGTGATGCGAACGCGTCTCGTTATGCGCGCGTTATGCGCCAGTCTCGTGGGTCTCGTCGCCTGCGGCCGTGGAACGCGCGCGCCGCGAACCGCGCCGACGCCGCCGGCAGCAGCGGCCGATACCGCTGCGGCACGATTGGCCAAGGCGCGCGCGGACTCGATCAGGCGGGACTCCGTCCGCGCCGATTCGATTCGAGCGGACTCGCTTCACCGAGATTCCGTCCTCGCTGCGGCGAAGGCTGCTCCACCGACACCAGCCGGTGCACGCGGGCGCCCGAAGCAGGAGCGCCGATGTCAGCTCGATTTTCCGAACACACCGTCGACGCGCTTTCAGGTCGTGCAGGATCCGGCGACGAAGCGGAACAACACGTTCGTCGGAGGCGGTGTCGTGGCGAAGTGTATCGGCCAGGACGTCACACTCTACGCTGACAGCGCCGAGTTGTACGACACCATCAAGATGTACTACCTGTTCGGCAACGTCCGGTATCGCGAAGCGCGCGTGAACCTCGATGCCGATCGCGTCACGTACTTCCTCGCCGAAGAACGCATCCTCGCCGAGCAGAATGTCCGCGCCACCATGCCGAGCGGCTCGACGATGGTCGGCCAGGAGGCGCAGTATCTGAGACCCGTCGCCCCTATCCGGCAGGTCGCCCAACTCAACGCGGTCCGTCGCCCCACATTCACGCTCATCCAGAAGGATTCCACGGGGAAAGTCGGCGATCCGGCCACGCTGCTCGCGGACCGCGTTACCGTGATCGATGACACGGTCTACTATGCCGGCGGAGATGTCGACATCTCACGTCCCGATCTTCATGCGACCAGCGATTCGGCGTACATGAACGAGGGACGTCAGTACGGCCGGCTGTTGCGCCGACCTCAAATCGAAGGGAAGGGGGAACGGAAGTTCATCTTGCGCGGGAAGGCGATCGACTTCTTCTCGAAGAACCGGCTCGTCGAACGCGTGCTTGCCGTCGACTCCGCCCAGGCCGTGAGCGGCGATCTGGATCTGCGAAGCGATAGCATCGATCTCCGCGTGACGGAGAACAAGCTGTCGCGTGCCTACTCCTGGGGTGCAACCGGCGCACGCGCTGTATCGCCGGATCGCACCATTACCGCTGACTCGCTCGATGTGAGCATGCCCAATCAGCGTGTCAGCGAGGTGCACGCCGTTCGGCGCGCATATGCGGAAACGAGTCCAGACACGATGAAGCTGAAATCGACGCAACGAGACTGGTTGCGAGGCGATACCATCATCGCCGCGTTCGATACGGCGCTGACGGCGGACACGTCATCGCGGCCTCGTATTCGTGAGCTGTTCTCGAACGGAAACGCGAGCTCCTTCTACCAGATTCCGTCGAACAAGGGACCGACGGCCCCGCCGAGCGTCAATTACGTGCGCGGCAGGACGATCACCGTGAGCTTCGTCGATCAGGAAGTGCAGTCCGTCCTCGTTGAGGAGCAGGCAGCCGGCGTGTTCGCTGAACCAGCGGCCGACAGCACCGGCAAGAAGCCGCCTACGCGTCCCGGCACGCCTGGCGGCACCCGTCAGCAGCGCCCACCTGCAATTCGGCCTCGTCCGGAGCGTCTCGACCATGAGTGAACCGGCGATCCCCGGACGCGTCAAGCAGCTGATCGGGCAGTTGGCCGCTCGTGATCGCTCGTCCTTGTTGGCGCTTCACGCCATCCTGCTGTCTGCCGACGAGAACGGTTCGGCCAGCTTCCACGACGTCGCGATCCGGTATCGCGAAGATACGCTCGCCGCCATGCGCGCCGAGGGACGCGATACGGACCGGGAAGCGGGAGTGCTGGGGCTCGATCAGGTACGCTCCAACCTGACCGGAACCGTGCTGCCTCGCCTCGCGAGCGAGGGAGTGATCGCAGCAGGTCCGCGCGACCCCAAGTCGGGAGATGGGTCACCGACTGTCGTCGTCGCACCCGAGTTCTGGGCGGATGTGCGACCGTTTCGAGATCGAATCGTCGAAACGTTGTGGCATACGGGTGAGCACGCTGCCGTCACCCATCGCACGCCCAGCAGCGTTCAGCCGGTTGCCCCCGCAGGGAGCGTCCTCGCGGCGGAAGGCCTGGTGAAGATGTACCGGCGGCGGCGCGTCGTGAACGACGTGGCCCTTCGATTGCAACAGGGCGAGATTGTCGGGCTTCTCGGCCCCAATGGGGCGGGGAAGACGACGACGTTTTACATGATTGTCGGATTGATCCAGCCGCTGCAGGGGAGGATCGTTCTCGACGGCGAGGACATCACGAAAATGCCGATGTACCGCCGCGCGCAGAACGGCATCGGCTATCTGTCCCAAGAGCCTTCGATCTTCCGGAAGTTGTCTGTAGAAGACAACATCCTGGCGATCCTCGAGACGTTGCCAGGACTGTCGCGCGAGGAGCGTCGTAGCCGCCTCGAGTCCTTGTTGAACGAGCTCGGCATCAAGCACCTTCGAGATGCAAAGGCCTACGCGTTGTCAGGCGGTGAGCGACGCCGCCTCGAGATCACTCGCGCGCTCGTAACCCGACCGAAGTTCATGATGCTCGACGAACCGTTTGCCGGAGTCGATCCGATCGCGGTACATGACATTCAGACCATTGTCGCCGACCTGCGGCACCGAGGCATCGGCGTCCTCATCTCCGATCACAACGTCGAGCAGACGCTCGACATCGTCGATCGGGCCTATATCATGTTCGACGGTCAGGTGAAGGTGTCCGGCAGTGTTCGCGAGCTCGTGTTCGACGACACGGTGGCGGAGATCTATC